>Ga0190271_10000922_pt1 | contig 15875 bp, 15 predicted proteins | sample Popmic356T_FD_133747 | JGI IMG/M metagenome (GOLD analysis project Ga0190271, IMG submission 133747) | Populus adjacent soil microbial communities from riparian zone of Weber River, Utah, USA - 356 T | ecosystem: Environmental > Terrestrial > Soil > Riparian zone | place: USA: Utah | collected...
GACCGCGCCGATCGGCGAGTCGATCCCGCCCAGCACCGCGGAGGCGAAGGCGTAGATCAGCAGCGCCGCCATCAGGTTCGGGTCGAGGAACAGGCTCGGAGCGGCGAGCATCCCGGCGACGGCGCCGAGCACGGCAGCCAGGCCCCAGCCCAGCGAGAGCATCCACGTGACCCGGACGCCGACGAGCCTCGCCTCGGCCGGGTTGACCGCAGCGGCGCGCATCGCGAGGCCGATCTTGGTGTACTGGAAGAGCAGCCAGAGCGCGACGACGGTCGCGATGACGACGCCGATCGTCCCGATGTCCTGGATCGAGATCGCGACACCCCCGATCTCGATCGTGCGCGTCGGGAACGGGCTCTGCACGGCGCGCACCTCGCCCGACCAGATCATCGTCACGAGCCCGTTGATGAAGATCAGCAGTCCGATCGTGACGATGACGACGCGCAGCAGCGAGCCCTTCGAGTTCGGGCGGATCACGCCCTGGTGCACCGCCGCCCCGCCGACGAACGAGAGCGCCAGCGTCGCCGCGAACGCGGGCCAGTAGCTCCAGCCGTGGTTCGTCGTGAGCGTCCAGGCGATGTACGTGGAGAGCGTCGCCATCTCTCCCTGCGCGAAGTTGATCACCCCGGTCGCGCGGTGGATGAGGACGAGCGCGAGCGCGAGCGAGGCGTAGATCGACCCCGACGCAAGCCCTGCCACCACCTGCTGCATGAAGTCGGCCATCAGTAGCCCAGGTAGCTCCGGCGAACGGACTCGTTCTCGCGCAGGTCGGCGCTCGGCCCCTCGACCGCGACGCGCCCGACCTCGAGCACGTACGCGGTCGACGCCGTGTCGAGCGCGATCCTCGCGTCCTGCTCGACGACGAGCACGGTGAGCCCGTCACGCTCGTTCAGCTCGCGCACGATGCGGAAGATCTCGCGCACCACCATCGGCGCGAGCCCGAGCGAGGGCTCGTCGAGCATGAGCAGCTTCGGCCGCGCCATCAGCGCGCGCGCCAGCGCGAGCATCTGCTGCTCGCCGCCGGAGAGCGTCCCCGCAGGCTGGTTGGCGCGCTCGAGGATCCAGGGGAACCACTCGGAGATCCGGGCGATATCCGCCTTGAGCTCGCGATCGCGACGGACGTAGCCACCGAGCCGCAGGTTCTCGTCGACGGTCAGCTCCGTGAACGTCCCCCTGCCTTCCGGCACGTGGGCGATCCCGGCGCGGGCGGCCGCCTCGGGCCCACCGCGGAGCGGCTGTCCTTCGAACGTGATTCCGCCCGACCGCCGAACCGTGCCGGAGATCGCGCGCAACGTCGTCGTCTTCCCGGCGCCGTTCGCGCCGAGCACCGCGACGATCGTGCCCTCGGGGACCTCGAGCGTGACGCCGTGGAGCGCCTGGACGGGGCCGTAGCGCGCCTCGACACCCTCGAGTGCGAGCAGAGGACTACTCACTCCTCCGCCCCGAGGTACGCCTCGATCACAGCCGGGTCGGCCTGCACCTGCGCGGGCGGGCCGGCCGCGATCTTGCGTCCGAAGCTGAGCACGTTCACGTGGTCCGAGATGCGCATCACGAGGCTCATGTGGTGCTCGACGAGGAGCACCGTCAGGTCGCGTTCGTCCCGGAGCCTGACGATGAAGTCGCCGAGCTCCTCGACCTCCTCGTGGTTGAGGCCGCCGGCGGGCTCGTCGAGCAGGAGGAGCGACGGCTCGGCCATCAGGGCGCGCGCGATCTCGACGCGCTTCTGCGTCCCGTACGGCAGCGCGGCCGCCGGAAGGCCGGCGCGCCCGGCGAGGCCGACCGCGTGAAGTGCGTCGAGCGCGCGCGCCTCACCGCCCCTTCGGCCCAGGGCATGCCCGCCGACGAGGACGTTCTCGAGCACGGTCATCGTGCGGAAGAGGTTGATGTTCTGGAACGTCCGCGCGATCCCACGCCGGACGATTCCGTGCGGCGGAGTGCGCAGCAACGTGGTGCCGTCGAGCTCGACCTCGCCCGAGTCCGGGTCGTAGAGGCGCGTGATGACGTTGAACGCCGTCGTCTTCCCCGCGCCGTTCGGGCCGATCAGACCGGAGATCGTCCCCTTCGAGACGTCGAACGAGATCCCGTCGAGAGCGACGATGCCGCCGAACCGGAGCGTGACCTCGCGTACCGAGAGCAGCACTGGGCGAGGATCCTACGCTGTGTCCGACCGTTGTCGATCTTTGTAGGGGCGAGGCTTGCCTCGCCCTCCGAGCGACCCGCAGGTCGAGGGCGAGGCAAGCCTCGTCCCTACGGGAGCCGCGGTGCCCCGACGAGCGCGGCGCCGAACGCCCCCGCCAGCAGCAGAGCACCGCCGGCGACGAACATGGCGGTCACTTCACGCGGACGGTCGACGCGGCCGACGCGCGAGCCCAGGTTCTCGTAGACCTCCTCGAGCGTCTCGGCGCTCTCGGCGTCGTACGTCTCCGCTCCGGTGTACTCGGCGATCGCGGCGAGCGTCTCGCGATCCGGTGGGACGGGAATCACCTGCTCCTGCCCGGGCGGGCCGGCGAGGATCGTGCCCTCGTCGGTCCCGAGGGCGATCGTGTAGACGGGGATCCCCGCGATTTGCGCCTGCTCGGCGCCCTGCCCGGGGCTGAGGAGACCCCGTGTCTGCGCCCCGTCGGAGAGGAGCAGGATCGACGCCAGCGCCCGCCCGTCCTCGTCCTTCAAGACCTTCGACGGAGTCCGACCCGCCTCCGTCGGCTCCCCGGTCTCCCGCGTCGTCGTCCGCGCGAGCTCGACGGCGCGACCGAGCGCATCGCCGATCGCCGTGCCGAAGCCCGGGCCGAGCAGCTCGATCCCCTCGACGAGCATCGGTCGGTCGAGCGTCGGCGAGACGACCACCGGAGGCTCGTCCGAGAACGCGATCACCCCGACGCGCAGGCTGTCGGGCGCGCGGTCGAGGAAGGAGCGCATTGCCTGCTTCGCTGCAGCGAGTCGCGAGGGCTTCACGTCGTCGGCTCGCATCGAGCCGGAGACATCGACGACGAGGACGACGCTCGCGCGCTCGTTCGGCGCCTTCGCCGTCACGGTCGGCCGCGCGAACGCGACACACAGCGTCGCAAGTGAAGCCAGGAGGAGTGCCGCAGGTAGGTGACGGAGCCAGGCGCGTCGCCGTCCGGCGACCGCGGCCAGCACCTCGAGATTCGTGTACCGCACCGCGTAGCGCGTCGAGCGCCGCAGGAGCAGCCAGTAGCCGAGGGCCGCGAGCGGGACGAGCACGAGGCCGAGCAGGAGGAGAGGCGCCTCGAAGCTCATCGCGTCACCCGAGTACAGAGCGTGTGGAGCTGGAGCAGAACCCGTAGGCGCCGCGGCACGGACGCAGCGACCGTCGCGGCCGCCGTCACCGTCCTCCCTGCCGTGCTCCGGCGCACGCGCACCGCGCCGAGGAGCGCGGCCCCGGGCTCGGCCTCGGTGCGGAACCCGAATGCGTGATCCGAGCCGAGGAGCCGCGTGCCGGCCGGGCAGCGCGCTACCGCGCGAACGGTCGCGCCGGAAACGAGCGGGCGCTGCACGACACGGCGGTCGACGGGCTTCGCCGGGACGAACGCCGTCGGACGTCGGACGGCCGTCTCGCCCCGCGCACCGCCACCCGAGGTCGGGATGCACCCGAGGAACGGCCGGAAGGCGGTCGGCCGGCGTGCACCACCCGTGTAGAGCGCGGTGAACAGCACTTCTCGCCCGGTCGTCACACCCGGTGAGACGGGCGCTCCCGTCTCACCACGGAAGCTGACGTCGATCGCGCGATCGCTGACGCGCACGTCGATCCCGGCGACGATGTAGCCGCGGAGCGGGCAGCGGAGCTGCCAGATCGCCGTCGAGGTCGCGCCACCCGACGGCGCCGGGATCGCGACCCAGGGACCGGGCACGGGGAGACATGTCTGGAGGCCACGGCACTCGTCGGCGGCTCGGGCTTCGCCCGCTCCGGCCAGAAGCGCAACGGCGCACACCGCAACAGCGAGACGCCCGCGCACGATCTAGAGGGCCCTCCGGAACCAGAAGGACGAGAGCGCGCCACCCACGAGCAGGAGAATCGCCCCACCCGCGGCGAACGCGGAGGTGATCTCGACACGCTTGCGATCGACGGCGAGCCGCGTCCCGAGCTCGCGGTAGACCTCCTCGAGACGCGCCGCGCTCGGCGCCTCGGAGAACGTGCCCCCCGTCGTCTGCGCGATCTGGCGCAGCGTCGGCAGGTCGGGGGCGACGACGACGCGCTCCGAGAGACCGCCGGGGCGTGGCACCTCGACGACCGCGTCGCCGGTGCCGAGGGCAATCGTCGAGACGGGCACGCCGAGCTGGCGTGCCCGCTGGGCGGCGGCCGGGGGCTCGACCTCACCCGTCGTCTGGGCGCCGTCCGAGAGGAGGAGGACGGCTCCGGGCGACGCCTCGCCCTGCGCCCGCGGTTGCTCCCGCTCTTCCTTCTCGAGCGCGAGCTCGGCCGACCGGACGATCGCGGCGCCCAGCGCAGTCCCGGAGCCGAGCCGGAGCTCGTCGAGTGCCGTCCGCGCGGCGTCGCGATCGGTCGTCGGCGGGAGCACGGGGTCGGCGGAGGTCGCGAAGGAGACGATGCCGATCGCGTACGAGTCGGGCACCTCCTCGAGGAACGTGCGTGCCGCGCGCTTGGCCGCCTCGAAGCGGTTCGGCTTCACGTCCGTCGCCTCCATCGAGCGAGAGGTGTCGATCGTGAGGATGATCGTGGCCTCGTCGCGCGTCACGTCCTGAACGACGTGCGGCCGTGCGACGCCGACGAGGAGGAGCGCCAGGGCGAGCAGCACGAGCGCGAGCGGCACGTAGCGTCGGGCGCCCGGCGACGACGGCACGAGGTTCGGGACGAGCGCGGGATTGGCGAAGCGCGCCGCCTGACGCCTGCGCCGACGGGCGGCGAGAAACTGGATCGCCACGAGCAACGGGATCGCCGCCAGCAGGACGAGCGCCGTGGGCCAGGCGAAGCTCAGCGCCGCCTCCGCTTGACGAAGACGGCCAGGTCGCGCAGCCAGTCGCGGTCGGTCGAGAGCGTCACGTGGGCGACGCCCGCGCTCGCGAGCTCGCGCGCCACGAGCTTCCGCTCCTCCTGCGCCGCGGCGGCGAAGCGCTGTCGCAGCCCGGCGTCGTTCGTGTTCACCTGGAGCTCGCGGCCGGACTCGGGATCGACGAGCCAGAGGGTGCCGACGGGCTCGAGGGCCTGTTCGCGCGGATCGCCCACTTCGACGGCGACCACCTCGTGGCGCCCGGCGAGGCGCAGGAGCGGGCGCCGCCAGTCGCGCGGCCCGCGGAAGTCGGAGACGACGACGATGAGCGCGCGCTGCCGCGCGGCCCCCGCGAGACGCTTGAGCGCCTCGGCGAGTGGAGGTGCCGACCCGTTCGACCCGTTCTTCCCCTGCTCGTCCCGGAGCGCGAGCAGGAGGCCGACGAGCCCGGCGCGACCCTGCGTCGGCTGCATCACGCGCTCCGCGTAGCCGCCGAAGCCGACGAGGCCGACGCGATTTCCGCGCATCGTGGCGGCATGCCCGACGGCGAGCGTGACGCCCAGGGCCACGTCGGCCTTGCGGCGCTCCGCGGTGCCGAACGACATCGACGGCGAGGTGTCGAGCACGATCCACGTGACGAGCACCCGCTCGGCGAGGTGGACGCGGATGTGCGGCACCGTCGTTCGGGCCGTGACGTTCCAGTCGATCAGACGCACGTCGTCGCCGGGCACGTAGGGCCTGACCTGCGCGAGCTCGGTGCCACGGCCGAGCAGCGCGGAGCGATGGTCGCCCGCGAGCATCCCGTCGACGCGGCGCGCGATCGTCAGCTCGAGCGCCTTCAGAAGCGCATCGGGAACCGGCCCCGGTCCCGGCCGGGAGGGCGTCGGCTCGACGCCGAGCAGGCGGAGCGCCTTCGTCACGCGGCGGCCGGTCTCCCGAGCTCGAGACGCGGCTGCGGCACCGCCGCGATCACCGCGTCGAGCACGTCGTCGGCCGAACGCTCCTCGGCGAGCGCCTGGTAGGTGAGCACGAGTCGGTGCCGGAACGCGTCCTTCACGAGCGAGCGCAGGTCCCCCGGGATCACGTAGTCGCGTCCGTGGACGAGGGCGAGCGCGCGCGCGCTGTGGACGAGGGCGATCGGCCCGCGCGGGCTCGCACCGTACGCGACGAGGTCGCCGACCTCGGCGATCCCGAACGTCTCCGGCTCGCGCGTCGCCGTCGCGAGGCTGACGGCGTAGCTGATCAGGCCGGGGTCGACGTAGACGTCCTTCGCGGCGGCCTGCAACTCGCCGAGCCGCGCGAGCGGGAGCACCTGCCGCACGTCGACCTGCGCGTCGAGCGAGCGGTGCACGACGGTCAGCTCCTCGTCGCGCTCGGGGTAGCCGACGAGGATCTTGAGCATGAACCGGTCGACCTGCGCCTCCGGCAGCGGGTACGTGCCCTCCGACTCGATCGGGTTCTGGGTCGCCATCACGAGGAACGGCTCGGGCACGGGGTGGGTGTCGTGGCCGATCGTCACCTGGCGCTCCTGCATCACCTCGAGGAGCGCCGACTGCACCTTGGCGGGTGCCCGGTTGATCTCGTCCGCGAGCAGGAAGTTGCAGAAGACGGGCCCGAGCTCGGTGTCGAAGCCGCCGTGGTCGGGCCGGTAGACGCGGGTGCCCACCAGGTCGGACGGGACGAGGTCGGGCGTGAACTGGATCCGCTTGAACGAGCCCCCGAGCACCGCCGCCGTCGTCTTGATCGTCAGCGTCTTCGCCAGGCCCGGGACGCCCTCGATCAGCAGGTGACCGCCGGCGACGAGGCACACGAGCACCCGCTCGAGCATCTCGTCCTGCCCGGCGATGACGCGCTTGATCTCGACGAGCGCCTCCTCGAGGAGGACGCGTGACTCGCTCTGCTCGCGCTCCTGGGACGGGGGCGGCGCGTCCGGGACTGCGCCGATGGGCTCGCTCTCGGATCCAGACATGTGCGCACTCCTCGCTCGGACGACAGTCGGCAAGCGCCCCGCGGGCGGCGCGCCCGTGGCTCGATGGTAGACAGCACGCCTTCCGGCGGGGTTGCGGAGTCGTTATGGCTCCCTGGTGAGGCCCTGTGTGTCGTAGCATCGCCGCGTGGACTTCCGCGACACGCCGGAGGAGGCGACGTTCCGGGAGGAGGTGCGCTCGTGGCTGGCTACGAACCTTCCCGGCGAGCTCAAAGGGCACGAAGGCGGTGCCGCACGATTCGACGGCAGCGAGGTCCGCGCGTGGAGCCGCACGCTCTACGACGCCGGCTGGGTCGGGATCTCGTGGCCGGAGGAGTTCGGAGGCCGAGGGCTCGCGCCGCGGTTCCAGGCGATCTACCTCGAGGAGGAAGCGCGCGCCGAGGCGCCGCCGCACCTCGGTGTGATCGGCCTCGGGATGGCCGGCCCGACGATCATCTCGCGCGGCACCGACGCGCAGAAGCAGCGCTACCTGCAACCGCTCCTCGCGGCGGACGAGATCTGGTGTCAGGGGTTCTCCGAGCCGGGGGCCGGCTCCGATCTCGCCGGCGTCCGGGCCTCGGCCCGGCTCGACGGCGACCGCTTCGTCGTCGACGGGCAGAAGGTCTGGTCGTCGTATGCGCACATCGCCGACTACTGCATCCTCCTCGCGCGCTCCGACCCGGACTCCGAGCGCCATGCCGGCCTCACGTACCTCATCGTCGACATGCACGCCCCGGGGGTCGACGTGCGGCCGCTGACCCAGATCACCGGTGAGGCGGAGTTCAACGAGATCTTCCTGAGCGGCGTCGAGGTGCCGCTCGAGAACGTCATCGGCGAGATCGGCGGCGGCTGGGACGTCGCGATGACGACCCTCCTGCACGAGCGCGGGACGCTCGGCTTCGCGCTCGTCGCGCGGCTGGAGGTGCAGGTCGGCAAGCTCGTCGAGCTCGCCCGCGACCGGGGCGCGACGGCCGGCCAGCGGGAGGCGCTCGCGCGCGAGTGGATCGAGCTCCAGGCGCTCCGCGTCACGGCGAACCGCTCGCTCTCGGCGCTCGAGAAGACGGGTATCCCGGGTCCAGAGGGCTCGATCCTCAAGCTCCACTGGTCGGAGGCGAACCAGCGCGTGACGAAGCTCGCGCTCGAGCTCCTCGGCCCCGACGCGCAGCTCCTCGCGCCGAACGCGCCGTACGGCGGCTACTGGCCCGTCCAGCAGCTCCGGAGCCGAGGGAACACGATCGAGGCCGGCACCTCCGAGATCCTCCGGAACATCGTCGCCGAGCGGGTGCTCGGGCTGCCGAGGAGTCGCTGATGGATCTCTCCTTCACGCCGCTCCAGGACGAGCTCCGGGCACAGGCGCGCTCGTTCCTGACGGCGAACCCTGAGCCGAGCTGGGCGCAGCTCGCGGAGCTCGGCTGGACCGGCGCGACGGTCGCCGAGGAGCACGACGGCGCCGGGCTCGGCTTCCTCGACGAGGCAGTGCTCCACGAGGAGGCGGGAAGGGCGCTCCTCCACGCGCCGCTCTGGTCGACCTCCTCGCTCCTCCCCTATCTGCCGGGCGACGACCAGGCGACGGTCGCCCGCGGGGAGACCAGCTGGACGCTCGCGCTCGGCCCGCTCGTCCCCGATCTCGACACCGCGACGAACGTCGCCGTGGTCGGCGGTGACACGGTGTGGGAGCTCGACGGCGCCGAGCGTGAGCTCCTCGCGACGAACGACGAGACCCGTCCGCTCGGCGTCGTCTCCGGCGGCGAGGCCGGTCGTGCGCTGTGCTCGTCCGAGGTCTTGCCCGCGCTCCGCACGCGCTCGCTCACGATCCTGGCGCTCGAGAGCGTGGGCGTCGGCGCTCGCGCGCTCGAGCTTGCCGTCGCCTACGTCGCCGAGCGCGAGCAGTTCGGGCGCCGCATCGGCACCTACCAGGCCGTCTCCCACCCGCTCGCCAGCTCGCACGCCGAGCTCGAGCTCGCTCGCTCGCTCGTGTGGTGGGCAGCGTGGTGCGTCGCGGAGGACGACGGGCAGGCGGCGATGGCGGCTGCATCGGCGAAGGCGTTCGCCGCCGACGCAGCAGTGGCCGCCTGCGAGCGCGCGATCCAGGCGCACGGTGGCACCGGCTTCACGTGGGAGCACGTGCTCCACCGGCTCTACAAGCGCGCGCTCTGGACCCAGTCCTGGGAGGCGTCACCGGCGCAGCTGCGCGCCGAGGTCGCGGATCACCTGCTCGACAGAGGAGAGGCGTGATGGACGGCCTGATGATGGACTACCAGCTGAACGTGCCCGCGATCCTGCGGCGGGCGGACGAGCTCTACGGCGACCGCGAGATCGTCTCCCGGCTTCCGGACAAGAGCTGGCACCGCTACGGCTATGCCGACTTCGCGTCGCGGACGAAGCGTCTCGCGGTGGCACTTCGCGGCCTGGGTCTCGAAGACGGCGACCGCGTCGCCACCCTCATGTGGAACCACCACGAGCACCTCGAGACGTACATCGGGGCGCCGGTCGGCGGCTTCGTCACGCACACGCTCAACCTGCGTCTCCATCCCGACGACAACACCTACATCGCCTCGCACGCCGGCGACAGGGTGCTCGTCGTCGACAAGGTGCTCTGGCCGCTCGCAGCGCAGTTCGTCGACCGCGTCGGCTTCGAGCACGTCGTCGCCGTCGGGGCGGGCGAGACGCCCGAGGGTGCGGTCGACTACGAGGAGCTCCTCGCCGCGGCGGACGAGAGCGCGTTCTCGTATCGCGACATCGACGAGCGCGCCGCGGCCGCGATGTGCTTCACGAGCGGGACGACGGGGCTTCCCAAGGGCGTCGTCTACTCGCATCGCGCGATCGCGATCCACGCGCTCACCGCTGTCGGGCTGCTCGGGCTGACGGAGGGCGACACGGTCCTCCCCGTCGTGCCGATGTTCCACGCGAATGCCTGGTGCTTCCCGTTCAGCTGCACGCTCGTCGGCGCGAAGCAGGTCTTCCCCGGGCCCCATCTCGACCCGGAGAGCCTGCTCGAGGCGTTCGAGAGCGAGCGGGTGACCCTGAGCGCCGGCGTGCCGACGATCTGGATGGGGATCCTGCAGACGCTCGACGCGAAACCGGACGGGTGGGATCTCTCGGCGATGCGGACGATGACGGTCGGGGGCGCCGCACCGCCGCGCGCGATGATCGAGGCATTCGGCGATCGCCACGGCCTGCACATCACCCACGGCTGGGGCATGACCGAGATGTGTCCGATCGGGACGATCTCGGGCGCGCCAGGCCAGGAGCGCGGCCTGACCGGCGGCGCGCGGTACGACAAGCGGGCGCAACAGGGCCCGCCGATCCCGTTCGTCGAGGTTCGCGCGCGAGGGGCGGACGGGCTCGTGCCCTGGGACGGCGAGAGCATGGGCGAGCTCGAGGTGCGCGGCCCCTCGATCAGCTCCGCGTACTACGAGGCGCCCGACGCCGCCGACCGCTGGACGGACGACGGCTGGTTCAAGACGGGCGACATCGTCACGATCGGGGCCGACGGCTACGTCGAGGTGCAGGATCGCGCCAAGGATCTCGTCAAGTCGGGCGGCGAATGGATCTCGACGGTCGCGCTCGAGAACGCGCTCATGGGGCATCCCGCGATCGCCGAGGCCGCCGTGATCGCGGTGCCGGACGACAAATGGTCGGAGCGGCCGCTCGCCGTCTGCGTCTGCCGCGAGGGTGCCTCGGCGAGCGACGCGGAGCTGCGAGACTTCCTCGCTCCGAGCTTCGCGAAGTTCTGGCTCCCCGATCGGTTCGAGTTCGTCGACGAGATCCCGAAGACGGCGGTCGGGAAGTTCCGCAAGACGGCCCTCCGCGAGCAGTTCTCCTCCGCCGCCGCGTCCGACAACCGCTAGGAGGCAGGCGATGGGATCGTTCATCTCCACCGAGCGGCGCGACGCGGTCGCGCTCGTCACGATCGACAACCCTCCGATGAACGCGCTCGCCGCGGCGCTGCTCGACGAGCTCGAGACGGAGGTCGACGCGCTCGATGCCGACGAGGCGATCCGCGCGATCGTGCTCCGCGGCGCGGGCGAGCGGGCCTTCGTCGCGGGTGCGGACATCAAGGAGTTCCCGTCGCTCCGTGAGAGCGCCTCCGAGGGCGGGTCGGCGCGCGGCATCCAGAAGCTCGGGCACCGGATGGACGCCGCCCGGACGCCGTTCGTCGCCGCGATCCGCGGCTTCTGCCTCGGCGGCGGGCTCGAGCTCGCGATGTGCTGCGACGTTCGGATCTGCGCCGACGACGCGAGGCTCGGGCAGCCCGAGATCAAGCTCGGGCTGATCCCCGGCGGCGGCGGCACGCAGCGGCTGCCGCGCCTCGTCGGTCACGGCCGCGCGATGCTCCTCAACCTGACCGGCGAGTTCGTCGACGCGGAGACCGCGTACGCCTGGGGCCTCGTCGAGCGCGTCGTCCCGGTCGCGGAGCTCGAGGAGGCGGCGCTTGCTCTCGCCGGTCAGCTCGCGGCGCAGTCGCCGCACGCGGTCGGCGTGCTGCGCGAGCTCGCGCGGACGACGCGCGACCTCTCGCTCGAGGAAGGCCTGCGCCGCGAGGGGCACGCGTTCATGCGCTGCCTCCGCTCGGAGGACGGCGCCGAGGGCGTCGCGGCGTTCATCGAGAAGCGCCCGCCGAGCTTTACCGGGCGCTGAGGACTTGTGGTGATTCACCACAAGCGTTGTCTGGCGCGCGCGTGAAGGCGGTCGTCCTCGACGAGGAACGGCGGCTCGAGGTCCGCGAGGTGCCGACGCCGGAGCCGGGCGACGGGCAGGCGCTCGTGCGCGTCCGCGCGGCGGGGATCAACTACGCCGACGTGCTGATCCGCGAGGGTCGGTATCCGCAGATGCCCCCGCTCCCCTTCGTTCCCGGCTCGGAGATCGCCGGCGACACGGACGACGGCCGACGGGTGCTCGCGTTCGTCCGGAGCGACGGCGGTGGGTACGCCGAGCAGGCGGTCGCCGACGAGGACTGGGTGTTCGAGCTTCCCGACGAGGCGACGTACGAGCAGGGCGCAGCATTTCTCCTCGCCTTTCTGACGGCCTGGATCCCGTTCACACGGCAGACCCGGGTCGAGAGCGGAACCCGCGTCCTCGTCACCGCCGCAGCCGGCGGCGTCGGGAGCGCGGGGGTCCAGGCCGCGCGAGCGCTCGGCGCCGAGGTCGTCGGCGCGGTCGGCTCGAGCGAGAAGCTCGACCACGTCCGCGCCCTCGGCGCGGATGCCGTCACGTACGACGAAGTCGGCGAGCTCGAGCCGTTCGACGTGATCCTCGACCAGGTGGGAGGCGATCTCTTCGCGCTGGGCCTCAAGCTGCTTCGCCCGCTCGGCACGATCGTGGGGATCGGCTTCGCGAGCGGACCGTGGCAACCGGTCGACCCCACGCTCCTCGTCGGGCGCAATGCGACGGTGGCGGGCTTCTTCCTCGGGCGCTTCATGAAGCTCCGCCCCGAGGTCGTCCGCGCTGCCGCCTTCGAGCTGCTCGAGCTGTGGTCGGAGGGCGCGATCGCCCCGTCGGTGGGCGCGACGTTTCCTCTCGCGGAGGTGGACGACGCGCTCCGCCTCGTGGCCGATCGCCGCTCGACCGGCAAGGTCGTGCTCGTGCCGTGAGCGCGGGTCGCGCGCTCGTCACCGGCGGCGCCTCCGGGATCGGGGCGGCGCTCGTCGAGCGGCTCCAGGCTGAAGGCTTCGCCGTCCAGTCGCTCGATCTCGCGACCGGGTTCGACGTCGCCGATCCGGCGCACTGGGACACCGTCGAGCCGGTCGACGTCGCCTGCCTCAACGCGGGCGTCCTCGGCGGCCCGGCCGACCCGGCGGAGATCGACCTCGAGCACTACCGCCGGGCGATCGCCGTCAACGTCGACGGCGTCGTGCTCGGCGTCCGGCATCTCGCCCGCGTGATGCCGGAGGGCGGTCGGATCGTCTGCACCGCCTCGCTCGCCGGGCTGATGGAGATCGTCGACGACCCGATCTACGGCGCGACGAAGCACGCCGTCGTCGGCTTCGTGCGCAGCGTCGCACCGACGCTCGCGGCCCGCGGGATCGCGATCAACGCGCTCTGCCCCGGCATCGCGGAGACGCCGATGCTCCCGCTCACGACACGCGAACGGTTCCGCGAGGCCGGCTTTCCACTCCTGACGGCCGCCGAGGTCGCGGACGCAGCCTGGGTCGCGCTCGAGGCGGGGACGACGGGTGCCGCGTGGGTCGTCCAGCCCGGCAGACCGGCACTCGAGTTCCGCTTCCCGCGCGTTCCCGGCCCTCGCACCGGTGACGCGTCGGTCGGTCGCCCGCCGTCCTTCAGCTGATCGGCGCTACGAGAACGACCAGCCGTCGCCGTCGCGGAACGACCGCAGGATCTGGCGCGCGACGACCATGCGGTGCACCTCGTCCGGCCCGTCGTAGATCCGCGCCGCACGGGCATGGAGTGCCATGCGCGCCAGGGGTGTCTCGTCGGTGAGACCGCGGGCGCCGTGCACCTGAATCGCGCGATCGATCACCTGCACGAGCGCATTCGCGGCGTAGAACTTGAGGAGCGACACGTCGACCCGTGCCTCCGACCCCTCGTCGATCTTCCGCGCCGCATCCATCGTCAGGAGGCGACAGGCCTGGATCTCCGCGGCGGAGTCGGCAACCCAGTTCTGGACGGTCTGCTTCTCGGCGAGCGGCCCGCCGAACGCCACGCGCTCGTTCGCGTAGCGACACATGAGCTCGAACGCGCGCTGCATCTGCCCGAGCCAGCGCATGACGTGGTGGATCCGCCCCGGGCCGAGTCGCTTCTGCGCGAGCCGGAACGCCTCGCCCTCCCCTCCGAGCGTGTTCGCGACCGGCACGCGAACCCCGGTGAACCGCACCTCGCAGTGCGTGTTCCAGCCGCGCCCCGCGTGCCCCATGACCGAGACGGGGCGCACGATCTCGACCCCCGCCGCGTCGGCCGGCACGAGGATCATCGTCCCGCGCCGATGCTGCGCCGCCTCCGGGTCGGTGATCGCGAAGAGGATCGCGAAGTCCGCCCCGTCCGCGCCGCTCGAGAACCATTTGTGCCCGTCGATCACCCACTCGTCACCGTCGCGAATCGCCCGCGTCCGAAGGAGCGTCGGATCCGAGCCGGCGACGTCGGGCTCGGTCATCGCGAAGAAGGAGCGGCTCTCGCCGGCGACGAGCGGCCGGAGGAACTGCGCCTTCTGCGCGTCGGTGCCGAAGAGGTGGAGGATCTCCGCGTTCCCGGCGTCGGGCGCCTGACAGCCGAAGAGCAGCTGCGCGTAGAGCGAGCGGCCGATCTCCTCGTTGAGGCACGCGTAGTAGAGGAACCCGAGGCCCGTCCCGCCGGCCTCGGGCGGGACGTGCGGCGCCCAGAGTCCCGCTTCACGGGCGCGTCCGCGCAATTCCTCGAGCAGCACCAAGGAGTCGTCGTCCTCGCGCTCGATCGCGGCCTCGTTCGGGTAGACGTGCTCGTCCATGAACGCGCGGTAACGCGCCCGCGCCTCGACGAACGCTGGAGGGAAGAGAGAGTCGGCCACCCATCTAGGATCCTCCCACATGCGCCTCGGCCTGCAACTCGGATACGACGACCCCGGCTTCTGGGTCGGGCTCGCCGAGGAGGCCGACCGGGCGGGCTTCCACTCGGTGTGGACGTCGGAGGCCTACGGCTCGGACGCCGTCTCGCCGCTCGCGTGGGTGGGCGGACGGACGACGAACGTCAAGCTCGGCACCGCGATCATGCAGATGCCTGCGCGCACGCCGGCCACCACCGCCGCGACCGTCGCGACGCTCGACCTGCTCTCGGGCGGGCGCGTCCTGCTCGGGCTGGGGACGTCCGGCCCGCAGGTCGCCGAGGGCTGGCACGGGGAGGCGTGGGGGAAGCCGCTCACGCGCACGCGCGAGTACGTCTCGATCGTCCGGACGATCCTCGCGCGGGAGGTGCCGCTCGAGCACCACGGCGCCCACTACGACATCCCGTACTCGGGCGCGGACGCCACGGGGCTCGGGAAGCCGCTCAAGCTCATCGTCCATCCGCCCCGGGCCGACGTCCCGATCTACCTCGCCGCGATCGGCCCGAAGAACGTCGCGCTCGCGGCCGAGATCGCCGACGGCTGGCTGCCGATCTTCTTCTCGCCCGAGCGGTTCGCCTCGACCCACGGGCCGATGCTCGAGGAGGGGTTCGCCCGCCGGGGAGGCCGACCCGAGGGCTGGGATCTCGCCGCGCACGTGCCCGTCGTCGTGGCGGACGACGTCCAGGCGGCCCGCGACTTCCTCAAGCCGCTCCTGGCGCTCTACGTCGGCGGCATGGGCGCGAAAGGCCAGAACTTCTACAACCGGCTTGCCCAGCGCTACGGCTTCGAGGAGGGGGCCGCCAAGGTGCAGGACCTGTTCCTCGAAGGGAAGAAGGGCGAGGCCGCCGCGGCCGTCCCCGACGCACTCGTCGACGAGGTCGCGCTCGTCGGCGACCGCGACCGCATCGCCGACCGCGTCGCGGCGTTCCGCGAGGCAGGGGTGACGACGCTCGTGCTCCAGGCGCGGCAGCCGGAGGCGCTGCGGCTCCTGGCAGAGCTCGTCTGAGCGTGCAGCGGCGGAGGCTCTACCTGATGCGCCACGGCGCGGTCGCGTACTTCGACGCCGACGGTCGCCCGGTACCCGAGGACGACGTGCCGCTCACCGCGACCGGGCGCGAGCAGGCGGAAGCGGCGCGTGCGCTGCTCGACGGCGTCGAGCTCGACCGGGTCATCGTCTCCGGCCTCCCGCGAACGGCCGAGACCGCAGCCCTCGTCGCGCCGGGGCACGCGGCCCACACGTGGCCCGAGCTGCGGGAGCTGAAGGGCGCCAAGCTCACCTCGATCCCCGAGGACGAGCTCGAGGAGGCGTTCGTGCACGCGTTCCGCGGCATCGTGCCGAACGAGAAGCGGTTTCTCGGCGGCGAGAGCATCGGCGAGCTCTTCGACCGCGTCGTTCCCGCCGTCGAGC
>Ga0190271_10000923_pt1 | contig 15861 bp, 11 predicted proteins | sample Popmic356T_FD_133747 | JGI IMG/M metagenome (GOLD analysis project Ga0190271, IMG submission 133747) | Populus adjacent soil microbial communities from riparian zone of Weber River, Utah, USA - 356 T | ecosystem: Environmental > Terrestrial > Soil > Riparian zone | place: USA: Utah | collected...
TCGGCCTGCGCCACGGCCGCGGCGACCGTTTCCGGCGTGGACGTCACCGCGGTGATCGCGTCGCCGTACTGCGCCGCGAGCGCCTCGAGCCGCGGCTGCGACACATCGAGCACCGTCACCGCCGCTCCGAGTCCAACAGATTCCTCGATCGCGTACGAACCCGCGACGCCGGCCCCGATCACCACCACGTGGCCCTTCGGCGCGCCAGGAGCACCAGCGAGCAGGACGCCGCGCCCGCCCTGGGAGCTCAGCAGGTGATAGGCCCCTACCAACGGCGCCATGAGACCGGCTACAGCGCTCATGGGCGCGAGCAGAGGGAGCGAGCCGTCGTCGAGCTGCACGGTGTCGTACGACAGCGCCGTGGTGCCCGCGTCGATGAGGGCGCGGGCGAGCGGCTCGTTCGCGGCGAGGTGCAGGAACGTGAACAGCACGTTGTCGCGCAGCATCGGGTACTCGGCCGGTACGGGCTCCTTGACCTTCAGGACGAGGTCGCCAGACCACGCCTCCGACAACCCAACGAGCCGCGCTCCGGCGTCAACGTACTCGGCGTCCGTGAACGCAGAACCCAGCCCCGCGCCGGCCTGAACCCACACCTCGTGGCCGTCGGATGCCAGGGCCCGAGCGCCGTCGGGCGTAAGGGCGACCCGAGTCTCGGCCACCTTTGTCTCTGTGGGAACCGTGATGCGCATGACCCCAGTGTTCACCCATCGAGGCACTTGGCGCGCCCTAGGCTGTTCGCATGACAGAGGACCTCATCCACCTCACCGCCGCAGGCATCTCCCTCGTGCTTGACCTGAGCGGCGGACGCCTGCCCCGCATCGTGCACTGGGGTGCGGCCCTCGACGACGCCGACACGGCCGCCGTTGCACGGGCAAGCGTCGAGCCGCGCGTTGGTGGCGAGCTCGACGAACGCAACGCGCTCTCCGTTCTCCCCGAACAGTCGTGGGGGTGGTTGCACACCCCTGGGATCGCGGGCAGCCGGGCAGGGCGCGACCACTCGACGCGCTTCAACGTCACCTCCGTAGAGCGCTACGCGAGCGGAGAGGGCGATGGAGCGGTTCAGGGCGTCGTGGCGCATGCGGCCGACGCTGTGGCCGAGCTCTCGCTGACCGTCACCATCGAGCTGCTCGGGTCGGGGCTGGCTCGCGCGCGTGCAGAGGTCACGAGCACCGGAAACGGCAGCGGCGAGGTTGGTGTGAGAGGGGCCGAGCCGTACCAGCTCGAGCAGCTCACCCTGCTGTTTCCCGTGCCGCGTGAGGCGACGGAGCTGCTCGACTTCACGGGCCGCTGGATCCGCGAGCGCACTCCCCAGCGCCACGAGTTCGTCACGGGCGTTCATCTTCGCGAAGCGAGGCGCGGCAAGCCGGGTCACGACAGCGCGTTCCTCATCGCTGCTGGCACGCAGTCCTTCGGCTTCCGTCTGGGCGAGGTGTGGCTCACCCACGTCGGATGGTCGGGCAACTCTCGCCACCTTGCCGAGAGGGCCAACGACGGCGCGGGGCTCATCGGCGGCGGCGTGCTGCTCTTCCCCGGGGAGGTCCGTCTCGCGGTAGGCGAGACCTACCAAAGCCCGTGGGTGTACGCGGCGTACTCGGCTACGGGACTCGACATAGCGTCGGGCCGTATCCACCGCTGGCTGCGCTCCAGGCCGAACCATCCCCACCGCCCACGGCCCGTGCTCGTCAACACGTGGGAGGCCTCGTACTTTGACCACGACCACGATGCTCTGCGGGCGCTCGCCGACGCGGCCGCGGAGGTCGGGGCCGAGCGATTCGTGCTCGACGACGGCTGGTTCCGCCACCGCCGCTCTGACAATTCGGGTCTCGGCGACTGGTACGTCGACGAGGGCGTGTATCCCGAGGGCCTCGAGTGGCTAGCGGAGTACGTGCGCGACAAGGGGCTCGAGTTTGGGCTGTGGTTCGAGCCCGAGATGATCAATCCGGCCTCCGACCTCGCGCGCGCACACCCAGAGTGGATCGCGCAGCCCAACTCCGCAGAGTCGCATCAACGTGGCGGCGGTCGCCTGCCGATCGAGGCGCGCCGCCAGCAGGTGCTGGATCTGACGCACCCCGAGGCGTACGCCTACATCGAGGAGCGCCTGCATTCGCTCGTCTCAGCCCTGCGGCCCGCGTATCTCAAGTGGGACCACAATCGCGACCTGCTCGAGGCCGGCAACACCGTCACCGGCCGGCCCATCGGCCACCTGCAGACGCTCGCGTTCTACCGCCTGATCGATGGCCTCCAGGAGGCGTTCCCCGGCATCGAGATCGAGTCGTGCGCGGGCGGGGGCGGGCGCGTCGACCTCGGGGTGCTCGAGCGCGCGCAGCGCGTGTGGGCGTCAGATACCAACGACCCACTCGAGCGTCAACGCATCCAGCTGTGGACCACTCTCATCGTGCCGCCGGAGATGATGGGCGCGCACATCGGGCCTCCGCGAGCGCACACGACGCACCGCACGTCGTCGCTCGACTTCCGCGCAGGAACCGCGTTCTGGGGACACCTTGGCATCGAGTGGAATGTGGCGGGGCCGGAGGCGTCCGAGCCCGCGACGCGCGCGGCGATCACGGCGTGGGTAGCACTGCACAAAGAGTTCCGCTCACTCCTGCACACAGGCGACGTCGTGCGCAGCGACCTCCCCGTTGCCGGGCGAATCCTGCAAGGCGTCGTGGCGCGCGATGGCTCGGATGCGCTGTACTCGTTCGCGTCAACGGACTCCGTGGTGGAGCAGCCAACGGGCCTGCTGCGGCTCGAGGGGCTCGACCCCAAGCGGGTATATAGGGTGGCGCCGGTTGGCCCGGTCACGTTCGACGCACCGTTTGCGCATGAGATGCCTGAGTGGTGGGCCGACGCTGTGGCCGGGCGGGCGCTAGAACTCACGGGCCGCGCCCTGGGGTCGCATGGCGTGCAGGCACCTAAACTCTGGCCCGATGAGGTGGTGCTGATCCGCGCGCAGGCTGTCTAGGTCTCCGCGAGTGAGCGGCTATGGCGCGGCAGTGGGCGACGGCGCCGGCGTGGGGTCTGGAGCCGGCTCTTCCTCGATGGGGGCATCCGGCTCCGTGGTCGGCTCATCGGTGCTCGAGTCGTCGGACGACGATTTCGATGTCGAGCTCGAAGACGAAGAGGAACTCGAAGACGAGCTGCCGTCGGAGTAGTTGCCGCCCCACGACGAGTCGTAATACGTGGCCGTCAGGGTGGCGTACTCCCAGTGCCAGGGCTCAAACTTCGAGGACTTTGCCCACGGCGGGTTCACCCATCCGAAGGTCTTGGCGTTCGCGCGAATCCAGTCGCCGGAAGCTCCCCGCAGGTCTTCCTTGCAGATGTCGATCGCGAGGCCCCAGCCATGCATCGACGTTCCCGGCGTAGCAGCGAGGTAGCCACGCGTGGCGCGGGTTCCGATCTGCTCGCTGAGCGTGCGATACGAGTCGTCGAGGCAAATGTTGCGGTTGAACACCGAGCGGAAGTTGTCGTTCATCGTCGCGAGGGCCACGGCAGCCTCGGGTTGCAGCGACTCGCCCTTGACCCACAGCGCACACAGCGCGGAAGCACTCAGGCGACCATTCGTGCCCTTGACCTTGCTGTCGGAACGACAGTCCGGGAGCGGGGTAGAGAACAAATCGGCGTTCGAGACGAGCGTCGCGACGCTCGTGCCATCGTTCGCGGGAGCCGGCAAGTCCGAGGAGAGCAACTGGGGCCCACCACCAAGAAGGGCCGCCGCCGTTGTCGGCGACTGGCCCTTGACGATTCCCGGAAGCGACTCCGCGGCATCCGCGTACGGAGCGATCGTGCCGAACACGGGGTACACGATCATCGCGAGAGCGAATCCCGCGAGAACGCCCCCTCGCGTGAGAACTTTGCGGCGTCGGTGGGTGCCACGAATGCGGATCTCCGTGGTTTCGTAGATTCGCTTGTTACGGCGGGTTCCGAGCGCAATCTCGCCGGAAGTGACCGGCGCTTCGATAAGCGAACTCATGCCACCTCCGTTCCTTCGAATGAAATCCTCAGTGCCGCATGGCGTGGCCCAGCCGTGCGGTCAGCGCCGACACGACGGCCTGTCCATGGTAACCGAAAGGTTACGAACGCCGCCAGACGGGTGTGATGTCTGATGCCTCACACCGCGAACAGGGCCATTTAGGCTCCGCTGACCTCTCCGACAAGCTCCTCGATGATGTCTTCGAGGAAGACGAGCCCGATGGGTCCCTCCGCGTCAACGACGAGGGCGATGTGGGCGCCCGTTCTGCGCATGCGCGCGAGCACCTGCTCGACCTCGTCCAGTGCTCCAACGACCGGGAGGTCTCGAATGCGCCAGGCGTGGATGGGCTCCTCGCGCTCTGAGGGGCGCGCGAACAGCGTGTCCTTGATGTGGAGGTACCCCACGAAGGCCTCGTCGTTCATCACGGGGAAGCGCGAGTAACCGGTGCTCACCGCGAGCGCCTCGAGCCCCTCGACGGTCACCCCGGCAGGCGCGCTGACGACCTTGCCGAGCGGAACCATCACATCCTGCGCGTCGTGCTCGGAGAACTCGATCGCACCCGTGAGCAGGCCCGCGGGATCCTGGAGCGTGCCCTCCGCGTGCGAGCGATCCACAATCGACTGCACCTCATCCGCAGTGAACGTGCTCGCGACCTCGTCCTTTGGCTGAACCCCGAGCGCCCGCACGATGCAGTTCGCGATCCAGTTGAGCGCAACGATGATGGGCTTGAGGATCCGCGCGATCACCACGAGCGGAGGGCCAAAGATCATCGCGGCGCGGTCGGGGTTCGCGACGGCCGCGTTCTTCGGCACCATCTCGCCAAAGATCACGTGGAGGGACACGATGATGCCGAGCGCGATGAGCAGCGCCACGATGTGCGCCGCAGACTCCGGCAGCCCAAGGCTCACCATGAGCGGCTCGAGGGCGTGCGCGATCGCGGGCTCCGCGACCACACCGAGGGAAACCGAGGCCACGGTGATGCCGAGTTGCGCGCACGCGAGCATGAGCGACACGTGCTCCATCGCCCACAGCACCGTCTTCGCAGAACGTGAGCCCGCGAGCGCCTTGGGCTCGATCGAGCTGCGGCGCGCGGAGATGATCGCAAACTCCGCACCCACGAAGAATGCGTTTACGACGAGCAACCCAACAACGCCAAGCAGGAGTCCAACGCTCATTCGTCGTCCTCCTCGATCCACTCGATGCGCACCCTGTCGATACGCCGCGCCTCGACCCGCTCGACGGTGACGCGCACGCCGTCGGCCTCGACGACATCGCCCACCGCCGCGATCCTGCCGAGGCGCGCCATCACAAAGCCGCCAACAGTCTCGTACGCGGGCGATTCAGGGATCTCGAGCCCCGAGTACTCGCGCACCTCGTCCGGACGAAGGCTCGCCTGCGCGATCCACGCCCCACCAGGCGCCCTGTGCATCGGGAGGCGTCGACGGTCGTGCTCGTCTGCGACGTCACCGACGAGCTCCTCGACGAGGTCCTCGAGCGTCACGAGACCCGCGGTGCCGCCGTACTCGTCCACGACAATGGCGCACTGCAGGGCGAGCTCCCGCAGCTCGACGAGCAGCGGCCGCAGCCGCATCGTCTCCGGCACTCTGTGCACCGCGGTCATGAACTCGGGAACCGGAGCGGTGTCGCGGGCTGCCGCCGGCACGGCTATCGCACCGGCGAGGGTCACGATGCCGAGCACGTCATCGGGACCGTCACCCATCACGGGGAAGCGCGAATGGCCCGACGCTCTCGCGGCCGCGAGCACGTCGCTCGCCTTTCCGCTCGCGGGCAGCATGGTGACCCGCGTGCGGTCCGTCATGACATCGATGGCAGACAGGTCGTCGAGCTCGATCGTGTTGGTAAGGAGGCGAGCCGTCGATTCGTCGAGGGTGCCCGCCTCCGCGCTGCGCCGCACGAGGGTCGCGAGCTCTTGGGGCGACCTGCCTCCGGAGAGCTCCTCCTTGGGCTCGATCCCCATCGCGCGCAACACCGCGTTGGCGATCGAGTTGAGCCAGCGCACCACGGGCCCGAGCGCCGCGGTGAAGCCGAGGATGAGGGGCGAGGTGACGCGCGCAACCCGCATCGGCTCCGCGAGAGCGAGGTTCTTGGGAACGAGCTCTCCGATGATCATCGAAAACCCGTTGACGATGATCATCGAGAGGACGCCCGCAACCGCGGCGACCGCGGCACGGCTCAGCGCGGTGTCGCTGAGCGGGATCTCGAGCAGGCCAACGATCGCGGGCTGAGCGGTGAAGCCAAGCAGCACCGTCGTGAGCGTGATGCCAAGTTGAGCCGACGAGAGCTGTGTCGAGAGGGTCGCGAGCGCGCGCCTCACGCGGCGCACGCCCTTGCCACCTACGTGCGAGGGGTCGAGGGCCACGAGCGAAAACTCGGCCGCAACGAACACCGCGGTGCCGAGCGTCAGCAGCACGCCCACACCGATCAACAGCCACGTCATGAGGAGCCCGGTCTATGGTCGTCCATCGTGCGGCCACTATACCGGCGCACATTTGGTCTCTTCGAGTAACGATTTCACCAAGTGCGGGGACGTTGGGTAGTGGCGGGGCGTTTAGGCTGGATGATAGGAAAACCAGCATCCGCGCAAGCGCGTAGAAAGTGACTGCATAACTCGTGTCCCCCGACACCACCGCGCCACATACTGACCGCACCGCCATCGCCCGTACGCCCGACGCCCCAAGCGTGGCCTCTCTCGTCCTCGGCGGCGGCCAAGCAGAGCCAGCAGCAACAGCGCCCACTAACACCGCAGCGCCCGACGCGGTTGCTGAGGTAGCGGTCACCGCACCTTTGCCGGTGGTTCCGGCAGAACCCGACCCAGCGTCGGGCCCGGAAGCGACGCCCGCTGAGCCGGCGACGCAACCGATCGCGACCGCCCAGGCCCCCACGGCCGCCTATCTGCAGCACGAGGACTTCGAGACGGTGTCGACGAAGGACGTGCAGCAGGGCGTGTCTCGCCTGCGCGGCCCCGCGGCGCGCGTGGTGCAGAACATGGAGGCGAGCCTCGAGGTGCCGACGGCGACCTCGGTGCGCACGATCCCTGCAAAACTCATCATGGACAACCGCGTTGTCATCAACAACCACCTCGCGCGCACGCGCGGCGGCAAGGTGAGTTTCACACACCTGATTGGCTTCGCGATCGTCGAGGCGCTCGCGGAGTTCCCCGCGATGAACGTGGCGTACGCGCTCGAGGACGGCAAGCCCGCGATGCTCACGCCGCCACACGTGAACTTTGGCCTCGCGATCGACCTCGCGAAGGAGGACGGCTCTCGCCAGCTCCTGGTCCCGAACATCCAGGGTGCGGACCAGATGGACTTCGCGCAGTTCTGGGCGGCGTATGACGGCCTCATCAAGCGCGCGCGCACGGGAGCGCTGCAGCCGATCGACTTCCAGGGCACGACCATCACGCTCACGAACCCTGGCACCCTCGGCACGGTTCACTCCGTGCCGCGCCTGATGCCAGGGCAGGGCGCCATCATCGGCGTGGGCTCAATGGACTATTCGGCCGAATACCAGGGCGCATCCGAGGAGACGCTTGCGCGCCTGGGCATCTCCAAGGTCATGACGCTGACGTCGACGTACGACCACCGCGTGATTCAGGGAGCGCAGTCAGGCGAGTTCCTCGCGATCGTGCACCGCAAGCTCCTCGGCCTCGACGGCTTCTTCGACCGCGTCGCCCTCGCGCTGCGTGTGCCGTACGAGCCCGTCCGCTGGGTGCAGGACTCTGCGACAAACGAGGAGGCAGAAAAGCTCAAGCCCGCGCTCATCGCGGAGCTCGTGCACGCCTACCGGTCGCGCGGCCACCTCATGGCCGACGTCGATCCGCTGAGCTCGCGCCCGCGCAAGCACCCAGACCTCGACGTTCAGACTCACGGCCTCACGCTGTGGGACCTCGACCGGCTCTACCCAACGCCGGGCTTCGGCGGCGGCAAGCCAATGAAGCTGCGCGAGGTGCTGTCGCTGTTGCGCGACGCGTATTGCCGCACCATCGGCCTCGAATACATGCACATCGCCGACCGCGAGCAGCGCAAGTGGTTCCAAGAGCGACTCGAGCGCGGCTACACGAAGCCCGCGCGCGAAGTGCACCTGCGAATCCTCCACCGCCTCAACGCAGCGGAGGCCTTCGAGGCTTTCCTGCAGACCAAGTACGTTGGCCAGAAGCGGTTCTCTCTCGAGGGTGGCGAGTCGTTGATCCCGCTGCTCGACGCCGTCATGTCATCGGCCGCCGAAGCCGGCATTCAAGAGGTGTGCATCGGCATGGCGCACCGCGGCCGCCTTAACGTGCTCGCCAACCTTGCGGGCAAGAAGTACTCGCAGATCTTCTCCGAGTTCGACGGCACCGCCGTTCCAGGCTCTGTCCAGGGCTCTGGAGACGTCAAGTACCACCTCGGCACCGAGGGCACGTTCACTGCGGAGTCCGGCGCCCAGACCGCGGTGTATCTCGCGGCGAACCCCTCGCACCTCGAGGCCGTCAACCCCGTGCTCGAGGGGATCGTGCGCGCGAAGCTCGATGTCCTTGGAGCCGATCCCGCCACGGACGGCTACCCGATCCTGCCCGTGCTCATCCACGGTGACGCCGCCTTCGCCGGCCAGGGCATCGTGCTCGAGACGCTCAACATGGCCCTGCTCAAGGGCTACAAGGTCGGCGGCACGGTTCACGTCATCATCAACAACCAGGTCGGCTTCACCACGGGTCCCGAGTCGTCGCGCTCGACGCGTTACTCGACGGACGTGGCAAAGGGCTTCCAGATTCCCGTCTTCCATGTGAACGGCGACGATCCGGAGGCGTGCACGCGCGCCGCGAATCTCGCGTTCGAGTATCGCGAAGCGTTCGGGCGCGACGTCATCATCGACATGGTCTGCTACCGCCGTCGCGGGCACAACGAGGGCGACGACCCCTCGATGACGCAGCCCCGCATGTACGACCTCATCGAGGCGAAGCGCTCTGTGCGCCACCTCTACACGGAGGCGCTGATCCGCCGCGGCGACATCACCACCGACGAGGCGGAGTCCGTTTCTAAGGATTACCTCACGCAGCTCGAGAGGGTGTTCCTCGAGACCCGCGAGGGCTTCAAGCCGGGTCCAGACACCGATGCCATTCGCGGCCTCGAACTTCCGGCTTCGCAATCGTCCGACGCTGGGGTCATGGTTGGCTGGAAGACCGCCGTGAGCGCGGCTCAAGTCGAGCGCATTGGCAGAGCGCACGTGCGCCTTCCCGAAGGCTTCACCGTGCATCCCAAGCTTGAGAAGCTGCTCGATCGCCGCGAGGCGATGAGCCGCGAGGGCGGCATCGACTGGGGTTATGGCGAGATCCTCGCCTTCGGCACGCTGTTGCAAGAGGGCGTGCCCGTGCGCGTCGCTGGGCAGGACACACGTCGCGGAACGTTCGTGCAGCGGCACGCCGTGTTCCACGACCGGAGCACGGGGTCCGAGTGGACGCCGCTCCTGTATTTGGCCTCCGACCAGGCACGACTCCACATCTTCGACTCACCACTGAGCGAGTACGCGTGCCTCGGCTTCGAATACGGCTACTCCGTGGAGCGGCCCGACGCGCTCACCGTCTGGGAGGCGCAGTTCGGCGACTTCGTCAACGGCGCGCAGACGATCATCGACGAGTTCATCTCGTCCGCGGAGCAGAAGTGGGGGCAGGCGTCTTCGGTGGTGTTGCTGCTCCCCCACGGCTACGAGGGTCAAGGGCCGGACCACTCCTCTGCTCGCCCAGAGCGCTTCCTGCAGCTCTGCGCGGAGGACAACATGATCGCGGCGATGCCAACGACTCCCGCCTCGTACTTCCACTTGCTGCGCCGCCAGGCGTACGACCGCCCTCGTCGACCCCTCATCGTCTTCACGCCGAAGTCGATGCTGCGCCTGCGCGCCGCGCAGAGCGAGGTCGAGGACTTCACGTCGGGCACGTTCTTGCCAGTGATTCCGGACACGATTTCGCCCGACGGCGTCGACCGGGTCCTGTTGTGCGCGGGCAAGGTCTACTACGACCTCGTCGCGGAGCGCGAGAAGCGCGGCGACACGGCAACCGCCATCGTGCGCCTCGAGCAGCTCTACCCGCTCGACGGCGATGGCCTCCGCGCCGCGCTCGCGCCCTACGGCGACGCCGAGGTGATGTGGGTCCAAGAGGAGCCGCTCAACCAGGGTGCGTGGGGACACATCACCACAACCCTGCCGCAGGAGATTTCCCACACCGTTCGCGTGGTGTCACGCGCACGCTCCGCCTCTACAGCGTCGGGCCTGTCATCTCGTCACGCAGCCGAGCAGGCAGACCTCGTGGCAAGGGCGTTCAACAGATGAGAAACATCTTCCTCGTTGGCGACGAGCTCGTCGCGGGTCATGGCGATCCCAAAGCGCTCGGCTGGGCTGGCCGTGTGGCCGCGCGAACGCTGTCCGTGGCGCCCGACGCTCGGTTCCACCTGCTCGCGGTGCCGGGAGAGACGACCGGCGAGATGACGAGCCGCTGGGACGAGGAGGCGTTGCGCCGACTTCGCAATGACGAGGCGACGGAGCGCTTTGTTGTGTTCGCGGTGGGGCGCGGCGACCTGCGCCGTGGCGTGAGCCCCACGATGACGCGGCTCAACCTTGCCAATGCCCTCGACCGCGCTCACGCTCTGGGATTCGAGGCGATGGTTGTTGGACCGCCGCCAACGAGCGGTGAGGAGAACCAGTCGATCGCCGAACTTGCCGCCCTGTGCGAGGATGCCGCCTCGCGACGCGGTGCGCCGTACGTCGACATGTACGGACCCCTCGCGCGTCACGAACAGTGGCTCCACGACATGACGCTCGGGGACGGCGACCTGCCGCTCCAGGCCGGATACGGGCTCATGGCCTGGCTCGTGCTTAACTCCGCGTGGCACGACTGGCTCGGCGGTGAGGCGCCAGCAGTCTAGACGACGCCAGAGCTGCGCAGGGCGACAGAGAGGTCGTGCGGGCGTGATGCGATGGCAAGCGCGTCGTCGAACGTGACGGCCTCGTCCTTGACGAGCTGGAACAGGTGCTGGTCGAAGGTCTGCATCTTGTAGTAGTCGCCCTCGGCGATGAGGTCCACGATGGGCGGCTGGCTCGGGGGGTCGACGATCGCCTCTGCGGTGCGGCCCGTGTTGACCATGACCTCGGCGACGAGGGTGCGACCGGTACCGTCCGAACGGCGCACGAGGCGCTGCGAGACGATTCCGCGCAGCGTCTGGGCGAGCGTTGCGCGCACCTGACCCTGTTCGTGAGGAGTGAAGAAGTCGACGATGCGGTTGATCGTGTCCTGCGCGTCGACGGTGTGGAGCGTCGCGAGCACGAGGTGGCCCGTCTCTGCTGCGGAGAGCGCGGCGCGCACGGTCTCGATGTCGCGCATCTCGCCGACCATGATGACGTCGGGGTCCTGGCGCATCGCGGCACGCAGCGCGTTGGTGAAGTCGAGTGTGTCGGAGCGGATCTCGCGCTGCGAGATGATCGCCTTCTTGTCGGAGTGGAGGACCTCGATGGGGTCCTCGATCGTGATGATGTTGACCTCACGGTACGTGTTGATGAGGTCGATCATCGCGGCAAGCGTCGTCGTCTTTCCGGAACCCGTGGGGCCCGTAACGAGCACGAGGCCGCGAGGCTCAAGCGCGAGGTCCGCGATAACGGCGGGGACACCGAGCTCGTCGAAGCTCTGCGCGCCCACGGCAACACGACGGAACACGAGGCAGTCCGTGCCGCGCGCAACGTAGGCGTTGACGCGGAAACGGCCAACACCGCTCAAGGAGAAGGCGAAGTCGGCCTCGTGGGTGTCGCGGAAGTTGGCGACGAGATCCTCCGGGAGCACCTGCGCGACCATGTTGCGCGTATCCTCGGGGCGCAGCGGCGGCACTTGGAGCTTGCGGAGCCTGCCGTTGACTCGCACGCGAGGCGGAGAGCCCACCTTGCAGTGCAGGTCGGAGCCTCCCGTCGATGCGAGGGCATGCAGGAATGGGATCACGGACGCTGGCTGATCGCTCACGGTTCCTCCATCGGCACTTACGTGTGAGTTCTTGAGGAAGGCTACGGTCCGTTGGCGACTGCTCCAAGCGGGTGTGACTAATCCCGCGCGTGTGGGATGATTGATGGTCTTCACCTGTCAGTGCGAGTGAGAAAGGGGACGTCAATGAGCAAGAAGGGCCGCAAGCGCAAGTCGCGTGCAAAGTCCGGCGCCAACCACGGCAAGCGTCCCAACGCTTGATTCCTGGCGCTACAGGTAAGCCCGCATCGTTATCGATGCGGGCTTTGCTGTTTACTGCGACTACGCGCAGCATGACGGCGCAGTATTACTGCCCGACGCTGTGGCTCGTTTTCGCGCCTAGCCCTCGCGGGCGGTGCGTAGCGTCTCGAGGACGCGCTCGCGAAGGGCGTCGGGGGCGCATTCGCCGCCCGTTGTCGCCACGCGGGACTTGATCTTCTCGTTGAGCTTGTGCTCGGCCTCACACGGCGGACACTCCTTGAGGTGCGTCGCCACGTGCTCGAGCTCGGAGGAGGTCAGCTCGCCGTCGATGTACTCGAACAGGCGGTCAAGGGCCTCCTCACATTCATGCTTTGCCATTGCAGTGCTCCCCAGTGGTGTTCTCGGCCTCGGCGCGAGGAGTTTCATACAGGCCGCGCTCGGCGGCGTAATCCTTCAGCTTCTCGCGGAGCAACTTGCGTCCGCGGTGCAGGCGCGACATCACGGTGCCAACGGGCGTGTCCATGATCTCGGCAATCTCTTTGTAGGCGAACCCCTCGACGTCTGAGAGGTACACGGCCATGCGGAAGTCGTCGCTGAGTTCGGAGAGCGCGCGCTTGATGTCGCCGTCGCCGAGAGCGTCGAGCGCCTTGTCCTCAGCCGAGGCGAGACCGGATGACGTGTGCTCCGCCGCGGCGGCGAGCTGCCAGTCCTCGATGTTCTCCGCGTCCGAGCGCTTGGGCTCGCGCTGCTTCTTGCGATACGTGTTGATAAACGCGTTCGTCTGAATGCGGTAAAGCCACGCCTTCAGGTTGGTGCCCATCGTGAACTTGTCTTGGGCCGCGAACGCCTTGGCGTACGTCTCTTGGACAAGGTCCTCTGCGTCGGCGGGGTTACGCGTCATGCGCAAAGCCGCGGCGTAGAGCTGGTCCATATAGGACAACGCCTCGGTTTCGAAGGTCAACTGTTCGGTACTCATCACCAGAGAGGTTACCCCTCGCGCATGCGAATGAACCACGCGGGGCGCTGGCGAGTGTCGCCGCTGGAGGGTTGCCGTCATGGGTGTGGAAACGCGCGCGGTGGCGCTGGCATTCCGGGAGCGCGGTTCAACGCCAGGGATTGCCCCCACACCCCCGCTCCGAACGCTTGGTAGCGTAGGGCTATGGTTCTCCGTCAGCTGGCTCGGCCCCTCTTGGCATCGTGGTTCGTGTACTCGGGCGTGCAAACGTATCTTTCCCCCGAGGTTCGTGCCTCTCGCGTCGCGGCCGACCTCGAACCCGCGCTCGCGGATCTCGGTGTACCCGAACTCAAGGCCGTCGATGTGGTCAAGGCTCACGCGCTCGCAACGACCGGCGCTGCGGCATCGCTTGCGATGTCGCGCACGCCGCGCACGTCGGCGATGCTGCTCGCTGCGCTGAGCGCCGGCACGCTGACCGTTGACAACCCATTCTGGAAGGAAACCGACCCCGAGCTGCGCCGCAAGGGACTCGAGGACTTCCTCAAGGGCGCGGCCCTGATCGGCGGCGTGCTCATTGCCGCGACGGCCGGACACTCTGCGCGCCACAACAACCGCGCCAAGGCAAAGAAGTCAAAGAAGCACTCCTCGAAGGCCTCGACCGCCGCCAAGGCGGCGAAGGCCCAAAAGGTTGCGAAGGCACAGAGGAGCGCGACTGCCGAGTTGAAGAAGTACTTCAGGTGACGGGCGCGCCCGGCACTGGTCCGGGCGAGATCTGGGACGCCCCCCTCGCACGTGGGCCGCTCGATGCAACCGTGGATGTGCCCGGCTCCAAGTCACTCACCAATCGCTTCCTCGTTCTCGCGGCACTCGCCGACGGCCCGGTCACGATCCGTGGCGGCCTCGCCTCGCGTGACTCGGCCCTGATGATCGGGGCGCTCGACGCGTTGGGCATCGCGGTTGACACCACCGACGCCGATGCGTGGCTTGTGAAACCTGGACAGATCGAGGGAGGCGCGCACGTCGAATGCGGCCTCGCGGGCACAGTGATGCGATTCGTGCCTCCGCTCGTGCTCCTCGCGGATGGGACCGTGTCCTTCGACGGCGATGCCGGCGCCCGCGTGCGGCCCATGGGGCCGCTGCTGGACGCCTTGCGTGCTCTGGGGGCAACCGTCTCCGACGATGGACGCGGCACCTTGCCGTTCACGGTGACCCCGCCGTCGGAGCTCCCGACGCACGTCGACATCGACGCGTCTGCGTCGTCACAGTTCGTCACGGGACTGCTCCTTGTGGCTCCGCGACTTCCCGGCGGGCTGACCGTTCACCACGTTGGCGAGGTACTGCCGAGCCTTCCCCACATCGACATGACGTGCGAGACGCTTCGCGATGCCGGCGTGCGCGTTGACCAGCCGGACGAGCGGACCTGGGTGGTCCACCCCGGCGCGATTCATGTGCCCGAGGTGCGCGTGGAGCCGGATCTGTCGAACGCTGGACCGTTCATCGCGGCAGCACTCGTCGCGGGCGGTACGGTGCGCATTCCCGGATGGCCCTCCTCGACCACGCAGCCGGGTGCGCTGTTCCCAGATCTGCTCACGCGCATGGGCGCCACGTGCTCGCTCGACGGCGATGCGCTGGCCGTGAGCGGAACGGGCGTCATCGCTGGTATCGACGCGGATCTGAGCGCGGCGGGCGAGATCACGCCGACGATCGCGGCGTTATGCGCGCTCGCCGACGGACCGTCGCAGCTCACGGGCATCGGCCACTTGCGCGGACACGAGACGGACCGACTTGCGGCGATAGCCGCCGAGGTGGATCGCGCCGGCGGGCACTGCCTCGCGTCCGACGATTCGCTCAAGTTCGGCGGCATGCCGGCCACCGGACTTCGCCCCGCGGTCATGGAGACGTATCACGATCACCGCATGGCGACATTTGCCGCGATCCTCGGCCTCGCGATTCCCGGCCTCCAGGTGCGCGACGTGGCGACCACCGCCAAGACGATGCCCGACTTCCCGCGCCTGTGGGCGCAGATGCTCGGCTCGGAGACTGCCGGCGCGGACACGTTGGACACCGAGGCACCCTCAACGTGACGGACTGGAGTCGCTACGACGAGTCCGACGCCAAGGTGCGCCCGGGCCGAGGCTCTCGGCCGCGCTCCAAGACCCGGCCCGCCCACGAGAGTGCGCTGCCAGGCACGGTGATCGCGGTAGACCGAGGGCGCTACACGGTCAAGATGGACGACGCGGTATCCCTCGGAGGCGCCGTTGTCATGGCTGTGAAGGCACGCGAGGTGGGCCGTCGGGGGCTCGTCATCGGAGACATCGTCGCGGTGGTTGGTGACACCTCGGGCACCGCGGACACGTTGGCGCGGATCGTGCGCCGCGAGGAGCGCCGCAATACGCTGCGCCGCACCGCCGATGACGACGACCCCACGGAGCGAGTGATCGTCGCGAACGTTGACCAGCTCGCGATCGTAACGGCGCTCGCCGACCCCGAGCCGAGTCCGCGAATGATCGACCGCTTCCTCATCGCAGCGTTCGACGCGGGCATGACGCCAATTCTGTTGCTCACCAAGGCCGACCTGGCGAGCGCCGATGATCTGCGCGGTTCCTACGAGCCGCTGGGTGTGCGGGTCATCGAGACTTCGGTGCGGAGGGACGGAGGGCCCGAGGCGGATGCGGGATTCGTCGAGTTCCGAGATCGGTTGCAAGGAGTCACGACGGTGCTCGTGGGGTCGTCCGGCGTGGGGAA
>Ga0190271_10000924_pt1 | contig 15854 bp, 16 predicted proteins | sample Popmic356T_FD_133747 | JGI IMG/M metagenome (GOLD analysis project Ga0190271, IMG submission 133747) | Populus adjacent soil microbial communities from riparian zone of Weber River, Utah, USA - 356 T | ecosystem: Environmental > Terrestrial > Soil > Riparian zone | place: USA: Utah | collected...
CCGGGAAGGGCTGCGGCACGCGCTCGAGGATGACGGAAAGGCGGCACGGTGATGGCACGCGAGCCCATCACGCCGTGCGCGGTGTGCGAGGTGCACGCCGACGCCGTCTTCCGCGTCGAAGGCATGGACTGCCGCGACGAGGTGGTGCTGCTCGAACGGCGGCTCAAGCCCCTCCCAGGCGTGGAGTCCCTGGTTGCCGACGTCGTCGCACAGCGGCTGCGCGTCGGCTACGACGCCGCGAAAGTCTCGACGAGCACGCTGGTGGATGCCGCGGCTGACGCGGGCCTGCGCATGTGGCTGGAGCACGAGGAGCCGAAAACGAGTGCCACGGCGGACGTCCGGGCCAGGCTGACGCTTGCGGCAGCGATGGCGCTCGTCGGTGGCGTCCTGGCGGAGCTGGCTGGCCTGTCGGCCGTCGGGTCGGGCCTTTATCTGGCCGCCGTTGCGGCGGGTGTCCTCCACCCGCTGCGGCGGGCCCGGGCCGCGTGGCACGGCCGAAGCCTGGACATCAACGCGCTGATGGTCGTCGCCGTGCTCGGCGCGCTGGTGATCGGCGAGTGGCTCGAGGCTGGCAGCGTCGTCGTGTTGTTTGCGATTGCCCAATGGCTCGAGGGCCGCACCCTTGGCCGGGCGCGACAGGCCATTCGCGCGCTCCTCGATCTGGCGCCGCGCGAGGCGCTGGTCCGGCGCGACGGCCGGGACGAACGTGTCGCCGTGGAGACGCTGGCCGTCGGCGCCGTCGTCATCGTGCGTCCGGGCGACAAGGTCCCGGTCGACGGGGTTGTCGTCGCGGGCCGCACCGACATCAACGAGGCCGCATTGACAGGAGAGTCCCTGCCCGTGGACAAGGAACCGGGCGCGGAGGTGTTTGCAGGCACCGTCAACGGGCACGGGTCGGTCGACGTGCGGGTGTCGCGGGTTGGTCCCGACACCCGGATGGCGCGCATCACCCATCTGGTGGAAGAGGCGCAGTCCCGTCGCGCGCCACTCGAGGCGTGGGTCGACCGGTTCGGCCGGTGGTACACGCCGCTCGTGGCCGTGGCCGCGCTGCTAGTGGCCGTGGTTCCTCCGCTCGCCGGCGGCGACCTTTCGGTGTGGGTGTACCGGGGCCTCGTGTTCCTGGTCATCGCATGCCCCTGCGCGCTCGTCATCTCGACGCCGGTGTCGATTGTGGCGGCGCTGTCCGCCGCGGCGCGGCAAGGCGTGCTGGTCAAGGGCGGGTTGGTCCTGGAGCGATTGGCCGCGGTGGACGCCGTTGCCTTCGACAAGACAGGAACGTTGACGCTGGGGCAGCCTGTCGTGGGTGACATCACCCCGACGAACCCGTGGACGAGCGATGACGTGCTGCGCAGGGCCGCGGCCGTCGAAGCACGGGCCGCCCACCCCCTGGCCCGTGCCATCGTGCACGCCGCCCGCCAGCGTGGGCTGGAGTGGCCCGACGTCCAGGACTTCCAGTCGCGCCCGGGTCGCGGAGCCTGGGGCATGGTCGACGGACGCCTGGTGCTCGTCGGCAATGCGGCGCTGATGCTCGAGCACGGCGTCACGTCCAGGAGTCCACGATCCAACCACGTCCCAGTTCCTCCGTGGTCTGGGTTGGGGTGGACGGCGCCGTGGCCGGAGCCATCACGTTGGCCGACGCGCCACGCCCGCATGCGCGTGAGGCCGTCGACCTGCTGAAGGCCCAGGGGATCCGGCGCGTGATGCTGTTGACCGGGGACCGCGCCGACTCGGCATCGGCCATTGCGGCGGCCCTGGGCATACGCGAGCTTCACGCGCACCTGGCACCCGATCAGAAACTGCGGCGCATCGAGGCCCTTCGAGCCGAAGGCTTCACGGTGGCCATGGTGGGCGACGGCGTCAACGACGCACCCGCCCTTGCGCTGGCCGACGTGGGGGTGGCGATGGGGGCCATCGGCTCGGACGTGGCGCTCGAAACGGCCGACGTCGCCCTGATGGCCGACGATCTGCTGCGGCTGCCGGCCGCCATCCGGCTGGCGCGCGCCACCGTACGCACCATCCGGACCAACGTGGCCGTGTCGCTGCTCCTGAAGGCGGCGTTCCTCGTGGCCGCGACCACGGGCACGGCAACGCTGTGGATGGCCGTGCTGGCCGACACCGGCGCGTCGGTCGTCGTGGTCGCCAACGCGCTGCGCCTGCTGCGCCAGCGCTGAACCCCGCCCGGCGAGGCGGGGCAAGAGGCTCGCTACGGATTACGGTTCGAAAAGAAGTGACCGTGGACGAACGAGTCGATCGCCGTTTGGGACCCGGTGTCAAGCATCGAGAACTCGATGCCCATGGCGCGGCCGGGCTCGGACCACACCACGTGGGCATCCGATTCCACGTCGGTGCGGGAGGTGGACAGGCGAAAACGCACGCGCAGCGCGGTGCCGATGCCGAGCGGGCTTGCCGTCCGAATCCCCAGCCCTCGCGGGCTGACGTTGACGACGATGGCCGACGTGATCGTGTTGCCGACGCGGTAGGCCACGGCCATCCTCAACCTGACACGAGGGCTCAGCCGCCGCTGGTAGTGCTCGGGGAAGAGGTGTGGCGCGAGGGCCGGCACGATGTGATGCACGGCGGTGTACTCGTTCACGTAGCCCGAGACGCCCTGCGTGGTCAGGTCGCGTACTTCGACCGCGTCGGCGATCGTGCCGCTGAAGACCACGATCCGTGGCGCGCTGCCCGCCGCGGCGCGGAGCGCGCGTACCATGCCGGTGCCGATGCCGCTGGGCAGGCGCAGGCCCAGGGCAATGAGATCCAGCCGGCCGGCCTGCCGCCGGACCAGGGCCATCAGTTCGGGCCACGTCCGGGCACCGACGGCCTGATGACCGGCCTCGGCCAGCGCGGTGGCGAAACGGTCGCGCACGAACGCTGTGTCGTCGGCGACAGCGACGGTCTTGACAGCCACCATGGTCGATGCGGTCACCCGCTTGTTCTATCGGAATCTCCCCGTGCAGGCGTTAGCCTCATTGCCCCTACCCGGCGGTTCTCGTTATAATTTGGACTTTCCGAGTGAAATAGCCGAGCGAGGCTCTGCCTCGCTCGGGCAGTATCTTCTGGCCCCGCTGCGCGGGGCGGAGAAAACTTGCCTCATTTGATTAGAATTCAAGCGGTCAAGTTTTCTAGGCGCACAGCCGCCTTGTGGAGCTCGTATGGCGACCTGCCCTGATTGCGAATTCGAAGACGTCGACACCGAGGAACTGGAGGAGGGCGATGCCCTCAGCTGTCCGGAGTGCGGCCGGAAGCTTGTGTTGAACGGCCTGGGCGATCTGGACTTCGCGGACCCGGACGACGACCTCGACGACGACGAGGATGAGGAGGACGAAGAGGAAGACGACGACGATGAGGACGAGGAAGACGACGACGATGAGGAAGAGGATATCGAGGAGTGAGCCCCGAGGCCGTGCGCGCCTCCGAGCGGGCCGCTCCCGGGCCGGCCACTGTGGCGTGGGCGTCACTGTCCTCTGCGGCCCTCCGAGACAAGGCCGAACAGCTCGATAGCCTCCTCGACGCCTGCCATTCGGTCATCGTGGCCTTCAGCGGCGGCGTAGACAGCGCGCTGCTGGCTGTGGCCGCCACCCGGCGGCTTGGCAGCGCAGCCTTGTGCGTCACCGCTGAGAGCCCCAGCTATCCCCAACGCCACAAGCAACTGGCCCGACGCGTCGCGGCGGATTTCGGGCTCCGCCACGAGTTCATCACCACGGCCGAGCTGGCCAGGCCGGAGTACCGGGCCAATCCCGTGAACCGGTGCTACTTCTGCAAGACGGAGTTGTACGAGGCGCTGACCACGATGGCCTCGGCGCGCGGCGTGAGCACCGTGGTCGATGGCAGCAATGCCGACGATCGCGGCGACTACCGGCCGGGCCGCGAGGCCGCGCGGGAGCACGGCGTGCGCAGCCCCCTGGACGATGTCGGACTGACCAAGGCGGAGATCCGAACACTGTCGCTGCACCTGGGCATGTCGACATGGGATGAGCCGGCCTCCGCTTGCCTGTCCTCGCGTGTGCCCTACCACACGGAGATCACCGACGAGGCGCTGCGGACGATCGAGCAGGCGGAAGATGCGCTGCGCGACCTGGGGTTCAGGGTGTGCCGGGTTCGGCACCATGGCGCGTTGGCCAGGCTGGAACTCGGCGCCGACGAATTGGCGCGTGCCGTCGAGCCGGAAATGCGAGACCGGATCGTCCGCGCCGTTCGGTACGCGGGGTACACCCACGTGACCGTGGACCTTCAGGGGTACCGCATGGGCAGTCTGAATGAGGGGATTCGGCTTCGCGCAGTCTGAGGTGAACAATTCGCGATCCGCTCGCGGGCCCGGCGCTCCCAGGCTCCTCGCCGTCGTCGCGTTCGTCTACCTGGCGGCCCACCTGCCGTTCCTGGCCCGCTCGCTCGAGGACATCGACTCGATCAACTTCGCGCTCGGTCTGCGCGACTTCGACGTAGCCGCGCACCAGCCGCATCCACCCGGGTATCCGGTCTACATCGCGCTTGGCCGCGTGGCCCTGTCCGCCGTTGACGCCGCGGTACCGGGGCTCCGGCCGGCGACCGGCGCCAGCCTGGCGCTTGCCCTGCTGTCGGCGATAGGGGGTGCGCTGGCGATCGCGGCGCTCGGCGTGGTCTTCGTCGCGCTCGACCGGCGGACCGCCGACGCCCGGAGCGTCGTTCCCCAGTGGTGGTGGGCGACGGTCCTCGCCGCGGCCGCGCCGCTCTTCTGGATCTCCGGCGTGCGTCCCATGAGCGACATGGTCGGCCTGGCGTTCGCCTCCGTGGCCATGGCCGTCTTCCTGTCAGGAGACTCGCGCGCGCGCCTCGTCATCGGAGCGGCCCTGGTCGGGCTGGGCGGGGGACTGCGCGTGCAGACGACGCTCTTGACCCTGCCGGTCCTGGCGTTCGTGCTGTGGAGGCGTGGCCTCCGGGCCCGGGACGTGGCGTACAGCGCGGCGGCACTGGCCGTCGGCGGCCTGGCGTGGGCGGTGCCACTCGTGTGGCTGTCGGGCGGCATGGGCGGATATCTGGCTGCCCTGGGTTCCCAGGCGGGTGAAGACTTTGCGTTCGTGGACATGTTGTGGGCCAACCCCGCGCCGCGTCGCATCGCCCAGGCGCTGATGGATACGTTCGTGAGCCCGTGGGGCTCGAGAGGTCTGGCCGGCGTGCTGGGTGTCATGGCGGCGTTGGGAACCATTCAGGCCGTACGACGCGAGCGCCCGGCGCTTCTCGTCCTGGCGGTCGCCTTTCTTCCGTACGCGGTCTTCCATCTGCTGTTCCAGGAGACGTCGCACGTCCGATACGCGCTGCCGCTCGTCGCTCCCGTCGCATGGCTCGCATCGCGCAGCCTTGTCCCGCTGGGTCGTCTGGGGCCATGGCTCGGCGTCGCCGTGGTGGCTTCGAGCCTCATTGACGCCGTGCCCGCAGCCGCCTTGTACGCCGCCCAGCCCCATCCCGCCTTTCGCGTGATTGACGACATGGCGCGAGAGGCCGCCGGCGCCGCGCCCCATGGGGTGTTCTCGCACTATGCGTTGTACCGGTCGCTCCAGGTGGCCGCTCCTCCCGGCCTGCCGATCGTGGCACCGACGCGGAACCAGGAGTGGCTGGGCCCCGTGAACTATTGGCGACGTGGCGGCCGCGGGACTGTGTGGTTCCTGGCGGACCCCAGGCGCACCGATCTGGCGCTCTATGACCCGAGGGCTGTTTTCAAGGCCGATGCCTATCCCTGGGACATCAGCCGCCGCCTGGAACTCGGCGGCACCCGGCCAGTGGGCGCCGAGTGGTACCGCCTGTCGCCACCGGACTGGGTGGCGGGGGAGGGATGGTCGCTGACACCGGAAGCCGGCGGCCGCGTCCGTGCGGCGCGCACCGGGCTGAGCCGAGGCCCCATCGAGGCGTTCGTGAAGCGTCAGTCCGGGCCCGTCGTGCTGGTGGTGGGCGGCTATTATCTGGGTCCGCCAACCGACCCGGCGACCAGTCTGACGATCACCCTCGACGGTGCGGTCGTCGACAGTTGGACGCACGACCCCCAGGCATCCGGCCTCGCCTTCCTGCACGTCCTCCGCCTGCCGGACGGGATTCCTTCAGGGGAGCAGCCCTACGCCACGCTCCGTATCAGCAGCCGCCCAGCGGCGGGTGGCGCGGTGGGTGAGGTGGCGATCCGTCAGTTCGATCTGCAACCCGCAGCGGGCGCGCTGATGGCCTTCGGTTCGGGGTGGCACGAGGACGAAGTCGATCCGTCCACCGGCCGGCGCTGGAGATGGACGAGCGACCGCGCGGATCTCTTCGTGCTGGCCGACGCTGGCACCACGCTGATCGTGCAGGGCGAGTCGCCCCTGCGGTACTTCGATGCACCGCCGACGGTGCGCGTCACCGTCGGCGCCGCGACGCTCGCGGAACTGAGACCGAACGCCGATTTCGAATGGCGGATCGCCATCCCCCCGGGCCTGCTGCCGTCCGGTGGCGGCACCGTGACGCTGTCGCTCGATCGCGTGTACCTTCCGGGGCCCGCCGAAGGCACTTCCGACACACGCCGTTTGGGGCTTCGCGTCTTCGATGCGCGGCTTTCCAAGAAATGAAGTCGATCTGGCCGATTGACACATGGGGGATCGGGGACTAAGCTCGGTCGAAACCTTTGCTCCAACGCACACTCTCCGCTGGAGGCCCGATGAACTCTCGTCGTTACGCGTGGGCGACCACGATCATTCTCTTGGCCGTATTCGTCGCGGCTTGTGCCAAGAAGATTCCGCCGCCACCGCCACCACCGCCGCCAGATCCGCCCGCTGCTCCCGCCCCCCCGCCGCCGCCCCCGCCGCCGCCCGTGGCCCGTCCGGCTCCGCCGCCCGCCCCGCCGCGTGCGCTGACCGAGGAAGAGGTGTTCGCGCAGAAGACGTTGGCGCAGTTGAACGAGGAGCGGCCGCTCGGCGTCGTCCTGTTCGACTTCGATTCCTTCGTCGTGCGCGACGACCAGCGTGCGATCCTGCAGAAGAACGCCGAGTGGATGCGGCGCTGGACCTCGACGCGGGTTTCGGTGGAAGGCCACGCCGATGCGCGGGGCACCAACGAATACAACCTGGCGCTGGGGCAACGCCGTGGCAATGCCGTGCGCGAGTACATGGTCAGCCTGGGGATTGGCGCCGACCGGATGGTGTCTATCAGCAAGGGCGAGGAGTCTCCGGAGTGCACCGAAGAATCCGAAGCCTGCTGGACCCGGAACCGCCGGGGCCAGTTCGTGATCACGGCGAAGTAACCTTACCTTCCGACAGTTCGCGGGCCCGCGTCCAGCGGGCCCGCGCCCTCACTTCATCCGCTGCGTGGACTTCTCGTTCTCCAGGCAGATCTCGTCGACCAGTTCCGTGTCGACCACCAGGCGCTGTTTCAGCGTGACGGTCCACGGCCTGGTGTAGGCCTTCGGGTCGTCCACGGTCACTTCCACTTCCAGGCGGCCGTAGCCCGGCCGGCGGATCCGCTCCCGCACCCTGGCCGACTCGGTGATGAGGCTGCCGTTCCAGTCGATCCAGATATCGTTGCGGAAGCCGTTGGACGTGACCACCAGCGTGTCGCCGTCCCAGACGGCCGAGGAGTAGCCCTGCCAGGATGGAATCGGGTCCTCCGGCAGCGGTCGTCCGTCGAGGAACACCTGCCGGTAGCCCGCGTTCATTTCATTGAGCATCAGGAGCAGGGCCGGCGTCTGGACGAACTTCAGCAGATGCGGCAGGCCGTAGGCGCGCACGAACGTGTCGGGCAGGCAATACGCGTGCGGGTCGTCCTTGGCCTGGTTGGCCGTCCGCTCCTTTACGAGGGCCGCTACCCAGGGCTGGTACGGCAACCCGCCCGGCAGGCCCACGCCCATGTTGATCCCCTCCCGGGACATCGGCAGCTCGACGCCGCAGACGATGGAGTCGTCGTTCGGACGCGGCCCGCAGTTGGGGTTGTCGGTCAACCAGATGCCCGTGAAGTCGGGTCGGCCCTCCGGTGTCCGGGGTACGGGCGCAGACATGTTGACCTTGCCGTCAGGCGTGCGAGGTACGCCGGCCGTGGGGTACTTCCACCATTGGGCAAAGACGGCCGTGGCGCCGCAGGCGAAAACCAACACGACAGACGCGAGAAGAGAGAACCGGTTCCTCGATCGGCGCACGGGTGGCTCCAGTCGCAGAGAGATCAGTTCAGGGCAGCCACCCGGCGTCGAAGGGACTTCACGTGCTCCCAGATCTGCTCGTGTTCGTCCTTGGCGTCGTCGTCCAGCGCGGCGAGGCGTGCCAGCTTCAGGTAGGACTGGAGATCGCGAAGCGCCGACGTGACGTCGTTGAGATGGTAGGCCAGCAGCCCTCGATCCCGTAGCTCCGTCAGGGCCGACGGCGTGACCGCCAGCAGGAGATCGGTCACGTCGCGAGCCTGCGGAAACGAGCGCATGTGCACGTAGAGCCGCTTCAGGTTCAGCAGCATCCGGGTGATGACCTGGGTTCGCGAGGCCGGCATCAGAAGCGATCGGCTGAACGCGACCTCCGGCCCCACATGGCGTTGCAGCAGCACACGGCAATCGTGCTCGGTCAGCAGGGCGCCCCGATGGAACGGGTCGATGATGAGGCCCGCGCCTATGCGTTCGGGTCCGCCCTTGCAGCGCACCAGGAAGTGCCCCGGGAAGTTCACGCCGTCGATCCGGAGGCCAGCGCGCCGCGCCACCTCCATGTAGACCACCGAGAGCGTGATGGGGATGCCGGTGCGTCGCTCGAGGACTTCGTTCAGGCAGCTGTTCCTGGGGTCTTCGTACCGCTGTCGATTGCCCTCGAAGCCTTGATCGTCGAAGAGGTACTCGTTGAGCGCGCGCACGCATGACGCCGGCGACCGGTCGTCCGAGCACGCCGAGCGGCGCACCATCGCCTGGCGCGCGCCTTCGCCCAGCGCATCGAGCTTGGCCAGGTACGGCCCGGGGTCGAGGTGCGGGTACTCGATGCGGGCGATGACGAGGGCGGCCAGCGCCAACCCGGTGCCGGGTTCCGTCGTCGCGGCGACGAGCGCGTCGGTCAGTGCCTTGGATACCATTGCAGGCCCGAGCCTGGACGTCTTGACGGCCTGGAGGCCACTAGCGTTTCCATCGCTACGACTGACACAGTCGATCCAGCGCGTCGAGGGACAGTGCGCCGAGCCCGTCGGCGATCAGCTCCGCGCCCGCCAGCGCGTGTGCCGGATAGCTGTTGGTCACCCCCACACAGCGTAACCCGGCCCCGCGGGCGGATTCGAGCCCCCAGCGCGAGTCTTCGATGGCCACGGTGCGTCGAGGGTCGAGAAAAACGCCTGATTCTGCCCGCAGCTGCTCGAAGGCCCGGCGGTACGGCTCGGGAGACGGCTTGCTTTCGGCCGTGTCCCCCGACGCCACGATCGTCCGGAAGAGCGCGTCCACGCCGGCCGCCTGCAGAATCTCCTCGATCTCGTGGCGAAGGGCCCCGGACGCGATCGCGACGGGCACGGCTGCTGCCGCCTGGCGAATGAACTCGACGGCGCCGGGGAAGAGCACGGTGCCCCCATTCAACAGGTACTGCAGGCGTTCGCCCTTGCGCGTGACGAGCGCGTCGACGCGTTCGGCGCCCATCGGCAGCCCTCGGTCACGACCGATCGCCTGGAACACCCCCACGTCGTCATAGCCCAGATAGTGGGCGTAGTAGTCGGCGGCGGTCAGCGCAATGCCGTCTTCATCGAGCGCTTCCCTGAAGGCGGTGTAGTGCAGCGGCTCGCTGTTGGCGATCACCCCGTCGAAGTCGAAGATGATGGCTTGCAGCGTCACGCGGCGGGCGCCTTCTCACCCGCCCGGATGGCCACTTTCAGCCGGTTGGACGGCGGCGGAAAGGGGCAGTCGTACTCCTTGTTGTAGGCGCAGTACGGGTTGTAGGCCTTGTTGAAGTCCACGGTGTAGAACCCGGTGGACGTCGGATGCAGGTCCAGGTAACGGCCAGCCGGGTACGTCTCGGCGCCAGTCGTCAGGTCGGCAAACGGCACGAACAGGTTGACGATCTCCTGCCCCTCCTCGACGAACGCTCCGAGCGTCATCGGCTGGCCCTGGAGCGTGAACTCCAGGACGCCGACGCGCTGCATACGGCGCCGCTTGCCGGTGGAGGTGGGCATCTCGAATACGGGCCGCTCGTCCGCCAGCTTCAGCGCGGCCGGCACGGCGTAGGCGGCGTCCACGTCGAAGTAGGGCAGGGGCAGGAGCTTTTCCCGCATGTCCGTGGGAATCGGGTCTTCCTGCTCGCGGAACGCACGGTCGATGCCCGCGCGGTGCTCCCCGATCTCTTGCAGGTAGACGCCCTCGTCCGGCGCCGACGGGCCGGACGAGCAGGCCGCCAGGCCGACGAGCGACGCCATCAGGACGCCAAGGACGAGGTGTGTAGACATGCCCCTATCCAAGGATATACCCGCCCGTGGCCGTCACCGCATCGGCCAGCGCACGCCGAAGGCCGATGGTGTTGGTGGGCGTGGGCTTCAGCACACGTCGCAGCGCCGCCAGGAGCGTGCGGAGCGTGTCGCCGTCGGCCATGGCCGCCAGCGCCGTCCTGGCCGCTGTCTCGACGCGCCAGGCGGCGTCGTGCACGTACACGCGGGCCGCGGCTTCGTGGAAGGTGGCGTGCGATGCCCCGCTCGACACCGCGGCGAAGGCTCGCGCTGTGGCGCTCTCGCCGGCGTAGACCTCGATCAGGATGTCTGCGGCGCAGCCCAGTACCTCCTGCTGCTCGTTGAGTGACTCGCCGAAGGTCTGCATCGCCGTGCCGATGACCATCAGCGCCGTCTGCTTGAACGCCCGGACGGTCCGACGCTCCGACGCCAACGCGCCGGCGTCGTCGGCGGGGAATCCGGGCGCCATCGCCAGGATCTCGTGCTGCAGCCGTTTCGCCGCGGCCACCAGCGGCAATTCGCCCTTCAGCCCGCGGCGTACGAGCATGCCGGGAATCAGCAGCCGGTTGATCTCGTTGGTGCCTTCGAAGATCCGGTTCACGCGCGCGTCGCGAAAGTACCGCTCGGCCATGTAGTCGCGGACGAACCCGTTGCCGCCGTGGATCTGCACATTCTCGTCGAGGATGTAGTCCAGGGCCTCGGTGCCGGCCACCTTGCAGATGGACGATTCGATGGCGAACTCTTCGAACGCCCGGGCCATGGTCGCGCCGTCGGCCGCGACGCCAGCCAGGGCCGCGTCGATGAGGCCGGCCGTGCGATAGGACAGGCTTTCCGCGGCGTAGGCCCGCGCGGCCATCTCCCCGAGTTTGTGCCTGATGGCGCCGAAGGAGGCGATCGGCTTGCCGAACTGCTTGCGGCCCGACGCGTAGCGCGCGGAGTCGCCGATGGCCGACTTCGCGCCGCCGGCACACATCGCGCCCAGGCTGAAACGCCCGTAGTTCAGCGTGTTCAGGGCCACCTTGTGCCCGCGGCCCACCTCGCCGAGGACGTTGCCGGCGGGCACCCGCGCCTCCTGCAGGATGATGGGCGTCGTGGAGGAGCCGTGGAGGCCCATCTTGTGTTCTTCCTTGCCCGAGCTGACGCCGGGAAAGCCGCGTTCCACCAGGAAGGCGGTGAAGTGTTCGCCGTCCACCTTGGCGAAGACCACGATGAGATCGGCAAACCCGCCGTTCGAGATCCACATCTTCTCGCCGGTGATCCGCCAGCTGCCGTCGGCCTGCCTGGTGGCCCTGGTCCGCGCGGCCATGGCGTCGGACCCGGAGCCCGATTCACTGAGCGCGTAGGCCCCGACGATATCGCCGGCAATCAGCCGGGGGAGGTAGGCGGCCTTCTGTTCGGACGTGCCGAAGAGCACGAGCGGCAGGATGCACAGGTTGGCCTGGCCGCCAAAGGTCGTGGCAAACGACGCCGCTCGAGCGATTCGCTCCACCACCACCAGCGCCGACGCCTTGTCCAGGTCCAGGCCGCCGAACTCCTCCGGTGCGGCCAGACCCAGCAGGCCGAGATCCCCACACCGTTTGATCAAATGGCGCGACAGTTCCCAGTCCTTGGACTCGAGCCGGTCGAGGACGGGCAGGACCTCGGCGGCCACGAACTCATCGGCCGTCTTGGCGATCAGGCGATGCTCGTCGCTCAGCATCTCCGGCGTGAACAGGTCTCCCGCCGCAAGATCCTCGAACAGCCACGATCCGCCCTTGCGCGCCGCTGTTGTCGTCATCAGTCTTCGATCTGACCACAATCGGCCCCGCCCTGTCTTGCGCTGAGCCAGCACGCGGCCATGTCCTTCGCACGAGTGACAGCCCGACCATGGCCGGCTGGGTGATCCGGCGGCTCAGGCCGCCGCCGGCGAACTCGATGCGGCGGTAGACTGACCGTACGCCGATGCTGTCTTTCCTCGCGGCCCCGTCCGCGTGCGAGTACCTGCCGGATCAGATCTGGCAGCTGCGCTACGACGTCGACGCGCGGCTGAAGCCGGTGGAGTACGCGGACCGGCTGCAGCGCGGATGGCGTCGATTCGGTGCGGCCATGTTCCGGCCCGAATGTCCGGCGTGCCATCAGTGCCAGTCGCTCCGCGTGCCGGTCGACGCGTTCCGCCCGAACAGGAGCCAGGCGCGCGCCTGGAGGGCCAATCAGCGTGATGCGGCCCTTGCGATCGGCTTGCCCACCGCATCGGTTGCGCATCGATCGCTGTACGACAAGTTTCATCTCCACCAGAGTCGGGAGAAGGGCTGGCCGAGTCCGGAGACCAACGGGGCCGACAGCTTCCTGGACAATCCCTTCGCGACCGAGGAATGGCGCTACACGATCGCCGGTCGTCTGGTGGGCGTCGGCTACGTCGATCGGTTGCCGCAGGCGCTGTCGGCGATCTACTTCTACCATGACCCCGATGAACGCTCGCGGTCGCTCGGCACGTACAACGTGCTGTCGGTCATCGAGCGCGCGCGCACCTTGAGGCTGCCGCACGTCTACTTGGGGTACTACGTGGCAGGATGCCCGTCCCTTGCCTACAAGGCCACCTTTCGCCCGAACGAAGTGCTTGGGCGGGACGGCTCGTGGGTTCGCTTCCGGGAATCGAGATGCTGACCGATCTTCGCCTGACTAAGGGCTAGCGCTCCCGCGCCGGCAGTGCCTGCGTGGCTTGCACGGCCCGCGCGATTCGACGAGCGCGCGTTTCCGGCCTCCTGGCGCCTTCGATCGCCTCGACATGTTCGCGCTGGTGGGTGAAGCTGAGCCCTTGCCACCGCTCCCAGCCCTGCGTCGTTGCCTTGAGCGCCTTGACGAGGTCGGCGGGCGGCCTGACGACGCGCTCTTCGGTGTCGAGCTCCAGCCGGACTTCGATCGTTTCGCCGCCTTCCAGGCCCGCCGCCTCGCGGTTGCTCTTGCGGAGCGGGACGCACGGCGGTCCGCCCATTGCGGCGATGGTGCTCCGGTAGGTGTAGCCGTTCAGGGTCACCTTGACGGGTGCCCGTACCTTGCCGAACACCGTCCGGGGATCGAAGGGCACGGGGACGAAGCACGTGGAACCGTCGCGAAAGATCGTGGTCGTGAAGGTCCGTGCCGCCATCGCGCGCCTCCTCTCTCACATCCGCTCGAAGATCCCCGCGGCCCCCATGCCGCCGCCGATGCACATCGTCACGAGGCCGTAGCGTGATTGACGCCGCCGCATCTCGTGGACGAGAGACGTGGTCAGCCTGGCGCCCGTACAGCCCAACGGGTGCCCGAGGGCGATCGCTCCGCCGTTCACGTTGAGGCGGTCCGGATCAATCTCCAGTTCCCGCAGGCAGGCCAGGACCTGGGCGGCGAACGCTTCGTTCAGCTCGACCAGATCCATCTGCGCCAGTGAGAGACCGGCCCGCGCCAGCACCCTCTTGATGGCCGGGACCGGCCCGATACCGAAGCGCTCCGGCTCGACGCCCGCGGTGGCGTAGCCGACGAAGCGCGCCAATGGCGTCAGGCCGTGCGCCCGGGCGAACTCGGCCGAGGTCACCAGCACCGCGGCCGCCCCGTCGCTCGTCTGCGACGAGTTGCCCGCCGTCACGGTACCTGTCGCGTGAAAGGCCGGCTTCAACTTTGCCAGCGCGCTCGCCGACGTGTCGCGGCGCGGGCCTTCGTCCTGACCGAACACGATCTCCCGGACGACGGTCGCTGCCTCGCCGGGCTGCGCCAGTCGGACGGTCAGGGGCACCAACTCTTCGGCGAAGCGGCCTGCGTCGAGCGCGGCCAGCGCCCGCTCGTGACTCCTCAGCGCGAAGGCGTCCTGTTCCTCCCGCGTGATGTTGCACTCGCGCGCGTGGTTCTCGGCGACGAGCCCGGTCGTCAGGTACACGTCGGGGTACGTGTCGACCAGCGCGGGATTGGGCGACACGTTGTGCCCGCCCATGGGCACCAGGCTCATCGACTCGGTGCCGCCGGCCACGACCGCGTCGGCTCCGCCGGCCAGGATGCGCTCGGCGGCGTACGCGATGGCCTGGAGGCCCGACGCGCAGAACCGGTTCACCGTGACCGCGGCAGTGCTCACTGGCAGCCCCGCGCGCAGGCTGGCGATGCGCGCGACGTTCAGCCCCTGCTCGGCCTCGGGCATCGCGCAGCCGAGGACGACGTCGTCCACCTCGGCGGCCTCGATCCCAGGGGCCCGTGCCACGGCGGCGGCGATCACCGCGGCGGCCATCTCGTCGGGCCGCGTCGTGCGCAGCGTGCCGGCAGGGGCCTTGCCCACCGGCGTGCGCACCGCCGAGACGATTACGGCTTCGCGCATGAGAAGTCCACCAGGAGGTCGCGAATGACGTCGCCGACTTCTCCGGCCTGCCCCTCGAAGAGATGGTTGGCGCGATCGATCTCGACCAGCTCCTTCGGCTCCTCGAGCCTCGCGTAGAACTCGCGGACGGCACGGAGCGGGATCAGTTCGTCGCGTTCGCCGTGGACGATGAACGTCGGCTTCGCGGCGGCGATCGCCGCCCCGTAGTCGTAGCGATCCACGGGCGGGGCGATGCCGATCAGCGCGCAGATGCGCGGGTCGGTGGCGCCCACGGTCAGCGCGATGTACGAGCCGAAGGAGAAACCCGCGGCCCAGATCTCGAGGCCTGGGTGCTGGCCGGCCATGTAGTCCACGGCGGCCCGGTAGTCGTCCAGCTCTCCGCGGCCGTTGTCCCACGTGCCCGCGCTGCGACCGACGCCGCGAAAATTGAACCGCAGCACCACGCATCCAATCTCCGCGAGCGCCTTGGCTGCCTGGAACACCACCTTCGTGTGCATGGTGCCGCCCTGCGTGGGCAGGGGATGGGCGAAGACGACCACGGCCCTCGGCGCGCCCTTCGGCGTATCCACCAGCACTTCGAGCGGCCCCACGGGACCCGCGATTTCACGTACCAACGGTTCAGCCAACACGCCTCCTAGCCAGGGGGTCTTGCCCACTCAGATTGTGATCGCGTTCGTCGAGGAATCGGGCCACGGACTCCGCGAACTCGCTGGCCTTCGTAATAAGACCGAGGTGGCCCGTGTTGGTCAGCGTGACGAGCCGAGCGTGCGGCCAGAGTTTCAGGTACTCGCGCGTCAATGCGGGTGGCACCACACGATCCAGCGACGGTTCACCGGTGACCACGAGAACCGGCATCTGCACGTCGCTCAGCGGGGTCCAATCGATGCCCCTTGCCATCGTCACCCGCCGCGCCATCCGTCGCGCGTCGAATGGATGGGTGGCCGCCCGCGCACCATGGCGAAGGGCCACCCCCACACCGCGCCAGAATCCCGGCGTCGCGGCGGCTATCTCAGGATAGAGCCGCACCGACGCCAGACAGAACAGGGGCGCATGGAGCCTCGGGGCCCGCAGGTAGAAGGCGGCGCGGGCATTGGGCTGCCACGATGGGTGCACCGCCGAGACCAGCACCAGTGACGAGGCACGTTCCGGGCGACGGGCGGCAAAGGCC
>Ga0190271_10000925_pt1 | contig 15852 bp, 13 predicted proteins | sample Popmic356T_FD_133747 | JGI IMG/M metagenome (GOLD analysis project Ga0190271, IMG submission 133747) | Populus adjacent soil microbial communities from riparian zone of Weber River, Utah, USA - 356 T | ecosystem: Environmental > Terrestrial > Soil > Riparian zone | place: USA: Utah | collected...
GCCCGGAACAGTGGTTTCGGCGGATTGGGCTCGGTTCCAGCCCAGAGAGTCATGCATGGCGCCAGACTCATGGCCACTGCCAATGCGCGACGCGTCATCAGCGGTTTCATTGCTTTTCGACCACGATCGTCGCGCGATAGTCCTGCGGCGCAATCCGCGCCGTGCTCCGGGGCGCCGGCTCCACTCGCACCAGCGTCACGCGATATGTGCCGACAACCGAATTGCCGCCTTCGAGAATTACCACCGGTGAAGCGTCTTTCGCAGACTCTTGAACCTCGAACTGAAGCTTGACCTCACCCGCCCAGATACAAGTGACATCTCGAGGGCAGCGCGAATCTTCGGTCACGGCAACAAAACGCACCTTGAACTTCGCGGTGTTCACGGAGTCCGTCGCACCGGGAGCCAGCGTGACCTCGGCGCCGAGGTCGATCGCCTGCGACTTCGCGGCCGGCGCAGTACCGCATCCCGCGACGGCAAGGAGCGTGAGGATGGCCGCCAGGCGAGTCATCAAATACTTCCCGTCGATGCGCATTGTTGCCGCATCTCTAGGATGTGGGTTCAATGAGAATGATCCCGTCCTTCTCCCGCTTCGCGAGACCCTGCGAGTTCAGCACGATGTTCAATGCCTGATCCCAAGGCATTTCCTCGAGGTGAACGGTGACGGTGCCCGCGACCTTGTCACTCACCAGCATGTTCACACCTCCTGCCTTCGCGAGCGCCTGCAAAAGCGACCGAACCTCGACTTTGTCGAAGTCCAGTTTCACGCGCTTGCCCTGCAGCATCTCGATGGCGGGTGCCTTGGCCGGCTCTGCGCGGGCCTCGAGTGAAGCTGTCAGGCCGAGCAGTACCGGCAGGCCCAGCGCGGCGGTCGCGCATGTGGCCAGCAGGAGTTGCTTGCCGCGGCTCAATCGAGTCGATACTTCGTTCTTCATGATTTCCTCCAGTCGTGTGGTCAGATCGGCGCCCGAGACGCCGGCCATGTGACTCAACTCTGATTTTTCTGATTTCAGGCAGGAATGACAAACCTCGAGGATTCCCTGCGCGTAGGTCTGCGGCGCGTGCCCCATCTGCACGACCCTTTCGTCGCATGCACGTTCGCGCTCTTCGAGCAGCCGGGAACCGAGCCACCACACCAGGGGATGGAACCAGAAGATCGTTTCGACCAGCTTGTGAATGGCGCCTGTCAGGTTGTCCCGACGACGCACATGGCCAATTTCGTGTGCCAGGATCGCCTGAAGTTGTTCCGGCGTGAGTCGATCCGAGATTCCTTCGGGCAACAGCAAGGTTGGCCGAAAAATCCCGACGACTCCTGGCTCTCGAAACCGCGATGAACTCTTCACCGGCACCGATTCGACGGTTCCCGCAGAAACTGCCGAGCGGACGAGAGCGTGGGCGCGACGCAAGTGCACCCACCAGCGAATCAGCAAACCGGTGCAGCCGACTGCCCAGGCGAACACGACCCAGACGAGATCGCTGGCTACCGGCGTCTCGGCGATGATGAAAGCCGCGGGTGTGATCAACGGTGCGGCGATCTTCTGAATAGCGAGAAGCAGCGGACCCGCAGGCGCGGCGGACACCACGTGCGTGCCGAGAGACGAACCGAGCAAATTGAGCAGCGAGATCGGAATCAGGAATTTCACGGAAGCGGCGAACCAGATCCAGTACCGCAGGTGCGCGCCGTCCTTGCGAAGCGCCTTCGTCAGGATCCAGGCAAACGAGACAAAGAGCGTCGATTGCCACAGATGATCGATGAGCAATGTGCTCATTCGTCTTTCGCCCGGGTCCCCATTGCATTCAGCGCCTTCTCGGCATTCCTGAGATCCTGGAGAGTGAGCCTTCCGGTTTCGATGAGGTGCGACATGACGGGCTGCGACTGGCCACCGAAAAAGGCGAGCAGATCATCGAGCACACGCCGTTGTGTCATCTCTCGCGTGACCGCTGCCTCGAAAATGTGGGCGTTGCTGATCTTGCGAACACGCCGCAGCGCGCCTTTCACTTCCAGGCGACCGACGACCGTTTGAACAGTCGTGTAGGCCGGCCGCTTCTTCTCCGCAAAGGTTTCCTGGATCTCGCGCACCGAACAGCGGCCGAGATCCCAGACGGCCTGCATGATCCGAAGCTCCAGCTTTCCAAGTACGGGCGATTTCATTCAACAGTCCTACTACGTGTGTAGGGGACTCTACTACCGCTCCGTTGGAGATGCAACACGCGTCGGATTGCCCAAAGACGTGGGCCCTGCACTACGCAGGGCCCACGCTCGATCATCAACCAAACTACTGCTGCTGCACGATCCTCACATTATCGATGCCCGCCTCGACGAGGCTGGCTGTCGCCGCATCAGCGGCCTCGATCACCACCCTGACCGACTGGCCGGCAAAGCCGTTGAGGCTCGCGCTCGCGCTGGCCCAGGCGCCATCGACATCCGTCGCTGCGCCGAGCCGCTGGAACACGACGCTGGTGGTGCTGCCAACGACGCTGACTCGCAGGAAATCCGCGTTCGTCGCATTCGACCCGTGTGCCAGGTAGTAGCTGAACGACAACGTGAGATTGCCCGTTGCAGGCAAGGCGATTGCAGGCGATCGGATCGAGGTCACACCGCCGTCGATGTCGTTCACACCGGCGCTGGCGCCGGCGAGCCGCGCAGTGACGAGGTCGTTGACACCGCTGACGGTGGTCCCTAGCTGCTTCGGCCCGCTGGAATCGGTCGCTGCCGGATCGCCGCGTTCCCATGCGCCGGTAGTTGCGGTGTCGGTGCTATTGGGATTGGTCTGCCATCCGAGACTGGTCTCGAAGGTATCGTTGAACACGACGGTTTCTCCGCCGCCACCACCCTGGCACGACGCAGGAATGTTGAAGCCGTTGGTCGGCGTCGTGCTGGCGGCGCCGCCGCTGACGGCATTCGTGCCGAGACCGAAGGCCGCGAACCCCTCCCACATGCGGCACACGTCCTCACCGCCGTGGTTGTCCTGCGCGGCCTGGATGATGCCGTCACGAACCTGCGTGAAGGTCGGATTACACGCGGAATTCTTCAGGCCTTCGTTCACGTACAACATCGCGCGCTGGTTGCCGGCGCTGCCCGCCGCGTTGTAGAGATTCGGATCGAATCCCCAGCGGTCGACTAACTTCCAGTAGACCTCCCACATCCCCTGCGCCCACACCGAACCGACACCGTGCGGCACGGCCATGCCGTTGATGCTCGCGTAGGTCCAGGTGTTCACCGCAGGGTCGGTGCTGTAACGCTGCGTGCGAATGCCCGCCCCATTGGTCTGTTGATTGAGCGCGTAGGTGCCAATGCCGCGCGGCGTCGGCCCCGTATCACCGGGACGCGCGGTGTATGCAAGGGCCCACCAGTCCCCAAAGCCCTCACCGGCCTGCTGGCGATTGGTCAGGCAGTTCACGTTCTGCGGACCACCAACGAGACGGTTGGAAATACCATGACCGTACTCATGAATGACGATGCTGGCGTCGAGATCACCGTCGCGGTCGGGATTGGGAGCTGTCCAGATGAACATCTGCATGCGCGGACGTGATCCGTCCGCGGGCGTGCCGAAATTCGCGTTGTTGGTGCCGGCTCCATCCTGAGCCTCCGCGCGCACCGGATCGTTGCCGGCGCCGCCGCGACCATAGTTGTTGAGCTGGAAGTTTCCGGACGCTTCATCGAAGCCGTAGTTGTACTGCACGTCGTGGATGATGTTGTTCCAGTAGAAGAGATTGGTCACCGCTCCCGGCCGATAGGTGCTCGGCGCCTGTGCGAGATTGAGCGCAAAATCGAAGTTGCGTGTCGCTCCTCCGCTCGGGCTGGAACCCGCGTCAGCGACATTGTTGGCGTCGATGTCGGTGTAGGCCTCCGCGTTATTGCCAATCGTCGTCGTGGTCTCGGCACCCGCGACGCCGTTGGTGTCGTGCCAGCCGAACGGCGACGCCAGCGCATTGGCGGGATCGACCACCAGTGTTCGGCCGTCTGCCGGCGGCAGCGGTGACACGTGGTTTGGGCTCTCGGCCGGCCGCGGATACACGCGATATTGATCACCCGCTACCCAGTCGAATCGCGTCCATACCTGGCCGGTGCCGGCGTCCACGGTGAGATCCCACATGTGCTGCTTATCGAGCGTGTGGATCTGGAAATTCCATACCAGCCGGGCCTCGCCAGGCCGCACCGGCAACAGCATCAGAGATCCGTCGATGGGCTCGAGCGAAATGCCGGCGTGTGCGACGCGGTTGGTGCCGACGCTGCCGGGAGCCGCCATTTTCATGCCGGAGAACCGCAACGCCTCACCAACCGCGGCGGGCAATTGCTTGACCGGCTTGAGCGAACCCGCGGCACGCTGCAATCCAGACATGAAAGAGTTGTTGACGCTGATGATGCGCCCTTCCCGATTCACGTTGATTTGCAGCTGCGCGTTGTAGACCGCTATGCCCTTGTACCGCTGCTGCAGGTATATACGCGTGGCACCCGTGACCTTCGAAAACACGACGTTCGATACCGTGTAACCCTCGAGGTCGGACGCCTCGAGATTCAGCGCTGCAAGGTTTCTGCGGACGAAGTCCATCGCGATGGCCATGGGTTCGCCCGGCGTCGCGGCGCTGAGAAAACCGCGTTCGCTGGCAAGCGAGCGCACTGCACCGGTCACCTCGTCGAGTTCCAGCGCCGACAGCTCCTGGACGTCGGCGGAAAGACTTTGCGTTACCTGCGATTGCGACCGGAGTTGCTCGGCGGAGAGCGAACGGCTCAGGCTGGCACGCGCATCGTAATGACGTTCAACATCGTCGACCTGTCCTGACGCCAGGCCGGCCCATAGGAACATGGGTACGAGAAATGGCAAGGGGGAATAACGTGAGCTCATGATGAATTTCCTTTTCAGTTGAGCAAAAGGGAAGCATTGCGCAGCCAAATCGATCCGCGACGCGCCACACGTCTAACTATCCGGGTTTTATTTGGAGGAATCGGCGCTCGTCGCGCGAGCCGAATCAGCTGTGCAGACCTTCCCTGGTTTGCGACGTAAGGCCGGCGATCGTCAGACACGCCTGTTTCACTGTCAATACGTAGCCGCTATTTTCAGGTGGGCAATGCAGCAATTGCCGCCGAGCACGGGTGGTTAGGGATTCTGGCGCTGACAGTTACATGCGCCGCGGGCGCCACGGCCTCGTTTCCTGCGGCTGGGCTTTCTGCTGCTTACCCTGTTGAGTCTTCGCTGCGCGCGGCCTCCGGAGCGTCGAGCCATCGACGTGATCATCCGGCAACATCAACGCGAAGGTCGGCGGATTCTGTGCGCGCACGCGAGTGACCGCCTCGAAGCCTGATGCGAGGCGAATCAGCGAGGGCTCGCTGAACGCCGTGCCGAAGAAGCTGATGCCGAGCGGCGCGCCGAACACCATGCTCGCGGGCACCTGCACGATGGGATAACCCGCACCCGCGGCGAGACCAGAGCTGCCGAACAGGAAGCGATCGCTGTAGAGCAGGTCTGTGGCCCAGGCCGGATTGTCAGTCGGTGCAATGACGGCATCGAGATCGAAGTCCTCGAGCGCCTTGTCGATGCCATTCACGCCCGACAACCGGTCGATCTCCAGCGCCTGGTTATACGTCATGCCGTCGAACGCGGGCTGCGGGTCGTCCGGTCCGGGCGCGAGCGAGTTCGCGAGCTCGAAGATCTCCTGCGCGAAGAAGGGCATCTCCTTGTCGGCATTTGCTTCGTTGAACGCGATGGCGTCCGCCAGCGTCTTGCCCGCGAGCGGCACGCGAGTGCGCGTCGCGAGGTAGTTGCGCAGGTCGTCACGAAATTCATACACCAGCACGAGGAACTCCCCATCGGCCGGCGCGAACTCAAAGCCGGCGGTATCCAGGTCGATGACCGTCGCTCCCGCAGCCTCGATCGCTTCGATAACCTCATCGAACGCGGCACCCACTTGCGCGGGTGCGTTCTCGATGCCTTGACGCGTAAGACCGAGACGCGCACCGCGCAGACCATCACGATCCAGGAATTGCGTGTAGTCGGCTGGAATGTTCGTGGGCCGCGAGCGCCCTTTCCATCCCAGCGGCACATCCGCCGTCGCGGCGTCGCGCCCGTCCGTTGCGCGGCTCTGAATGACAGCGAGCGCGATCGCCGCGTCGGCGACGGTACGGCCATGCGGCCCCACCGTATCCTGGGTGTGCGAGATGGGAACTACTCCTGCGCGACTCGTGAGACCCACGGTCGGCTTGATGCCTACGACACCATTCGCGTTCGCGGGGCACACGATGCTGCCGTCGGTCTCGGTGCCGAGCGAGACGGCCGCGAAATTTGCGGTGGCCGCGGCGCCCGATCCCGAGCTCGAACCGCACGCGTTCCGATTGATACCGTAGGGGTTGTTTGTGAGTCCGCCAACGGCAGACCACCCGCTCGACGAGTTGAACGACCGAAAGTTGGCCCACTCGGAGAGATTGGTCTTGCCGAGGATCACCGCACCCCCCGCGCGCAGTTTGGCGGCGACGGTGGAATCGCGCGGTGCAGGGCTGCCCGCCAGCCCGAATGAGCCGGCAGTAGTTTGCATGCGATCGCCGGTGTCGATGTTGCCCTTGAGCAGAACCGGAATGCCATGCAGCGGCCCGAGCACCCTGCCCCGCCGGCGCAGATCATCTGCGCGGCGCGCCATCGCGAGCGCATCCGGGTTCAGCTCCATGACGGAGTTCACGCCCGGGCCGTCCTGGTCGAAAGCGAGGATGCGCGCAATGTATCCGCGCGTGAGCGCTTCGGAAGTCAGGCGTCCCGTGGACATCGCGGCCTGCAATTCCGCGATCGTGGCATCCTCGAGGTGAATTCGTGAACGCTGGTCCACATCCGCGTTCGCGGAAAGCGGCGCAAGCATGATGAGAACAGCTGCGACAATGCGTGTGACCATGGCGGCACTCCCTGCTGACATCGGCCGTTAAGAGCGGCGTAATCTGCTCCGGGAGCCAGCGGGAGTCCATCAGACCCTGCCTACAACGCGCGAGATTGTAGTTAGGTCACTCGACTGATCAGCCCTCCTGGATCCAGCCACGCGCGACGGCGGCGGCCAGGAATTCGACGATGTCCGCCGATCGCGGTCGATTGGAAGTTCTGTGCAGGACCTCGGCAATGACCTGCGCACGATCGCGCGAGCCGTCGCACAGCCCGAGAATGGCGGCCGCCACCGAGTTCAGCTGGACGTTGCCCTCGGGACACACCAGAACCATCGGCGCGCCATTTTCCTCAGGGCCCCGCAGGGAAATCCCTGGTGCGAGGCGTACGCAAATGCGCGCAGCTTCGTCCTTCGTTCTCACGAGAAAACAACATGCAGATTGCATGCCAGAGCCGGTCATCGACCTCGCCGCGCTAGACCAGCGGAACGTGTTCCCGTCGCAGCGGAATGCCGAGGCGCTTGCACCGGCGATACAAGGTATTGCGACTGATACCGAGCCGCTCGGCCGTGAGAGACATGTTGCCGTCACATTCACGGATGTGTCGCAACACGTCTTCGCGGACAGTCGATTCGGGCGCCGGGTGCTGCGACGCGGGGGCGGAATGACGAATGGACTCATTGCGAAGCTCACCCGGCAGGTCGCTGAGTCGCACGACGCCACCGTCGCAGATCGCCAATGCGGTGCGGATCACGTTGCGCAGCTCACGCACGTTTCCTGGCCAGTCATAAGCAAGCAGCCGTTGAAAGGCAGCCACTTCGATGGCGGCGGGCCGGTCGTCACTGGTCTCGGCGGCAAGAAATTCGCGTATCAGCCGTTCCTTGTCGGAGCGCGCAGCGAGCGGCGGCAACTCGAGCGTGATGCCGTTGAGGCGATAGTAAAGGTCCTCGCGGAATTCACCGCGCGCGATCATGCTGCGGACGTTGCGATGCGATGCGCTGATAACGTGCAGGTCCACCTTCACGGGCACTTCGGTGCCGAGTGGCATGACCTCCTGTTCTTCGAGCACGCGCAACAACCGGGTCTGCAGCGCAAGCGGCATGTCGCCGATCTCATCGAGGAATAACGTGCCGCCGGACGACTGCAGCACCTTGCCTCTCATTCCTTCCTTGCGTGCGCCGGTGAAGGCACCCGGGCGGTAGCCGAACAATTCGCTCTCGATGAGCGACTCCGGAATCGCCGCGCAGTTCAGCGCGACGAACGGCCGGGCCGCGCGATCGCTGGCGGCATGCAGCGCACGCGCAAACACTTCCTTGCCGGCGCCGGTCGGCCCCTCGATCATGACGGGGACGCGCGACTTCGCGATCCGATACGCACTGCGCACATTTCGAAGCATCTGCGGATCTTCGCCCGCGAGCTCTTCGAGCGTCAGCGACGCGCGCCGGCCAGACGGAGCCTCGACCTGCATGACACGCGCGGACTTCGCTGGCCGGATCGACACCGGCGCGTGCATTGCACCGCGGTCCAGGCTCGCAAAGAAGCGCCGGCCCAACGCAACATCTCGAACCGGCCGCAACTCGCCGCCGATGTAACTGGAATTGCGGCGCGCGGGCTCGATCAGTTCCGCCGCGTTGACGTCGAAGATTGCGTCGATCGGTTGCCCGATCAGCGCGGCGCGGTTCTCCGCATGCAACAACTGCATCGCGGTCTCATCGGCCGCCACGATCGTGGCGTCCGGCGCAAGCGCGATGGCCCCATCGTGCTGCAGGTTCACGAACTCCGGCCGGGCGTGAAAGCGGAACACGACGCCATCCTGGAAGTGCCGCAGGAACAGATACTTTTCGATCAAGCGCGCGGACAGGTTGACCAGCGCCATCGTGTGCGGGACGCCGGCGCGCGTGGATTGCGTCAACGTGGACGCGTCGAGAACCGCCACCAGCGAACCAGAAGGATCCCGAATGGGTGCGCCCGAACAGGACAGGCCGATGTGACAGGAACGAAAGTGTTCGCCAAGGTGCACGGTCACCGACTGGTTTTCGGCGATGCACGTGCCGATGCCGTTCGTTCCCTCGCGACGCTCGCTCCAGTCCGCGCCGCACATCAGCCCGGCGTTCCGGAATGTGTCCGCCAGCGTCACGTCCGTCTTTTCGTACAGGACGACTCCGCTCGCATCGGTGAGGACCAGCGCATAACCGGACTTGGCAATGTAGTCGTACAGCCAGTCGATTTCCGCCGAAGCGATCTGCACGAGGTCCGCGAATTGTTCGCGCCGGTGCAGCAGCGAATCGGCATCGAGGACGCATGGCGCGTAGTGGCGTGCAGGATCGATGGAATAGTCGAGCGCACAGCGGCGCCATGAACCCGCGATCGCGGGGTTCAGGTCTGCGGCCCGCCCTGGCCGCGGCGCCCGACCGCTCACGAACTCGAGCACGTTCGTTGCATGTTGCACGACACCGGAATCCATCTGGAGCTCCTTGCTACCGCAATGGATGACGACTCCCCACCTCGGTGCGGAATGTATCACCCTGTCACTGTGTCTTGAACCAGTGTCAAAACGGGTAACACGCAAGTCAGGTGAATCACCGCGCCTGCGCCCCGGTACACAACGTGGGCGCCGATTCCAGCCCGTGTGTAGTCAGTTTCCTACTGGCATGAGCCTTGCTTCACCCCTCCACTCTTGGTCACGAGCAAGGGGAGTGTCATGGCTAACAGAAGGACACTGCGTTCGGGCTCCGCAGTTGCGCTGGCACTAGCTTGCGCTGCAGCACCCGCGACGGCCGTGGAGATGACGGCCGGCGACTGGAAGTTCACGGCCAACGGCAATGTGAACGTTCACTACATCGGCTCGAGTTGTGAGGAAGAAGCGACACCGGCAGTTGCGGGGGGGCTTGCGTGCCGCGGCGCCGCGGGAGAAGACACCACGTCGTCCATCAGTAACGGCCTGCTTCCGGCCGCGCTGGCCCTCGGTGCGTCGACGACGCAAGGCGGCTACGACATCGCCGTGACTTTCGGCTTCTATCCCGGGATCAGCACGAACGACGGCAGTGCGAATCTGCAGCAGGGCGCGGGCCAGACGAATACCGCGCTCGGGAGCGCGAGCATAGACATGCGGCAGGTTTTCCTGACGTTCGGCAACGACAACATGGGCCAGGTCCTGATGGGCCGAAACATCGGGTTGTTCGGCGCCGATGCGATCCTCAATGACATGACGCTGCCCGGCGTGGGCGCGGGCAACGGCAATTACGCCACTCCGTCCAACACCTCGCTCGGATCGATTGGCCTGGGATACATCTACACGGACTGGCTGGCGCAGATCGATTACACGACCCGTGACTTCGGTGGCTTCAAGGTCACGATCGGCATCTTCGATCCGCTCGAGCCGCTCGGTCAGGCACTGCCCCCCGGAACCGCGGCGCCCCCGGAAAGCGCTCCAGGGTGGCACGCGAAGGCGGCCTTCAAGAGCGACGCTTTCTATTTCTCTGCGAGCCTGATCAGCCAGCAACACAACGGCGTCACGAATGCCTCCGACTTCGACAGTTTCGGTTTCGACATCGGCGGAAAGATCACACTCGGCGACGCGGAATTTCTCGCGTGGTACTACCAGGGCGAAGGGATTGGCACCACGGCTTTGTTCCTGCTGGCCAGCGACGGTCTGGGCAACGAGCGCGACTCCGATGGATTCCTCGCGCAGTTCACCTACAAGTTCGACAAGCTCAAGGTCGGGATCAACTACGGCGAGAGCAACCTCGATCTCGCGTCAGGCGAAGCGGTTTCCAACCTGGTGGAAAAGAACCAGAAGTACACGGTCGGCGCGTACTACTCGCTCACCGAGAACCTCACCCTCCTTGGAGAATTCACCGATACGAACGCCCAGGCGCATAATGGAGTAGAGAACGACAGCAGCAACTTCAACCTCGGGGCCTATCTTTCATTCTGAAATTCAACCGCCTTGCCATCCTGTTCGGTTGCCTGCTCGCTACGTCGGCGCGTGGCGAGCACGCGTATGTGTCCAACGAGGATGGCAACAGCGTCTCGGTGATCGATACGCAACGTGCGCAGGTCATCGCAACGATCGATGTGGGCAAGCGGCCGCGCGGCATGAAGGTCGATCGCGCCGGCGCGCGTCTTTTCGTCGCCGTGAGCGGGCTGCCGAAATGCCCGCCGACGGTGCCAGATGAGGAATGCGCGAAGCGCAAGCGCGATTTAGGCGCTGACGGTATCGCAATCGTCGATATCGCTTCGCACAAGGTCGTCCGCGTGCTCGCTGCTGGCTCGGATCCCGAACAGTTCGACCTGAGTATCGACGAAACGCGACTGTTCGTGGCGAATGAGGATGCGGGGCGCACGTCCGTCGTGGACATCGCAAGCGGCAAAATCATTGCAAGCATTCCGGTCGGAATCGAGCCGGAGGGTGTTGCGGTCGCACCGAATGGTCGCTGGATATTCGTCACGAATGAATCCGACAACGCCATCTCGGTGATCGATGCGCAAACGCTCAAGGTAGTGAGGTCCGTGCCCGTGGGCCAGCGGCCGCGCGATATTGCATTTGCGCCGGACAGCAGTGTTGCCTACGTCACCGGTGAGTTCGACGCAACGCTGTACCGCATGGGCGTGCAAGGCGAGCCTGCCAGTCGCATTCTGCAACTGCGCAAGGAGGCGCGGCCGATGGCGTTGGCGCTGGATGCGAAGCGTGAGCGGCTTTACATGAGCACCGGCCGTGGCGGAACGGTCGCGGTCATAGACCTGAAGCCCGCGCCGCGACTGGTTGCCGAAGTGCAAGTGGGAACGCGGCCCTGGGGAATCGCTCTTTCAGCGGATGGCAGCAGGCTCTATACCGCGAACGGCCCCTCGAACGATGTGAGCATCGTCGATACGGCCGCGATGCGCACGATCGGGAAAATTCCAGTCGGCCACTCTCCCTGGGGCGTGGTGCTCGGACCGGTTAAGGACTAGCAGTCCGCAGTCCGCAAGCCCGGTAGGCATTCTTCTCGAGCTCGCGAAACTGCTTCGCCTTGGCCTTCGCCTCGCCCGAGTCGCGAAATATCCCGCCCCCCTCTCCCGGCAGCGTCGCGTAGTGCGCGAACGTCGAGACCTCGACGAAATCGTCGTAGGCAAGTGTGTTCGCAATGTCATCGATGACACACGAACATTGGTACACCTGTGACAGTTTGCCGCCGTTCCTGGCCACGCAGTCGTTCACGTATTCGACGCGCGCCTGCGTCGGGTAGTTGTGCGCCGGTGGCGCGCCATACACGGGGGCAATGAGCCCAGCCGCCACCGCAATGCCGAGGAGAACGGCGCGCATCAGCTCATGGCACGGACGTTGCAAAAGCTGGGTACCGAGCAGCCCGGGGGATTGAACATGAAACATCTGAAGCGCTCCTTTCTCGTCGTTGTGGTGACGTCGGCCGTTGCGACACTGAGCGGGATGGCGGCCGCCAGCGATATCGAGCAGGCCATGAGCAATTCGAAAAACTGGGCCGCTCAGGCCGGCGACTACGCCAATCATCGCTACAGCACTCTCAACCAGGTCAACGCGGCGAACGTTGGCAAGTTGCAGGTCGCGTGGACCATGTCCACCGGTGTGCTGCGCGGGCATGAGGGATCTCCGTTGGTGATCGGCGACACCATGTACATGCACACGCCGTTCCCGAACAACGTATACGCAATAAACCTCAAGGACCAATCCTACAAGTGGAAGTACGAACCGAAGCAGGATACGCAGGTGATCCCGGTGATGTGCTGCGACACCGTCAATCGCGGCCTGGCGTATGCGGATGGCAAGATCTTCCTGCAGCAGGCGGACACGACGCTGGTGGCGCTGGATGCCAATTCCGGCAAGGTGGTCTGGACCGTGAAGAACGGCGATCCGAAGATCGGCGAGACCAATACCAACGCGCCGCACATATTCAAGGACAAGGTGCTCACCGGAATCTCGGGCGGCGAATTCGGCGTTCGTGGGCGCCTGATCGCGTATGACCTGAAAACCGGCAAGCAAGCCTGGACCGCCTGGAGCACAGGTCCCGACAATGAGTTGCTAGTCGACCCGAAGAAGACCATGACCTGGACGAATGGCAAGTTGGCGCCAATCGGCGTGGACTCCTCGATCAAGTCCTGGAAGGGAGACCAATGGAAGTTAGGCGGCGGGACGACCTGGGGCTGGTACGCCTACGATCCCAAGCTCAACCTGGTCTATTACGGCACCGGAAATCCCGGCACATGGAATCCATCCCAGCGCCCGGGCGACAACAAGTGGTCGATGACGATATTCGCGCGTGACCTCGACACCGGCATGGCGAAATGGGCTTACCAGATGACACCCCATGACGAATGGGATTTCGACGGCGTCAACGAAAACCTGCTGATCGACATCGATTTCAAGGGCAAGAAGACACCCGTGGTGGTGCACTTCGATCGCAACGGTTTCGGCTACACGCTCAATCGCGAAACCGGCGCGCTGCTGGTGGCGGAAAAATACGATCCGACCGTCAACTGGGCGACCAAGGTCGACATGAAGACCGGCCGGCCGATCGTCGACAAGAAATACTCACCGCAGACGACCGGTCCGGACGTGAACGTGAAGGACATCTGCCCCGCCGCGCTCGGCTCGAAAGATCAGCAGCCGGCTAGCTACGACCGCAAGACGGGACTGATCCTCGTTCCGACCAACCATGTGTGCATGACCTACGAGCCATTCCAGGTCGAGTACACCGCCGGACAGCCGTTCGTGGGCGCGACGTTGACGATGTTTCCGGCGATTGGAAGTCACGGCGGCATGGGCAACTTCATCGCCTGGGATCCTGCGGCGGGCAAGATCGTCTGGTCGAAGCCTGAGCGCTTCTCGGTGTGGTCCGGTGCATTGACGACCGCCGGCGATGTTGCGTTCTACGGCACGCTGGAAGGTTATATCAAGGCGGTGAGCACCAAGGACGGCAAGGAACTTTGGAAGTTCAAGACCCCGTCCGGAATCATCGGCAACGTGTTCACGTACGAGTACGGCGGCAAGCAGTACGTCGGTATCTACTCGGTTATCGGCGGCTGGGCGGGAATCGGCATGGCGGCCGGCCTGACCGAAAGTACGGAAGGTCTCGGTGCGGTCGGCGGCTACAAGGAGCTCGCGAAGTACACGACGCTCGGCGGATCGCTGTTCGTGTTCGCGCTGCCGGGCGACGGCGGCGCACAGTCCGCGGCGCGCTGAATCGAATGCCTCGGGCGGCGCTACTACTACTCATCGTGGCGTCGCTCGCGAGCGCTTCGGCGGACGAAGCGAAACTCTACGAAGTGAAGGACGGCAACAAGGTCGACGCGAAGACTCTCATGGGATGGAAGACCTGGCGCGCTCTCGCCTGTGAGCGTTGCCACGGCGCCGCCCAGGAGGGACTCGTCGGACCGCCGCTGGTCGAGCGCCTGAAGACATTGTCGAAGGAGGATTTTCACACCGTGATGCAGAACGGCAGGCTGGACAAGGGAATGCCGTCGTTCAGTACGAGCCAGATGGTCATGCAGAACTGGGAAGGCCTGTACGCCTACCTGAAAGGCCGCTCAGATGGCGCGATTCAACCTGGGCGCCTGTCGCCGCTCGAATAGTTCGCATCGCACCGGCAAACGGCGCGCGCTGCTCGCCGGTGCCGGCTTGGCGTGCATGTTGCTCGCGGCACATGCGCAGGATTCCCAAGCCGTGTTACGTGTCTGCGCGGACCCGGGCAACCTGCCGCTGTCGAACAACCAGGGCGAAGGGTACGAAAACAAGATCGCGCAAGCGCTGGCCCGCGACCTCAAGCGCCGGGTCGAGTTCACGTTCTTTCCGCAGCGCATGGGATTCGTGCGCAATACCCTGCGGCAACGCGACGAGGCGACCCAGCAGTTCAAATGCGACGTGATCATCGGTGTGCCGAAGGGATTCGAGCTCACGGCGACCACGCGGCCGTACATGCGTTCCACCTATGCGCTGTTGTTGGACTCGCGCGAAGAATTCGCGCGGCTGCAGGCGCCGGAGGATCTGCTCACGCTTCCGCCTGCGCTGCGGCAAAAACTGCGCATCGGAGTATTCGGCCGCTCACCCGGCGCGGATTGGCTGCTGCGCAATGACCTGCTCGATCACGCAGTCTTCTACGCGCCGCAGAGCGGCGATCCGTCAGTGAGCCCTGCCGACGTCATCGAGCATGACCTGGCGGCGGGCAAGATCGACATGGCGATCGCGTGGGGCCCGATGGCGGGTTTTCTCGTGGGCCGGCATACACAGAGTCCGGCGTGGCGCGCGCTCCCCTTCAAGCCGGATGCGACGATCAAGTTCGACTACGAAATCTCGATGGGCGTGCGCTTCGGCGAAAAGGAATGGAAAGACACGCTCGACCAATGGATCAGCACGCATGAGCGCGATGTGCAGGCGATCCTGGCGGGTTACCGCGTACCGCTGCTGGATGCGAACGGTGAGCTGATCGCTCCGCGCGAGCCCGGCACCAAAACTGCCTACACGCCATGAAAACCAAAGCAGCAGTTGCCTACGCGGCCGGCAAACCGCTCGAAGTCACGACGGTCGAGCTGGACGGACCGCGCGCCGGCGAAGTGCTGGTCGAGATCAAGGCGACCGGCATCTGCCATACCGACGAATTCACCCGCTCGGGCGCCGATCCGGAAGGACTGTTTCCGGTGATCTTCGGCCATGAAGGCGCAGGTATCGTCGTGGACGTCGGCGCCGGCGTGACCTCGGTGCGCAAGGGTGACCATGTGATCCCGCTCTACACGCCCGAATGTCGCCAGTGCAAATCGTGCCTGTCGCACAAGACGAATCTCTGCACGGCGATTCGTGCCACCCAGGGCAAGGGCGTGATGCCGGACGGCACCAGTCGCTTCTCGATTGGCAAGCAGATGCTGCACCACTACATGGGCTGCTCGACGTTCTCGAACTACACGGTACTGCCCGAGATCGCGGTGGCGAAGATCCGCGAAGACGCGCCGTTCGACAAGGTCTGCTACATCGGTTGCGGCGTCACGAC
>Ga0190271_10000926_pt1 | contig 15850 bp, 16 predicted proteins | sample Popmic356T_FD_133747 | JGI IMG/M metagenome (GOLD analysis project Ga0190271, IMG submission 133747) | Populus adjacent soil microbial communities from riparian zone of Weber River, Utah, USA - 356 T | ecosystem: Environmental > Terrestrial > Soil > Riparian zone | place: USA: Utah | collected...
CTCTTCTCGGGCCGGGGATCTCCGTCGGGGCCGTAGGGGTCGGTGCCGTCGTGAGTTGCCTCGCCCTCCGCCTGAATCAACACCTGATCGCCAACCGCGAGCACGACCCCGCTGTGGATCCAGTTCTGGCCCCCCGGCCAGATTCCGTCCGGTGGCAGCTCGGCGGTTAGGACTTCCGGGGTGGTCACGGTCACGGTCGACGCGGTCGTGACAGTCACATCTGGCCCGAGCCGATCGGTCAGCAGCGCCACTCCCAGAACCGCAGCTGCCGCCGCGAGCAGGCCGGCGACCACCCATCCCACCCAGGGCCTCCGCTTTTCCGGCTCCGGGCCCGGTTCTACGGGCGGCTGAGAACTGGGTGCCGGCCCGGCGCCCTCGGTCACTAGCCGTTCGAGCTCGGTTTGAGCGGCCGAGGCGACATGAGGGTCGGCATCGAGTGTGAGCGATCCGAGCGCGGCCGCGATCTCGGTGGTCATCTCAGGGTCGACTTCCGAGGCCGAAACGGCGATACGGCTCATGCCGAGGACTGCTGCGTGCCTGGCCTCGGGTAAGGAGCTCGATCTCGCCGCCATGGCATCAGCCAGCTGGAGCCGAAGCAGCTCGACGCGTGCCTCTTGGGCTCGGGCAGAAGCCGCTGCGCCCGCGCTCTTCCGGAATGGGTTTTTGGCGATGAGGATCTCGCCCTGGATCCGCTCGGCCGTCTTCTGTGGAGTCTGGTTTGGGGTGACCTGCGCCACCTGCTCATAGATGTACTCGTACAGCTCATCGATATCGACCTCGCCGTTGCCGTTGAGATCGGCATCGCCGGATTGAAGGCCCGACACCAGCGCCTGGGTGAATACCGAGCCGACGGGCTGACTATCGACCAGTTCGTTGCCTTCGAACGAGTACTGGATCGAGTTGGAGGACGCCAGGACGACTCGACCTCGGCTCTCGAGATGGTCGGCGACGAGAACTCTCCCGTCCGACTTCGACGCCATCCCAACCGGAAAGGCGCCGCTGAAACAGCAATCGAGGATCAGCACCTGTCGGCGTGCCCGCGCCTGGCGCAAGACTGCATCGACGAAACCAGCCTCCACTCCGCTTGATCGGGGTCGCTCCCGTCGGGTGTCCGAGGCTGCCAGGAACAGGCTCCCGCTCTCATCCTTGATTCCGTGGCCTGAGAAGTAGACGAGTAGAAGATCCGAAGGCAGGGAGTCTTCGACGAAATCCTCGATTCCTTGTCGCAGCACAAAATGAGGCTTGTTGATCAGATGCGTGGTCTCGAACGCGCCGATGCTGGGGTCACTGAGGACGACGCGAAGCGAGTCGGCATCGACGACCGGGCCCTGGAGCACATCGAGGGTGGCGTCGTCGTACCGATCGGTGGCGATTATGAGTGCGCGTCGGCGCCCGTCCACCTGTTGCCTCCCTGCTCTTTGGCAATTGTGGCGGTTGCGCCACCGATGTCAACGGGCGCCAGACCATTGACGTTGTCAGTCGCTCAGGTCGATAATCGACACATGGTCGACGAGCAGATGGTGACTTTTGAGCTTGTCTCTCCAGACCTGGGCGACGAAGAGCTCGACGAGGAGGTACGACGGCTCGGATCCGAGCTGCGAGAGGCCGGACTCGATGCCCGCGTGGTGGCCGATGGGGGAACTGTGCCAGCCGGTGCCAAGTCCGGCGACCCCGTCGAATTGATCGCGGCGATCGCCGTCGCGCTCTCAACGACCGCCCTCGAAGAGGTGATCAGATATGTCTGGTCCTGGCTCAAGAATCGCAAGCGACCCCAGAATGTGAAGCTCTCCGTCAGCGGAGGGAACTTCGATATCAGCTCCGAAATGTCCAGCGACCAGCTCTCGAGCCTGCTCGCAGCGATTGCGGCCGCACAAACTGCATCGGGCGCGCCAGCCGGTTAGCCGAACGCCGACGTCATACAATCCCGCCCCCCTGTGTCGGATGTGATCCTGTACGCCGCGCTTGGCGCGGGCTTGGCTGCCTTGGTCTTGGCCGCCCTCTACGCACGGGCCGTGATGGCCGCCCCTCGTGGCAACCAGCGGATGGTCGAGCTGTCCGATGCCATCCGCTCGGGAGCGATCGCGTTCCTCCGCAAGGAATACGCCTGGGCCGCGGTGCTCGTCGTCGTCTTGGCGACCCTCATCATCGTGCTCACCGATTGGGGTAGACCGTGGGGCGCAATCGCCTATGTTTTCGGCGCCCTTCTCTCCGCCCTGGCCGGATACATCGGTATCAACGTCGCTACACAGGCCAACTCCCGTGCAACCGAGGCCGCTCGAACCGGTGGAATCGCGGCCGCTCTTCCATTGGCGTACCGCGGTGGCGCGGTCGCCGGCTTCACCGTGGCCGGTCTTGGCTTGTTCGGAGTCGGCCTCGGCTACTTCGTCTTCAATCGGGTGCTCGAGCTGGAGGGGTGGGCGGAGACAGTCGTCGCCATCGCTCTGGGCGGTTCCACGATCGCCCTGTTCGCCAGGATCGGCGGAGGCATCTACACCAAAGCAGCCGATGTCGGGGCGGATTTGGTGGGCAAGGTGCAGGCGGGAATCCCCGAAGACGACCCGCGCAACCCGGCGGTCATCGCCGACAACGTGGGAGACAACGTGGGTGACGTGGCGGGGATGGGGGCCGATCTCTTCGAGTCCTATCTCGGCGCCCTGGTGGCACCGATCGTCTACGCCGCCCTGGTCTTCGGATCGGCCCCGTTCGGCGAAGAGACGATCGTGTTCCCGCTTGTTGTGGGCGCCCTGGGCATGCTCGCTGCAATCATCGGCTCGTTCTTCATAAGGGTCAGGGACGATGATCCGGGCCAGGTGCTGCGGCGTGGCACCAATCTCGCCCTGATCGTGACTGCCCTCGGTGCACTCGGGCTCTCCTACTGGATCTTCGGAGACCTATTGGCAAACCCGCTGGGGATCTGGATCGCCGTTCTCACCGGCCTCATTGTCGGATGGTTGGTGGGCAAGATCTCCGAGTGGTTCACCTCCGATGACCACAAGAAGGTCAAGGAGATAGCCCGGCAGTCTCAGACCGGCCCCGCCACGGTGATCATCTCGGGCATCGCGGAGTCGATGAAGTCCGCGGCCTACTCGGCGATGGTGATCGCCGCCGGGATTGGCATCTCCTACTTCGCAGGTGACTGGGCGTTGGGCGAGGGCGGGGGGATATACGGAGTGGCCATCGCCGCCATCGGCGCCCTCGCCACGGTCGGCATCATCATCTCGGTCGACGCGTACGCCCCCATCGCCGACAACGCCGGCGGGATCGCACGGATGGCGGACCTGCCCCCGGAGGTCCGGGAGGTGACCGACGCCCTCGATTCGCTGGGCAACACCACCACCGCGGTGGCTAAAGGGTTCGCCGTGGCTTCGGCTGGGGTCACCGCCCTCGCCCTGTTTGCAGCCTTCACCAGGGCAGTCGACCTCGATCAGATCGACTTGACCCGTGCCCCGACCCTGATCGGGCTGTTCGTCGGCGCGATGTTCCCCTTCCTCGTCGCCGCCCTGACCATCAACGCGGTTGGTCGGGCAGCCAACAAGATGATCGACGAGGTGCGCCGCCAGTTCCGCGAGATCCCCGGTCTGCGTGAAGGCCGGCCCGATGCGAAGCCCGACTACACCGCCTGCGTCGATATTGCCGCGGGCGGGGCGCTGCGCGAGATGATCATCCCCGGCTCTTTGGCGGTCGCCCTTCCCCTCCTCGTCGGCTTGATCGACGTAGAGGCTCTGGGCGGGCTGCTTGCCGGCGCCCTGGTCACCGGGTTCCTCCTGGCCATCTTCATGGCCAACGCAGGGGGTGCCTGGGACAACGCCAAGAAGTTCATCGAATCCGGCGCATTCGGCGGGCGGGGCTCGGAGAGCCACAAGGCTGCAGTGATCGGCGACACAGTCGGCGACCCGTTCAAGGACACTTCGGGCCCGGCCATGAACGTCGTCATCAAGGTGATGACGATCGTGTCCCTGGTCTTCGCCTCGGCCTTCATCGCATGAGCGGACGACCTCTGCTCGGTTTTGGGTACTGAGTGGTGGGTACTGAGATGATGACGGGCGCGTTCCCGCGACCCCCCATCCACAACACGAAGCCCATGACCGAAATCACCCTCATCCGTCACGCCGAATCCCAGGCCAACCTCGACGGCATCTGGAACGGGCAGGTCGACGGGCCGTTGAGCGCCACCGGAGAAGCCAGCCTGGACGCCATCGGCAAGCGTCTGCACGACCGCAAGTTCGACGTCGTGGTCTGCTCGCCGTTGCAGCGGGCCAAGCAGACCGCAGCATCCTTCACGTCGGACTTCGAAGTCTGGGATCGCCTCGCCGAGCTCGACATCGGCCGTTGGGAGGGCAAGGCCCGGGACGAGATCTTCGCCGAGGATGGTGAGTACCTGAGGGAGGCAATCCAGGAACGCACTCTTCCCATGGGGTTCACAGGCGAGACTCTCGAGGATCTCCATCGTCGTGCCCTTGGCGCCATCGATGCCTTGGCGGCGGACCTGGGCGACGAGGGGCGGGCCGCGGTGGTGACCCACGGTGGGTTCATCCAGGAGGTTCTGCAGCGCTACCTCGCCGGCCGGGGCAAGCGGGTCCATGGGTTCGCCGGCAACACCTCGCTCACCAGGCTGATCTGGTCCTTCGACCGGCTCCGGCTTGCAGGCTTCAACGACCTCGCCCATTTCGGGCCGCGCCCTACGGCAGTGACCGAGCACCTGGAGAAAGGCGATCCGGTGCTGGCGCTCATCCGGCACGGCCAGACCCGTGCCAACACGGAGGGCCGCTGGCAGGGGCAGGGCGACTGGGGTCTCGACGAGCTAGGCCACCGGCAGGCGAGGGCACTGCGTGATTGGTACGGGACCGCCTCGACTGTCTACGCCTCGCCATTGGGCCGGGCTCTCTCCACAGCCGAGTATGTGGCTTCGAATCGGATCACCAGACTCGACGGGCTCAAGGAGCTCGACATGGGGAAGTGGGAGGGGCTCACCTCGGATGAGATCTACGAGACGTGGCCTGACCTGATGGGCATCATCTATCGGGACGGCGTCGATCTGAAGCGGGGAGAGACCGGTGAGAGCTGGGGCGAGCTGACCGGGCGGGTCCGGGCCACGGTGCATGGGCTCGAGCCTGTGGTCGACGAGCCTACTGTGGTGGTCGCCCACGGCGGGGCCATCCGCGCCTATGTCTCTTCGCTAACAGTGACCAACGACTCCCACTCGGAGTCGCTCTACACACCGGCCAACACCGCGGTCACTCACGTTGCGTTGACCGACACCGGCCCGCTCCTCCTGGACTACGCCGTTTCGGCCCATCTCGAGAGCCTCTCCTAGCCTCCCGGGCATGTCCGAGTACGACTCACGCCGGTATGCGCTGGTCAACCGTTGGGACCCAGCCCACCTGCGTCGCATCGACCGGCTGCTCCCTCTCCGATCCGGAGAGCGGGTGCTCGAAGTGGGGTGTGGGCAGGGCCATCTGACCCTTCGTTTGGCTGAGCGCGGGATCGATGTCACCGGCATCGACGCCAACCCGAACGCCCCTGACGTGTCGGGCTCCGACAGAGTGCTGCACATGATGGCCGAGGACCTTGCCTTTGACGACGGCGAGTTCGATGCGGTGGTCTCGGTCCACGCCATCGAGCACATCCCACCCCTGGACGAGGCGGCCGCGGAGATGTCGAGGGTCCTGAAGCCCGGTGGCCGTGCCCTCCACATCTACCCGGCAGAGCCGATCCAGGGGCTCTACGCCATGCCCACCTCGGTGATCCTGTATGGCACCCCGTTCAAAGCGCGGCAGGTGCACTACCACTGGCTGTCGCCCTCGAAGGTGCGTCGTTTGATGGAACCTCATGGCATGACCGAGACCCACCACGAGTTCAACCTGTTCAAGTCGCCCCAGTTCATCTCCCGCTTCACCAAGGACGGGCGGGCCTAGGGCGTGTTCACCTGTCAGACCTGCGGCCAGGACTTCGATCTCAGTCAGACCGTCCTCGACCGTTACCCGGGCTGGGTTCCGCGCCAATGTATGGACTGCCGCAACGGTGCCGGCCGATCAGGCGCCTCGTCTTCCCAGCCCGCCCCGGCCAAGACGACACCAGCGAGCCGGACCAAGACGCGGGATCTGACCGTCGGCGAAGTGCTCAGCTCGTTCACCGACGGCCCCGACACCGGGATCTTCACCGATGGCGCCGCGGAGGGGAATCCTGGCCCTGGAGGCTGGGGAACGGTGTACGTGGTCGACGGCGAGGTCGTCGAGGAGGCCAAGGGCTCCGACCCCTTCACCACCAACAACAAGATGGAGCTCACCGCCCTGATCGCCGGGCTCGGCATGGCGCCGACCGACACGGCAGTCGACGTCTACACCGATTCCCAGCTCATCGTGAACATCGTCAACACGTGGGCCGACGGTTGGGAGGCGAGAGGGTGGACCAAGAAATCGGCCGGGCCAATCGCCAATCTCGACCTGGTCAAGGAGGCGCACGCCCTCCACAAGCAGAAGCCACTGGCCCGCATCCAGTGGATCAAGGCTCACAGCGGCCATCGCTGGAATGAGTACGCCGATGCCCTCGCCACGTCCTATCGGCGCCAGGTGCACTGATGCCCCTGCCTCCGGTGACCGCGGAGTACATGCGGGACTGGGTCAAGCACACCCACGGCTCTCCCCTCTACGCGGAGCTGGTCGAGACCGTGGCAGGAGACCCCGAGTTGTTACGGGTGATGAACCGGATCGGGCATCTGCCACCTCCCAATCTGTTGTTCGGCGCCGTCCAGTACATGCTCATGGACGGGGAGGACGGTGACCTTGCCACCCACTACCGCTCGATCGTGGACGATCCAGCGCCACCTGAGGGAGCAGGCCCCAAGTTCCGGAGGTTTGTCCTGGCCCACGAGGAGGAGATCGTGGAGATGGGCAACACCCGGTACACACAGACCAACGAGTGCCGTCGCTGCGTCGCCCTGTTGCCGATGGTGACGATGGCGGAGTTCCGTGTCTTCCACCTCATCGACATCGGTACCAGCGCCGGTCTCAACCTGGGACTCGACCACTACGGGTATCGCTACGGCGATCAAGAATGGCAGCCGGGCGCCGAGCCTCTGCTCGAGGCGGAATCGAGAGGTGTCGCCCCGGGACTCGTCGAGATCGAGGTCTTGAGCCGCACCGGTCTGGATCTCAACCCCCTCGACCCGACCGACGAGAGTGCCCGGCGATGGCTCGATGCCCTGATCTGGCCGGAGATGGTCGAGCGGAGGCAGCGTCTTCGCTCCGCCCTCCACATGGTGTCGACTCTCGACGTCGACATGATTGCGGGGGACGCCCTCGAGACCCTGCCCACGGCGCTGGGCCGGCTGCCCGTCGGTGAGCCTGCAGTGGTCATGAGCTCTTTCACCCTGAACCAGTTCGCCCCAGCCCAGCGAGACCGTCTCGATTCGATCGTGGCCGGGGCGCGGTCGGCGCGTCCCGTGCATCGGGTCTCGATGGAGATCCTGGGCAAAGACGATTGGGCACAGCTTGTGGTCGACGACGGGAAAGGGGCGGTGACTGTCGGCCAGGCCCACCCCCACGGGGAGTGGATCGAGCTGTACCGCTAGACCCGGCCGTAGACCGGGATCTCGGCGCCGTTGATCACGCCCGACTCCTCGGTGAGAAGGAAGTGGGCAACGGCCGCGATCTCGTCGGGCGTCGGCCAGTTCACATAATCGGCGTAGGGAAGGGACCGGCGCGTCGCCGGCGTGTCGATGACCGAGGGGAGAAGGACGTTGGCCGTCACCCCGGTCCCCTCCAGCTCCTGGGCTACCGACCTGGTGAGTGCCACCACCCCCGATTTGGCCACGTTGAAGGCAGCCTGCCCGGTCGGATACTCGACAGTGGCCCGGCTTCCCACGGTCACGATCCGGCCCCAGCCGGTTTCGACCAGGTAGGGCACTACGGCTCGCACCGAATAGAACGCGGAGCGGAGGTTGAGATCGAGCATCCGCTCGAACCGGACGTCGTCGGTCTCCTCGACATCACGCCCCCCGGCCCATCCCCCGACCAGGGCCACGAGACCGTGAATGGAGCCCCACCGCTCGGCGACGCCCTTCAGGAATGTGTTGACCGCCTCGGCATTGGTGGCATCGACTCGCACCAGCGAGACCCGGTCCTCGTCGATGTCGAACTCCTGCTCGAACTGCTCGGCTTCGTCGGGCAGCAGATAAGTGATTGCCAGCCGGTAGTCCTCATATATGAGTCGGCGCACGAGGGCGGTGCCGAGCCCGCCGGTGCCACCGGTGATCACAAGTGTCTTTTCCATGCTCCCGTTGTTTGTGCGCTCACTCTACGGGGACCCTCGACCCCTCCGCCACAGAATCCATAGGTCGGAGACGTTTGTGCCGGTCGGTGGGCACCGAAGAAGGTCAGAGGTCCGGGCGAGGTAGCCAGCCGAGTCGAAATCCCGTAGGGCGGCAGCGGGGTCACCACCTCGTTGGATCGTGGTGCCGTCGACGATCGCACCCGCGGCTCCGGATCGGGCATCGACGCCATCGGTGGCGAAGGCGCAAAACAGGTCGTTCGAACCGGCGAGACGCTCGGCGGCGAGAAGGGCAGCGTGTGTGGTTCGGCCACCGGATCCTGCTCCGGTCACGTCGAGGACGGCCTCCCCGGCTCCCACCGTCACTCCTTTTCCGCCCGTGGCGAGGAATCGGTCGAGACAGTCGCCCATCGCCCCCCGTAGCCACTCGTCGACCACCACGTTGGGAGTCGGCGCGGCGCTCAGCACAGCGCGGGCGGCGGTGTGGCCGTCGGCCAGTAGCGTGACTTGCGGGCTCGGAAGTGACAACGGCTCGGTCGTCATCGCTTCCCACACCCCTGGCGGTATTTCGACCGACAGCCTTCTCAGGACCTCCGCCGCAGCCTCCGGGTCATGGGCTCGCGGGATCGTTGGCCCGGAGGCGACCACCCCGGGGTCGGCGCCGGCCACATCTGAGAGGACATAGGTGTCGATTGGCCGTTCTGCGGCCCGCGCCAATCCACCGCACTTGATGGCGGAGAGATGTGCCCGAACCAGGTTCAACTCCTCGATGTCGGCTCCTCCGGAAAGGAGCTTTCTCGTCACCTCCGAGAGAAAGTGGGCGGGCACGCCGTCTCGAGGCGCCTCACAGAGAGCGGAGCCGCCCCCGGATACCAGGGCGATGATCTCCATCGAAGAGCGTGCTCTCTCAACGGCCTCGAGAACCGCTGCCCCTGCCTCAAGGCTCGCCGCGCCCGGAACGGGGTGGTCACCAATCACCAGCCTCATCGTGTCGGGCACCGGCTCGTGATGATCGGTTACACAGACGCCGTCGACGACGTCGAGTTCTGAGTCAGCCCCACGAGCCATGGCTGGAGCGGCCTTGCCGATTGCGATGACCATGGTCTTTCCTGTGCGCCCGGCCAACACGGCGGCCGTGAGAGCCTCGGGCTCAACCGCGGCCAGACCGGCCTCGAGCCAACCCAGCACCTTCCGCCTCGCATCGGGATCGGGGGCGAGGACTCGGGGATCGAAGCGAGTGGTCACGTCAGATCAGTGAGCCACGACCCGCGGGGGTGGCGACGAGCCGACTCGAGATCGCTGAAGGTGTCGATGTCGTGGAGGAGACCGGGCCTGGCGACGATCGTCGCCGTCGGGAAACTGCCGAGGTGGCGATGGAAGCTGCCGGGGCCGTAGGAAAAGGCTGCCGGACCGCTCATCCCCAGCGCCGACGTGCCGCCGTCGGCGGACGGTGCGATTACGGAGCCGGCACCGGACAGCGCCTCGTTCAGCTCACTCAGCTCGGCAGCGATGAGAAGGGGAAGGTCGGCGTGAACGACGATCCACTCGCTCGCGGCCTCGATGGCCCAGCGGGCGCCAGCCATCGCCGCACCGTCGAGCCCCTCGCCCGGATCGGGAATCACGGGAAACCCGTGAATAATCGCCCATTCGGCGACCTCGCCGTCACCGGCGACCAGGACCGGGATCAACCCGGCATCGACTGCCAGGGCCGCGGTCCTCTCGGCGAGGGCTCGCCCCAACCCGGATCGAGCATCATCGGAGAGGTGATCAGCCATTCGGCGCTTGCCCAGTCCAAAGGACTTGACGGGGAGAATGGCGACGGTGGGCACGTGGGTGGGCGGGGAGGCTCCCGGCTCAGGGCACCACCATCACCGGGACCGGTGAGTGGTGACAAAGGCGATCAGCGACGCTTCCGAGCATCACCCGCTCTGCCAGCCCGGCTCCCCGCTTCCCGATGACGATCAGCCCCGCCTCGCGCTCCTCGGCCACCGCGATGAGGCGCGATGTGGGGTCGCCGAGCTCTTCGACGGTCTCGTAGTCCATTCCCTCCAGCGGGAGCTGGTCCTCCGTCTCCTTGATCACCTGCTGCTGTCCTTCCACGAGTGCAGCGGACAGAGCCTCCGGGGTCGGGGGTGCGCCACCGATGCCCCACCACCCCTCAGGTGGTCTGATCACGGTGACCAGCAGCAGCTTGGCCTGCCGGGATCGCGCGATCTCGGTGGCGATCACGGCTGCGCGGGTGCTCGTCTCCGAGCCGTCGACACCGACGACGATTGCTTTCGGGTTCCAGTCCATCTGTTCTTGCTACCTCCTCAGGAGACGATACGCAGATTCGGTGATCGGCCGGGTCACAGGATGGTGGCGTTCAGGAGATGGCCCATGGCCAGCGCCCAGGCTCCGGCGACGAGATCGTCGAGGACGATGCCGGTCGCTCCGGGCATCGAGTCGGCCTGATGGACGCCGGGAAAGGGACGCTTTGTGATGTCGACGATGCGAAAGAGTACGAAGCCGATCACCGCCGCCCATCCGAGCAACCCAATGGTGGCGACGAAGACTCCGGCGGCCTCGTCGATGACGATCCAGCCTGCGTCTCCCTCCGAGGACACCACACCTGCCGAGGCCCACAGGGCAACGGCCGTCACCAACACGGCCGCCGCAAGCTGTCCCGGCCAGCCCCAGGTCTCGCCAATGAGGAGGGCAAACGGAAGGGCCACCAAGCCCCCAATCGTTCCCGAACCGGCGTCGGAGCCCCGCACCCTGCGCAGGATCAAGCCAGCCCCGAACAGAGAGGCGATGAGGCGGTGCATCGGCGGCGAGGCTACTTCTCGCCGTTCCACCCATCGAGGACTCGCATTGCCCTGAGGGTGTTCCAACGGCTCGGCTCGCCGACCGTCTCCATCTCGAACCAGGTCTCACCAAGCCAGCGCTGTTGCAACGGCCATCGTCCGTCTCCATCTCGCTTTTCCGCCACCACGTCGATCGCGTCCTGGAGGCGTTGGTCGCTCAGGCTTTCTGCGGACCTGAAGTAGTCGAGCCCGCGCAGGACGTCGTAGTGCCACCGGGTCGGGAAGGAGAAGCGGAGAAATCGCTGGTTGACGACTTTGCCAGTGCGGTGGGAACGGAACATCCGGTGCTCAAGGAGGAATTCGCGGCCCCGGGCCTCCGCAGTCTCGATTCCATCGATGCCCGGAGCACCGGACATCGCACACTCTCGCAGGGCCTCGAGCGCCATGACCGTGGTGTGGAACGAGCCGTGACTGGAGTGCGTATCGCAATTCCAACCGCCGTCATCCAGCTGCTTGCCGAGCAGAATGGACAGCACCGGCTCGCGTGATCGGTGCTCCACGTCGAACCAGTAGAGGAGGGCGGTGACCATGGATTGGATGCAGGTCTCACTGTTGCGTCGAGTTCCCAGGCCCTCGGACAGGTACAGCTGGCATGACTTGAGTGCCCTCGGGTCGGAGCGGGGCAGGCCCATCTCACGCAAGAGCACCATGGTGTACGTGGTCGAGATCCACTTCTTGCCGTAGAGCTTGGGCGTCCAGCGACCGTCCTGGTCCTGGTGCTCCAGTAGACGCGCTCCCCAGCCCTCGGTGGCCACCCTTTCCTGCTCGGGTCTCCACTCGCTTTCCTTCACCTGGCCCAGGTCGCGCAGCGTCTGCCACCTGATGGCGGGGTCTCCTTCGAGCAGCCAATCGATGACCCGGGCGCGATCCGAGGCTTTCTCACCCATGCTTCGATTCAACCAGTGCCGGCTGAAAACGGAAATCAGTGGTTTCGCTCCGGTCGACACCAGTTAGCCTTGACCGATGGAACCGGCAAACAAGATATGGGTTGATGGTGATTTCGTCCCCTGGGACGACGCCACCGTCCACTTCCTGTCACATTCCCTCCAATACGGAACTGGTGTCTTCGAGGGCATTCGCGCCTACAAGACGCCGGAGGGAACCGCCGTATTCCGTCTCCACGATCACATGGTCCGGCTGGTCGCCTCGGCACGGGCCTACGGCCTCCCCATGAAGGAGACCGCCGAGGAGATGGACGAAGTTTGTCTCGAGCTTCTCCGCGTAAACGAGCTGGAGTCGGCCTACATCCGCCCCTTCGTCTTCTATGGGTCGGGCGCGTTTGGCATCAACCCGAAGAGCAGCCCCGTCCACAACTACATGGCCGCCTTCTACCTGGGCAGCTATCTGGGAGACGATGGCGTGGAGAAGGGCATCACCGCCATGGTCTCGAGCTGGCGTCGAATCTCGCACACCAGCTTCATCCCTACGGCCAAGGGCTCAGGTCAGTATCTCAACTCGGTGCTGGCCAAGCAGGAGGCCATCCGCGCCGGCTTTGACGAGGCGATCATGCTGAACGACGCCGGGCTCGTCTCCGAGGGAAGCGGGATGAACCTCTTCACCGTCAGCAAGGGCGTGGTCTACACCCCGCCGGTGTCCTCGGGGATCCTGGAAGGAATCACTCGCAACACCGTGATCGAACTGCTCACCGGTGAGGGTGTCGAGGTTGTCCAGTCCGATCTGGCCAGGGGGAGTCTGTACACCGCCGAGGAGGTCTTCCTTACCGGCACCGCCGCCGAGGTGACACCGATCCGTGAGATCGACGGGCGCGTCGTTGGCAGCGGAGAGCCGGGCCCGGTCACCCGAAAGGCCCAGGATCTGTTCTCCGATCTGGTCGCAGCCAAGATCCCCGAGTACCGAAGCTGGCTCAGTTTCATCTGATGGGCCAACAGCCCAACATCGAAGTGACCGAAGCGGAGCGGCCGCGCACGGTATTGCAGCCCCCACCGGCGCGGCGCTGGAACCCGAGCATCAAGCCCGGTATCCCAACGTCGCCAGAGGATGTTCCCACCGGGGGCCGTTTCGGCCAGACCACGCCTGACGGCGGATGGGGATTGCGGCTGGTGAACGCCGCCGACCTCCCCGACGCCGACCCCGATCTGAAGGCGGTGCTGGCCGCCCTGACCATCGCCCGGGCCGGTGTGCTGGGCCGGGCACCAGTACCCGAGGACCTCGAGGTCGCCCTGCTCCTCTCCGGTTATGGCTTCGAGCCCTCCGAAGACGTAGTCGAGCGTCGTGAGAGATGGAAGGCTGCCGTGCCTCATGAGGGGAGGCCCGGGCAGACAGCGGTGGGCGACGTCGACCGTGATGTCATCGTCCGCAAGCCCGCCGAGATCCGACGGCTTCTGGCCGCTTCGGGGGTATTGGAAGCGCAGCGCTAGCTTTCCGTCCCTCATGAAGCTCGTCCGCATCAAGGCCGGCGACGACATCGCCTACGGGGTGGCCGACATCGAAGGGGTGCTCGTCTACATCGGGTCACCGTTCGTGGCCTGGGAACCCACCGAGACCGTGGTTCCGTGGGACGCCGCCCATCTCCTGGCGCCCGTCCTGCCTTCCAAGGTGGTGGCCGTCGGCCGCAACTACGAGGATCACGCCGCCGAGCAGCAAGTCGAGACTCCGGAGGAGCCAATCATCTTCCTGAAGCCGGCGACATCAGTGGTCGGTCCGGATGCCAACGTGGTCCTTCCCGCGATGTCGCAGAACGTGCATCACGAAGCAGAGCTGGCCGTCGTGATCAGCCGGGTGGCCCGTCATGTCAAAGCAGAAGACGCCTCCTCCTACATCCTGGGGTACACGGCAGCAAACGATGTCAGCGCGCGTGACCTGCAGAAAAGGGATGGGCAGTGGGCAAGGGCCAAGGGGTTCGACACCTTCTGCCCGCTAGGCCCTGCCATCGAAACGGAACTGGACCCGCTGGAGAAGCTGGCGGTGATATGCCGCGTGAACGGGGAGGTCCGGCAGGCCGGGTTCACCTCGGACATGGTCTTCGGAGTGGCCGAGCTGATGGAGTTCGTCACGGCGGTGATGACACTTCTCCCCGGTGACGTGATCCTCACCGGCACGCCTGGGGGGGTGAGCAAGGTCGAGCCGGGCGACCTGATGGAGGTCGAGGTCGACGGGATCGGGGTGCTTCAGAATCGAGTCGTGGCAGCGCGATGACTGTCCGCGTGAGGGTCGCTCCCTCGCCGACGGGGCACCTCCATGTCGGGACGGCGCGTGCGGCTCTCTTCAATTGGCTGTATGCGAGTCATCACGGTGGGACGTTCATCCTGAGGATCGATGACACCGATCGGGAGCGATCGACTGCCGCGTTCGAAGAAGACATCCTCGACTCCCTGCGCTGGCTCGGGCTCGATTGGGGCGAGGGCGTCGGCGTGGGTGGGCCGCACGGCGAGTACCGGCAATCCAGCCGTTACCAGCGTTACCAGCACGCGGCTGCGGACCTCGTCGACGCGGGGGCGGCCTACTACGACAATCGCCTTCCCGATGAGCTCGAGGCGCTCCGCCGCCGGGCCGAGGAAGAGCGTCTGCACCCGGGTCATTACGTCCGACGTCCCGAAAACCCCGGTACCGAGGGTGCGATCAGGCTGTCGGTCCCACAGGACCAACCGGTGGTATTCGAAGACCTGGTACGCGGCGAGATCAGCTTCGAGGCCCGCGACATCGACGACTTCGTCATCCTGCGCAGCGACGGCACTCCGACATATCACCTGGCGTCGACGATGGACGATGTCGATTACGAGATCACGCACGTCGCCCGCGGCGAGGACCTTCTGCCCTCGACCCCGAAGCACATACTGCTCACGAGGGCCCTGGGAGCCGAAGTGCCCGAGTACGCCCACCTCCCTCTCCTGTTCGGCACCGACGGCAAGAAGCTCTCCAAGCGGCACGGCGCAATCTCCCTGTCCACCTACCGAGACGAGGGGTACCTGGCGGATGCAGTCTTCAACTACCTGTCGCTCCTCGGCTGGTCGATCGACGGTGACCGGACCGTCTTCTCGCGGGACGAGGCGATTGCAGCATTCGACCTGATCGATGTCTCGCGCAATCCCGCCGTGTTCGATCCCGACAAGCTGGCTTGGATGAACGGGGAGTACATCAGGGCGTTGGATCCCGGGGAGTTTCGAACCCTTGCCCGGCCCCACGTCGAAGCTGCAGTGGGGCGCCCTCTCGATGAGGCAGAATCGGCCCGGTTCGACGCGGTGGCTGAACTGGTCCAGGAACGAACCCGGCTCCTACCCGAGGCAGGGAAGCAGGTTGTGTTTCTGTTCGAGGATTTCGACGAATACGACTCTTCCTCCTGGGCGAAAGTGATGACCAAGGATGGGGTCCCCGGGATCCTGGAGATTGCGGTTGATCATCTGGCCCCACTCGACACCTGGAGCGCGGCTGAAATCGAAGCGGTCTTGCGGGCCATGCTGGAGGAGAAGGGACTCGGCGCCGCCAAGGGCCTACAGCCGCTTCGTGTGGCCGTGACCGGCTCCTCGGTCAGCCCTCCCCTGTTCGAGTCGATGGCCGCGCTGGGTAAGGAGAAGACGCTGGAGCGTCTGGAGCGGGCGCAGCGGGAGCTTGCCAGGTAAGGGGTAGGTGCGTGCCACCCGTTAACCTGTCCTGATCGCGAGGTCCCGTCGTCCAGTGGCCTAGGACGCCGGCCTTTCAAGCCGGAAACGCCGGTTCGAATCCGGTCGGGACTGCCAGCCAGGAAGGCACATGTCGGCCGAGACCATCCTCGTCTTCAA
>Ga0190271_10000927_pt1 | contig 15848 bp, 12 predicted proteins | sample Popmic356T_FD_133747 | JGI IMG/M metagenome (GOLD analysis project Ga0190271, IMG submission 133747) | Populus adjacent soil microbial communities from riparian zone of Weber River, Utah, USA - 356 T | ecosystem: Environmental > Terrestrial > Soil > Riparian zone | place: USA: Utah | collected...
ACCGTGGATCACGTCGAACCCGATCAAGAGCGGAATGCCGAGCCGCGACTCCTCGACGGCGATTCGCTGCATGTCGTGAACATGCTTCGCTCCGACCAGGTTCAGCAGGTTGCCGAGAGTGCCATTGCGGATCGAGTCAGTGGAATCGCCGGCGATGACGGGGCCCGTGACCGCGTACGAGGCAGACGTCATGGTGAGTTGACCCAGTTTCTCCGGGAGGGTCATTCGCTCGAGCAGCTGGTCAATTCTTTGCATGGATCCAATCATGATTGTTCCCCGGATGAATCGCTGCTGGGAGGCCTCTTGCCAAAGTCCAAAGTACCCCCCTCCGCTAAATCGGCGGCCGCCCGCAGGCATTCACGAAGCGTGCCGTCGGCCGCGAGGGTGCGCCGCGCGGCCATGACGAAAGATCCCTCGAAGCTCGCGGCGCTGGCGGACGATGCGCTGCTCGAGGCCGTGCAGCGCCAAACGTTCCGCTATTTCTGGGAAGGTGCGCATCCTGCGAGCGGCCTCGCCTTCGATCGGCGCACCGCAGGGAAGCCCGCGAACGACACGGATCCGATCACGATCGGCGGCTCGGGCTTCGGAATCATGGCGCTGATCGTCGCGGCGGAGCGCGGCTGGGTCACGCGCGCCGCGGCGCTCGAGCGCCTCGACCGCATGCTCGACGTGCTCGTGCGCGCGCGCTGCTATCACGGCGCGTTTCCGCACTTCATGAACGGGCAGACGGGCGAAGCCGTCCCGTTCGGGCGCAAGGACGATGGGGCGGACGTCGTGGAGACGTCGTTCTTGATGATGGGCCTACTCTGCGCGCGCGCGTATTTCGACAGCGAGTCGCCCCAAGAATCCGGAGTCCGGTCGCGCATCTCGACGCTATGGGAAGACGTCGAGTGGTCGTGGTTCACACGAGACGGGCGCGACGTGCTGTATTGGCATTGGAGCCCGTACAACGGCTGGGCCATGGATCACGCGATCCGCGGCTGGAACGAATGCCTCGTCACGTACGTGCTCGCGGCCGCATCCCCGCGGTACGCCATCGAGCCCAAGGTCTATCACCGTGGTTTCGCGAGCGGATCCGGGTTCCGGAATCGCAAATCTTGGTATGGAATCGATCTACCCCTCGGCATGGCCTTCGGCGGTCCGCTGTTCTTTGCCCACTACTCGTTCTGCGGCCTCGATCCTCGGGGGCTTACGGACCGCTACGCCGACTACTGGGCACAGAACATGCATCACGTCCGGATCAACCGGGCCCACTGCATCGCGAATCCGGGCAACTTCGTGGGCTACGGCGAATCCTGTTGGGGGCTAACGGCCAGTGACGATGCATGGGGTTACTCGGCACATGCTCCCGACAACGACAACGGGACGATCAGCCCGACCGCGGCGCTCGCGAGCCTGCCGTACGCGCCGGCCGAGGTGATGACGGTGCTGCGCGACTTCTTGAAGCGACACCGCACGCGCGTCTGGCGGGACTTCGGCTTTGTCGACGCGTTCTGCGAAAACGAAAACTGGTACGCGGACACGTTTCTCGCCATCGACCAAGGGCCGATCGTCGTGATGATCGAGAACCATCGGACGGGTCTCTTGTGGAAGCTCTTCATGGCCGTGCCGGAAGTGCGCGCTGGGCTACGGCGACTCGGCTTCTCGAGCCCGCACCTCAAAGAAGCGGAACGGTGACCGAAACCCTCGAGCAATGGCTCGGTCGCGAGTACCGGCACGCCGCGACCGCCATGCTGAGGAGCATTTCCGCACGCGACACTCTCAAAGAGCGGCCGGGCTTCGGGCAGACCGTGAGGCCGGTCGCGGGCTCCGTCGTCGCTTCACCGGTGCTCGCGTCGTGGGATCCAGACCCCGACTATTTTTTTCACTGGTTCCGAGACTCCGCGATCGTCATCGATGCCGTGCGCCTGCTTTACGAAGCAGGACACCTCGGCGCGGAGGCGCTCATGCACTTCGCCGATTTCGTGCGCTTCAGTCTGTCTCTGAAGGCGCTCGACGCGCGCGCACTCGCCGCGTCGCCGCAGTGGCGATCGACGGTGCGGCCCGACTTCGTGCAGTACCTGCGTGGCGACGACCTCAAGAGGGTATCCGGCGACGCCGTCTACGCGGACACGCGCGTGAATCCGGATGGCACGCTCGATATCTCCCGCTGGGCGCGTCCCCAGCATGACGGCGCGCCGCTCCGCGCGCTGGCCGTGCTGCGGTGGCTGCGCACCTTGCGCAGTCAACGGGCAAGCGAAACCGTGCCGGCAAACCTCGCCGACGCGGAGCGACTCCTGCGCGTCGACCTTGCGTTGACGGCCGCTCACTGGCGCAAACCGTCGGTCGACATCTGGGAGGAAGAGCTCGGCCACCACTACTTCACGATGCGCGTCTCGGCGGCGGCGCTCCACGGCGGCGTCGAGTGGCTTCGCGCGGCGGGAGAAGCGACGGAGGCCGCAGCGCTGCGCACCGACACGCAGGGGATCGACGAAACGCTCGATCGTTTTTGGCTTGCCGACGCGGCCTACTACCGCTCGCGCGACATGCCCGGCGGCGTGACGTCGACGAAGGCGCTCGACATCGCCGTGATTCTTGCCGCCGTTCACGCCGGCGGCGGCGACGAGGCGCACTCCGCGCGCGATCCGCGGATGCACGCCACGCTCGAAAAGCTCGAGCAACTCTTCGACAAGCTATATCCCATCAATCGGAACCGGCCGCGCGGCCGCGCCCCCGCGATGGGCCGGTACGAAGGCGACGTCTATTTTTCGGGCGGCGCCTATTACTTCTCGACACTCGGCGCTGCGGAATTCTGCTATCTGGCCGCCGCGGCCGACGCGCAGGGCAGCGATACGCGCGCTAGGTGGATCACGCGCGGCGACGCATTTCTCGAAACCGTCCGCGCGTTCACACCGGCGAGCGGCGATCTTTCCGAGCAGTTCGATCAACGCACCGGCGAGCAAACGTCGGCGAAGCACCTCGCGTGGAGCTATGCCGCATTCATTTCCTGCGTAACGGCGCGCCGCGCGGTGCTCTCGCCATGAGCGAACCCTCGGACGGCGGCAACGCGGCCGACCACGCCGAGACCGCGCGCGCGGGCGTCGCTCATCAAACCCGCATGATCTCTCGCGCGATCCTCGCATCGCCGGTCGGCCGGCGCGTCATCGTGCTCGCAGCGGCGTTGGTGGTCGCGATTCTCATCACTAGCTACGGGCAGGTCATCCTGAACGACTGGAACCAGCCGTTCTACGACGCGCTCACGCGCCGGGACTTGAACGAATTTCTCTACCAGCTCGGCGTGTACTTCGCGATCGTTTCGTGCCTTCTGGTTCTCGACGTGTCGCAGCGCTGGATCACGGAGACCTTCAAGTTCCGGCTTCGCGAAGGTTTGACTCGCGATTTATTGACGCTCTGGATGGCGCCGCGTCGCGCGTTCTGGCTCGCGACCAGCGGCGGTCACATGGCCGTGAATCCCGACCAGCGCATCAGCGAGGATGCGGACAAGCTGTGCAACATCTCCGCAGATCTTTCGATCGGGCTCTTCCGCGCGAGCGTGCTGCTCGTCAGCTTCGCGGGGGTGCTCTGGACCATTTCCGCCGACTTCACGTTCCGCGTCGGCGGCGTCGACTACGCCGTGCCGGGTTTCATGCTGTGGGCCGCGATCTCGTATGCCCTGGTGGGCTCGCTTCTGTCCTATTTCGTGGGCCGCAGCCTGATCCGGCGCAACGCCGACCGCTATGCGCGCGAAGCGGATCTGCGCTTCGCGCTGGTGCGAATCAGCGAGCACGTCGACGGCATCGCGCTCGCCGAGGGTGAGGCCGACGAGCGACGCCGCGTCGAAATGCACTTGAGCAACGTCATGCTTGCGATGCGCCGGCTCGTTCGCGGCCTCACGAATCTCACCTGGGTGACGGCGGGGTTCGGCTGGATCACCGGCATGGCGCCGATCCTGATCTCGGCGCCGCTGTACTTCAGCGGCAAAACCTCGTTCGGCGGCATGATGCTGGCGGCCGCCGCGTTCACTCAGGCGCAGGGCTCGCTGCGCTGGTTCGTCGACAACTTCGGCGCGATCGCGGACTGGCGCGCCACGCTGCTGCGCGTGGCGAACTTCAGGGCTGCGCTGCTCGCCACCGAGTCGCACGAAGACGCCGGGAACCGCATCGAGTACGCCGACGGCGCACCAGGCGCGATGGCATTCGAAGAGCTGCAGGTCGATTCGCCCGTGGGGCGCGAGGGATTCCGGGAGCGGAACGTCGTCATACGCGCCGGCGAGCACGTGCTGATCTGCGGAACGCCCGGCGAAGGGAAGACGCCGCTGTTCCGCGCGCTGTCGGGGCTCTGGCCCTGGGGCAGCGGCCGCATCGTCCGGCCGCGCGGCGAATCGGTGATGTACGTGCCGCGTGGCACGCCGTATCTGCCCCGCGGAACGCTGCGCGAAGCGCTCGCCTACCCGGGGCTGACGGACCGCTTTGCAGACCGCGCTTACGTGCAGGCCCTCGAGAGCACGGGCCTCGGCCGGTACGTGAAGCGCCTCGATGCGACCGAGCGTTGGGATCGCGAGCTTCGCGAGGACGAGCAGATGGCGTTGTCACTCGCACGCGTCGTGTTGCACACGCCGGACTGGGTCGTGTTCGATGACACGTTCTCTACGATGGAGGACGAGACGCTCGAGCGCGTCATCGAGCTGTTCGCGCGCGAGCTCACGCGGACGACGATCATTCACATCGGGCGTAGCTCACAGGCGCACCTGCCGCTATTCTCGCGCGTGCTGCACCTCACGAGGCTCGACAGCGAAGCCGGCGAAAAGGGAGAGCTGGCAACTCACCGAATCCTGCGCAGAAAGCGATGAAACCCTTCGTAGCGACAATTCTGCTGCTCCTATTTGCGATCGCGGTGGCGGCGCGGTCGACGCTTGCCGAAGCGCAGGATTTCGGATTCGAGCCTCCCGCAAGCGTCAGTGACTCCGCGCTGGCGGACGTCTTGCACGACCTCGCCGAGCGGGTCCTTCCCGTCTATCAGGAGGACGATCCCGATCGCTACCTGTCGAACCTCGCGGCGCTGCAAATGGCGATCGGCGACCCGGCTGCGGCACACGCCACGCGCCTCTCGTTGCGGGAGCGGCTGCAGAGCGAGGAGCGCGCCCTCCCGGCCGGCCGCGCCGTGGTCTACGACATCTACGTGCAGGCGCGGGCCGAAACGACGGAGAGCGTCTCGTTCACGACCGCATACAGCCAGGTATTCCGGGAGACGTTGAGTCACATCGACGATCTGGACGCGCACGAGCTCGAAGAGTGGTTCGTGATGCCGACGGCGTCCCCGCGCGAAATGCTCCAGCGCGCTCTCGACGAGCGGCGCGGAACGAGCTCCGTCACACTCGAGGAAGCGCTCGAGCTGATCCGAGCGTGGTTCGCGTTCGAGGCGTATCGCAGTTTCGACGGCCTGGTACGACCACTCCTTGCCGAAGACACCGAGCGGCGTTACGTCATCGAAGAGATCGCGATTCCCGTTGCGCAGGACGCGACGATCGCGGCGACGCTGGTCCGCCCGCGAAGCGCCACTGACGCCGACCAGCTGCCGACACTGCTCGAGTTCACGCTCGACCGATCGAGCCGGGATGCGCGAGAGGCCGCGGCCCGCGGTTATGCCAGCGTGCTCGCACTCGCGCGCATCGCCGGCGACCCGATGTTTCGCCCGCGCGCACCGTTCGAGTCCGACGGCGACGACGCGCGCGCCGTCATCGAGTGGATCGCAACTCAGTCCTGGAGCGACGGCCGCGTCGCCATGCAAGGCTCGGGCTACGGCGGCTTCGTCGCCTGGTCGGCAGCGAAGCGACCGCCGCCGGCGCTGCGGGCGATCGCGACCTCCGACCCGATGGCGCCCGGCATCGACGTGCCGAGACGCAACGGAGTCTTCTTGAATTCAGCCTACCGATGGGTCCAAGACATCCTGGCTCCGCCGGGCAGCGCAATCGAGAGCGACGATGCTCGCTGGCGCGAGCTCGACGAAGACTGGTACCGAACGGGGCGCCCCTATCGCGAGTTTCCGACGCTGCCCGGTCGGGCCAGCGCGATCTTCCGGAGCTGGTTGAATCACCCGAGCTACGACAGGTTCTGGCAGAAGTGGCTGCCGTTCGGCGACGAGCTCGGGGACATCGACATACCGGTGCTCACGATCACCGGCTACTACTCGGCCGGTGAAACCGCCGCGTTGTATTACTTCACGGAGCACCATCGGCACGCCGCCCAAGCCGATCACGCATTGCTGATCGGCTCGTTCGACTCCCGAAGCCTCGAGCGCGGCGCTTCGTCCTCGCTTCGCGAGCTGCCTCTGGACGCCGTGGCACGCATCGACCCGAGCCACACGCGCTACGAATGGTTCGGCTACGCGCTCGAAGGAGCCGAGCGGCCCGCGCTACTCGCCGGGACCGTCAACTACGAGCTCGCCGGCGCGAATGAGTGGCGCCATGAGCCGTCGCTCGCGGAGCTCGAAAGCAAGCCTCTGCGCTTCTATCTCGACACCTCGCCGAGCGGTGCTCCACATCGGCTGGTCGCCCAGAAGCCCGCGAGGCCGATGTCGCTGACCGAAACCCGCGACCTTCGGGATCGCACCGACGCCGGCTGGCGGCCAGCACCGGAGCTCGTGCTTCGGGAGATAGGGCCGAACGAAGGCACGTTCTTCGTGACGGAGCCGTTCGACGAGCCGGTCGACCTCGCGGGCCGGCTCCGCGGCGAGCTCGACTTCACGATCAACAAGTACGACGTGGACTTCCGTCTAATGTTGTACGAGCTCACTGCCGATGGTGAATTCATCAAGCTGTTCGAGCCGGCCTTCGCGTTCCGCGCAAGCTACGCCCGAGACCGCATCCGACGCCACCTTCTCTTGAATGGCGTACGGCAGCAGCTGCCGTTTCAAAGCAGCCAGATGGTCGGCAGAAGGTTTGCGGCCGGCAGCCGCTTGGCGATGACGCTCGGCGTCAACAAGCGTGCGGACCAGCAGATCAACTACGGCGCCGGAGGCGACGTCAGCGAAGAATCGATCGAAGACGCGGGCGCTCCGACGCGAATCCGCTGGCACGAAGGCAGCTTCATCGAAATTCCGTCGCGCTGATGACTCGAAGCGCCCCGTCCGCGCTCAGTAGCCGGCTCGCATTGCTCGGCGGCCGCGGCAGACGGAGTACAGGCGGTCCTTTTCGCACTGCGCGTGCCCGGATACGTCCCAGGTCACGAGGCTCTCGAGAGTCATCGGAGCGAGCTCCACACGCTGATGATAGTCAGGCGCCGTTGCTTCAGGCCCAAAGGGACGAAAGACTCCGTCAGAGATCGAGAACGTGTCCGCTCGGTACATAGTCGACCCTCTATGTAGATCCATGCCTGCATGTTGTAGTGCAGAAACTGTGCCAGGCTCTTGTTGCGGCCGGCTATGCCCACTCGGAGCTCAGGGCGCGCCGGCATGGCCGCGCCGAGTCCGTGAGGCGCGCCGCTCGGTGAAACCGGATTACAGAAATTGGGCATGCCGCTCGACGGCGGCATGCCGACGGGAGCGCGTGAACGCCCCTGTAGGCGACCCGCACTAAGGTAGTAAGCCCGAGGTTCGGGCGGCACTGACGTGGCGCGCTTCGCGCTGCCGATCCGACTGGAGGACGCGACAATGTTCGTACGCGGGTTGGGCACAGCACACCCGGCACGGCGCTACACGAAGGCCGACTGCCTCGAGGCTTTTCAGAGCTCACCGTGGTTCGACAAGCTCGACCGGCGCGCACGTACGATCGCCGAGCTCGTCCTGCGCGGCGACAACGGCATCAACGCAAGGCATCTCGCGCTCGACTCGCTCGAGGAGGTCTTCTCGATCGATCCGGATACGCTGCACGCGCGTTTCCTCGCGCATGCGCCGCGGCTCGCCGCGGATGCGGCTGCCAAGGCGCTGCTCGACGCGAACCTCGAAGCCGCGGAGATCGACGGGATCGTCGTGAGCACCTGCACGGGGTACCTGTGCCCGGGGTTGAGCGGCTACGTCGTCGAGCGGCTCGGCCTACGCGCTGACGTCGCGGCCTTCGATCTCGTCGGTCACGGCTGCGCGGCCGCACTGCCGAACTGGCAACTCGCGGACGCCCTGCTCACGGCGCGCCGCTGCCAAAACGTGCTGTCCGTGTGCGTCGAGGTCAGCAGCGCGGCGATGTATCTCGACAACGACCCCGGGGTTCTCGTCAGCGCGTGCCTGTTCGGCGACGGCGCGGGCGCGGCGGTGCTGTCGCAGCAAGCCAACCCGAGCAAGCGCTCGATCGAGTGCAAGGCGATCGGTTCGCTGCTGAACACCGCCGAGCGCGCTGCCCTCCGCTTCGAGCAGCGTGGCGGAATGCTGCGCAACATCCTCACACGGCCCGTCCCGAAGCTCGCGGCCGCGCACGCAGAACGCGTGCTCGACGACGTGATCGGGCGCGCCGGCTTGGAGCGCGGAGAGATCGCGGCGTGGGTTTGGCACGCGGGCGGCCGCGACGTGTTGCTCGCGCTGCGGAGCCGGCTCGGCCTCACCGAAGAACAAACGCGCTATAGCGCGGCGACACTACGCGAGTTCGGAAACCTGAGCAGCGCCTTCGTGTATTTCGTCCTCGAAGCCGCGCTCGCCGATCGCGCGCGCGGGGGCTGGTGGTGGATGTCGTCGTTCGGCGCCGGCTTCAGCTGTCACGGCGCGCTGCTCGAAGTCGCATGAGCGCGGCCCCGCACACGGTTGCGGTCACGGAGCGCTGGCCGCGACGCCTCGTTCCGGAGTTGCTCGATGAGCTTGCGCCGGACGACCCCCGCGCGTTGCGCTCACGGCGGGATCTGCGCCTGCTGAATGCGATCATGGGCCATCCGGCCATACTGGCGCGCGCACTCGACGCAGTCGCGATGACGTCGCCGCTGCGCCTCGTCGAGCTCGGCGCCGGCGACGGCACGTTGCTGCTGCGTTTGGCCCGGCGCTGCGCGCGCCGCTGGCCGAAAGCCGTCGTCACGTTGCTCGACATGCAGCCGACCGTGACCTCCGCAACTCTTGCCGAGCTGCGCGCGGTCGGTTGGACGGTCGAGGTGGTGGCGGCAGACGCGCTCGAGTGGCTCGAACGTCCGCCGCCCGGCCGCGACGCCGTGGTGTTCGCGAACTTGTTCGTGCATCACTTCGAAGGGGCGCGCCTCGGGCGGCTGCTCGCGGGCGCGGCGGCGCACTCCCGGGCGTTCATATGCTGCGAGCCGCGCCGCGCGCGAGTGCCGCTGCTCGGCAGTCGGCTGCTCTGGGCCATCGGTTGCAACGACGTCACACGCCACGACGCGGTCGTCAGCGTGCACGCAGGCTTCCGCGCGCGCGAGCTCACCGCCGCGTGGGCGTCCGCCGGGGGCCGCTGGCACGCCACCGAAACGCCGGCCGGCGCATTCAGCCATCTGTTTGTCGCGAGACGCGAGCCGTGACGCCACGCTACGACGCGATCGTCATCGGCGGCGGAGTCGCAGGCGGCACGGCCGCGATCTTGCTCGCGGAGGCCGGTTGGTCCGTCACGCTCATCGAGAAGAGAGCGTTCCCGCGGCGCAAAGTCTGCGGCGAGTGCATTGCCGCTCCGAACCTCAAGCTGCTCGACGCGCTCGGCATCGGCGCCGAGGTCGCGGAAGCCGCGGGGCCGCCGCTCACACGCGTCGGGCTCTGCGTCGGCGAGGACATGCTGAGCGCCGACTTGCCGCAGTTCCATGGCGGCGGCGCAGGTTGGGCGAGAGCGCTCGGCCGGGAGCAGCTCGACACGTTGCTCCTCGAGCGCGCGGCGCGGCTCGGTGTCGCGATTCGCCAGCCGTCCACGGTCAGGGACATCGAGCGGCGCGGCTCGCTGTACGCATGCCGCCTGGCCGCGGACGAAACCGAGTGCGTCGAAGCCCCTGTGCTGATCGCCGCGCACGGCTCGTGGGAACCGGAGCCGTGGCGCGAGCGCACCGCCAAGCGCGCCAGGGCCAAGGACCTCATCGCATTCAAGGCGAACTTCAGCGGCTCCGGCCTCGCGCCAGGCCTGCTACCCGTGCTCGCGTTCCGCGGCGGTTACGGCGGCATCGTGATCGCGGACGGCGGAATGCTGACGCTCGCCTGCTGCATACGCCGCGATACGTTGCGCGAATGGCGCGCGGCGGCGCCGACTGCGGCCGCCGGAGACGCCGTGCAGGCCGGCCTCGAGGCGGGCTGCCGAGGCGTGCGCCTCGCGCTCGCCGGTGCGCGGCGCGAAGGCGCGTGGCTCTCCGTCGGGCCGCTGCGGCCAGGGATTCGCGCTGCGTGGAGCGAGCGCTCGGGGTTCGCGGTCGGCAACGCGGCAGGCGAGGCGCACCCGATCCTCGGCGAGGGAATCAGCATGGCGATTCAGTCGTCGTGGCTGCTGTGCCGGCGACTCGCGCGCGAGCGCGACGCGCTGCTCGGCGGCGCGGATCACGCGGCGGTCGGGCGCGCGTACGCACGCGACTGGCGCCGAAATTTTGCGGCGCGTGTGCGCTGGGCCGCGGTGCTCGCGCATCTCGCGATGCGGCCGCGCCAGGCCCGCGCCCTGCTGCCGCTTTTGCGCGCGGCGCCGAATTTGCTGACGATCACGGCACGGCTCGGGGGCAAGGTGCGGCCGATCGACGAGCCAGGGCCTAGGCCCGGCAGTGACCCGGCCCGCGCACGTACTATGGTGGCTGCAACCGCTGCACGGCTCGGAGGCAAAGATCTATGACGACCACTTTCGAGACGATGAAGCGCATCATCATCAAGGACTACGAGCTCGCGCCCGAGCGCCTCACGCCGGACACGCCGCTCGCCGACATCGAGCTCGACTCCCTCGCCGTGACGGAGCTGATCTTCTCGCTCGAGGACGAGTTCAACGTCACCGCCAAAACCAACGGACAGGGGATGCAGACGCTCGGCGACATCGCGAGCTACATCGACCAATTGATCGCGGAGCGCGACGCGCCGGCGGCGCGGACCGGCTCGTAGCGCCGATGAAGCGTGTCGCCGTCACCGGATTGGGCCTCGTTGCCCCCGGGGGCAACGACCCCGGCGAGTTCTTTGCGAGCCTCGTTGCAGGACGCTCTGCGATCGGCGTTCTTCGCGAGCACGGCGAGCGGCTCTCGACGCGCATCGCAGCCGCCGCGTCGTTCGACGCGAGCTCCCATTTCAGTGCGCCGCGCCTACGCATGCTCGATCGCGTGAGCCAGCTCGCGCTGGTCGCGGCGCAGCAAGCTCTGCGCAACGCTGCGATCGAGCTCAACGACGAAGAGCGCGCGACGACGGGCGTCTTCCTCGGAACGGGGATGGGCGGCGCAGGCACGACCGACGACGGCTACAACACGCTTTACCGCGAGAACTCAGATCGCATCAAGCCGTACACGGTGCTGATGGCGATGAACAACGCGGCAGCATCGTGGATCGGAATCGAGCACGCGCTGTCGGGTCCGAACTTGACGTTCTCCACGGCGTGCTCGTCGTCGGCCGTCGCGATCGGCGAGGCCTGGCTCCGAATCCGCTCCGGCGCCGCGCCGGTGATGCTCGCTGGCGGCGCGGAAGCGCCATTGACGCTCGGCACGCTGAAAGCCTGGGAAGCCTTGAAGACGCTCGCGAGCGAGGACCCCGCGGATCCGGCGGCGTCCTGCAAGCCATTCTCGAAGGACCGCAGCGGGCTCGTGCTCGGCGAGGGCGCCGCCGTTCTCGTGCTCGAGGAGTGGGAGCACGCGGCGCGGCGCGGCGCGACCGTGTATGGCGAGATCGCCGGCTACGGGCTCTGCACGGACGGCGCGCACATCACGCGGCCGACGGTCGACGGCCAGGCCCGCGCGATGCAGCTCGCACTAGATTCGGCCGATGTGCGCGCGGACGCGATCGCCTACATCAATGCGCACGGCACCGCGACGCTGCAGAACGACGCCGTCGAGACCGCCGCGATCCGGCGTGTCTTCGGCGCGGACGCGGACCGCGTCGCAGTGAGCTCGAGCAAGTCGATGCACGGCCATCTGCTCGGCGCGGCCGGAGCGGTCGAGCTCGTCGCGACGCTGCTCGCGGTGCGCACCGGCACGATCCCGCCGACGCTGAATCTGCGCGTGCCCGATCCGGAGTGCGACCTCGACTACGTGCCGAACGTCGCGCGCCGAGATCAGGACATCGAGCTCGCGATGACGAATTCGTTTGCCTTCGGGGGCACGAACGCGGTGCTCGTCTGTCGCCGAGCGTGAGCCGCTACGCTTTCGAGTAGCGACGGCGGAACAGCACCAGGCCGACTGCGAGATACGCCGCGCCGTGGGCGAACAACACTGCCACCGACTCATGGACCGCGTCCGCGCGACGGCCGCGAAGCATGAGGTCGTTGAAGACATCCATCGCCCATGTCGTCGGAAACGCGAGCGCAACGGTGCGCATCCAGCCCGGCTCGAGATCGATCGGCCACCAGCAACCGCCGACGGCGGCCATCGTGAGGATTACGATCGAGCCGAGCGGCACGACGGCATCGCGGCTCGGCGCGACGGCCGCGACGACGAGCCCAAGCGCCGTGCCTGCAAACACGATACCTACGATCGGCAGCAGCAACGCCAACGGCTGCGGGCCGAGCGAGATCCGAAACAACACGAAGCCCACCGCGAACAGCACGATCATCTGCAGAACACCGACCGTGAAGCGCGACGCGAGCTTGCCGACCACGATAGTGAGCACGGACACGGGCAGCGAGCGCACACGGTCGAACGTTCCCCAATCGCGCTCGTCGAGCAAGCCGAGCGCCACCGCGAACAGCATGCCGAGCAGCATGAACGTGATGCTGAAGCCGGGGACGTTTTGGTCGAACGCGTTGATCTGCGTCGCCCCGCCGTCGACGCTGATCTCCTCGACGCCGAGCGACGCCGCGGGAATCACGGCTTCCGGAAGCTCGAGCTCCGGGATCTGCACGTCGACGTCGCCGGCGGCAATCGCATCGAGCGCGTCGAGCGCGGCGCGCAACGGCGGCAGAATGCGCAGATCCAGGTTCACCGGCACTTCGATCGGCGCCGGTGGCTGCTCGATCGCGCGCAGAAGCTCCGGCGGCGGCTCGGGGAACGCCGGCGGCTCCGGAATCCGGTCGGCGCGGCTCGCCGCGAGCCGCTGTAGCTCCGCGAACCACTCCTCGAACTCGCGGCGGGCCGTCGTCAGCTCGTCGAGGTACGCACGCGCGGGTCGCTGTAGGGCCCCCACGCGCCCGGCGACGGCGGCGTCGACCTGCGCGACGAGCTCTTTGACGCGCGCATCGATTTCGCCCGACACCTCCGCCAAGAGGCGCTCGATTTCCGCGTCGAGCGCGCCGGCCGCGCGCTCGCGCTCCTCCCCTGCCTCGCGCCGCACCGCCTCGAGGTTCGCCCGCACGCGCTCGACGGTTGCTTCCAGATTGTCGAGCTGCGCTCTGACCTTCGCGCGTTGCTCGTCGAGCTCCGCGACGATCCGCACGCGTTCCGCGTCGGCGAGCTCATCTCGCGCCTTCGACACGCGCAGCGCCACGTTGATGCGCTCGAGAAACTTCACGGGGTCGGTATATAGCAGCAGGCTCGCTGGGCGGCCGGCCACCAGCGCGTCGCGAGTTCCCGCAGGGATCACGAGCGCGCTGCCCGCGACCTTGTCGCGGACGAGCTGCTGCGCTTCCGCGCGAGACGCGACGCGCCGCAAGCGCAAGTTGTTGTCGCTGCGCAGGCGCTCCTCTATTTGGCCCGCGAGATCGCCGCCATCCTCGTCGACGATCGGTAGCTCATAAGCAGCCTGCTCGTTGGGGTCGGCCCCATAGAGGCTCGCGAGCGAGAAGCCCGCAACCGACATCACGATGAGCGGCGCAACCGTGAGAAACAACAGCGCGGCGCGATCGCGCAACAATAGCCGCAGGTCCTTGGCGATGATGACGCCGAGCGCGGTCATCCCGCTCGCACCTCAGTCACGCGGTGCGCGCCCCGTCAGCGCAAGGAATGCGTCGTGGAGGCTCGGCCGGTGCATGCGGAAGTCGAGCAGCTTGCCGCCGCGCGCCGCACGCTCGAGCACGCGCGGCGCGAGCTCGACGTTCTCGAGAGCGACGCGCGCGGCGCTGCCGCGCGACGCGCCGGTGCTGCCGTCCGGCACACCGCTCACGCCGGCTCCGGCTAGCTCGCCGAGCCAACCGTCGGGCAGCACCTCATCCGTCACCACGTCGACGAGCACACCGGGGATCGCAGCGTGAACCAAATGCGTGGGCGTGCCGGCAGCGACGGCGCGACCGCGATCGATGAGCACGACGCGATCGCAGAGGCCCTCGGCCTCGTCCATTTGATGAGTGCTGTAGAGAACCGCCGCCCCGCCCCTCGCGTGCGCGCGAATCGCGACGACGATGCTCTCGAACGATTGCGGATCGACGCCGACCGTCGGCTCGTCGAGCAGCAGCACGGGCGGCGAGCCGAGCAGACCGCACGCCAAGCTCAGACGCCGCTGCATGCCGCCGGAATACGTCGCGGCAGGCTCGTCGGCACGCGCCGCGAGCCCGACTTGGTCGAGCACCGCGGCCGCTGCTCGGCGCGCACCCTTTCCGCGCGCGCCGCCGAGCCGCGCGAAAAACACGGCATTCTCCCGGCCAGTCAACGTGGGATACAGCGCGGCTTCCTGCGGAACGCGGCCGATCGAGCGACGCACGCCCTGCGCCGCGCGCCGCAAGTCGTAGCCCGCGATACGGACCTCGCCCGCGTTCGGCGCGAGCAGCGTCGCGAGCACCTCGAGCGTCGTCGTCTTGCCCGCACCGTTTGGACCGATCAGGCCGACGATCTCGCCCGGCGCGACGTCGAACGTGAGCTCGTCGAGAACGCGCCGCCCGCCACGGTTCACGACGAGCCGATCGACAGAAATGGCGGCGGCGGAGGACACGCGGCGAGCATAGCACCGCTTCCCTAGACCCTAGCCGAAGGCGGGGCGAACGGGCTATGTTGCACTGACAGCAGTTCCGGCAGGCTTCGACTCATGGCTTCGACGTTCTTGGCACGACGCGCGGCGCGTGCGCTCCTCGCGGGCGCGATCGTCGCGATCTTCTTCGGCGCGAACGTCGCGTCCGCCTTCGACTTCGACGATGTCGCCGCGCTCGCGCGGCGGAAAGCGCGCGCGTCATACGAGCCGCCCGATCGCGCCCAGCCCACTGAGCTCGAGCTGCTCGGTTACGACCGGTACCGCGACATTCGGTTTCGGCCCGATCGCGCGCTGTGGCGAGCCGAAGGTTCGCCCTTCGACGTGATGTTCTTCCACCGTGCCCAATCGAACCCCCGCGTGCGAATGAACGAGGTCGTCGAGAACAAGGCGCGCCACCTTCCCTACGACAGCGCCGACTTCGACTTCGGCAAGAACACGCTCTCGCCCGAGACGTGGGGCGAGCTCGATCACGCGGGCCTTCGCGTGCACTACCACCTGAACGGGCCCGAATACAAAGACGAGCTCATCGTGTTCCTGGGCGCGAGCTACTTCCGTGCGCTCGCGGCCGGGGCGCGCTACGGTCTCTCGGCACGCGGCTTGGCCGTCGACACCGTGGGCGGCCAGGGCGAGGAGTTCCCCTACTTCCCCGAGTTCTGGATCGTGAAGCCCGCTTCGGACGCGCACACGTTGCGCATGCTCGCGCTGCTCGACTCGCCGCGCGTCAGCGGCGCCTACCAGTTCGACGTGGCGCCTGGCGACGAAACCGTCTTGGAAATTCGCACGCGCTTGTACCTGCGCGCAGCCGTCGGCACGCTCGGCGTCGCGCCACTCACGAGCATGTACCAGTTCGGCGAGAACCAGCCGCATCGCGTCGACTTCCGGCCCGAGGTTCACGACTCCGACGGTCTGATGGTGGCGACCGGCGATGGCGAATGGCTGTGGCGGCCGTTGATCAATCCGAACAG
>Ga0190271_10000928_pt1 | contig 15842 bp, 12 predicted proteins | sample Popmic356T_FD_133747 | JGI IMG/M metagenome (GOLD analysis project Ga0190271, IMG submission 133747) | Populus adjacent soil microbial communities from riparian zone of Weber River, Utah, USA - 356 T | ecosystem: Environmental > Terrestrial > Soil > Riparian zone | place: USA: Utah | collected...
CTGCGGCGTCCACGATTGCCGTTGTAGAAATACGCGGGGTCCATCGCGAACCAGCCGCGCGTGGTCGCGGCACGGAAGCCGGCGAGGCCGCTGGCGGAGTAGGTAGAGACGCAGTTCGCGACCACGCCACTCGGAAACTTCGACTGCCAGAGAATGGTTTCGTCGACTTCCTTGAACTTGACGGCGTCGGTCTTGACCTCGGTGGCGCTGATCCAGATCGGATCTTCGCCGGTGAGCATGCGCGTGGTCTGCAGGCAGTAGATGCCGACATCCATGAGCGCGCCGCCGCCGGCGAGCGCGCGATTCAGACGCCACTGCTTGGGATCGCCGATGGGGAAGCCGAAGTTGGCGTCGATGATCTTCACGTCACCCAGCACTTTCTCGCGCGCCAGCCGGACGCACTCGAGATGGTTGGGGTCGAACTGCAGGCGGTAGCCCACGCCCAACAACTTGCCGGCCTTCTTGCAGGCATCGAGCATGCGCTGCCCGCGCTCCACCGAGATCTCCAGCGGCTTTTCGCAGAACACGTGTTTGCCGGCGGCGGCGGCGGCGAGTGTGTGTTCCATGTGCAGCGCGTTCGGCGTCACCACGTAGACGATGTCGATGTCCGGATTCGACGCCATCTGCGCCATGTTCTGATAGTTGTAGACGGACTTGTCTGACAAACCGTACTTCTTCTGCCATTCCACTGCTTTCGATGGCGTGCCCGTGACGATGCCGGCGAGACGGCAGTTGCGCGTCTTCAGGAGTGCTGGCGCGATCTGATTGGTGGAGAGACTGCCAAGGCCGCAGAGCGCGACACCTAACTTGCGGCCGCCCGCTTGCGCGTTGCCGATGCTGCTGAGCAGCGGCAGGGCAGCGAGGGCGGCTGTCCGTGTAAGAAATTGGCGGCGATCGGTTTCGGACATGACTGATCCTTGATGCAATGGCGCTCGGAAAGGCCTGCGAGTCTAGCCGAACCTCCATGCCGGTCGTATCGTCCCAAAGTGTGCCGCAAGGAACCGCGGGCTCATCTGCCGTTACTCAGAAACAGTGCGTGAGTAACGACACAACAAGGGACTGCCGTGACTATTCAATTCAACAGGTTGCTGCCCGTCAAAGGGACTATTGGGCTGGCGTTCATGCTCGCATTGGCGAGCTGCACTGCTGGTGACGGAACGGGACTCGACGCGGGCGGCCGCCCGGTGCCTCCCGGCCCGCCTGCTAACAACGATTTCCAGCAGATCCAGGACACTATACTCACGCCGAGCTGCAGCGGCTGCCATCAGGGCGCCAACGCGCCACAAGGGTTGCGACTCGACGCGGGCAATAGTTATGCCTTGCTGGTGAACGTGGCGAGCGCCGAGGTTCCAGGCCTCATGCGCGTGAACCCCGGCAATCCCGACACCAGCTACCTGGTGCAGAAAATTCAGGGCAACGCCGCCGTCGGGGTGCGCATGCCTGCGAACGGTCCACCCTACCTCTCGCAGGTGCAGATCGATCTGGTGCGCGGCTGGATCGCGGCCGGCGCACCGCAGAGCGCAGCGCCCGCCGACCAGCTGGTCGTGGCCAGCAGCATTCCCGCGACCTCGGAGCAGGCCAACGCAGGTCTCGGCAAGCTCACCATCATCTTCAACGGAGACGTGGATAGTTCTCTTGCGAACACCAACGCATTCGCGCTGCGCGATGCAAACGATCGGCTCGTCAACGCCGACGTGCGTGTTCCGGTCGGAAGGCCGAACGTGGTCGAGATCACGGTGCCGCAGCCCCTCGCGGCCGGCAGCTATCAACTCTCGGTTCACGGAGACGGACCCGCACCGCTCGCCGACCAATCCGGCCACGTGCTGGACGGCGATGCCGACGGCAAGCCCGGTGGCGACATGCTCATTCCGTTCGATGTCAAACCCATCGCAAATGAAGGAGCTGTCCGATGATGCGCCTGAATATTCTACGACTCGCAGGCGTTCTCGCCCTCGCCCTCGCTTTCGCCGGCGCGGCGCAGGCCGAACCCTACCTGGCGGCGCAGATGGGCCTGAAGTGCGTGCAGTGCCACGTGAATCCCACCGGCGGTGGCATGCGCACCGTGTTCGGCAACACGTTTGCGCAAACCCAGCTCGCGGCCAAACGCATCGGCGGCGAGGAAGACATGTGGACCGGCCAGGTCATGAAGTTCCTGTCGGTGGGCGGCAACGCGCGCGCTAACTACAACTACACTGATGTTCCCAACCAGGACAGCGCCAACGACTTCGCGGTCGAGGAGGCGCGCGCTTACCTCGACTTCGGCGTGATTCCGAACCGGTTGTCGGTGTACATCGACCAGCGCTTCGCGCCCGGCAATTCCACCAACCTCGAAGCCAACATCCGCTACTGGATCACCGAGAACAGCATCTACGTGAAGGCGGGCCGCATGTACCTGCCATTCGGCTACCGCTTCGAGGACGACAACGCCTTCGTTCGCCAGCTTTCGGGCATCAACATGCAGGCGCCGGACGAGGGTGTCGAATTCGGGTTCGAGACGGGATCGTGGAGCACGCAGTTCGCGCTCAGCAACGGAACCGCCGGCGCGCCGGAGGTGGACGAAGGCAAGCAGATCACGGCGCGTACCGAGTACGCAGGTTCGGCGTGGCGCGTGGGCGTGAGCGCAGTGTCCAACGACACCGATGCCGGCGATCGATTCGGTGCGGGTCTCTTCGGCGCGTTTCGCCTGGGGCCCGTGACGCTGCTCGGTGAGGTCGACTACTTCGATGACGACAGCATCGGCATCGAGGGGCGCAAGCTCATGGCCTCGCTCGTCGAGGCTGACTGGAAAGTGCTCCAGGGCCACAACCTCAAGCTGACCTACGAGTGGCTCGAGCCCGATGACGATGTCGATGAAGACGAGCAGACCCGTACCAGCGTGTTGTACGAATGGTCGCCTATCCAGTTCATCCAGCTGCGTGGCGGGGTTCGCTTCTACGACGGCATTCCGCAGAACGATCTGCAGAACCGCACCCAGGCATTTGTCCAGCTACATGGATTCTTCTGACGCAGCGGCTTTCGACGGACTGGCGCACGACTACGACCGGGCGTTCACGCAAAGCCACGTGGGCTCGGTACTGCGCGCGATGGTCTGGCGGCGGCTGGAATCCGTGTTGCCCGCGAAGGCCCTGGTTCTCGAGCTCGGGTGCGGCACCGGAGAAGACGCGGTGTGGCTGGCGCGTGCCGGGCATCGTGTCGTCGCGATCGACACTTCCGCGGAGATGATCCGCATCGCGCGACTCAAGGCGGTAGCCGCCGGTTGCGCCGACCGCATCGAGTTTCACTGCCTCAGTATTGAAGATCTGGCCTCGCTGCCAGGGGAAGCACGGTTCGACGCCGTGCTCTCGAACTTTGGCGCCGTCAATTGCGTGCCCGACCTGCGCGCCCTCGCGTCCGCACTGGCCGCGCGGCTCGCGCCCGGTGCGACACTGCTATTCGCCGTCATGGGGCGCTGCGCACCGTGGGAGTGGGCTTGGTATTCGGTGCGCGGGCAGTGGAGCAGGGCGTTCCGCCGCTTCGCGCGCGCCGGAGTAGTTTGGCGTGGCCTGCGCATCGTTTACCCCACGCCCGCGACGCTCGCGGCGCGGTTGCAGCCGGATTTCGCGGTGTCGCGCGTGAGTCCGCTCGGCTGCGTGCTGCCGCCGGCTTACGCGTCCGGCTGGCTGGATCGCTCGCCGCGCGCACTGCGTTTTCTCAGCGGCCTCGAACGCCGGCTGTTCGAGCATCCGGCGTTCGCGGCGATTGCCGATCACTATCTGCTCGAGGCATGGAATGCGCGGGAATCGCCCGCCCCTTCGCTGCTCGAACATCCGCCCCGGCGCCTGTGGCGCTCAGTCGCCAAGCGTGTCGTTGATATCGGCTATGCATTGTCGGGAAGGAAAAGATACGACGACTACCGGCTCGAGCGTGTGGCGGACTTTCGTCTCATCGTGTTGCCGAGCGTGTCCAATCCGAAGGTGCTGCGAACGGGTGAGTTCTTTGCGCGCCAGCTGGCTTCGATGCGAATCGAAGAGCACACCACCGTTCTCGACCTCGGCACCGGCAGCGGCATCTGCGCATTGCAGGCGGCGAGACGGGCTCGCGCGGTCATCGCCGTCGACATCAACGAAGCCGCGGTGCGTTGCGCGAGAATCAACGCCGCGCTCAACCTGCTCGAGCATCGCGTCGACGTCCGACGCGGCGACCTGTTTGCTCCCGTGCGGGGAATGCGCTTCGACCGGGTGCTGTTCAATCCGCCGTTCTGCAGCGGTGCGCCGCGCGACGCGCGCGAAGCGGCGTGGCGATCGGTGGATCTGCCGTCGCGATTCGCGCGGCAACTCGACGCCCATCTCGCACCCGGCGGCGAAGCGATGGTGCTGCTGTCCAGCTGGGGCGATGCCTGTCCGCGTTTCGAGCGCGAGTTGCGGCGTGAGGGTTTTGTCCTGTCGGTGTTCGCGGTGCAACGCCACGTCAACGAAATCTTGACCATCCTGCGCGTGGTGCGTCCATGAGACGCGGTAGCGTATTGCTCATCAATCCGGCGATCACCTCCGCGGATCGCGCACGCTTCCCTTTATCGCTGCTGGCGCTCGCCGCTTCGCTCGAGCGGCGCCACGACGTCACCATCGTCGACGGCAACGTGGAAGGCGACGCGGTCGCGCTGGTGCTGCGCTTGCTGCTCCAGCGCCGTTTCGACGCCGTGGGCATCACCGTTATGGGCGGCCCGCAATTGCTTACGGCCCTGCAGATTTCGCGCGCGATTCGTGCGCGCGGAGCGAAGCCACCCATCGTCTGGGGCGGATATTTTCCAAGCCTGTATCCCGACGTCGCCATGCGCGCCGGGTATGTCGACTACGTGCTCCGCGGCCAGGGTGAGGCCAGCATGCTCGCGCTGCTCGACGCACTGGTCGGCACGCGGGAATTCTCCGATATCGCCGGGCTCAGCTGGCGCGACGGAGAAGTGCTGGTTGCAAACGCAAGCGCTCCATTCGAGCCGCGTTTCAACGCGGCACCGTTGCCTTACGACAAGCTCGGCGACCCGCGTCGTTATCTCGTGAAGACATTCATGGGTGCGCGCACGGCGGCTCACCAGGCTGCCGTGGGCTGCCGCTTTCGCTGCACATTCTGTGGCGTTGCCGGCATGTTCAATGGTGCGACGGCGCTGCCACCGGCGCAGAGGCTGGACCAGGAGCTGGCCTACCTGAAAAACGTGATGGGCGCCGACTCCATCCAGTACTACGACCACAATTTCTTCGATCGCGAAGCCGACATGGTCCCGTTGCTCGAAGTCATGGCAAGACACCGTCTGCCCTGGTGGTGTTACGCACGGGCCGACGCGCTGATCAATCTGTCCGCCTCGTCATGGAAACTGGTGCGCGACAGTGGACTGCGCATGGCGTACATCGGTGCGGAAACACCCAACGACAAGCTGCTGAAATCCATACGCAAGGGGACGAGGTCCGAACAGACGCTCGAGGTAGCGGACCTGTGCCGGCGCAATGGCGTCATCCCCGAGCTGTCGTTCATGGTCGCTCCGCCCGAAGACCCGGAAGGCGAGACCGAACGCACGTTCGAGTTCATCCGCCGCGTCAAGCGCGTGAATTCCGAGGCGGAGATCATCGTGTACATCTACACGCCGCTGCCACCTTCGCGCGTGCCGAATGCCGAGCGTCTGAATATCGCGCCGCTGCGGGGACTCGACGGCGCGGAAGTGCAATTCCCCCAAACCGTCGAGGAATGGGCGGAGCCTCGCTGGATCGACTACGCCTGCCATGCCGACGCACCCTGGGTCAGCACGCGGCTGCGGCAGCGCATCCACGATTTTGTGACCGTGCTCAATTGCCGGTTCCCCACCGTGCAGGACCCGCGCAACTTGCGGGTGCCGCGTTCGCTGCTGCGCACCCTGTCGGCGTGGCGGTATCACTTCCGCCGCTACGATCGTCCCTGGGAGCTGTACGCCTCGCGAAACGCCATCAAGCTGCTCGACCCGCGCGTGTCGAGTCTATGAGCGCGATGCTCGTCCGCCTGTGGCGGCTGCTCGATCCCGCGCAAAAAACTCGGCTCCTGTTGTTGCAAGTGGTGGCGTTGTGGAATGCGCTGCTGACGCTCGTGGGTGTCGCCGCCATCGTGCCGTTCCTGCGCGTGCTCACGGACCCGTCGGCGATCGAGCGATCCGCGGCGTTGTCCTTCACTTATCAACTATTGGCGTTCGACGGTCCGCGATCGTTCGCGCTCGCGCTCGGCGCCGGGTTCGTCGCGCTGGTGGCGCTGTCGAACGCCAGCGTGTTGTTCGGCTCGCTGGCCATCCACCGCTTCGCGCAGGGTGTGGGCGCGGAATTTCACGAGGCGCTGTTCGGCGAGTACCTCCAGCGCCACTACGCCTTTCACGTGCGCACCGACAGCAGCGTGCTCGCCACCAACGTGGTGTTCGAGGTCAACCGGCTTGCCAGCGGCGTTCTTCAAGGCACGCTCACGCTGGTGGCGAACACCATTACCTGCGTGTTCATCGCCGCGGCGATGTTCGTCATCAACCCGGCCATCGCGGCGGTGGCGGCGTTGTTGTTGGGCGGCAGCTATCTGCTGATCCAGCAGCTCACACGCCGCAGGCTGGCGCGCAACGGCCTCACGCTCACGCGCCTGTGGGCTGAACGCGCGCGCGTACTCCAGGAAAGCTTCGCCGCCATCAAGGAAATTCTGCTGCTGCGCAACCAGAAATATTTTCGTGCCGCCGTGCGCGCGCAATCCGCGGCGATTGCGCGCGCGTCGGTGGACACGATGGCAATTACCCTGGTGCCGCGACACCTGCTCGAGTCCGTCGCGGTCGCCGCGCTGGTGGCCGTGGCGCTCTGGCAGGCGGGCGGGGTTGCCGCCTCACCATGGATCGCGGAGTTGAGCTTTCTTGCCTTTGCCACCTATCGCCTGCTGCCGGCGTTGCAGCAGGTGTTCGCGACCGCGTCGAAGCTGCGCGTCGAGCGCGCGGGTTTCGATCGCATCGCGGCCGATCTCGCGAGCGCACGCGCGCCGGTCGTGCACGTCGAGCTCGCTGACAATCCCTGGCCGGACGCTTCCGCGCGCGGTGTGCACGTGCGCGGCGTGACTTTTCGCTATGCCGGCGCACGCGTCGACGCTTTGCGCGAGGCGACGCTGCGGATTCCCGCGGGCGCGGCGGCAGCGTTCGTTGGCGCGGCCGGCAGCGGCAAGACCACGCTCGCCGATCTCGTCCTGGGATTGCTGACACCGGATTCTGGCTCAATCGAAATCGATGGCGTGGCCCTGCAGCCGTCGAATCTCGCCGCATGGCAGGCGTGCGCGGCCTACGTTCCGCAACATCCCATGCTGCACAACGTGAGCCTGGCCGAGAACATCGCGCTCGGTATTCCCGTGAGCGAGATCGATCACGACCGGCTCCGGGTGGTCATCGAAATCGCGCAGCTGACCGCTGTGGTGAATGCGCTGCCCGGCGGTTACCAGGAAATTCTCGGTGAACGGGGTGCACGTCTCAGCGGCGGCCAGCGGCAGCAGGTTGCCATTGCGCGCGCGCTGTATCGCAAGGCGGCGGTGCTGGTGCTTGATGAAGCCACCAGCGCGCTGGACGAGACCACCGAGCGCGCGCTGCTCGACGCGCTCTTCGGGCAGCACGGCACGCGCACCCACATTGTCATCGCGCATCGCGCGAGCGCTATCCGCAATTGCGATCTGTTCTTCGAATTCGCGGCCGGTGAGGTCCATCGCCTCGAGGCCGGCGCGCCGTGGCGCAGCCGCGCATGAGATCGCACCCCGCGGCGGACCCGTTCGGCGAATCGGCGGGTCCGCGCGCGCTGCGCACGTTGATCTTGTTAGGCGGCGAGTTTCGTTTCACCGCAGACGACCGGCGCCTGGTCGACCTCGTCGACGCGGCGTTCGCTGGCCTTCCGCCGTTGCGATTGCCGGGATCCCTGATGCGCTTCGATGTCCAGCTTCGCCTGCAACCGGGCGCTGCGTCCCGCGGCGAACCGCCGGTAGCGCGATACTCGTCGGGTGCGGGATTGCTGTGCGGCACCGTGGATGCCGGCAACATTGCAGTGGTGGATCCTGTGGGCCGGCGCGCGTTCCTTGCGATATCGGAAACAATGCTGCGTTCGGTCTATCACGCGCGCTACGAACTGCTCGAGTTCGCGACGATGATGCTGGCTGCGCGGGCTCAGGCGTTGGTGCCGTTGCATGGCGCATGCGTGGCGCGCAACGGACGCGGGTTGCTGCTGCTGGGCGCGAGTGGCGCCGGAAAGTCGACGCTGTGCCTGCACAGCCTGCTCGAGGGGTTCGAGCTGGTGTCAGAGGACAGCGTGTTTGTGCAGCCGGCGACGCGGCGCGCGGTGGGCCTTGCGAACTTCGTGCATTTGCGACCACCGGCGCTGCGATTTCTGGGCGCGCCGGCCATGGCCTCGGCGATGCGCGAGTCGCCCGTCATTCGCCGTCGCAGTGGAGTCCGGAAATTCGAATTCGATGTGCGTGTTTCGCCATTGCGCGCCGCGAGTCGCGCGCCTTTCATCGAGGCAGTGGTGTTCGTGACCGCGCGGCGCGGCCGCAAGCGGGCGGAGCTGGTGCCCCTCGATGCGCGGGCTTTCGCCACCCGCCTCGCACGGGACCAACGTTACGCCGCGGGGCAACCCGGCTGGCGTGTTTTCGCGGCGGGTCTGCGTGGACGCGGGTTCGAATTGCGGCGCGGCGCGCATCCCGGAGAATCCGTGCAGCTCCTGCGAACGTTGCTCGACGGTGTGCCGTGAAGCTGGCGCTCGTCGTGCCGGGCGGCGTGGATCGCAGCGGCGAATACCGGGTCATACCGGCGCTGCTCGGCCTATTGCGCCAGCTCTCGATGCGCCACGACGTGCACGTGTTCGCGCTGCGCCAGGAACCGAAGCCGGGTAGATGGAATCTCGCCGGCGCGAACATTCACAACATTGGCGTCGATCCTCTGGCATGGCGCGCGGTCATGGCAATCCGCCGCGAGCACCGCCGCGAACCTTTTGCGCTCGTCCACGCCATCTGGTCCGGGCGCAGTGGCGCCGTGGCATTCGCGGCCGCGCGACTGCTCGGGCTGCCCAGCATGGTGCACGTCGCCGGAGGTGAGCTCGTGGCGATGCGCGACATCGGATACGGCGGGCAACTTACCCTTCGCGGCCGGCTCGCCGAGCCGTCGCTCCTGCGCCGCGTGAATGTCGTCAGCGCCGCGAGCGCGCCCATGATCGCGTCGCTGGCGAAGTTCGGGATTCGTGCCGAAACGGTTCCCCTTGGCGTCGATCTCGATGCCTGGCCCGCGCGGCTGCCTGCGCGCCGTATTCGCGGCGAGTCCCTGCGGCTGATCCAGGTCGCCAGTCTCAATCGCGTCAAGGACCAGCCCACGCTGCTTCGCGCGGTGGCGAGGCTGGCCGCGATGGAAATTCCCGTGAGCCTCGAGGTCGTGGGCGTAGACACGCTTGCCAGCGAGGTGCAGCAACTCGCCGAGCGGCTGGGTGTGCGCGCGCGGGTGCAGTTCTCTGGCTATCTACCGTACCGGCAGCTGCGCGAACGAATGGAGGCTGCGCATGTGTGCATCGTGAGTTCGCGACATGAAGCCGGGCCGTTGGCGATGCTCGAAGCGGCTGTGGCGGGTGTACCGACCGTGGGGACGGCGGTGGGCCATGTAGCGGACTGGGCGCCGGACGCCGCGCTGGCGGTAAACGTAGGTGATGACGCTGAGCTTGCCAGCGCCATCGGGAGGCTCGCCAACGACGAAGACCTGCGCATCGCCCTGGCACAGGCCGCGCAGACCCGCGCGCTGGCCATCGATGCGAAGTTCACCGCGGCGCGCTTCTGCGAGTTCTACGACAGGCAGGTACGCGGCGCATGAAGCTCGCGCACCGGCTCGACATCGACGGCGCGGGGTTCGTCACGGACTCGCTGGCGGCGTGTTTCGATGTGCAACGCCGATGAGGTCGGGCTCGTAGACGCCGGGCTCGCGGGGATTCGCGGGTACGCGCAGAGTTGCGTATGGGGCCAGGGCGTCGATTTCCTCGCGGCTGTAGCGGACCTCGCCGAGGAACTTGAACTCGCCGCCACCGTGGATGACCCGCTGGCCGGCGAGGCGGCGCGCGGCCTCCGTGGGCGCCACCTTCCATTCGCGCGCCAGCCGCTCGAGTGTTGGTTCTGCGAACGACAGGTAGAGATATTCGAGGAACCGGTGATCCTCAAGGCGCGAGAAATCGATTTGCGAATCGAGCGCGGCGCGCCGCGTCTCGATGAGTGTCATGCGTCTCGCAATCTCGGCGTCGAACTCCGCCGTGGTGTAGTGGCCGGGGCTCTCGGTGTGATTGTTCATCGCTGGAAGCAACCGGATCTCGTGGCACCACAGACACTTGGCCGGCTTGCCCGCGCCCGTGAGCGCGGGATCCGCCGCACTCTTGAGCCGGCCGTCGCGACCGTACAACGCAACGCGCAATTGACCGTTGTGCATGAAGTCCAGCAGCTCGAATTCGTGCGATTCGAACGTTCCGCCCGGTATCGACCCGGGGCCCTCGTGCGCGACGAATGCTATTGCGCCGGCCTGCGGTGCGTCGGCGAGCTCGATGAGCCGATGTTCGCGCGCCACGCCCGATTCGATGATGGCGCCGGTCTTGGCGCCGAAGCGATACTGGGTGCGCGCTTCCTGGTAGGTGGGCCGCGCGCCGGTGAGGGCGAAGTAGTGTTTCGAACTACCCAGCGTGAGCATGAAGAAGCGGCCGATGTCGACGGCACCCATCACGCGGTACTCTTCACTGTCCCTGAGCACCGCAAGCAGGGCGCGCCAAGCGGGCAGTGTTTCAGGCGCGACGCCGGCGCGCGCGATGTTGAGCGTGACGGTGTCGTCCTGCCACACGAGCACATCGCGGGCGTCACCTGCGAGCTCCGCGCCCAGGAACGAGAGGCCCCACAACAAGCCGGTGTTTACGTCGGCACGCGACTCGGCGTCGTAGGCGCGGGTCCAGCGCAGTTGCACGAGGTCGGCCGGCGCGACGGCGGGCACGGGGTCCGCGCACGACACGACAATGCAAATCCACACCGCGCTGAGAATCTGGAGTCGCGGGATGCGCATCAGTAGAGTCTGCTCATGACGGTGCCGCTGGTCTCAATCGTACTGCCGACGTTCAATCGTCCGCAGCTGCTGCGGCTGACGCTGGACAGTGTGTTCACGCAAAGCCTGCGCGACTTCGAACTCATCATCGCGGACGATGGCTCCGATGAAGAAACGCGCACGCTGGTGCGCGCGGTCGCATCGCGACCGGCGGTTACGGTTCTCGAGCTGCCGCACAGTGGCATCCTGCCCGTCGTGCGCAACGCGGCTCTTGCGGCCGCGCGCGGCGAGTATGTGGCATTCCTCGATTCCGATGATCTGTGGATGCCCGACAAGCTCGAGCGGCAGCTTGCGGAGCTGCGGTCCGGCGCGCCCGGTGACTGGAGCTACACCGCATTCACCTGCATCGATGCCGATGGCGCTCGTCTGCCCGGCGACGTGCAGCGCAAATGGTATCCGCACCGCGGTGACATCCTGCGCGAGGCTATCTCCGGCGATGTGTCGATACGGCTGCCGACGGTGATTGCGCGCCGCGATCTGGTCGCCCGTGCCGGTGGCTTCGATGAAGAGGTGCGCACCGAAATCGACTTGTGGATTCGAATGGCCGCGCTGAGCCCGATTCAGGTCATCGATGCGCCGCTCGCCGCCATCCGCACTCATGCCCAGAATTTCAGCGCCAACTGGCGGTCGGCATACGCGCGTCGCGACCGCTCGTTGCACAAGCTCGAAAGCCACTTCGATGCGGCCACGGGCCGGCTGCTTCGGCAAGCGCGGGTGCGCAATTGCCTGGCGCTCGCCGGTGAACACGCGGCTCGCTGCGGCTTCGCGGCTACGGCGAGCGGCTGGTGGTCCGGGGCTCGCTACTCCTGGAATCATCTGGTTTGGTGGGCGGGCGGTGCGCGCGTCATGACACACGCGCTGCTACGGCGGCCCTGAGGCCGTGCTGGGCGTCGAGCAGGGCAGTCGCACGCGCCACGACGAAGCGCGGCTCGTATCGTGTGAGGCAACGATTGTCACCGAACCTGCACACCGACTGGCCGCAAGGTCCACACGCCAGGTCCGAGGAATCCAGGCAGTCTGACCACGAGCCCTGCGGTGCAGACCAGTCGCGGCGGCTGGAACTGAAAAGCGCCAGGGTCGGCACTCGCTGCACCCAAGCCATGTGCCCGAGACCGGAATCCTCGGTCAGGACCAGCGCGCATTGCCTGAGGATGCAGAACGCATCCACCTGGCCGGCGCGTCCCGTAAGGTCGATGCAGTATTCGCCGAGCGCGGCGGCAATGACTTCCGCCTTGTGACGCAGCGCCGGCAGTAGCAGCAGCACGAACTGCGTGCGTGGATTGCGCAGGCGCCGCCACGCCTGCGCGAATTCGCAATAACTCTCGAGTGGCCACGAACGTGAGCTGCCGTACCCGGCCGGATTCAGCACCACGAGTTCGTGGTCGTCTTTCCAGCCATGGGCGCGCAGTAGTTTGGCGGCGCGTTGTTCGCCGCCCGGGACTCGCAGGTCGGTGTCGAGAGCCACGCGCCATGGCCCGATGGCGTCAATGGTCTGGCGGGCCCGCTCGCCATGTGGCCGCGGCGAAAACCTGTCGAACGCCGACCACGCGGCGGGCGCGACCAGGCGGCGGATGATGCGGCTCCAGCGGTGGTTCTGCAGATCGATCACGACGTCATAACGCTGCCACCAGAGGCGAGGAAGAGCGAGCAGCGCGTGCAGGAACTGCATCCGGGCGCCGCGGCCGCCGCGAATGGTGATGACCTTGTCGAAGAACTCGACAGCGCGCGGCACCGAATCCGCCGAGTCGAGCGTCATGAAGTGCAGTTCGATGTGCGGATGCCGTCGCTTCAGATCGAGCAGGTACGGCAGCGTGATGATGGTATCGCCGACCGCCTGATAGCGGATCGCGAGAACCCTGCGCGGTGGCGATGCCGTCCGCCATGGCCGGCATTCGACCCCGTCATTCACGTCGCGTCTTCGAGCGCGGCGCGCACCGATGCAATGGTCTGCACGCGCGACGGCCGCGAGATCAGCCAGCGAAGGATGCGTTCGCCACGCGAGGCGCCATACCAGCGCGTTCGCGTGTATTGCGGATGCGCACGCAGCATCGCGTTCAGGTCATCGAGCGCTGCGCGACCGGGCAACATTCGGAATTTCGCGTAACGCAACAGCTCGATCGGAGTGCGTGACCATTCGAAGCCAGGCAACGCGGCGATGCGCAGGTTTGACCAGCTCACCTCGTACAAGTCGTACCGTTCAGCGCGTGCCCGCAGCCAGCGTGGACAGGCCGCGTGAAACGCGGCGAGCCTCTCCGGAGAGATGCATCCGGGTAGATAGCGCGCCGCGAGCGACAGCGGTGGGTACATCCACCAGGAGTCGGCCTGCGGCTGTGCACCGAGCAGTTCGCGCCATTCGGCGGGTGCCAGGCGCCGCGCGAGCTGTGCAATGTCACACGCCTGGATGAAGCGCATGGCATGGGCGCGCATGTTGCCGGCGGTGTGCAGCAGGATGTGGCGCATCAGTGCCGCGCGACTGGCGTATGGATTGATCCCCGGCAGCAGATGCTGTGGCCACAGATGCGCCGTGATCGCAACCTCGGATTTCGGCAGGCACTCGGCGATGCGCGTGTGCAGCTCGATACGCAACGGATTGGCGGCGTGTTCCGCATAGGCGTGCGCCGCGCCGTGATCGGCCGGAATGAAAACCTCGTGACGCCGCATCGAGTACAAAGGCTCATACCCGATGCTGGCGAGCACCGCGGCGCACGCGGGAACGTGGCGCGGGGCGACCAGGATGTCGATGTCGCCCATGGGACGTTCGCCCGGTGCATGGATTTCGAGCGCGCGCAATGCAGAGCCCTTCAGCGCGATGCAGGGGATTCGGGCCTCACGCATCGCGGCGTCGAGCAGGCGGAGGATGTGTCCCGCCCGCTCGAAGTGCGCGAGCCCCTGGTTCCGTTGATCGCGCAAGAAGGAAGTCCACGCCGAAGGTCCGCGCCAATGCGAGCGGTTGGCGAGCAATGCTCCGACTCCCTGCATGGCGCTGACCGCGCGCGCGACGCCCCATTCGAAGTCGTTCCATCGCGGAGCCGCATGCGTGGGCGCGGCAACTTCGCGAGCCAGAGTTTCAGTGGTGAGGCGCAGTGCGTCCGCTATCGCGCGAGAGGACGGAAGCAGTCGTGCGCCGCTCACAGCGCCGTTCCCCACGTGCGCAGGCTGTCACGCGCCTGTTGCGCCAGGCCTGACAACTCCGCGGAGCGTTGCGGATCCACGGCTTCGAGCCGCGATGCCTCGACTTCGCTGCGCAACCATTGATCGGCCAGCCGGTAGTAGTCGCGGCCATGCCGCCCGTCCACCACGAAGTCGCGGTCGGAGCCTTCCGCCCAGTCGATGGGCATCGAGACGCGTTCACGCACTTTTTCGAAGTAGCCGGTACCCTTGATGGGATATGAAACGGTCGTGAAGAAAACATCCGGGTTGCTCGCTTTCACGTGCTCCACGGTGGCGGCGATGTCGTCGAGCTCTTCGCCTTCGTAGCCCCACATGAGGAACATGCCGACCTGGATGCCGGCAGCCTGTGCCAGCCGGCACGAGCGTCGTACCTGCTCGACGGTCACGGCGCGTTCCATGGCATTGAGGATCTTCTGGCTGCCACTTTCCGACCCGATCCAGATGCGATAACAGCCGAGTTCCTGGAGCAGCGTCACCGCACCTTCGTTCTGCAGCCGGTCGGCGCGCGTGATCGTCTCGAAAGGCCGGTGAATTCCGCGCCGCTTGAGCTCGGCGTGGTAGCTGGCGAGCCAGGGATGGCTGATCGTGAATACGTCGTCGGCGTACCAGACCTGGTCGGGATCGTAGCGATCGATGATCCATTGCATTTCGTCGGCCACGTTCGCCGGGCTGCGCCGGCGATGCGAATGTCCGTATACCGCGTGCGAACACCAGTTGCATTTGTAGGCACAGCCGCGCGCCGTAATGAGATTGATGCTGCTGGCGCCGTGGTGGGCTTTCCAGGCATTCAGATAGAGCCCGTGATCGATGGCTTCGCGGTCGGGAAAGGGCAGGGTGTCGATGTCCGGAACGCGCGTGCGCGGTGCGGTGCTCACGATGGCGCCCGACTCGTCGCGAAACGCCACGCCGGGCACGCCCTGCAGGCGGTGCACGCCGTGACGCGGAAGTGTGGTCAGCAACTCGGTGAGCGTGACTTCGCCTTCGCCGGTGACGATGACGTCGGCGCCGGCACCGAGATACTCGGCAATGTAGTTAGCGCTTTCGGGGCCGCCGAGTATCACGGTCCAGCGGTGCAGCTTCGCAGCCCGGACGATGCGCAGGACGTTCCGCCGGGTCATGAGGTTTGTGTAGATGCCCACGACGCCGCCAGGGGCCGCCGCGAGCCGCGCTTCCAGGGCGTCGAGCTCGCCAAAGGTGCTGTCGAACACCTCGACGGAAAAGCCCGCGCTCTTGAGGAACGCCGACAGGTACAGCAGACCGAGCGGCGGATACGGCTTCATGATCTGCCGCTCCTTCTCGTCCTCGGCAAGGAAATATCCGTGCGTGAGCAGGATGTCAGGCATGCGCGAGTCTCATCGCGCCGACCGACGGCAGCGCCTGCTCCTGGCGGTAGTCCGTTTCACGATCGATGAGCTCATTCCAGCGCTCCTGCAGCGCAGGCGAGCCAGCATGCGTGACCTCGTCGTGCAGCAGGTTGCGCAGCAGCCGATAGAAATCGGACGTATACGTTCCGGCAAACATCATTTCGAGATCGTTGCTCTCCCGCCAGTGGCGCTTGTCGCCGAGCTGC
>Ga0190271_10000929_pt1 | contig 15822 bp, 11 predicted proteins | sample Popmic356T_FD_133747 | JGI IMG/M metagenome (GOLD analysis project Ga0190271, IMG submission 133747) | Populus adjacent soil microbial communities from riparian zone of Weber River, Utah, USA - 356 T | ecosystem: Environmental > Terrestrial > Soil > Riparian zone | place: USA: Utah | collected...
CCGGCGGCCTGATCGGCCCGGGGCTGGCCGCCGCGGTGAGCCGCCTGCCTCGCGTTGCGATCGATGCGATCGGTGTCGTCGGCCTTGCGCTCATCGTCGCCGCCATCACCATGCTCGATGCCGGGACACCGTATCCGTCATGGCGCGCGATCGTTCCCGTGGCAGGGGCGGCGCTGGTGATTCTGTCGGGGCTGGCGAACCCGCAGAACCTCGTGGCGCGCCTGCTGTCGCTGCGCTTGATGGTCGCCATCGGGCTCGTCTCCTACGGCTGGTATCTGTGGCACTGGCCGATCCTTTCCTATCTGCGCATCCTGCGGCTCGGCGAGCCGTCGCTGATCCCCGACTTGCTCGGCGGCGGCGTGCTCGCGTTCGCGCTGGCGTGCCTGTCGTATTGGTATGTCGAACTGCCGATCCGGCGCTGGCGGCAGGCGCACCGCGGAACCATCCGTCCGGGCAAGGTGGTCGCCGCCGGTGTCGCCGCGTGTCTCGCCGTCGCGGCGCTCGGCGCCGCCAGCGGCTACGTCGGCTACCGGCTGACGGATTCGCATGTCCAGGCGCACTACGGCACCGAAGGTTCCGGCGTGCTCGACAACGGCTGCGTGATCTTCCGGGCCGGCGACTTCAAGGAAAGCTGTCTCGACGGGCGGTTCGGCCTGTTGATCGGCGACTCGCACGCACAGGCCTATGCGCCGAGCCTGACCCGCAGCTTCGACCAGGCCGGCGTGCGGCTGGTGTCGCTGGCGCGGCCGGGCTGTCAGCCGGTGCTGTTCTCGCCGCAGGAGCGCAACAAGCGGCCCCACGGCTGCATCAGCATGCTGCCGCCGTTCGAGCGCATCCTCGAAAAGCGGGACAGGATCGCTTTCGTGATCTTCGCGTCGCTCTGGCCCTACGAGCTCGATGCGAAGGAGATGTCGGACCTGGTCGCGCAATTCGATCCGAAGACGCGGGTGCTGCTGATGGGGCCAGGGCCGGTCTTCAACAACTCCAGCCTCGACTGCGTCGTGCTGTCCGACCGCTACGGCTCGAATCGCGACCGCTGCCTTCGCACGCGCGCCGGTCTGGACAAGGCCTATGAGTCCCGCGTCAACGTGCTGAAATCTTTAGCCGCGCGCCATCCCAATGTCCGGTACGTCGATCCGAAGGACGCGTTCTGCGCCGCCGGCATCTGCAAGCCGTTCGACGGCGACAGGGTGTTCTTCCGCGATGCCGGCCATGTGCTGCCGCCTGGAGCCGAGCGCGTCGCCGCAGCGTTCAAGCCGGAGTTCTCCTGGCTCACGGGCAAATGAAACGACGCCGCTCAGTCGAGCTTCGGAATTCTGGCCTGCTCGATAACCTTCGCGTAGCGCGCGACATCCGCCCTGAATTGAGCAGCGAACTCGGCCGGCGGGTTGCCGACCGGCTCCTGGCCGACCGCGAGCACGCGTTCGCGCACCTGCGGTTCGGCGACCACCTTGGCCATGGCCTGCTGGATCGCCAGCACGACGTCCGACGGGGTGCCGGCCGGCACGAACATGCCCATCCAATTGCCTTCTTCAAAGCCCGCAACGCCTTCCTCGCTTATGGTCGGCACGTTGGGCAGTTGTGTCATCCGCTTGCGGCCGGTGACCGCCAGCCCCCGGACCAGATTGCTCTGGATGGCCGCGAGGCCGTTTGCTTGCGGCAGGAACGCGAGGTGGACGTCGCCCGCGATCATGGCGGTCAGCATGGGCGCGTCGCCACGATAGGGAATGTGCTGCAGATCGATCCCGGCCGCGCTCTTGAGCAATTCCGCAAGCAGATGCAGCGATGAGCCCGGTCCGCTCGAGGCGTAGTTCATGCTGCCGGGCTTGGCTTTGGCCTGCGCGATCAACTCGCGCAGCGTCGTAGCCGGGTATTTGGACGACCCGCAGACCAGCGTCTGTGAGGTGATCACCATGGTGACCGGCACGAAATCCTTGACCGAATCGAATGGCAGCGACTTGTAAAGCGGCACGGCGCTTGCGAGCGCGCTGGTGTGCAGCAGAATGGTGTAACCGTCCGGCGTGGCCTTCGCGACGATGTCGGCGCCGACGTTGCCGCCGGCGCCCGGCCGGTTGTCGATCACCACCGGCTGTTTGGTCAGCTCCGACAGCTTGTTGCCGACGATCTGGGCCAGCACGCTGACGCCGCCGCCCGGGGCATAGGGCACAACGATGCGGATGGTGCGGTTCGGCCAGCCTTGCGCGGACGCAGGTTCGGCGATGCCGCATGCAGCGAGCGCGATCGACAAGGCAATGAACGGCAATTTCATCGTTGCCCCCGGCGTGATGCTCCTGAGCGTTCACCGGCGGCCTTTCGCCGCCCTCTGCGATGTCGTCAGTCCAGCTTGGGAATCTTCGCGTCGGCGATGACTTTGGCAAACCGGGCGATGTCGGCGCGATACACCGCGTCGAGTTGCTCCGGCGTGCCAGCAGCGGGCTCGTTGCCGGCGGAGCGCAGGCGCTCGACGACGTCCGGCGCCTTCAAAACCTCGGTCATTTCGCGGTTCAGTCGCATGACGATGTCGCGCGGTGTGCCGGCCGGTGCGAACAGGCCGTACCAGGAATCCGCTTCCAGGCCTTTGACGCCGGCTTCCAGAAAGGTCGGTACCTCCGGCAGCGCCGGCGATCGCTTTTGTCCGGTAACGGCGAGTCCCTTGACCTGGCCGTTCTTGACCTGGGGAACGCCGGTGCCGGCCGGCATGAAGCCGATCTGCACGTCGCCCGACAGCAGCGCCGTGAACATTGGGGCGTCGCCACGGTAGGGGATGTGCGCGATGTCGAGCCCGGCGCTGTGTTTGAACTGCTCCGTGAGCAGGTGCAACGGAGCACCCAGACCGCTCGAGCCATAGTTCATCGTGCCCGGCTTGGCCTTGGCGAGCGCGATCACATCCTGGATCGTCGCGGCCTGCATCTTCGGCGAGCCCACCAGCACGAACGGGTTGGCGGCGACCTGCACGACCGGCTCGAACGCCTTGAGCGGGTCGAACGGCAGCGTCTTGTAGAGCGCGGCGCTGATCGACAACCCGTTGACGGTGATCAGCACCGTGTAGCCGTCAGGCGCCGCCTTGGCGACCGCATCGGCGCCAAGGACGCCACCGGCGCCCGGGCGATGCTCGACCAGCACCGGCTGTCCGATTCGTTCGGACAGCTTGTTGCCCACGATCCGCGCCATCGTGTCGACGCCGCCGCCCGCCGGGAACGGCACCACGAGGCGGACTGGACGGTTGGGATAGCTCTGGGCGAGGGCGGAGGTGGCCGTGATCAGAACAAGCGCTAGCGCGAATCCAAAACGTCGCATCGGAAACCTCATTGTCCTGCTCCTAGCAAAACAGAGGCGAATGACCGCGACAAGCCCGGCCACGGCAGCGCGAGCGCGACAAATGGGCAGGCTGGAGCTACGCCGCGTTCCTCCGCCTGGCGTCCTCGATTGCGCGCCAGACCCGGTACGGCGTGCATGGCGTATCGATATGCCGGATGCCGTAAATCGACAGCGCGTCAACGATGGCATTCACGCCCGCCGACAGCGAGCCGACGGTGCCGGCCTCACCTGCGCCTTTGACGCCGAGCGGATTGGTGGGCGTCGGCACAGGGTTGTCTTCGATGGTGACGTCGCAGAAGTCGTGAGCGCGCGGCATCGCATAGTCCATGAACGAGCCGGTCAGCACCTGACCGGCAGCGTCGTAGGCTTTGTCTTCCATCAGCACCTGGCCCATGCCCTGCGCGATGCCTCCCATGATCTGGCCTTTCACCAGTATCGGGTTGATCACGGTGCCAACGTCATCCACCACCCAGTAGCCGACGATCCGGGTGCAGCCCGTCTCGGGATCGATCTCGACCTCGCAGACATGCGCGCCGTTCGGAAAGTTGCCGCTGTGCGCGTGATAGGTCGCGGTTTCGTACAAGCCGGGCTCCATGCCGGCCGGCAAATTTTCGAGCTTGAACGCAGACTTCGCCAACTCGTGGATGCCAATGCCGCGATCGGTGCCCGCGACTGCAAAGCGGCCGTGTTTGAACTCTACGTCGTCGTCCGCGGCTTCCAGCAGGTGCGCGGCGAGTTTCTTGCCCTTGGCGATGATCTTTTCGCTCACCAGCACGATGGCGCCGCCACTCATCGTGGTCGAGCGCGAGCCGCCCGTACCCATGCCGAACGCGACGGCGTCCGTGTCGCCTTGGATGAACTTGATCCGGTCCGGATCGACGCCGAGCCGATCCACCAGCATCTGCGTCTGGATGGTGGCGTGACCCTGGCCATGCGAGATCGAGCCGGTCACGAACGTCATGCCTCCGAGCGGGTCGAAGCGGATCTCAGCGGTCTCGATGGTAGGGTCGGACGCTTGCTCGATGGTGTTGGAGAGGCCGATGCCGCGCAGCATGCCGCGCTTTGCCGCCGCCTTGCGCCGCGCTTCGAAACCATTCCAGTCGGCGAGCGCCAGCGCGCGGTTCATATTCTCCTCGAACCGTCCGCTGTCGTAAGTGAAGGTAAGCGGCGTCTTGTAGGGCATGGCCTGTGGCGTAATGGTGTTGCGTCGGCGCAGTTCGGCAGGATCGATCTTCAATTGGTCCGCTGCGATGTCCACCAATCGCTCGATCATGTAGGACGCCTCCGGCCGGCCGGCGCCGCGATAGGGTGAGGTGCAGTGCGTGTTGGTGAGCATGCCCGACACCGCGACATAGGCGGCGGGCGTGGTGTAGACGCCGCACAAGGTGCCGATGTTAACCACCGGCGGCATGGCACCGCGAAACGAGACAAAGGCGCCGAGATTGCCGAAGCTGCGCACTCGCACGGCCAGGAACTTGCCGTGCTGGTCGAGCGCCAGCGCCGCGTCGACGATGTTGTCGCGGGCGTCATCGTCACTGACATGCGCCTCGTTGCGGGTGCAGGTCCACTTGACCGGTCTGCCAGCGCGGCGCGCGGCCCAAAGCATCAAAATGATTTCTGGATAGATCGAGCCGCGCAGCCCATAGGAGCCGCCAATGTCGCCGGTGATCAGACGGAGCTGAGCTTCCGGAATCTTCAGCGTGGTTTCGGCGATGCCGTTGCGAAACAGCCAGGGCCGCTGGAAACCGCAATGCAGCGTGTAACGGCCGGTGCCGGCGTCGTACTCGCCTGTCACGCCGCGCGGCTCGATCGGATTGGCGGTGACGCGGTTGATGACGAGCCGTTGCTCGACGACGTGCGCAGCGCACGCGAACGCAGCATCGGTCGCGGCCTTGTCGCCGGCTTGATAGAAATAGGCCTCGTTGTTGGGGCAGTCGTTGTAAAGCTGAGGCGCTCCGGGCTCGAAGGCGTCACGCGCCGACACTACGGCAGGGCGTGGGGCGTAATCGATCGACACGCGTTCGGCGCCGTCGCGGGCGCGGTTGAGCGTGTCGGCGATCACGACCGCGACAGGATAGCCGACGTGCAACGCGCGGCCGATCGCAATCGCAGGGCGGTGCGGCAGGTACATCGGGCTGCCGTCACGCTTCTTGTAGGGCGCCATCGACGGCATGGTGCCGAGGCCGTCGGCGCCATAGTCGTCTCCCGTGAGTACGGCGAGCACGCCGGGCATCACCAGCGCGGCCTGGGCATCGATGCCGCGGATATCGGCGTGGGCGTGCGGCGAACGCACGATCGAAGCGTGAAGCTCCCCCGCGAGTTTCAGATCGTCGTAATAGCGGCCGCGTCCGGTCAGCAGGCGGGGATCTTCGCGCCGTAGCACCGATTGACCGATCGCAAACGCGCCCATGAATCACCGTTAAAGGGTCACCGTTGAAGGATTGCGAGGGGCGAGCCTAACAGAAAAACGGCCGGGACCAGGTCCCGGCCGCATCCTCAAAACAGTTTGCCGCAGTTATTCCGCCACAGCGCGCTTCGGCCCGGCGTGCACCGAGGTGATGTAGTCCATCGCCGCCTGCACGCCGCCCTTCTTGTGCGGAATGCCGGCGAGCGCGAGCGCCATCTCGGTGATGCCGAGCGCGCCGATCAGCGTGCCGTCGTTGATGTCGCCGAGGTGGCCGATCCGGAAGTACTTGCCGGTGTAGGGGCCGAAGCTCGCGCCGTAGGCGATGTTGAAGGTGTCGAGCGCCAGCGCGCGGAACTTGTCGGCGTCGTGACCCTCCGGTAGCAGGATCGCAGTGATCGTCGGCGATTGCTGCTTGGCGTTCTTGTTGAGGTTCTCGAGGCCCCACGCGGAAACCGCGCGGCGGGTCGCCTCGGCGAGCCGCTCATGCCGCGCGAACACGTTGTCGAGGCCTTCCTCGTGCAGCATTTCCACGCCCACCACGAGGCCGTGCAGCATCTGCGTCGCCGGGGTGTACGGGAAGAAGCCGATCTTGTTCATCGCCAGCATGTCGTCCCAGGCGAAGAACGACTTCGGCATCTGCGACTTCTCGTTGGCCTTGATCGCCTTGTCGCTGATGGCGTTGAACGACATGCCGGGCGGCAGCATCAGGCCCTTCTGCGCGCCGCCGATCGAAACGTCGACGCCCCATTCGTCGTGCCGGTAGTCGGCCGAGGCCAGCGACGAGATCGTATCGACCATGAACAGCGCCTGATGCCCCGCGGCGTCAATCGCTTTGCGGATCTCCGCGATCGGGGTGAGCGCGCCGGTCGAGGTCTCGTTGTGCAGGACGCAGACCGCCTTGATTTCCTTGTTCTTGTCTTCGCGCAGCTTGGCCTCGATCGCCTTCGGATCGATGCCCTGGCGCCAGTCAGTCGTGATGAACTCAGGTCTGAGGCCGATCCGCTCGGCCATCTTCTTCCACAGCGTCGCGAACTGGCCGGTCTCCACCATCAGCACCCGGTCGCCGGCATTGAGCGTGTTGACGAGGGCGCCTTCCCACGCGCCGGTGCCGGTCGCGGTGTAGATGATCACCGGGTTGGTGGTCTTGAAGATCGTCTTGATGCCTTCCAGCGCGCGCTTGGCGAGCTTGGCGAACTCGGGGCCGCGATGATCGATGATCGGCGTGTCCATCGCGCGCAGGACACGGTCCGGCAGCGGCGTCGGCCCTGGAATCTGGAGGAAATGGCGCCCGGGATTGCGTGCGGAATTCTGGGCCATCGGTGGAAAGCTCCGGCTGAAAAAGAGGGGGATTCTTGCCGGGACAAACACCGGATGCAGCGGTCCGGTCAAGTCCCCCAAAGTCTATCGCTCAATTGGCACTTACCGGCCAATTCCGAGCTTTTCGATGACCCCCGACCAGCGTTCCACGTACTGAGCCACCGTGGCGGTGAATTCCTCCGGCGTGCCGCCCTTGGCCTTGTTGGCCATCGTCGCCAGCCGTTCCCGCATGGCGTCGGTGTTTACCACTTTGGCGATCTCGCGGTTGAGCCGCTCGACGATCGGCCGCGGTGTGCGCGCCGGCGCCGCGATCCCCAGGATCGTGCCGACGAAAAAGCCCGGCGAAATTTCACCGAACGACGGCGTGTCGGGCAGCAGCGGATCGCGCTCCAGCGAGCTTGCCGCCAGCGCCCGCAGCTTGCCGCCGTTTACCAGCGGAGCAAGCGTCAGCATGGAGTTGATCGACATGTCGACGCGGCCGGCGATCACGTCGTTGACCGGTCCCGGGCCGCCCGGATAGGGCACGTGCGTCCATTTCACGCCGAACCGTTCCTGGCATACCTCGCCGATCAGGTGCTGGGTCGAGCCGACGCCCGTGCTGCTGAACGTGTAGCGGCCCGGCTCCTTCTTCGACAGTTCCAGGAGATGGGCGAACGACTTCGCCGGATGGTCGGGCGCAACCGCGATTGCGAAGCTCGACTCGCTGATCTGGGAGATAAATGCGAAATCCTTCACCGCGTCGAACTTGATGGTGCTCTTGTAGAGACCGGGCAACGTGGTGTGACCGCCGGTGACGAACAGCAGCGTGTTGCCATCGGGCGCGGCGCGCGCAACGTATTCGCCGGCGATCAATCCGCCGGCGCCGGCACGGGGCTCCATGACGAAGTTGCGGTCGATTGCGGCGCTGACGCGATCCCCGATCAGGCGGCCCAGCGTATCGGCCTGTCCACCATGCAGGGTAGGCAAGATCACCCTGATCGGCCCCGGCGGCAGATCGGACGCCTGCGCGCGCACGATTGCGGGCGCCATCGGCGCGAAGGCCGCGGACAGGCCAAGCTGGAGGATTGTCCGGCGGCTGTGAGTGATCGCGCGCGTTCGCGACGCCATTACTGCCCTCCCAACTTTGCTGCCCGCTTGCCCAACATCGGCGAGCGTTGCCCTGGCGCGGCCGCGTCAATAAGGTCGAGGCCCTCGCCGGATTTTTCTGTTCGCAATCAAAGCACGGCTCACCCTTATGACAAAGCCAATCTTCCGCGCCGACCATTGCGGCAGCCTGATACGTCCCGAAAAATTGCGCAGGGCCCGCCTCGATCGTTTGCACGGCCGGATCGACGACGCCGCGCTTGCTGCGGTCGAGGACGCGGCGATCCTTGACGTGCTGAAGATGCAGCGCGACGCCGGCATTGAAATCTATTCCGACGACGAATTCCGCCGCGCGTTCTGGCTGTCCGCGATCTCCGACAAGTTCTTCCACGGCTTCGAGAACCGCGGCATCGACTACGCGCGTTATCCCACGCTGGCCGGAAAGGATGTCGTAGACCGCGAGGAATTCGTGCCACAGGTTCCCGTGGTGGTCGACAAGCTGCAGAAGAAGGGCCGCATCACCGGTGACGAAATCAAGTTCATGAAGAAGCATTCGCCCGGCACGTTCAAGATGACGCTGCCGAGCCCGGTCACGCTCGTTCCGACGCAGTATCGAGCCGGCATCAGCGACCGCGCCTATCCGGCGTGGCAGGATTTCTTCGAGGATTTCACGCGGCTGATGGCGGACGAGGTCAAGGCCATCGCCGACGATGGCGTCACCTATATCCAGGTCGACGCACCGGGCTACAGCCGCTTCATCGTGCCGGAGCGATTGAAGGAGCAGGTGCTCGACAAGGGACTTGATCCGACGAAGGAACTCGACACCGTGCTCGCCGCCGAGAACACGCTGCTGCGTGCGGCAAAACGCGACGGCGTGACGGTCGCGGTGCACATCTGCCTCGGCACTTACATCCTCGGCGCGCCAGGCCCGCTCGGTGGCGCGGGCTCGACCTACGAGGCGCCGACGGTCGGCAGGATCATCGATGCCTTGGAAGCCGACACGTTCCTGATCGAATATTCCGAGCGCTCCGGCGCGCTCGACTCGCTGCGCGATGTGCCCAAGAACAAGATCATCTCGCTCGGCCTCATCAACATCCGCGATCCGCAGGTCGAAACGGTCGACGGCCTGAGGCAGAAACTCGACACCGCCGCGAAGTTCGTGCCGATGGAAAATCTCAGCATCTGCCCGAACTGTGGCTTCTCCGGCGCCGGTGCCGACGCCTGGATCAGCGAGGATATCCAGCGGCGCAAGCTCGACGTTCTGGTCGAGACCGCGCGACGGACGTGGGGCTGAAGCGGACAACCCGGCCCGGTGCTATTCTTTGGCCGCGAACCTGATAAGGCTCGGGTCTGTCAGCGGAGATGCATGTGTCGGAACGCCTGTTGCCGGGGTTGGAGCGGCGGCTCAAGGCCGAGATCGCGGGAGAGGTGCATTTCGACCGCTTCACGCGCGGCCGCCACGCCACCGATGCCTCGCACTACCAGATCATGCCGCTCGGCGTGGTGACGCCGCGCACGATCGACGACGCGGAGCGCGCGATTGCGCTGGCGCGCGAGGAGGGCGTCACCGTGCTGCCGCGCGGCGGCGGCTCGTCGCAGGCCGGGCAGACCGTCAACGCCTCGCTGGTGATCGACTGCTCGAAGCATCTCACCCGCATTCTCGATCTCGATGTCGAAGGACGCCGCTGCAAGGTCGAGCCGGGCATCGTGCTCGACGATCTCAATCGCGCGCTGCGGCCGCACGGTCTGTGGTTCCCGGTCGATGTCTCGACCGCTTCGCGCGCCACCATCGGCGGGATGACCGCGAACAACTCTTGCGGCGGGCGCTCGCTGCGCTACGGCAACACCCGCGAGAACGTCCTCTCGGTCGATGCGATCCTGGCCGATGGCAGCAAGGCGCACTTCGGCCCGGTCGCGGCGGACTTGTCCGACCTGCCGGCGCTGTCGCCGCTCAAGCCGCTGGCGCGCGATCTGTTCGCGCTCGGCGCGCGTGAGGCCGATGAGGTCGCGGCGCGTTTTCCCAAGGTTCAACGCCGCGTCGGCGGCTACAACATCGATTCGCTGGTGCCGGGACGCAACGACGTCAACCTCGCGCACATCCTGGTGGGCTCGGAGGGCACGCTGGCATTTTCCAGCGCGGTCGAACTGAAGCTCTCGCCTGTGCTCGGACGCCGCGCCGTCGGTGCCGTTCACTTTGGCAGCTTCCACGAGGCGATGGCGGCGGCGCAGCACATCGTCAAGCTGGCACCCATCGCGGTCGAGCTGGTCGACTCGACCATGATTTCGCTTGCGCGCGAGATCGCGATGTTCCGCCCCACGCTGGAGGCGTTCGTGCGCGGCGAACCTGCAGCGCTGCTCCTGGTCGAGTTCGCGGAGGCCGAATGGGAGGAGAACGTGCGGCGCCTCGCGCGTCTGCATGAATTGATCGGCGATCTCGGCTTCAACTGGAAGCATGCCGGCGATTATTGGGGCGGCGTGGTCGACGTGCTCGATCCCAAGCTGCAGGGCGCGATCACCGAGCTGCGCACCGCCGGCCTCAACATCATGATGTCGATGAAGGATGCCGGAAAGCCGGTCTCCTTCGTCGAAGATTGCGCGGTGCCGCTCGAGCATCTCGCCGACTACACCGCGCGGCTCACCGGCGTGTTCGAGAGGAACGGCACCACCGGCACCTGGTACGCGCACGCCTCAGTCGGCTGCCTGCACGTGCGGCCGATCCTCAACTTGCGGCTCGACAAGGACGTCAAGGCGATGCGCAACATCGCCGAGCAGGCGTTTGCATTCGTGCGCGAGTACAAGGGCTCGCACTCCGGCGAGCACGGCGACGGCCTGGTGCGCTCCGAGTTCAACGAGCCGATGTTCGGCTCGCGGCTCGCCCGCGCGTTCGAGGAGGTGAAGGACAAGTTCGACCCGGAGGGCCTTTTCAATCCCGGCAAGATCGTGCGTGCGCCGAAATTCGATGACCGCACGAACTTCCGATACGGGCCCGGCTATGCGGCGCAGGACATCGCGGCGCGGCTCGACTGGTCGGCCTACCCCGGCGCCAGCGGCGGTTTCCAGGGCGCGGTCGAGATGTGCAACAACAACGGCGCCTGCCGCGCCTCGGCCGGCGGCGTGATGTGCCCGAGCTATCGCGTCACCCGCGAGGAGCGTGACGTGACGCGCGGCCGCGCCAACTCGCTGCGGCTCGCCATCACCGGTCAGCTTGGCCCTGACGCCCTCACCTCCGACGAGATGGCGGAGACGATGAAGCTCTGCGTGTCGTGCAAGGGCTGCCGCCGCGAATGCCCGACCGGCGTCGACATGGCGCGTATGAAGATCGAGGTGCAGGCGGCGCGAGCGGCGAAGCACGGGCTGTCGCTGCACGACCGGCTGGTCGGCTACCTGCCGCGCTACGCGCGCTATGCCGCGAAGGTGCCGTGGCTGCTCAACATGCGTGACGCGATACCGGCCGTGGCCAAATTGTCGGAGGCGATGGCGGGATTCAGCACGCGGCGCACGCTGCCGAAGTGGCGCGAGGATGTGTTCCGCGACCCGCCGGGCAAGATGGGGGGGAAAAGGGAGGTCGTGCTGTTCGCCGACACCTTCAACCGCTACTTCGAGCGCGAGAACATCGATGCCGCGCTCGCCGTCCTCGCCGCGGGCGGCTACCAGGTTCATATGGCGCAGCCTGCCGACAATTCATCGCGGCCGCTGTGCTGCGGCCGCACGTTTCTTTCCATCGGCAGGGTGGACCAAGCACGCAAGGAAGCCGAGCGCACGCTCGCGGCGCTCACGCCTTACGTGTCGCGCGGCACGCCGGTGGTCGGCCTGGAGCCGAGCTGCCTGCTCAGCTTCCGCGACGAGGTGCCGGCGATGATCCCGGACGAGCGAGCGCGGCGGCTTGCCGCCCGCGCGCTGACCTTCGAGGAATTTCTGGCGCGCGAAGCCAAGGACGGCCGGCTCAACCTGCCGCTCAAGAAAATCGCCGAGCGCGCGCTGCTGCACGGTCATTGCCATCAGAAGGCGTTCAATGCGCTGAGCCCGGTCGAGCAGGTGCTCAAGCTGGTGCCCGGTCTCAACGTCGAGACCATCGAATCGAGCTGCTGCGGCATGGCCGGCAGCTTCGGCTATCATTCCGAGACGATCGACGTGTCGCTGGCGATGGGCGAGCTGTCGCTGTTGCCGGCGGCGCGCAACGCGCCCGCCGACGCCATCATCGTGGCCGACGGCACGTCCTGCCGACATCAGATCCACGACGGGGCGGGGCGCGACGCGCTCCACGTCGCGCGCGTGCTGGCGATGAGCTTGCACGGAACCGAGACTGCTGCGGCGCGTTGACGCGGCGACATGACCTTCAGCGTGAATTTCACCACCGTCGTCGGATTGCTGGCAGCGTTCTGCACCACCGTGTCCTACATCCCGCAGCTCAAGAAATGCTGGGACACCGGTTCTGCCGACGATCTGTCCTTGAAAATGTTCTCCATCCTCGCCGCCGGCATCGCGCTGTGGATCGTCTACGGCATCATGCAGGGCGATGCGGTGATCGTCCTCGCCAACAGCGTCAGCTTTCTGTTCTTGATGGGTATTCTCTATTTCAAGCTCCGCGACAGCTTCCGCCCGCCGGCCTCGGCGCGATGAGTCTCGCTAGCTGAGTTGCACCTTCCGTTCATAGAACGCCCAGAGCAGCGGGAACAGGCGCGGATTGTAGGTTGCTTCGGCGCAATCGCGCGCTTCGTCGTCGGTCAGCGGGATGGCGCCGCCCATGATCTCGGCCTGAAGCTGGATTTGCGCATTCTCTTCGAGAAATGTGCAGGCGAAGAATGCCTCCTCCGCGCTCGCTCCCACCACGACGCTGCCGTGGCCGCGCATCTGCGCGCACCGGTGCGAGCCGAGCGCGCGGGACAGATCGGCTGCCTGGCTGTCATTCACCACCAGCCGCGGGTTATCCCACGTCGGCACGCCGGTGCATAAAAACGAGCCGTGCAGGAACACCGGGGCCAATTTTTTGCCGGCGATACCGAGCGCGCGGGCGTGCGGGGCATGCAGATGCACGACGCACATCGCGTCGGGCCGGTCGCGGTGGATCTGCGTATGAATGCGCCATTCGAGCGGCACCAGGCCGCCGGGATGCTCGATGATGGTGCCGTCGATGTTGTACACGAACATGTGCTCCGCCCGGACAATCGTCTTGTCGGTGCTGGCGCCGGGGCTGATGAAGCATTTGTCGGTGCCCGGTACACGCACGGAAACGTGGCCAAACATTCCGATCGTGCCTTGCATGTTCAACATCCGCGTCAGCGTCGCGGTCTTCTCGCGCAGTAATGCTTCGTCATTCATAGGAAAACGGGACTCCAAATGTTTCGATGATGCGCGTCGCGCTATTGCGATTGCGCCACGCCTGCGCGCTCCACAATTCCGCCCCAGCGGTCGATTTCCGACGCCAGGAATTTTTGCAGCTCGGGAGGCGACGGGCTGTCGACCGGAACCGTCCCGAGCTTGACGATGAGGGCCCGAATCTCCGGCGTCGCTGCGATCGTCTTGAGCTCGGCGGCAAGCCGGTCGATGACCGGCTGCGGCGTCGCTTTCGGCGCCGAAATGAGCGTCCAGCCGACGGCGTTGAAGCCCGGCACGCCTGCCTCCGCGATGGTCGGCGTATCCGGCAGCGCCGGCACGCGCGTGGTCGAGGTGACGCCGAGCGCGCGGACCTTGCCGGCGGAAATGTTGCCGATCACCGCGCCGGCGTCGGCGAACATCAGCGCGACATGCCCGGCCATCACGTCATTCAAGCCGAGCGGCGCACCGCGATAAGCGACGCCGTTCATGCTGGTGCCGGTCATCGTTTTCAGCAATTCCGCCGCGAGATGAATCGCCGAGCCGGGACCGCCGTGCGCGTAGTTCAACTCTCCCGGCTTCTGCTTGAGCAGCGCCACCAGCTCTGCAACCGACTTCGCCGGCAGGTTGGGGTTCACCACCAGCACCAGCGGCGTGCGAAAGATCAGCGAAACCGATTGCAGATCGCCCAGCGTGTCGAACGGCAGCGATTTGGCGAGCTTGGGATTGGCGGCAAGCGAGCTTGCGGAGGCAAGAAGCGTCAGCCCATCCGGCGCGGCCTTGGCGACGGCATTGGTCGCGATCACGCCGCCGCCGCCCACGCGGTTCTCAACCACGACAGGCTTGCCAAGCCGCTCCTGCAGCTTCGGCGCGATCGCGCGCATCACCACGTCGACGCTTCCTCCGGCCGGGAAGGACACCACGATTGTCACCGGCCCCGCGGGATAGTCCTGCGCCCAAGCCGGCAGCGTGAGGCCGGCGAGCGCAGGCACAAAAAGCATGGATCGGCGCGTGAGCATGCGGTCCTCCATCGGGAGCGTGAGCCTACACACGGCGGCGGCTTGCTTACAACGCTTGCTCCCGCGGGGCAGCGGGCGGATGATCTTCATGCTCTGGGAGGATCATTCATGCCGCTTCCGCTGCTTCCCACCTCGCTGGTCGGCTCCTACGCACAGCCGGACTGGCTGATCGACCGCAAGAATCTCGCCGGACGGTTTCCGCCGCGCGTGCGCGCCAAGGAGCTGTGGCGGCCCGCGCCGGAATTCCTCGAACAAGCGCAGGACGATGCGACGCTGCTCGCCATTCATGACCAAGAACGCGCCGGGCTCGACATCATCACCGACGGCGAAATGCGGCGCGAAAGCTATTCCAACCGCTTCGCTACCGCGCTAGAGGGCGTCGACGTCGACAATCCCGGCCTCGCGCTCGACCGCTCGGGCCATCCCAACCCGGTGCCGCGCGTCACCGGCAAGGTGCGGCGCAGGCATCCCGTCGAGGTCAAGGACGTCCAGTTCCTGCGCGCCAACACCCATCGCACCATCAAGATCACGGTGCCGGGTCCCTTCACGATGTCGCAGCAGGCGCAGAACGATTTCTACAAGGACCCGGAGGAGATGGCGCTCGACTACGCCGCCGCGGTGAACGCCGAGATCAAGGATCTGTTCGCGGCGGGCGCCGACATCGTCCAGATCGACGAGCCCTACATGCAGGCGCGGCCGGAGAAGGCGCGCGAGTATGGCCTCAAGGCGTTCAACATGGCGCTGAGTGGTTTGAAGGGGGCGACCGCGGTGCACATCTGCTTCGGCTACGCCGCGGTGATCCATGTGCGGCCCGAGGGCTATTCGTTCCTGCCGGAGTTCGCGCACTCGCTGGTGCGGCAGATCTCGATCGAGACCGCGCAATCGAACCTGGATTGCTCGGTGCTCGAGAAGCTGCCGGGCAAGACCATCATCCTCGGCGTGCTCGACCTGTCCGACATGGCCATCGAGACGCCGGCGACGGTCGCCGGCCGCATCCGCCGCGCGCTGAAATACGTGGCGGTGGAGCGCATCGTGGTGGCGCCGGACTGCGGCATGAAATACCTGCCGCGCGAGGTCGCGTTCGGAAAAATGTGCGCGATGGTCGAGGGTGCGAAAATCGTGCGGAAGGAGTTGGAGGGGTAGGCAATTCTCCGTCGTCCCCGCTCGCTCGCTTGTCGCCCCGCGAAAGCGGAGGCCAGTAAACACAGGTGTGGACTGGATCACCCGCCTTCGCGGGCGATGACAGCGGAGGGCGCGGAGCGCATTAAGGCCGCGTTTCCTTAGGAAAACGCACTTATCCCCGCCCCGAAATCCTGCCGTATGATCCTCGCGCTTTGCTCGATCGAGGGCGCTGTCATGAGGCGA
>Ga0190271_10000930_pt1 | contig 15817 bp, 16 predicted proteins | sample Popmic356T_FD_133747 | JGI IMG/M metagenome (GOLD analysis project Ga0190271, IMG submission 133747) | Populus adjacent soil microbial communities from riparian zone of Weber River, Utah, USA - 356 T | ecosystem: Environmental > Terrestrial > Soil > Riparian zone | place: USA: Utah | collected...
CAGGCGTCCTGGAGTGAGCCATCGTGACTGTGGCGTCGACTCCCTTGGTCGCCATCATCAGGGCGAGTGGGCGGCCGACGAGAAACGAGCGCCCGATGACTACGGCGGTCTTTCCCGCAACACCTACTCCGTTGTCCTCGAGCATCCTCATGATCCCGCTCGGAGTGCAGGGTCTGAGACCGGGTCGGCCGAGGAGAAGCAGCCCGAGATTGTGAGGGTGCAGACCGTCGACATCCTTGGCCGGGTCGATCGATGACACGATCCTCTCCGAATCGAGCCCTTCGGGAAGCGGTAGCTGCACGAGGATGCCGTCGACGGCGTTGTCCTCGTTGAGCCCCGCGATGACGTCCTCCAACTCATCCTGCCTGATGTCGGCGGGGTGCTCGTGGTGGAACGAAAGGATCCCCACCTCAGCAGCGTCGCTCCGCTTTCCCCGCACATAGGTGTGCGAGGCGGGATCGTCTCCCACCAGGACCGTCGCCAGCCCGGGTCGGTAGTCGAGGTCGGCGACGGCGGCCGACACCTCGGATTTCACCTTCCGGGCAGATTCCTTACCGTCGAGTATCAGGGCGCTCATCAGTGCTTGAAGTGCCTTCGCCCGGCAAACACGAGGGCGATCGCATGCTCGTTGGCCGCATCGACCAGTTCCTGATCGTTTCGAGATCCTCCCGGCTCCACCACTGCGGTGACACCCGAACGAGCCAGGGCGTCCAGACCGTCGCGAAACGGGAAGAAGGCGTCGGAGGCGGCGACGGCGCCTTCCGACCGCTCACCTGCTCGAGCCACCGCCCGCTCCGCAGCCCCGACCCTCGACTGATCGCCGGCGCCGACACCAACCGCGGCCCGGTCCTTCACCACGACGATGGCGTTCGACTTGGTGTGCATCGCAACCGTCCAGGCAAACTCGAGCTCGGCCCTCTCGATATCGGTCGGCTGGCGCTCGGAGACGACCTCCCACTCCTCGCCTTCGGTCGTGTCACGCGTCTGGATCAAGACGCCGGACTCGACCCGGCGCAAATCGGGATCATCGCCTCCCGGCGCCGCGGCTTCGAGGAGCCGGAGGCTCTCCTTCGACGCCAGCACTTCTCTCGCCTCGTCTTCCACGGCCGAACAGACCACGACCTCGACGAACTTGTCGGCGATGGACTTCGCAGTGGTGGCATCGAGAGTGCCGTTGATCCCGATCACACCGCCGAACGCGGACAGGGGGTCACACGCCCATGCTCGCTCGAACGTGTCGGCCACATCTTCGCCGTAAGCGGCGCCACAAGCGTTCGTGTGCTTGATGATCGCGACAGAGCCTTCTCGGTCTGAGACCAGCCTCCAGGCTGCCTCGGCGTCGATGTAGTTGTTGAACGACATCTCCTTGCCCTGGAGCTGATCTGCCGCCGCCCACCAGGGACGGGCACCGTCCTCGACGTAGATCGAACCGGTCTGATGCGGGTTTTCGCCGTAGCGCAGGTCGGCGAAATGACGCATCGGGAGCACCCGATCCTGGCCGATCCAGCCCACGATCGCGGCGTCGTAAGAAGCCGTGTGGAAGAACGCCTCGGCGGCGAGGGCCCGTCTGAGGTCATGGTCGAGACCTCCGGCCTCGACAGCCTCGGCCACCCTGTCGTACTGACCGGCGGAGGTCACGACGCCGACGTAACGGTGATTCTTCGCCGCGGCGCGGATCATCGTCGGCCCGCCTATATCGATCTTCTCGATGATCTCGGATTCGGCTGCGCCCGGCGTGGCCAGCGTCTCCCGGAACGGGTAGAGGCTCACGACGACCAGCTGGAATGGCTCGATCCCATTCGCCTCGAGGTCGGCCAGGTCGCTCTCGTCATCGGTCCGCGCCAGGATCGCGCCGTGAATCGAAGGGTGGAGGGTCTTGACCCTGCCTCCCAGCATCTCGGGGGCCCCAGTGACCTCGGCCACGGTGTCCACCTCGATGCCGGCGAAGGTCAACGCAACAGCCGTCCCGCCTGAGGAGACGATTTCGACGCCGGCCGCGGCCAGGCGCTCGGCGAACTGGACCAGACCCGTCTTGTCATAGACACTGATGAGTGCTCGCCGGACCCCGATGCGTCTCAATCCCATCTCACCTTTCTCCCCTCCACCGTGATGTCGCCCCTGGCGAGGGCGGCCACGACTTTCGGGTAGAGATCGTGCTCCTCGACCTGGAGGCGGGCATGCAAGCTGTCCCGATCGTCGTCGGATAGGACCGGGACGGCCCGTTGGGCGATGATCGGCCCGTGGTCGACCTCCTCGTCCACGAAATGAACGGTAACCCCTGTCAGCTTCACCCCATGTTCCAACGCCTGGTCGACGGCGTGGGCTCCGGGAAAGGCGGGCAGCAAGGAGGGATGGATGTTGAGGATCTGGTTGCTGAATGCGCCGACCAGCTCATTTCCGAGGACCCGCATGAACCCGGCGAGCACGACGAGTTCGACATCCCGCTTCTCGACCTCCTCCCTGATTGCAATGGAGAACTCGCTGCGGGAGCCGTAATCGTCCCAGGGCAGCACCTTGGTCGGGATGCCGGCGCTGCGGGCCCGGTCCAGGGCGGTCGCGTCGGCCCGATCGGAGAGAACCAGGCCGATGTCCCCTCCCAGGTCGGGAGCATCGATCAATGCCTGCAGATTGGTGCCGGAGCCCGAGGCGAGGACTGCGATGTTGATGAGGACCTCCACTCGACCTGTCGGCCGCGGCGGGAGTGTAGAGGTCGCCCGCAGAGGCCCGACAAGCCCGGAGAGCGGCTTGAATCTCATCTCCATGATCGAAAACGTGCCGGCGCAGGATTGGGAGACCTGGATCGACTCCACCGGGGGGACGGTCCTCGACATCCGGGAACCGTTCGAATGGGAGCTGGGAGTCCTGCCCGACGCCACACTCATCTCCATGGGTGAGATCCCGGCGCGCATCGGCGAGCTCGACAACGACCAGGCGTTCCTCGTCGTCTGCCGCTCGGGAGGGCGGAGCCAGCAGGTAGCGGCGTATCTGGTCATGAAAGGCTTCGACAAGGTGGCGAACATGACCGGTGGGATGCACGCGTTGGGTCTCCAGGACTGACACCTACGGTCCCAGTTCGCGGGGAGGGACCTGCGAGAATCAGCCGCCATGGACGAGGAGCGCAGACTGCCTGGCTGGGTGTTGCCAGTTGTCGGAGTCGTCGCGGTGGTCGCTCTGGTACTCATCGGTCTCAACCGTGAACCACAGCAATTCGACCCCGAATCCCCAGAGGGAGTGGTGCAGTCCTATATAGCGGCGTTGGTCGACGGAGATTTCGAGACCGCGTCGTCATTCTGGGCCGAGGGCGACTGCGTCCCCGCTTCGATCGAGCCGACCGGAGGAGCACCCGACATCTCAGCAACCCTGGTCAGTGTCGACGGGGACGATGAGGACGCAACCGTCGTCATCGCCATCACCGACAACACCACCGACCCCCTCGACGGCATCTACGAGTCCCAGGAGTGGTTCACCCTCGTGAATGAGGCCGATGGTTGGAAGATTCGCCAGCTGTCCTGGCCCTACTACGACCAGATCTGCGAGATGCCGGCTTGAGCATCGCAGTGCTGGCCGTTCTCGTTTTCGTGGTGGTGGCGGGCGCAGTCGTCGCAGTTGTGGTTCGGGCGGTCCGAGGTCGGGAGAAACGAGAGGAAGAGGGTGGTCTCGATCTCATCCCGTATCTCATCCTCGCCCTCGCCGTGGTCGCGGCCGGATTCGCTTTGGCCGCCCTGGCCAGGGCCAGCCTGACCCCCGATCGCATCATCGGGCGCCCCACCGGTGAGATCGCCGGCGCTCTGGCCGCACTCGTCGTGGCCGCTCCCATCACCTACCTGCTGTGGCGCCGGCAAGCCCGACGACGGAAGACGTTCCCGGCCACCCCGGGATGGCCGGTCTATCTGGCCATCATCGAGCTCGTCTTCCTGATCGCCTTCCTGACCGCAGTCAGCCAGTTGGCCGACTTCCTCGCCGGAGGGGGCGAGCAGGCTGATTGGACCGATCTGCTGATCTACGGCGCGATCGTCGTCTTCCACTGGTGGGCTGAGCGACGTGAGGTGCCTCGAGGCGACATCGGTGACCTCCCGCGCCTCGTAGGATCCGGAGTGGGGTTGGTTGCCCTGACCATCGGTCTCATCGGCACGCTGGAATGGCTCTTCTCGGTCGCCTACGACGCCTTGTGGGGACTCGGCGACATCCCGGACCCGGCGATCCCAATCGCTCTGGCCGCGGCGGGAGCCGCGATCTGGACCTGGCGCTGGCTTCCGCCCTGGGAGGAGAAGCCGAATGTCCTGCGCAACTTCTATGTCGGATTCGTGACCGCGTTCTCCCTGATCATGGCCATCGGAGCCGGGGTCACCATGATCGCCACACTGTTTACCTTCGTGTTCGGTGAGAGAAGGCCGGCAGTCGACCACTTCGACGCCTTTCCTCTGGCCCTGTCATTCTCCATCGTCGGCTTGGCCCTTTGGTATCACCACGGTCACCGACTCGGCCCGGGCCGCGGGGGGGGCCGGCGTGGTTACGAGTATGCGATGGCGGCCACGGGTCTCGGTTCCCTCGTCGGCTCCACCACCGCCCTGGTCGCTGCCGTGTTCACTCCGACCCTGGCCGGGACCAACAGTGGCTCGACGCTATTGACCATCGCGTGTGCGGTCATCGCAGCCGGGTGGGTCTGGCTCATCTTCTGGCGGAAGGCGCAGGCGGCGCCACGCGCCGAGGAGGCCCGAGCTCTGTCCCGTCGCATCTACCTGATCGGGATGGCCATCATCCTGGGCCTGACGGCCGCCGGGTCTTTGATCGCTGTGCTGGTCGTCGTCTTTCGGGCGCTCCTCGGCGAGATCGAAGCGGACGCCGGCAGCCTGCGTATCCCGGTGACCCTCACGCTGACGGCGGGATTGGCCACGTGGCATCTCTTCGATCAGATTCGCGCCGACGGCGCCGGGGCAAAGACAATCGAGTCGAAGCCGTTCGCCGTCACCGTGATCTGCTCCCATCCGGGCACTCTCGCCACCCTGTTCCCCGAAGAGGCCACCCTCAGGGTTCTCTACCGGGGAGACGACGCAGGGATGATCGACGAGGGGATGGCCTCTGCCATCGTCGCCGCCGTCGATGGGCGATCCTCCCTGGTCTGGGTCGACGAAAGTGGCTTCAGGCTGGCGGCGGCCAGGGAGTCCTGATCACGCTCGAACAGGCACGATCGCGATGACGTGGCTCGCCGAGAATTGGCTCAAATGGCGGGGCTGGCAATTCATCGACGAGATGCCCGACCTGGACAAGTTCGTCCTCATCGGAGCTCCACACACGAGCAACTGGGATTTCATCCTCTATCTGGGGGCAATACGTCATTGGAAGATCTCGCCCCGATTCGTCGGCAAGCACACACTGTTTCGTTGGCCGTTCGGCTATTTCTTCAGGAAATTCGGCGGCATCCCGGTCGACCGTGATCGCCCCGGGGGCATGGTCGGCCAGGTCGTGGAGGAATTCGAGAAGTCTTCCCACATGATCCTCGTGGTCGCCCCTGAAGGCACCCGGAACGCGGCCCCTTATTGGAAATCGGGCTTTGCCCGGATCGCAGCTGCGGCCAAGGTCCCTGTCGTTCCGGTGGTTCTCGATTTCCCAGCAAAGACACTGGCCGTGGGGCATCCGATCCAATATTTCGGAGACGAGAAGGCGCTCATGGACCAGCTTCGGGTCTTCTTCGAGCCCGGAGTGGGCAAGGACGGGGAGGGCAAGGGACCCGTTCGGCTCAAGGAGGAAGACTCAGTCTGAGTGCTCGGCGAGCCGTCGAAACTCCTCAGGAGTGACGCCGCGATCGGGGGCTGAGCCCAGTTTGAGCAAATCTCTCCCGAACCTTTCCCTGATCCCGTCCACCGACGCATCGATGGCCCGTCGCTTGAGGTCCATGCTGCTACCGGCGCGGAGGACATCACCTGGGTCGACATCTAGCTCGAGCTGGAGAAACTCGTCTGTGGTGAGATTGGAGAGCGACATGCCGACGAGGGTCACAGGCTCCTCTTCGCCGTCGATGGCCCGCCGAAGAAGGACCCCGCCGAGCTCGGCCAGGGCGGCCGTCGAGGAGGTCGGCGAGGGGAGGGTGTGACTCCGGGAGACGACGCGAGGCCCGGGGAACCTCACCCGCATCGTCAGGGTCGACCCTGACCGATCCTTCTTCCGAGCGCGTCTCCCGATCCGATCGGCCAACCCGAGCACCACGACGGACAGCTCTTCTGGATCGGTCAAACCTCGACCCAGCGCTTGCTGGCTCCCGACACTGCCAGCCCTTCGTCCCCCGCGAACCATCCTCGGGTCCCGGTTCCAGGCGAGGGCATGGAGACTGCCCGACGCCCATGGGCCCAGCGAGGACGAGAGGGCTCCGCGTGGCAACGCCGCCAGATCCCCGATGGTGAAGATCCCGAAACGATGAAGACGGGCGGCAGTGACGCGCCCCACTCCCCACATCGCCTCTACCGGAAGGGGGTGAAGGAAGTCGAGCTCCGTGCCCCGAGCCACCACTACTAGACCGTTCGGCTTGGCCCGGGCCGATGCGATCTTGGCCAGGAACTTGGTGGAGGCAACGCCGACCGAGATGGGCAGCCCGACCTCGCCGGCGACACGGGACCGGATCTGACGAGCTATTGCGGATGGTGACCCGAGCAGATGGGTGGTACCCCTGACATCGACGAAGGCCTCGTCGATCGAGATCTGCTCGATGACGGGCGATGCGTCCTCGAGGACCTCCATGACGTGCGCCGAGAGATCGAGATATCTCTCGAAATGCCCGTGGACGACGATGGCATCCGGGCACAGCCGCTTGGCATCGCGAGTCGGCATCGGCGAGCGGACCCCGTAGGCCCGCGCCTCATAAGACGCGGCAAGGACGATCCCTCCCCCGACAAGAACCGGCTTCCCCTTCAGGGAAGGGTCGAGGAGTTGTTCGACCGAGGCGAAGAATGCATCGAGATCGGCGTGGAGAATCGTCGGCTCTCCCATATCGGCCAGTATGCACGGTGCCTGGGACATCTAATTCCGGCCGGCGTCACATACGATGACCCGCCGACTGCAGGGGACGCAATGAGGCGACGATGAGTGGGATGCCGAAATGAAGGTGTTCTTCACCGGGGCTACCGGGGTGGTCGGCCGTGTTGCCGTCCCGCTGCTGGTCAGGGCAGGGCACGAAGTGACCGCCGTGTCCCGTTCCGACGAGGGCCGGGAGTGGCTGCAACATGTCGGCGCCCGCCCAGCCGAGATCGACCTGTTCGATGAGGACGAAGTGGACACGACGACACGCGGCATCGATACCGTGGTCCACTTCGCCACGAAGATCCCTTCGCTGGCACAGATGGTCAAGGTGGAGCCCTGGGCCATGAACGACGATCTGCGGGACCGGGTCACTGGCATGCTCGTCGACGCTGCTCACGCCAACGGAGTCGGGAGGTTCATCCAGCAGTCGATCACCTTCTTCTACGCCGATGGTGGGAGCGAGTGGCTGGACGAATCGGCTCCCCTCGACACTTCGTTCACACCACTGGCCTCGGCGGTCGCGGCTGAAGGGCATGTCGACAGGTTCCGCGAGGGTGGTGGCACGGGAATCTCGCTGCGACTCGCCCGTTTCTACGGCCCCGGCGAGGTGTCCGGGGAGTACATCGAGGCGATGCGGATACGTGAGATCCCGGTTGTGGGCCAGGGCACCAACTACGTGTCGAGCCTCCACATCGATGACGCCGCCACGGCCCTGGCAGCGGCGATGGATGCTCCCGACGGCACGTACAACGTCGGCGACGACGAACCGGTCCCGTCAGTTGTCTACATCGACACCTTGGCTGAGTTGCTCTCCGCCCCCAAGCCGAGACGTATCCCGGGCGCGGCTGTCAAGCTGGCCCTGGGCAAGGCGGCCTCACTGGTCAGGCCATCACAGAGGGTGTCGAACCGAAAGTTCCGGGAGGCCACCGGCTGGGCACCGGTGCACCCGTCGGTGGTCGAGGGTTGGCGCGACGTCTTGACCCTCGTCGACTGAGCCCTGCTCTCATTCCCCTGCAGCGAGACTCTTCAAAGCCCTCCGATCGACCTTGCCCAGATGTGTCTGGGGAAGCCGGTCGACGAAATGGATGCGGCGAGGATGCTTGTAGGCCTCTAGATGAGCGAGCGCCCAGTCGGTCAGCTCGGCCTCGGTGACATTGGCCGCCACCACGAAGGCCACCGGCCTGGCCAGACCTGACTCATCGCTGATCGCCACCACGGCGCACTCGTTGACCGCCGGGTGCTCGAGGAGGACCGACTCGACCTCCTGCGGCCGAAACCATCTTCCCTTGACCTTGATGGCGTCGTCCGAGCGCCCCCGATGGGTTACATATCCGTCACGGTCGATAGAGACCAGGTCACCACCGGCGAACCACTCCCCCCGGAACGCCTCGGCCGTGGCCTCGGGGTTCTCGAAGTAACCCAGACCAAGTGAATCTCCCTTCACCCACAGCCTGCCCACCTCGCCCGTGGGCACTTCATTGCCGTCGTCGTCGCACACTTTGATCTCGAAGCCCGGGACGACCCTTCCGAGGGTGCCGGGCCTCACCTCTCCGAGCCGGTTGGAGACGAAAATGTGCCACATCTCCGCCGTCCCGAGACCATCGATCAGTTCGACCCCGAACCGCTCCGTCCACTGGCGATAGAGCGTGTCGGGGAGGGCCTCACCGGCCGATGTCGCGACCCGAAGCGACGACATGTCCCGGTTGGCGAAATCAGGGTGGTGGGCCAGCATCTGGTTGATGGCGGAGGGCACATGGACCAACACAGTGGCCCGGTGTCGCTCGATACGCTCGAAGAGTGCGTCAGGCGTCGATTGATCCTCGAACAGCACCGCCGACGCGCCAGCGGAGAACGGGAAGAAGAGATTGGACCCCATGGCGTACCCGAAATAGAGCTTGGGGACGCCGATGGTGACGTCGTCTGGGGTCAACCCGAGAATTCCCATGCCATACAACTCCGTGGTGTTGGCGAAGGAGCGATGGGTCTGCACCACCGCCTTGGGGATACCGGTGGTGCCACCGGAAAAGATCCACAGGGCGGGATCGAGAGCGGTGGTATCGAAAGTGGGGATATCGACGTCGGGGAGATGCAGGTCACTGTCGACCACGACGAGTGCAGGCATGGGGATCCCGGCGGGTTCGACAGCCGCCTCGAGATGTTCGCGATGACTCTCATGGACGACCGCTCCTGTTGCCTTGGCAAGTCCGGCGATCGCTCCCAGGTCACCAGAAGTCAGCCCCGGGTTGAGCAGCAGGCCGACCGCTCCGAGACGGAGCACGCCGAACAGCGCAGCGACGTATTGGAGCCCGTCCGACATGACGAGCAGCACACGGTCGCCGGCTTCGACGCCGTCGTCTCGGAGCAGGGAGGCGAATCCGGAGGCCGCCCGATCCACCTCTGCATACGTCACATCCCGATCGTCGAGACGGAGCGCCACCCGGTCGCCGTGCCCCTCCGCCAATCGCTGCCGCAACAGGTGGTCGTCGATGTTGAGGCGGTCCGGCCAGCGCCTGGTCACATATTGAAGTTACAGGGCGTCAGGAGGATGCCTGCTCTCTCGGATCGAACCGATAGGGCAGCTCCAGACGATGGGCTTTCATCAACAACTCGTCGGTGAGGATCTCGACCGTGGTGTCCCCCGCCACGACCAGCCCTTCGTCCAAGACCACGGCGCGGGGGCACAACTCCAGAGCGAATGGGAGGTCGTGGGTGACCACGAGCTGGGTGATGGGCAGTCGACGGAGCACATCGATGAGCTCGCGACGTGAGGCCGGGTCGAGGTTCGACGTCGGCTCGTCGAGGACCAGGATCTCGGGACGCACCGCCAGCACGGTGGCGATGGCCACCCGCCGCCTCTCCCCGTAGCTGAGGTGATGGGGGGCCCGTTCCCTTGCCTCCAACATCGAGACCGCTCCCAGGGCTTCTGCCACCCGTGCTTCGAGTTCCTCGCCGTCTAAGCCGAAGTTGGCCGGGCCAAAGGCGACGTCCTGACCCACCGTTGGCATGAACAACTGGTCGTCGGGGTCCTGGAACACCAGACCGACTCTTCGCCTGATCTCGAGGACCGAATCGTCGGAGACGACGAGACCGGCCACGCGCACCTCTCCGGAGGCCGGTCGGAGAATCCCGTTGAGATGGAGAAGAAGAGTGGTCTTGCCTGCCCCGTTCGGTCCGAGAAGAGCCACGCGCTCGCCGTGGTGAACATGCAGATCGACATTGCGGAGAGCCTGACGGCCGTCTGGATAGGCGAAGCTCAGATCGATGATCTCGAGGGACGGCTCGCTCATCCCAGCACCGTCACGGATAGAAGGGCCAGAAGGACAGCCACCAGCGGCACCGCAAGACCGATCCACCATTCCCGAGTGGTGGCAGGTCGATCACCGAACACCGGCATCCTCCCGGCGAATCCCCTCGCCACCATCGCCTGGTGGACACGCTCGCCCCGCTCGAACGATCGGATGAAGAGCGATCCGGCCGACTGAGCCAGAGGCCCGCTCTGCCAGAACCATCGGGGCTCGTATCCCCGGGCGGCCATCGCCAACCTTCGCCGGGAGAATTCGCTGGCGACGATGTCCAGGTAGCGCACCATGAATCCAGCGATCGCGGTGATCACCCGGGGCACCCGGATGCGGTCCAGCCCACGGAGCAAGTCGGGGACGGTCGTGGTCGCAGAGACGATGATCGATGCGCCGAGGCCAAGAGTTGCCTTAGCCATGATCGTCCACGCGCCCCACAGGCCCTCGACCGAGAGGGTGAGCCCGAGGACCTCGGTGGTCTCACCCCGCCCAAAGAAAGGGAGCATCAGGGCGAAGATCAGGATTGGGACCTCCACCAGCAGCCTTCGGGCCACGAAGCCCGCAGGAAGCTCGGCGAGGATCATCACTCCGACGAGCAGGCACCCGGCCAAGGAGTAGGCCCAGAACGCCTCGGGCGGGAGCACAACCACAGCCAGGACGAATACCAGAAGCGCCACGACCTTCACCTGTGCCGGTAGTTGGTGAACCGGTGTGGTCCCGTGCCGGTACAGCACGTGATCGTGATGCGTCTCGCTCAGACCCGGGTCGCGCTCTTCCTTCTGATCACCACGAACGCGCCGACGATGGCGGCGCCCACACCAAAGGTGATCAGCACGCCCATCAGACCGGAGAGACGGGTCCCGGTCGCCTCGTCCTCGATTCCCGAGACCTCGTAGTCGGCCAATGGTGAGTCTGCCAACGGGTGATCCTCGGCCGAGTCGATGAATCCCTGGTCGATGGCGACTCGCTCCAGGCCGTCAGGCTCGCTGGAAGCCAGAGGCGCGACGACTAATACCAGGAGAGCGGCTACCACCAGACCGGCCGCGGCAAAGCCCCAGGCCCCGGCGCGGACCGGCTTCTTCTCTTTGTGGAGGAGATCGAGGTCCTCGACACCGGCGATCAACTCGGGCCGAGTGGCGGCCACGGCGCCCACGGTCGCCGCCGAGATGAGGCCCTCACCGACACCGATTAGGAAATGGACACCGGCCATCGCCGCGAGCACCGTCGCAATGTCGACATTGCCCCGGCCCCCTACGGCGTACTCGATGACGAACGCGAGAGAAGAGGCGACAACCGAGGCCAGGGCGGCGGTGAAAGTGGATACCAGGACAGTGGTCCATGACTTGGGGAGAGTCTTCTCCATCACCCGGAAGACAACCCAGCCGACCAACCCGGTCACCAAGGCCATGTTGAGCAGGTTGGCGCCAAGGGCTGATACACCGCCGTCGGCGATCACAAGCGCTTGGATGATCACCACGACACTCATCGCGGTGATGCCCAGCCACGGACCGACCAGGATCACGGCTAGGGCCCCGCCCAGAAGATGCCCCGACGTGCCCGCCGCAACAGGGAAGTTGATCATCTGAAGGGCGAAGATGAAGGCAGCGACCAGGCCGGTCAGGGCGATGCGGCTCTCCTGGAGATACGCACCCGCCCGTTTGATGGAATAACCGAGGCCGCCCGCGGCCATGACCGCGGTGCCCGCCGAAGTGGCGCCATTGAGAAATCCGTCCGGGATGTGCAAGACCTGTTGCCTCTCTTGCGACCTTGTCGCAACAAGAATAGCGGAGTGGCCTAGATCGTGTTCCCGGAGGCGCAGTCGGCGCAGAGCCCGGATAGGGCGAAATGATTCAGGTCGGCGACGAATCCGGTGGCCACTCTGATGGCGGCGGCCAGGTTCTCACTCTCCTCCCGGGGAAGGGTGGTGGTCGTCCCGCAACGGCGACAGATCAAATGCTGATGACCGGCATCTTCGGCCAGGTGATACACAGATGGCCCGTGACCCATGTGCGAGTGAGCGAGCAACCCGGAAGCCTCGAGCGCTTCCAGGGTCCGATACACGGTGGACCGGTCGAGCCGCGTCCCGCTCTTGGCTCGGGCTCGGTCGTAGATGTCGGCCGCGCTCAAATGCTCGTCGTGAGCCGCCGCCACGACTTCGCAGACTGCACGTCGGGCATTGGTGATCCGATAGCCCCGGTCGCTCAGAGTGTCGACCAATTTGTCGGCCGTGATGTGCACCGGGACAGGCTAAGCGCGGCCCGGAGATGGCCCGCGGGCACCGCTAGTGGTCTGTCGCTACCTTGCCCCAATGCCGATCGCACTTGTCACCGGTGCCAATTCGGGGATCGGCCGAGCCACGGCGATCGGGTTGGCCGGTGAGGGTGTGCATGTGATCGTGGCCAGTCGCTCGGCGGAGCGAGCCCAACCGGTCCTGGATGAGATCGCAGCGTTTGGGGGCAGCGCCGAGTATCTCGAACTCGATCTCTCCTCGATGACCTCGGTACGGACCGCTTCGCAGAGCTTCGCCGACACACGTCGGAACCTCGACATCCTGGTCAACAACGCCGGTATCGGAGTCAATCGCCGCGGCCTCACCGAGGATGGCTTCGAGGTCCATTTCGGCATCAACCATCTGGGCCATTTCCTCCTGACCCGCGAGCTGTTTCCCAACCTGGGCTCGGGAAGCCGCGTTGTCGCCCTGGCCAGCGCCATGCACTTCCGGGCAGATGGCATCGATTTCGCCCGGGTTCGCCACCCGACCGCATTCATCGGTCTTGCCGAGTACGCGACATCCAAGCTGGCCAATGTCCTGTTCACCAGAGAGCTCGCCCGCCGCCGCCCCGGGATTCGCGCCTACGCCGTCCACCCCGGCCTGGTTCGCACCCGGCTGATACCGGGTCCGATCCGCGTTCTCTCGGCCCCGAGCATGGTCAGCCCCGAACAGGGCGCAGACACGGTGCTTTGGTGCGCCACCTCGGAGGATGTGGCCTCGGAGAGTGGGCAGTACTACCAACGGCGAACTCACCTTCCCCCCTCGTCCCAAGCCCAGGACGACGACCTGGCCAGGGAGCTCTGGGAGCGATCGGAGGAGTGGTGCGGATAGGTACACCAGGTAGCGTCGCGCTCATGGAGCCGGATCTCTATTACGGCAGCTACCTGAGACTGGACAAACTCCTCGAGGCCCAGGAGCTGGAGAGCACCAAGGCGGGTGAAACCGTGCACGACGAGATGCTCTTCATCGTGGTCCATCAGGCCTACGAGCTCTGGTTCAAGCAGATCCTCTGGGAGATGGACGAGGTGCGTCGCATCTTCGGCCAGACCATCGTCGACGACGCAGACATGGGCACCGTCATCTCACTGCTGCGACGCATCACCGAGATCCAGAAGCTGCTGGTCCAGCAGGTCTCGGTCCTGGAGACGATGACCCCTCTCGATTTCCTCGATTTCCGCGACTATCTCTTCCCCGCTTCAGGGTTCCAATCGGCCCAGTTCAGATTGGTGGAGAACAAGCTCGGGCTTCGCCCCGAAGACAGAATGAAGCTGGGTGGCGCCCCATATACCTCGCGCTTCAACCCGGACGATATGGGATCGGTGGCGGCCAGCGAGCAGGAGCCTTCGATGTTCGACCTGGTCGAGCGGTGGCTGGAGCGAACCCCGTTCCTCGATCACAAGGACTTCTCGTTCTGGGAGGCCTTCCAGAAAGCCGTGAAGGAGCGGTTGGAGGCCGACCGGGACGTGGTCGAATCCAACCCGAGATTGACCGCCGAGGAGAAGACAGCACAGCTCAAGGATTTCGATACGACGATGGAGCAGTACGAGGCCCTGTTCGATCCGGACAAGCACGCAGAGCAACAGGCCGCCGGAAAGCGCCGTCTCTCCCACCGAGCCTTTCAGGCGGCACTCTTCATCACCCTGTACCGGGACCAGCCCGCTCTGCAAGGAGCATTCCGGCTCCTAGAGCTGCTGATGGACATCGACGAAGGGTTCACCACCTGGCGCTACCGCCATGCGCAGATGGTGTTGCGAATGATCGGACGGCGGATCGGGACCGGTGGCTCTGCCGGAGCGAAGTATCTGGAAAAGTCGGCGGAACGGAGCCGGATCTTCGGCGACCTGTACAACCTCTCCACGTTCCTCATCCCGAGGGCCGACCGACCCCCGCTGCCCGCGGGCATCGTGGAATCGATGCGGTTCAAGTACGAAGGATGAACCTCAAGGCTCACTTCTCCCGATTCCTCGGGGCAGAGCCGGATCGCCTCCACTTCGCGGCGCATTCCCATCACCCTTGGCCCGATGTGTCGTTCGAGGCGCATCAGCGCGCCTGGCTCGATGCATCCGAGATGATGGACGACAAATGGGACCACATATTCGGGGAGGTGATCCCCGACGCTCGCACGCGGGTAGCCGACGTGCTGGGTCTCGCTTACCCGGCGAGCATCACCTTCGGCCCCAACACTCATTCGTTTCTCCTCAGGATCTTCTCATGTCTGGAGCCACCGGTCCGCGTCCTTTCCACCGACGCCGAGTTCCACTCCTTCACCCGCCAATCCCGGCGGTGGGAGGAGGCCGGGTTAGCCATCGTGGACCGGATTCCCACCGAGCCATTCGACACATTCGGCGAGCGTTTCACCCGGGAGGCGAGAGCCGGGGTTCACGACTTGATCTATCTGAGCCAGGTCTTCTACGACTCCGGGTACGCGCTCCCCGACCTCGACCACATCGTCTCTTCGGTGCCGGAGAACCGGACCTTCATCGTCATCGACGGGTACCACGCCTTCATGGCTCGGCCCATGAACTTGGGCGCCATCCAGGACCGGGTGTTCTTCCTTGCCGGCGGCTACAAGTACGCCATGTCCGGCGAGGGTGTCTGCTTTCTCCACTGTCCTCCCGGCTATGGGCCCCGCCCGCTCGATACCGGCTGGTACGCCGGATTTGGCCAGCTCGAATCAGGTGTCAGCCAGACGATCGCCTACGGCGGCGACGGTTCACGGTTCTCCGGCGCCACCTTCGACCCGTCCGGGGTCTATCGAATGCGGGCTGTGCTCGGCTGGCTCGAGTCCGAAGGGGCCACACCGTCCCACATCCACGAACATGTCATCTCGCTTCAGGACAGATTTCTCGCCGGCGCGCCTGCTCTCGGCGACTTGTTCGTCGGCGAGACTGCTCAGCGCGGCAATTTCCTCAGCTTCCGATCCGACCGTGCCGGCGACATGTACCAACAGCTGCACGAGAGGGGAGTTATCACCGATTTCCGGGGCGACCGGCTCCGCGTCGGGTTCGGCGTCTATCAGGACGCGGAAGACGTCGACCGACTGCTGGATGTGATGGCGACCCTTTAGACCACTGCGGTACAGACCAACTCCACCTTGGCCTTTGGGTCGAACAGCTCGGCCACCCCGATCAGGGCCATCGGCGGGAAATGCCTGCCGAACACCTGGCGATAAGCCTCCCCGATCGGGCCCAAGCTCTCGCGGTATCCCGGAACATCGGTGGTGAAGATCGTCATCGAG
>Ga0190271_10000931_pt1 | contig 15800 bp, 18 predicted proteins | sample Popmic356T_FD_133747 | JGI IMG/M metagenome (GOLD analysis project Ga0190271, IMG submission 133747) | Populus adjacent soil microbial communities from riparian zone of Weber River, Utah, USA - 356 T | ecosystem: Environmental > Terrestrial > Soil > Riparian zone | place: USA: Utah | collected...
TAGAAAGCCGACGAACTGCACGACGACTGCAGTCACAATGTAGATTGTCATCAAAGCTGCTGCTTGCATGGTTTCCCCCGCGCTGGTCGATAGCGACGATGTTCGATTGAAGGCGCACACGCGCGCGCCTGAATGAGGCACGCGCAGGCTCGGACGCTCGATGTTCGTTAGGCGACGGGAGGACCGGTGGGGAAACCGGCGCAAGCCGGATGGCTCAGCTCCACCGACTTGCGGTTTGTGCTGGGTGATAAGGCAAATCGGACAGGAGTAAGACCGAACACGGTCTCGATCTGATCATCGCCGTCATAACCGCGAACGAGGTTTGCGAGCGGTATTTGCTCGCCCTCCGGCCCGTCTTCCAATACGGCGATTTTGGACTTGCCCGTACGGAGCGTCTCGTGAGCGTCGTTGGACTTGGCTTGCGCGACCCTGAGCTTGGCCGGAACGGTGCTGAGCTGGACTTGAATCGACGCGACTCCGAGATCGCTCGGATCGATCGTTGCCATCGCGGTCAGGACAGACAGCGTCAGCAGAAAAAGCGTCGATCGCAGAAACACAAGCACCGTCGTTTCTCGCTCAGACACTCGCTCGCCTCGATAGGCCCACGCGGCGGAATTTGTGCAGTGTGCTTAAGAAAAACAACCGTCTGGCTTTGTGCCGCGCGCACGCCGCCGATGGCGTATTCGATTGTCGAAATTCCAAGCCTGCGGAGATTCTGCCCCCCGCGCAGCAAGGAACCCTACCACACTTTGGGGTGGGCGAGGTCCCAAAAAGGCGCTTTGTAGCAATTCGTCGATGTCGCATTTGGGTCAAAAGCAGACATTCCCGAGTTCAGCGCAATGTCCGCTAAGTGCCAATAGCCGACATCGGCGGCTATTCGATCCCCTGGTCGGCGTGGTGCGCAGCAGGCACGGCAATGTCGCGCGCCTTGAGCGCGTGCATCCGCTGGTGCTCACCCATAAGCAGCTCGATCGGGTGTTGAGCGAGATCGAGGCCTATCTTTTTTGAAAGCGTCACTCTGTTCGGAAACCGTGCGAGGAAAACCTCATTCATTCCGCCGTCCAGTTCGCTGTAAATTGGGGCGGCTGGCACGTTGTCTTTAAGCAATTGCGCGTATTCGAACTCGTCGGCGCGTTGCTTCTCAAGCGCCCGCCGCGCGATTTGCGGATTCACGACGAAGGCGGGGCATTTGTCGGTGGGATTGAACACAAGAGATTTCGGCGAACTCGGAGGAGATTGCGCATCGAATACATAGCGGCGATTGCACACATTCACCTTGGGTTCGAGATGCGTAGCTTCGAAGTGATCGTTGCCGATCTTGAGCATCTTCCAGAAGGCCAAGTTCGGATTGTTTCGATGCCGCGCCAGATTTTCCGGAGTCAAGCGGAACGGATAGGCTTGGACCTGGAATGACGGCCGGCCGCCGAGGAACGAGTCGCGCGCCAGCGAATAGACCTCGCTTATCTGTTCGTCGGTCATGGCATAGCAACCGCTCGACCAGCAATCGCCGTGGATCATGAGCAAGCTGCCGTCTCGGTTGTTCGCTTTGTCGAAGCTGTTGGGATAGCCGATGTTGATTGCAAGATAGTAGTTGGAGTGGGGGTTCATCAGCTCGGGCGTAACTCTATAGAACCCCTCTGGAGTCTGACGATCGCCCTCCTGCAACTTCGGCCCAAGATCGCCCGACCACCGACAAATCGGATAGGTCTTGAGGATCTGGAAACTGCCGGTGGTGTCCTGTTTCCAGACTTCCAGCTCCGCCTCTTCCTTGAAAACGCGCACAAGGATCTGTGAATGTTTCGGCATCTTCTTTTGTCGGAGCAGCGAGAGCAGCTCGGGCGGTAGGTTCTTTGTTGCCTTAGCCGGCAACTTTGTTGCCTTGGGCGGCAACCGATTGCTGTTTTCGCCAAGGCACGTGACCGGCATCAACGCCGCGGCAAAAGCCGCCGTCAGCACAAGCGCACGGAGTACCGTGGCGCGGATCATTGCCTTTCCCTTCAATCTCAAAGGGCATCCTTATCTCAAAGCCCACTTTGATAGGGATGGAAACCGACTTTGAACAGGGGGGCTCCCTGGTCGCCGTCGACGTCAGCTTTGCCAGGAACGGACATTGCGCCGTTACGGTTGGGGAAGGGCGGTTTTCCCTCACCGAAATCGCCGATACGCCGTCTGATAAACGACGTCAGCAATCTTGGCGCCGGATACATCCCCGCGCTTACAATCGAAGTCCCAGTACACGCCGAGGTGCACGCGGCTTCGATTGTTGCTTGGATCATCTGCTCGATGTGCTGTTTGGCCGAATGATTGACCTATTTGAAGCCAGCTCGATAATACGCCGCCAATCCATCGATCTCGGCCGGCGTGAGCTTTGCCGCAATGAATCTCATGCGGCCATAGACATCGTTGCGCCGTTCGCCCGAAGCGTAAAGCTTCAACTGCAAGGCAGTGTATTCCTGCGCCTGTTCGGCAAGAATCGGCGTTTCAATCGGACCGCCTGCACCAGGCCGATGGCACGACGAACAGGGCGGGATGTTACGGCTGGGGTCGCCCAGCTCGACCAGCTGCACGATCGCTGCAGGCGCCGACGCCAACGTCACGGGTTTGGACTGCGCGTCGGCTGGGCCGCGTAATAGGCGGCAATGTCGGCCAGCGTCGGTTCGTCCAGAGCCTTGGCGACATCGGTCATTTGCGGATGCGCGCGGCTGCCACTGCGATAGTCGTTCAACTGCTTGTAAATGGCTGCGCCCGATTGACCCGCCAAGTGCGGAAACTGCGGACCCATCGACACGCCTTTGTCACCGTGACAGGCCACGCAGACCTCCTGCGCCTTGGCCTGGCCTCGTTCCGGTTTGGCGTCGGCGAGAATCTGAAGGACGCCCGACGTCCAGACCACCTGTGAAACCGGGCTCGGCGGCGTGCGATCGGAAACCTGCTGCCGTGCGGGCGACCCCGGCAATATTCCAAGCGCCCGACAAATCGCCGTGAAGGCGTCGATCCCATCGCTTCGCCCCTGGACAACGGGAATGATCACCACGCCCAAAAGAATGCCAACCAACATGATGCTGGAAACGGCGATCGTTGCCCAAATCCGCCAGGGCTGATCGAGAACACGAGGGTCGGATGATTGCGCCATCACGCGCTCCTAGTGCATCCGATGCACCATCGCCGACGGCGATGGGTCGATTACGAACTGAGCGATGGGGTAGCCATAGGCCAGCACCATTAGAACAAGTACGAGCACATTCCACAGTCCGAACCCATTGAGCGATGCAGGCACTCGATGCGGAGGATGCACGGCCAGCGCGTACAGTGGCCGCGGCTGATGGACGGGCAATGTGCTGCGGTGAAGCACGGCGAGATTACGCACAAAGAGCAGCGCAGAGACGAGCAGCACCATGCCGCCGACGAGCGAGACGATGACCCACGGGCCCCAGCCGGCAATGATCGGGTCGGCGTAATTAAAATTGGCGACGCGCCGCCACTGGCCCTCCAGACCCAGCCAATGCCACGGCAGCGTCATCACCATCATTCCTAGGAACCACAGCCACAGTTGCAGTCGCAGCGGCGCCGGCGAAGCATACTCACGGCCGGTCAGGCGTGGCCAAATCTCGTAGGCGATCGCGAAGTACATGATGACAACTGAACCGCCGAAAATCAGATGGAAGTGCGCTGTGATCCACGCGGTGTTGTGCACCATTGCGTTCATGCCGTAGCCCATGTTGATGAGTCCGCCGAAGCCGCCGAAGCCGAGCATGACGAAGGCAAGGCCGGTCGCGAGAACCATCGGCCGGTCCCACGGCAACGCGCCGATCCAGCCGAACACACCGCGGCCGCCGCGTAGCCGCCCCGCGATCTCCAGCGACGCGGTGATGGTGAAAATCGTCAGCAGCGTCGGCACGGCGACGAAGGCCGTCAGCAGCGTCTGGATGAATTTCCAGCCGTTGGCGTGCTGCGGATCCATAAGCAGATGATGCATGCCGACCGGCAGGCTGTAGATCAGAAACAGGATGAAGGTCAGGCGGCCCATCGTGTCGCTATAGAGCCGTCCGCCGGCCGCGCGCGGCACCATCGTGTAGAACGCGATGTAAGCCGGTATGAGCCAGAAATAGACAATGGCGTGGAGCGTCCACGAGAACAGCGTGCGGGCGAGACCTGCGTCGATCGTCTGCACCAAGCCGAGCGACGCGGGAATGACTTGAAAGACGAGCTCCGCCGCTACGCCGACAGTGGTCCACAGCCACAGCATCGCATTGGCCACCGTTGCGAACATTGCCAGCGGCACGGGCTGACCCGGATTTTCGCGTTTCCAGTCGCGCATCGCGACAAGCATGAGAACGCACCAGATCCAGGAGCCCGCCACCACCAGCACCAGCCCGATGTAGAACCAGGGACTGGCCGTGAGTGGCGGATAAAACGTGAAGAGGACCGAGGCCTTGCCCATCACGATCGGGATCACCGTCATCACGACGCCGACAATCCCAATCCAAAACGCGGCCCAGGCCCAGCCTTTGCCGGGGAGTGGACGATTGAGCGACGTCACCGCAACGAAATAGCCAAAGCCCATGATGAAGAAGGTGGTCAGCACGTAGGCCATCGAAACACCGTGCGCGGTGACCGACATGAAATACTGGCCCGGCGTACCGATATTGGCGCCGAGCGGGCTGCGAACCCACATCTGCCAGGCGCCAAGAAAACAAGCGATCAGAAATGCCGCGAAGGCTACCCAGAAATGTGCGAGGCAAAGCCGATCAACGTTGCGCACAGGAAACCCTCCCATCCGGCCCGGGCTTGAATTGGCTATCCGGCACGACCTGAACAGTCGCCCACATCTCGCTGTGACCAAGGCCGCAATACTCATGACATGGCATCAGCAAATCACCGGTGCGGGTAAACTCGGTATGCACCTGAGCAACAAACCCGGGCACCACCATGGTGTTCACGTTGGTCCCTGTGATGAGAAGTCCGTGCAGGACGTCCGGTGCTGCGAAACGAAGCGTAACGGGACGCCCTTGGGGCACGGCGACGCAGCGCGGCACAAACATGAATTGCGTGGCGATGAACCGCGCCGTGACGCGGCCGTCCGGTCCAACCGTGGTCCCAAGATTGTGCTCGGCGAACTCGCCGGAAAGATGCAACGTTTTAGGATCGATCCGCTCGACGTTGCTCGGCGGGTTGATGTCTCTGGACAGCGCCGTGAACACGATCAGGCTGAGCGTCGCGGCAATGAGGACACCGACACCGAATGCCCAGAGCAATTCCGTCCCGAGAATTCGCCGCTCGTGAGCTTCAACGGGGCGGTCAGTCATCGTTACCCCACCGTGCCGCGCGGCAGGAAGACGAGCAGATACATTGCCAAAAATCCAGCCACCAGTAACGCGACGGCGGTGCCGGCCACAATGCCAGCGCCAAGCGGCGTAACGCGCATCACTTCGGCCAGCGCGGCTTCATCGACATTGTCAATGCTTTCCGGTGGAAGGTCAGCGGCTGAAGGTGGGATTGTAGAGTTCACGGCACTCGCCCCTCGCTCGTACGCCTTCTGCAACCCATTCTGCACTGGCACGTTCAGAGAACCAAGTACCATGCGGCTATGGGTCGGGACGCATCGCGTTGATTGTCCACTTTGGGTCTGGCCTCGAAGGATGTTGGCTTCTTCCGGCGTCGTGGCTAGCACCCTGCTACGGCGACCAAAGCGCCCACATCCACCCCAAGATGAGGATCACCATAACAATCCCAATTGTGATAACTAGTATCTTCAACTTTGTGACGCGCCCCGCGTTCGCATCTCCGGGATTGCGCTCAATCGAAGCGGCTTTTTGGTCCCGCGCCAGCCGGCGATTTGCCGCTCTCAATCGCCGTATCTCTTCGTCAAGCTCCTCAATTTTCCCATCGAGCCGCGTCAACTTCGATGTTGGCAAATCGGCGCCGCGCAGCTTATCGAGAGCTTGGCCGACGGAGAGTTTGGTTATTTCGGCCATATTAAAATCCTCTGCCGGTGAAGTGAGGACGCGGATAATGGAGCGAACGCCGCTCTCTTCCTCCCAGTCGAGTATTAAGGGGCATCCTATTACGAACGCAGGCCCTCCGCTCACCGTGATGCATGGATAATCGTGGTTCTGGCTCACCAATTGTTGACCTAGATCAAATGGTTCTTACCGAGCTGAAACAGACTGGAAATGCTGCCGATCCTCTACGGTCGCCCTAGAGCTTGCTCCGATCGAGTTCCTACGTAAGCGTTCATGCCCCGTGGACGGGGGCGACCATGTTCAATGCTGCCAATTACTCGGCGACAGAGATACTTCGAAACGGGCGCAGGCTCGAAGTCCGCGCCTTCAAATCAGAGGATCGCGCGGATTTTGTTACGGCTGCCGACCGCACTGGGCCGCTAACACGCTATCGCCGCTTCTTCACTCTGAAGACCAACTTTTCGGAGCGGGAAAAGAACTTCTTCCTGAATGTCGACTTCCACAAGCACGTTGCGTTGATCGCCTTGATGGACGAAGGTGGGCGGCAAGTCATCGTCGCTGCTGGACGTTACATTGTCATGCAGCCGCTGAAGGCAGAGGTCGCTTTCACAGTCATTGACCAGTACCAGGGGCAGGGGATCGCACCGGTGCTGTTACGTCATCTCGTTGGCATTGCTCGCTCAGCGGGACTGGATACGTTGATTGCCGAGGTCCTGACGGAAAATCTTCAGATGCTCAAGGTGTTTGAGAGGAGCGGACTCCCCGTGCAAACAACCAAGGATCATCCTGAGGTAATCCACGTCACCATGCAGCTCAATTGAGGGCGCTACCTTCTGCCGAAAACGCGGGCCGCTGCCAGGCCCATGGCCATCGCGCCGAGTATGAATCCACACGACGCCGAAGCCTGCAGAGCCTCGAGTGTTTCTCCGCGGTTGAAGAAGACAACCGGTTCAACTTTCTTCCAAGAGTGATCCGGGTTGAATGTGGCCATCGCGCGAGCGATTTTGGCGGTGCCGGCCTACAACGACGAGATAGCGGGTCGAACATCACAAAAGTACAAGTGCTATGAGCGCAATTAGCGATCACGGCTGCCACGGTTGCGATGCGAAGATGTATCGCATTGTCGGCTTTATGGGTGTTGTGCTTCATGGCGTAGGTCGTTGGGTCGGGATGCGCGATACCGCAGGCTATCCATTGCATCTCCGCGCTCTCGATATTTGATCTGGGTCTATTTCGTGCATTTTCGTTTTATGGGCTGCGCTCATGGATTGAGGTGGTTCGCTAGTTTGGGGCGAAAAGGCAAGCCAAGTGCCGGCCCGCGCGGGCAGCAGATTGCTGAAGATGCTGCAGAAGAAAAATGGCCTTTGGGGGCTGAAATGATTTTAACTTGGATCAATAGCGAGTCTTGCCAGAAAGCGGCACGTTAGGAGTGAGGGTAGTGATCCTGACCAGGACGCACTCGCAGCTGGATGGCGGGGTGATATCCAGAGACTGAGAAATGACCCAACTACCCCTTAGCTATCGAGACAGGCACTTGATTGTCAGCGTCCCTTTGCAAGTAGTCCTAGGGTATGGCGCGCAATCATCAATTCTTCGTTGGTCGGTACAACGTATAATGCAACGCGGCTGTTGGGGGTAGATATCTTTGGAGCAGCATTTGCGTTAGCCGCGGTATCAATCTCGGCGCCGAGCCAATCCATCCTTTTGACGATTCGTGCACGCATCGTCGGTGAGTTCTCACCGACTCCCGCCGTAAAGACAAAGGCATCGATGCCTCCTAGAGCTGCTGCTAGCATGCCGGCGTGCATACCCACGTGGTAGGCAAAATAGTCCAATGCAAACGATGCTTTGGGATCAGAGCTTGTTTGCAACTCCCGCACGTCGTTGCTTAAGCCAGAGAGGCCTTTCAGTCCGCATTCATTGTATAGCAGCCGCTGAACCTGTGCCGCCGTCATCCCTTTCTGCTCTATGAGATAGAGTACGACCCCTGGATCCAACTGACCCGGACGGGTGCCCATAGGCAATCCATCGAGGGCCGTGAAGCCCATTGTGCTTTCGACGCTTCGGCCATCTCTCAGGCCACACATCGAGCTGCCGCTGCCAAGATGCGCCACCACGACGCGGGCCTTTGCGTGCTGGGGAGCGATCACGCCTAACCGCTCCGCGATGAATTCGTATGACAGGCCGTGAAAGCCGTAACGTCGCACGCCCTCGGCATAATACTGGTCGGGTATCGCATATCGGTCGGCCAGCGCGTCATGATTGCGATGGAATGCAGTGTCGAAACAAGCGACCTGTGGGAGACCCGGGCGGCTGGCGAGTAGCGATCGAATTGGAGCCAAATTGTTAGGTTGATGGAGGGGCGCCAAAGGAACATACCGCTCAAGTTGCGAGACGACATCGGCGTTTAAGAGAATGGGCTGGTCGAACTCAGGGCCGCCGTGCACGACACGGTGACCGACTGCAACGAGGTTCAAGCCGGGCAAAGTCCGCAGCCAGTCGCCGGCTGTACCAATCGCCGCGGGAAGGTCTTTGACTTGCGTAGCATCATAGTTTTGATCAATCAGATGTTGTCCATCGGACTTACCAGCTCGTAGACGTGGCCGTGTGCCGATTCCGTCGAGTTGACCCTTGACGACGCATGTCAATTGCTCTGGGGCGCTAACCTCAAACGCCTGAAACTTGAGACTTGAGGATCCCGCGTTGACGACGAGGATCGTATCCATGTTCGAACCCGAATGGAGTATTGCGCAGACCCAACGGAGCATGGCCGCAACAAAGCGGACGCGGATTGACCTAGATCAATGAGCCATCACACCATTTCGAACAGTTCTGGAGGCGCGAGATTTCGAACAGTTCTGGAGGCGCGAGGAACTTATGCTGACGTGGATTTCCGACACCATCTTCCGGGTTTTCTCATGGGTGCCCAACTGGCTTTATGCCGACGATACCCCTCGGTATTTCATTGTGCGCGCAATGCTGGGCCTGCTTTTGATTGTTGTTGTCATTTGGCCATCGCAGCGTGGGATCCCTGGCGTCGTCAGCGCAGAAAAAGCGCCCCCAATTAATGCGGCTGTAGGCCGCCTCTCGAACGGCGTCTGATCTAATGGCGTGCGGCCACGAATTTTCGCCCGCGCAACGGCGCTTTGGTCGTCGTATTTGTTTTTCGTTGATCTCGTGGATAGCCGAACTTTGTTTTGTTTGATTTTTTTGTGAGGAATACTTGATAGAATATGAGCGATGCAATTGAGTCTCGCACGTCGTTTGTCGTCGGAACGCACAATGTACCACGGTGCGTGTTTTGTGTCGGTTGCTTTAAGCATTCTGTCGCGCGCGCGAGAGTAGTCGTACCATCTCTGGTAGGATTGCACGTCCATTGGACTGAGCTTCCACTGCCGGAGTGGATCGTTAATCCTGGCCGCGAAGCGCTTGTCTTGTTCCTGTTGCCCAACCTCCAGCCAAATCTTTAGGAGAATGATTCCGTTGTCGACGACGAGTTTTTCGATATCCGGGCACGTCACCAGAAAGCGTTCATGCTGCTCTTTCGATATAAGCCCCATGACATATTCGACGCCCGCGCGGTTGTACCAGCTGCGGTCAAAGATGACGATTTCGCCAGCCGAGGGAAAGTGAGCAAAATAGCGCTGCGCAAAGAGTTGCGACTTTTCACGGTCGGACGGTGCCGGAAGCGCGACAACGCGAAAAATGCGCGGGCTTACTCTCTCGACCAGAGCCTTGATGGTGCCGCCTTTCCCCGCGGTGTCACGCCCTTCAAATATGATGATGACCCGTAATCCTTTCTCCTTCACCCACTCCTGCAGCTGACACAACCGAACCTGGAGCTTGCGCAGCTCCTCTTCATACGACTTCCTTTTCAGCTTGCCGCCCGGTTTTTGCGTCTTAGACACGGCTAGCTCCAGCTCAGCGTGATGCCGATGTCGCCGGGCATGCCGTTAGGAAAATTGACGATCTGATATCTGATCTTGTAGCCTCTTGGCTGCAGGAATTTTTGCCAGAACTCAAACAACTCTTTGGGCAAGCCCGTCAGCGTCGTTTCCCAGCCGCGCTCTTGCTGATTGATCGCTCGGCCACGGTCAGTGCACACTTGGTTCGGGAATGTGCCGACGAGCACCTCGGTCAAGCCGTTGTTTACAGCTCGATTGATAATCGTCGCCGCACGTTTCATTCGCTCCTCGTCAGAAACCCCCGAAGGTTGGGCAAGCTTTTCCAGAAGCGCGCTCTTTTCCGCGTCCTCCGCTGCCATTTTACGCATGTAGTCGGACGCTTTCTTTGCTTCGACTTCAGCGATTTTTTGCATGCAATCCGCGGCTTTCGGAAGCAGGTCGTCCAACGCGCTCATGAGAGACTCCGTGAAATTGGCAATTCTTCATGCCATCGTCCAAGGCCCTCGCTTTGATATTTCTCAAATGCGCGGCGCTTCCTATTGGAATAGCATGCAAAACTGTCATTGTGGCGGTCTTTAAGGGCTTCTGGGTGAGGCTGCGAGGCAGGGGCCTCAACATGCGCCGCCTAAAATATGCGTTAGCAATGATGACTTGGCTGGTTTCGGTGGCCACGCCGGTGTCGGCTGCCGAACCCGTTCCGCGAAGTATATTGATCCTAGACGAGTCCGCGGGCGCAGCCGCAGGACCATTCTACGCCGGTATCGTTGCTGCCCTGCGGGCGTCGGTGAATAGCGATCCGTCGAGGCAGGCCTCGATTTTTGTGGAGCGTCTCGACCTCAGCAGATTTCGTGACGCCGCGTACCAAGACACGCTCACAGCGTTTTTGGAAAACAAGTACCGAGGCAAGCCGATTGGTGTGATCGTGGCGGTTGGCGACGGCGCGCTGAACTACACGCTCCGTTTGCAAAGTGAATCCTGGACGCAGACTCCAGTCGTATTCACGATGGTCGACACCGGCGCTGCAAGCGGCGTCAAGTTGCCGGCGAATGTGACGGGTACCACCTTCAGGCTGAAATTACCCCAGATGGTGGAGGCGGCGAAGGCTGTCGTGCCGAATCTCCAATCCGTCGCCATCGTTGGAGATGCTTTCGAACACTTGGTGCCCTATCGGCATCTGCAGCATGAACTGCCGGCAATCGCTGCTGCCGGAATACAAATCACTGACTTACCGGCAATGCCACTGCGCTATGTGAGAAGACGTGTCGCCGATCTGCCGGCGCGATCAGCGATTATCTATACGGTCATGTATTCTGACGGCGAAGGGACTTATCTCGCCCCCGTGGAGGCCTTGAGGCGGTTCGCCGACGCGGCCACTAGGCCGATCATAGTGACCACTGAGTCCCAGATCGGCGCTGGCGGCACCGGCGGATTTGTTGTTGTTTCTTCCGCGCTCGGCCAGCATGCCGCTTCGCTGGTAATGCGCATCTTCGAAGGCGAAAGCGTTTCAACGATCCCGATTACCGAGGGCAATGCCGTGAGGCCCGTGTTCGATTGGCGACAGTTGGACCGGTGGAACGTAGGCGAATCGCAATTGCCCCCCAACAGCGATATCCGCTTTCGTCAGCCGAGCGCCTGGGATCAGTATCGCTGGCACATAGGTGCTATTGCGGCGGCTGTCCTTGTTCAATTCATGTTGATCCACTGGTTGCTGTACGAGCGGCGGCGCCGCCAGCAGTCGGAGGCAGTCGCGCGCAACACTCTAGTTCGAGCTGGCGCACATGAATCGCGTGGCAACGGGCAGTGAGCTTACCGCCTCGATCGCCCACGAAGTCATGCAACCTCTTACGGGGATGGTTTCAAGTGCGAACGCGGGTTTGCGCTGGCTGTCCGGTGAAAAGCCCGACGTAGACAAGGTGCGTGCGGTATTGTCGCAGATCGTGGCTGCGGGTCATCGAACAGCGGAAGTCGTCCGTGCTATCCGAGCGGTATTTAAAAGGGAAACTGTGAACTACCAACCCGTGGAGATGAACCGTCTCATCTTGGAGGTCCTTGATCTGGTGAAAGGTGACCTGCTGGAGCATGGGGTTTCCGTCGAAATGCGTCTCAACGAAAGCCTGCCTACTATCGTGGGGGATCCTATTCAGTTGCAGCAGGTGGTTCTAAACCTCGTCATCAACGCGATTGACGCCATGAGTTCATTGTCAGGTGAAGCCCGGGCTGTGCGCGTTCGGACTGATATCGAAGAGGGAGGCATTGGTATATCGGTCGAAGACACGGGACCAGGTGTCACGCCGGAAATCCTCGACCAGATGTTCAAGCCGCTCTTCAGCACCAAAACCCAGGGGATGGGGCTGGGGCTGGCGATCTGCCGCTCCATTGTCGAGGCACATCACGGAACAATTTCGGCGGCACACCATCAGCCACATGGATTGATCGTTAAACTCTACCTGCCGGTCAACCATCCAGGAGGGTAGCGATGGCAGAACCTGGCAAGGGAAACATCGTTTTTGTCGTTGATGACGATAACGACGTGCGGGAGGGCCTGAAAGCCTTGTTGGAATCGGTGGGTATGCGGTGCGAGGCTTTTCGCACAACACGAGAGTTCCTGGAGCGCAAGCCCTCCGACGAGTCGAGTTGCCTCGTTCTGGATGTCAGGCTACCGGGCACCAGCGGCTTGGATTTTCAACATGAAATGGTTAGCGCGCAGATCAAGATGCCGATCATTTTCATTTCCGGCCATGGCGACATCCCGATGACGGTAAAGGCAATGCGGGCGGGCGCAGTCGGATTTTTCACCAAACCGATCCACGAGCAAGAGCTTCTCGATTCAATCCATGTGGCGCTGGAGCGCGACGGCGCGCGGCGCGAGCAGGAGCGGGTATTGATGGATCTGCGTGCCAAGTACGAGACCCTAAGCTCGCGCGAGCGGCAAGTTATGGCAATGGTTACTGCCGGGATGTTGAATAAACAGACCGCAGCGGAGATCGGGCTCAGTGAGGTTACGGTGAAGGTTCACCGGCACAACGTCATGAAAAAGCTCGATGCCAAGTCGCTTCCGGAACTTGTGCGGATCGCAGATGTCTTGCGCATCGGGCACGAGAAATGAACAACTAAACCAAAGTGTAGATGTCTTTGCGCGTTACTTTCTTTATGGCATATGCGGGCTACCACCGCTCTTATGTACGCTACCTCACATTGTGAGGTGAGAGCTTTAACTTCCGACTAACTCGGAGATCTTGATTGCCCGCACCTCCTACAATTTCAGTAGTTGATGATGACCCCTGGGCGCGAGAAGGCATCAGAGATTTGGTGGCGTCGCTCGGCTATCGGACGCTGACTTTTGCTTCTGCCGAAGAGTTTCTTGAATCAGGTTGCGTCGAGAGAACGACTTGCGTGATTTCCGATTTGCAAATGCCAGGTCTTAGTGGTCTCGATTTGCAGCAGCGCCTCGCAAGTCAGCCGCGCCAACCCTCGGTTATCCTGGTTACCGCCTATCCGGATGATAAAAGCCGGGCCCGCGCGCTCAGCGCCGGTGCCCATGGCTTCCTCGCTAAGCCTTTTGATGAGGGACATCTCATCGAGTGCCTGACGAGCGCTGTCGGGCCGGCTATCTAGCTTTCTTGACGAAATAGAAAATGACAGTTTTATTTCATTGCTGCCGAGAATTACTGTTGAAAAGTGCAACGCCGGGTTTCTAAACCAAAGGCTAATTCGCCAAACCTTTTGAACAATTGAGCCCCGCGCCGACTTTGGCGCCAATAGGGACATTACCAGTGACGGGGGATGTCCATGTTGGTGCGGCACAGTCGGCAGACTGACGGTTCCTGGCATCGACATTTCTCGCCGAACGGCGCGGCCTTCGCAAAAACTTCGTTCTTCAGGGTGACCGAGTCGATCAGCACGACGGGTTCATCCGTGCGTGACGTTGAAATCTATGGCGAAGGTGAGCCGGCCGAGCATTTCTACATGGTGATGAGCGGGGCGGTGCGCACCTACAAGGTGCTGGTGGACGGCCGCCGGCAGGTCTGTGCTTTTTATCTTAGCGGCGAGTTCTTCGGCCTGGAAGCCGACGATGTCCATGCGTTCTCTGCCGAAACGATCATAGACTCGAAAATCATGACTATCAAACGAAGCGCTATCATGGCGCGTGCGGAGGGCAACAAGGAAATCGCCCGGCAACTCTGGGCGATGACCGGCGGCGAGCTGAGGCGCGTTCAATCGCATGTCTTGCTTCTGATCAAAACTGCGAAGGAGCGCGTCGCTGAATTCCTGCTGGAAATGGCGGCACGCGCGCCTGCGAATGAAGCTTTGGAGCTGCCGATGTCGCGTCAGGACATTGCAGACTATCTGGGACTTACGATCGAAACAGTCTCTCGCGTTCTGACGGATCTTGAAAAGAGCGGTGCCATCGCGCTGCCAAATTCACGCCGGGTCATGCTGCGCAATGCCGATGCGCTACGCCGATACGGTGGCGGTTGATTTAGATCAAGAGTCGCATCGGTCTCGCGACGTATCAGTACGGCAGCCAACTCCGGGAGGAAGTCATGCCGAAATCCCCTTTCATCGCTGCTGTTGCTGCTGTCGTTGCGCTGATTGCCCTTCCAGACGCCGCGTCCGCGGCTCCGAAGAAGAAGCTTTCTTACGACCAAGCCTGGAAGCGTTGCACCGCTGAGATCAATAAAGCGAGTGTTCCGATGGACCAGCCAGGCTCTCGGCAAGCAGCGGGCGCTAGTTGCATGAAGAAGTACGGCCACAAGATTTAGAACCCTAAGCACTTCGAGCGAGTCGGTCGCCGCCATACCTAGGCGTCGAGCAGGCCTTGTGTGGCGACACGACCTAAGCCCCAGAGGAGTTTCGCTATGAGCACAGCCGCGCTTGAACGGACCAAATCCATCGACGATTGCTGGCGAGGTTTCAATCCGGGCAGTTGGCGCACGTCGATCGACGTTCGCGACTTCATCGTTCGCAACGTCACACCTTACGACGGCGACGAGAAATTCCTGGCAGGGCCCACCGAGCGCACCAAGGCCGTCTGGGCCAAGCTGCAGCCCTATTTTAAGGAAGAACAGAAGAAAGGTGTGCTGGCGGTCGATACAAAGACGCCGTCGACATTGCTGGCCCACAAGCCGGGCTATATCGACCAGAAAAACGAAGTAATCGTCGGGCTGCAGACCGATGCGCCGTTCAAGCGCGCCATGTTCCCGTACGGCGGCCTGAAAATGGTCCAAGCCGGTGCGAAGGCGGCGGGCTTCGAGGTCGATTCACAGGTGGTCGAGACATTCACCAAGTACCGCAAGACCCACAACGATGGCGTGTTCGACGCCTACACGCCGGAAATCCTGCGTTGCCGCAGGTCGGGCATCATCACCGGTCTGCCGGACGCCTATGGCCGCGGCCGCATCATTGGCGATTACCGCCGCGTCGCGCTGTACGGCGTCGCTCGCCTGATCGAGGTCAAAAAAGAAGAGCGCGAGCAGATCAATGATATGTGGCCGACCGATGAGATCATCCGGATGCGCGAAGAACTCGCGGAGCAGATCCGCGCGCTGAACGACCTCGCCGAGATGGGGAAGCTTTACGGCTGCGACATCACGCGGCCGGCGATGGACGCGCGGGAAGCCGTTCAGTGGACCTATCTCGCCTATCTCGGTGCGATCAAGGAAGCGAATGGCGCCGCCATGTCGATCGGGCGCATTTCGACCTTCCTCGATGCCTACATCGAGCGCGACCTGAAGGAAGGCAAGCTCGACGAGGCCGGCGCCCAGGAGCTCTGGGATCAGCTCGTCCAGAAGCTGCGCATCGTCCGCTTCCTGCGTACGCCGGAGTACGACGCGCTGTTCAGCGGCGATCCCTACTGGGCGACCGAATGCGTCGGCGGAATTGACATGAGTGGGCATTCACTGGTCACCAAGAGCAGCTACCGGATGCTGCA
>Ga0190271_10000932_pt1 | contig 15797 bp, 13 predicted proteins | sample Popmic356T_FD_133747 | JGI IMG/M metagenome (GOLD analysis project Ga0190271, IMG submission 133747) | Populus adjacent soil microbial communities from riparian zone of Weber River, Utah, USA - 356 T | ecosystem: Environmental > Terrestrial > Soil > Riparian zone | place: USA: Utah | collected...
GCCTTGCCGTCGGACTTGCGGATGATGCGGATGATCTCGTCGAGCGCGTCGAAGACCTTCTCGAATCCCTCGAGAACGTGGACGCGCTTCTGGAGCGACGCGAGCTCGTGCTCGAGCCGATTGGTGACGACCTCGAGGCGGAAATGGAGGAAGTGCCAGAGAATCGCTTTGAGGTCGAGCCGCTCGGGGCGACCGACTTCCGCGTTCTCGGTCGGAATCAGGCACGTCAGGTTGACGATAACGTTGGTCTGGAGCGGCGTGTTCTTGAAGAGATACGCCATCACCATCTTCGGATCGGCGTCCTTCTTCAACTCCAGCGCAATCCGCACATCGTCTGTCGAGACGTCTTTGACGTCGAGGAGCGGTGGTAGCTTGCGCGACAACACGACCTCGGCGATCCGCTCGACGAGCGCGGCCTTGTTCACCGCGTAGGGAATGCTCGTGATGTAGAGCGTCTGACTGCTGCGCGTTTCCGGACCCTCGTCCCATGTCGCGCGCAGACGGACGGTGCCCGACCCGGTCCTGTAGATCTCCTTCAGCTCGTCGGGCGAGTTGAGAACCTGCGCGCCCGTCGGGAAATCCGGGCCTTTGACGTAGCGACACAGTTGAACGCTGCTCAGGTCCGGGTTGTCGAGCAGCCTGACGAGCGCCGTGCAGATCTCTGACAAGTTGTGCGGCGGCACGTTGGTCGCCATGCCGACGGCGATGCCGGTGGTGCCGTTGATCAGGAGATTCGGCAGTCGCGCCGGAAGCACGACCGGCTCGGTTTTCGTGCCGTCGTAGTTCGGGCGAAATGGCACGGTGCTCTGCTCGATCTCCGTGAGCATCTCGTCCGAGATGCGCGCGAGCCGGCATTCCGTGTAGCGCATCGCTGCGGCGCTGTCGCCGTCGAGCGAGCCGAAGTTGCCGGACCCATCGACGAGCGGATATCGCAGCGAGAACGGCTGCGCCATGCGGACCAGCGTTTCATACAACGCCGCGTCGCCGTGCGGATGGTAGCTGCCCATGACATCGCCGACGACCTTCGCGCACTTGCGGTGCTTCGTGTCTGCGGTCAGGTTCTGCTGCCACATCGTGTAGAGGATGCGGCGCTGCACCGGCTTCAAGCCGTCGCGGACGTCGGGAAGCGCGCGCGACGTGATGACTGAAAGCGCGTAGTTGAGGTAACGGCTCTGAGCGGCCTCGTGGAGCGCGACACCCTCTGCGCCACCGGGCGGTGGAGGCGGAGCGGCAGTCTGATCGTCGGTGAGGTCGAACAGCGAGGGCGATGATTTACGCGATCTCTTCAAGGCCTCTAATAGTACGGTAACTTGATCCGGTCATGTTCACTCGGAAGACGGTTTCCTTTCTGCGCTCGCTCAAGCGCAACAACGATCGCGAGTGGTTTCGCGCACGCAAAGAGGACTACGAGCAGCACGTGCGCGGACCGATGATCGAGGTGCTCGCGCGACTCGCAGTTGACATGCAATTGTTCGCGCCTGAACTGATCGCCGATCCGAAGGTCTCACTGTTTCGTCCTTACCGCGACACCAGGTTCAGCAGCGACAAGTCGCCGATCAAGACAGCGGTCGGGGCGCGCTTTCCGTCGAGACAGTTCGCGCGTGGAGAAGGTGCGGGACTGTATTTCGAAGTCGCGCCCGGATGGGTCTGGATTGGCGGCGGCATGTATATGCCCTCGTCCGCCGACCTCAACGCCATTCGCGAGGAAATCACCTCGTCGCACCCGCGGCTGCATCGGTTGGTCACCTCGCCGTCATTCAAACGCGCGTGCGGGGAGATGAGCGGTAACCGCCTGACCCGCGTGCCTCGGGGCTACGTGAAGGATCACCCTGCCGCGCATTACCTGCAGTTCAAGCAGTTCCTCGGGGCCAGCGAGTACGAGGCGTCGTTCGCGACGAGCCCGGCCTTCTATCGGGAGCTGCTGCGCGTGTTCAAGGCGGTGACACCGCTCGTCAAGTTCCTCAACCAGGCACTCCTCGATCACCTTACGCAGGGACCGATCCTCGTTGACGAACCGTCGCCGCGAGATCGGCGGCGAAGCGCGTCGCTTCCTCAGGCAGCAGCGCCGATGTGGTGACGCGGATCGCGGGCGGACTCTGGACGCGAAATCGTTCGCCCGCCGCTACCGCCCATCCTCGATCGGCGAGCGACTGAACCGTCGGCGTTTCTTCTCGAACGGGAATCCACACGTTGAAACCTGAACGGCCGTGCGCCTGGATTTCATGCGCCGCGAGCGCCGCGATCACGGCATTGCGCCGTTCGGCGTAGACCTCCGCCGCTCTAGCGAACAAGCGGCCGCTCGATGGATCCGACCAGAGCGCCAGCGTCAGGTTCTGCAGCAGGTGACTCACCCAACGCACGTTGACGGCCTGCCGCCGTTGCAACCGCCCAATCGTGATCGCATCACCGGTTGTCACGGCGACCCGGAGATCCGGCCCCAGCCACTTCGACGTGGACCTGACGACTGCCCACTGCTCCAGCCCACTCGTAAGTGTCACGAGCGGAATACCCGCAACCGCCGCGGCGTCGTCGATCTCGATCACCAGTGCGCGAGGACGATGACGAAGGATCCGGTGGAGATCGGAGGCGCGCTTTTCGGTGATCGCGGCGCCGGTTGGATTCTGCGCTCGCGATGACACAACGACGACGGGCACTCGCGGTCCCAGTGCGCGCTCGAACGCGTCCGGCCGCGGCCCCTCATCGTCGATCGCGAACGGTGCCGGCACGAGGCCAAGCGACGCGAGCAAGTCGAGGAGCGCGGGAAACGTCGGGTCCTCGATCGCGATGTGGTCGCCGGCACGCGTGTGTTCGCGTAAGAGACGCTCGATTGCGTCAAGGCTGCCGCTGGTGACGGCAACGGGGCTTTCTGCGATTCCGTCAGCGGCGAACTCGCCTGCCGCGAATGCGACGAGTGCCGACGAGTCCAGCGGTCCGCCGTACAACCTGGTGTCGGGGTCGATGCTTCGAAGTGCCGGGCCCAGCGATGGAAGGAGTGCCGGGTCGGGATTCCCGGTCGCCAGATCGAGGTGAGCGTCACTCGATCGCGCGCGGCCGACCGTCGGAGGAGCGCTCCGTGCCTGCGGCCGAAGCGCCGTGCCGCGGCGGCCGCTGCCCTTCGCGAGCCCGCGATCGCGGAGGAGGCGATACGCCGATGCGACAGTGACCGGGCTGACCTTGAGGGTTTTGGCCAGGTCGCGAATCGCCGGCAGACGATGCCCGCCTGCGAGTTTTCCGGACTGAAGGGCGGCTTCGATGGCTGCGGCGATGGTCGCGGCGCTGTCGCCGCGGATGACATTTCGTAACATGTCTTAACTATTTTTGTACTGTAACATAATGAGTCGAACAGAGGCCGGCAACGCCGCACCGCGATCGCGCGACCGTTGGCCCCGGCCTGGGCCACAATCTAGGCGTGCACGGTGATCCCGCAGCGGCGTATCGCACTCGTCTGTCTGAGCGACGCGCCACCCACGAACGGCTGACGCAGATCGACCGCCAGTTCAGCTATGCCAGGCTGGGCGTGTTCGGGTTGGGCGTCCTCATCGCGGTAGCGGCATGGCAACAAGTCGTGAGCACCTGGCTGCTCGTCCTCCCTGTCGCTGCCTTCATCGTCCTCGTCCGCCGGCACGAGCGGGTGATTCGTCAGCGCGACGAGGCGGCGAGGGCCATCGGGTTCTACGAACGCGGTCTGGCTCGAATCGAGGATCGCTGGCCAGGCACGGGCGAGCCCGGTGATCGCTTTCGCGACGACAACCACCTCTACGCCAACGACCTCGACCTGTTCGGCCATGGTTCGCTCTTCGAGCTGCTGTCGATCGCACGCACGCGGGCCGGAGAGGCGAGGCTGGCGCAGTGGCTGACGTCACCCGCTACGCCCGCCGACATTGCCGCCAGGCAGGAGGCGGTCGCGGAGTTTGCTCCGTTGCTCGACCTGCGCGAACAGTTGTCGATGGCCGGCAGTGATGTCGCGGCTGGCGTGCACGACACAGAGCTCGTCAACTGGGCTGAAGAGCCAGCGCCGCTCAGACCGCCTGTGGCACGTTGGATCGCCGCCGCGCTGACCGCGTCCGTCATCGTGACCGGGATCATGTGGCTATCGGGCGGCAACGAAGGCCCGCTGCAAATCGCCCTCGCCATCCAGGTGGGCTTCGCCTGGCCAATGCAACGCCGCGTCGAACGCGCGCTGCATCGCGCTGCGGCTGCGGCTCGCGATCTGGACACCCTCGGACACCTGCTCGAGAAGCTCGAACAGCAGCAGTTCTCGACTGCGCGATTGCGATCGCTGCGGCAGGCGATCGACATTGGCGGTGCCCGAGCCTCGTCCGCCATCCGCTTTCTGCACCAGCTGGTGGAGATGCACGACTGGCAGCACAACTTGATCTTCCTGGTCCTCTCGCTCCCCTTCCTCTGGGGAACGCACGTGGCGTGGGCGATCGAAGCGTGGCGCGCGCGACACGGGCGTCACATCCGAGGGTGGCTCGAGGCGGTTGCAGAGTTCGAGGCACTGTCATCGCTGTCTGCATACAAGTTCGAGCATCCGCGCGATCCGTTCCCGGAGATCGCGACGACCGAAGCGACAGCATTATTCGATGGGCACGAGCTCGGTCATCCGCTTCTGCCAGAGGCTCGATGCGTACGGAATGACGTGCGCATGGACGAGAGCCATCGCCTGTTTGTCATCAGCGGCTCCAACATGTCTGGGAAGAGCACGATGCTTCGCACCGTCGGCATCAACGCGGTACTCGCACAAGCCGGCGCTCCCGTCCGAGCCGCGTCACTTCGACTGTCACCGCTGCAAGTGGGCGCGACGCTGCGCATCCAGGACTCGCTCCAGGAAGGACGGTCGCGTTTCTACGCGGAGATCACGCGCGTCCGCAAGCTCGCCGACCTGTCACGCGGACCGACACCGTTGCTCTTCCTGCTGGACGAGCTCTTTCACGGCACGAACTCGCACGACCGGTTGATCGGCGCATCAGGTGTCCTGCGCAGTCTGCTGGATCGCGGCGCCATCGGGCTGGTCACCACTCACGACCTTGCGCTGACGTCGATCGCGCGGGCACTGGCGCCCCGGGCCGTGAACGTGCACTTCGAAGACTGGTTCGAGGGCGGCGAGATCCATTTCGACTACCGCATGAAGCCGGGTCCGGTCACGCGAAGCAACGCCATCGCCCTGATGCGCGCAGTGGGACTCGATGTGCCAGGAGAGTCTGACGATGCAGGAACAACCTGAGGCGGCGGTCACGTATCAGAGCTACCTTCAGCTCGACAAGCTTCTCGCACTGCAGGCTCCGCGCTCACAAGGACCTGAACACGACGAGATGCTCTTCATCGTGATTCATCAGGTCTACGAGCTATGGTTCAAGGAGATGCTGCACGAGCTCGATCACGTCGCGGCGCTCTTCAGGAGCGACAAGCCGCATCGCGCACAGCACACGCTCAAGCGGATCCTCACGATCCTCAAGGTGATGGTGGCGCAGCTCGACATCCTCGAGACCATGACACCGCTCGAGTTCCTCTCGTTTCGTGCGCGTCTTGAAGCCGCGAGCGGATTTCAGTCGAACCAGTTCCGGCAGATCGAGTTCCTGCTGGGAGCGAAGAACGAAGGCGCTCTCGCTCGTTTTCCCGAGGGAAGCCCAGGCCGCATCGCGCTCGAGCGCAGATTCCTTGCGCCGACGATCTGGGACGCATTCCTTCACTACCTGGCCAAAGAGAAATATCCCGTGCCCACGGGTCACCTGACTCGCGACTACTCGAGGCTCGTCGAGCCGACGCCCGAGATCCAGCAGATGCTGCTCGACGTGTACCGGAACGACACCAAGAGCGCGGAGATTTGCGAACGGCTCGTCGATCTCGACGAAGGGATCGCCGAGTGGCGATATCGTCACGTCAGGATGGTCGAGCGGACGATCGGGAACAAACCGGGAACAGGCGGCTCACGTGGAGCCGCCTATCTGCAATCGACGATCGGGCGAAATCTGTTTCCCGATCTATGGGAGATCCGCTCGCGGTTGTGACTGAGTACTACCCAGCCACCGAGCGACCCAGCTACCTATTGCTTGCCGAGGTGCTTGGCGAGGTAGTCGGCGAGGATGTCCACCTGCTTCTCGTCAACCGGCGCGCCGTAGTCCATCATCGTGACGACGATGTCCCGCCACTGCTTGCGATCGTAGTAGCCACGGAACTTCGTCACTTCGGTGAGATCGTGACACGCGGTGCACGAGGACACGAGGATCTTCTTCCCCTCGCCATCCGGTAAGTCCTCCTCCGGTCCCGCCGCCAGCGTGCCGGAGGGAGCCGAGAGGATCGCAATCGTCAACGCCGCCGCACCAACGCCGAGAGACCAGAGTCGAGAGACCAGAGTCGAGGGCCTAACTCGTGCCACGCGCCACCCACGTGATGTTGCGCTTCGGCGACTTGCCCACCTTGATGCGCGTGATCTCTTTTCTCGCGGCGACGTCGATTGCGACGACGGTGTCGGTGTTCTCGGTTGCGATGTACAGCTGCTTGCTATCAGGCGTGAACGTCACCCAGTCGGGGCGGCCACCGAGATCGACGTAGCCAGGCAGCAATTTCAGGTCAGGCAGCGAGTACGTATACACGCGCGCGTTCGGCCGGCTGGTCACCCACAGCGTCTTCCCGTCTGGCGCGACACCGAGGCCGTGCGACGGCGATGCGTTGAACGGACCCTTGTCCACCTTCTCCGGCGGCACGTCGTTCGGCAGCTCGATTCGAGCGACCTCTTTGCGTTGCGCAAAGTCCACGACCGCGAAGCCATGGAAGTCTGAGAGCTGGACGAAGATCCGTTTGGTCGATCCGTCAGCGTTGGTCTCGAAGGCCATCGGACGCACGCCTTCCTGGAACAGCGTCCACGCCGGCTCCTCCGTCTTCTGGTCGATCACCGTCATCACTTTTCCGGCAATCGATCCGGCAACGACATACTTGCCGTCGGGCGTCACGTAGGTGTTGTGAATGCCGCCCTTGGTCGGAATGCTCTTCACCTTCTCGAGCGTAGCCGTATCGATCACGTCCACCGCGCCCGGCGCAGACACGATGCCAACGTAGACCCTGCGACCGTCGCGGCTGATCGAGATGTTGTTCGGGCGTCCGCTTAGCGGGATCTTCTTCGTGATCTGGAACGTCTTGCCGTCGACGACGTGAAGTGACTGCTCGGCCTCGCTGCTGAAATACAGCCGGCTGCCGTCCGGCGCGCCTGCGGCGCCATGGTTGATCGGAACACCCTTGACCTCGCCAACGACCTGATTGGTCGCCGGGTCGATCAGGTGGATGTTGTCCCCCTGCGAGTTCGTTTGAATAATGCGGACCTGCGCCGCGACCGGAATAGAGATCGCCAATAAGAGCGCGGACAACAACAGCCTGCGGAAAATGGCGGCGTTCATGATGCCTCCTGGGTGCTCGGGGAGAGTAACTCGGTCCTTGGTCCTCAGTCCACAGTCCTTGGTCCCGGGATTCGGGATTCGGGATTCGGAAAACAGGACTGTAGACTGGGGACCGAGGACCGTGGACTGACAGAGAATCCCCTCGCGCGGCATTACTCGCGATTTCGAGTCGGTGAACGGCTGCTGCTCACGGGGCACTCGCATCAGGCGTGGCCGGATGTCGGGTTCGACGCGCAGCAGCGCGCCTGGCTCAATGCCGCTGAGTTCGTCGACGACAAATGGGAGCGAGCGGCCGTCCAGGCTGCAGCAGTGCGCGCCGGCTTCGCCCGCCTCATTGGCGACAGCGCCGGGAACATCGCGCTCGGTCAGAACACGCACGAGCTCGTCACGCGCTGGCTGTCCGCGCTCCCCCTCCTCACGCATCCGCGCATCGTCACCACCGACGGCGAGTTCCACAGCATCCGGCGACAGGTCGATCGACTCGCTGAAGAGGGTGTGGCGGTCATCAACGTCCCTGCTCGCCCGGTCGAGACCTTGGTCGAGCGGGTCATCGCGTCACTCGATTCGGGAACGGCCTGCGCGATGGTGTCTACGGTCCTCTTCGAGACGGCCGAGATCGTTCCGGGCCTCGACCATCTTGCCGCGGCATGCCGGCATGAAGGTGTCCCGCTGCTCCTCGATGCGTATCACCAGCTGAACGTCCTCCCGTTCGATCTCAATCGATCGAAGTTGAACGATGTATTCGTGACAGGCGGCGGATACAAGTACTGCCAACTCGGCGAGGGCAATTGTTTCCTTCGAGTGCCACCCGAGAGTCGACTGCGGCCGGTGCTCACCGGTTGGTTCGCGGAGTTCGACGCGCTTGAGGATCCGAGCGAGCGGCGAGTCGTCTACGGCGAAGGCGCCGCGGCCTTCGGCGGTGCGACTTACGACGTCACATCACACTACCGAGCGGCGGCGGTGTTCGCCTTTCACGAGCAGCAAGCTCTGACGCCTGACAAACTGCGATCCATCAGCCAGCATCAGGTGGGTCTGCTGAAGACCGAGTTCGAGCAGCTCGACTTCTCTCCCGCGCTCGCACGCATCGAGCCGATGCCCGACGAGCGCCGCGGCGGCTTCCTGGCGATTCGAACGGCATCCGCGAAAGACATCGCGCACCGACTACGCGAGCGAGGTGTTCACGTTGATGCGAGAGGCGACATCCTTCGCATGGGACCCGCGCCGTACCTCCGGGACGATCAGTTAGTCGATGCGATCGGTGCGCTACGCGAGATCCTCAGCGCACGACTCTAGGCTCTGGGCTTTAGGCTCTCGGTCTTCTCCACGCCGGCGGCACCCTGTTTGCGTGACGATGGTCATGAGCCGCGACCATCGAAAGCTCCATGTCTTCATCCTGGCCGACAGCCTGGTGCCGGACGTCTACAAGGTTTCTAATGCCTTTCCGCCGTCAGAGCGCTTCGGTCTTCAGACGCAATTGAGGAGGGCCGCCGTCTCCGCCGCCTGCAACATCGTTGAGGGATGTGCACGTCGGAAGACGAAGGAGTATCTCAATTTTCTCAACATCGCGTCGGGATCGGCGGTAGAGGCCGCGTACCTCTCGCAGCTCTCTGTACGACTTGGGTTTCTCGCACCCATGAACAGGAGCCGAGAGCCCAGAGCCGAAAGCCCAAAGTCCAGAGCCTAGAGCCTAGAGCCGTACGACCTTGCCCGGATTCATCCGATTGTCAGGATCGAGCGCGCGCTTGATCGCCTTCATCACCTCGACCGCCTCGCCGTGCTCTTCTTCCAGGTCGGCCATCTTGCCCATCCCGATGCCGTGCTCGCCGGTGCACGTGCCGCCCATCGCAATGGCGCGCTGCACGAGGCGGCGATTCAGCGCTTTGATCTCGGCGAACTCTTTGGCATCGTCGCGGTTGAACACGAAGTTCAGGTGGAAGTTGCCGTCGCCGACGTGACCGACGAGCGGCGCGTAGGCCTTCGACGCCTGCAGATCGCGCTTCGTCTCGACAATGCACTCGGCAAGCTTGGAGATCGGCACGCAGACGTCGGTCACCCACGAGTGCCCGCCGGGACGCATCGCCCGCGAGGCTGGAAGCGTGTTGTGCCGCGCACGCCACAACCGTGTGCGATCCTCCGTCGTCGTGGCCCACTCGAATCCGGCACCGCCATGTTCCGCGGCGATCTCCTGCACGGACGTCGCGTGCTCGCTCACACCCGCCTGGCTCGTGCCGTGAAACTCGAAGAGCAGCGTCGGCTTCACCGCATGCGAGAGGTGCGAGTAGTGATTCACAGCGTCCACCATGACCTCGTCGAGCAGCTCGATTCGCGCCACCGGGATCCCGAGCTGAATCGTCGTGATCACGGTCTGCACCGCACCCTCTAGCGAGTCGAACGCACAGATGGCCGCCGACACCGCTTCCGGCAATCCATAGACGCGCAGCGTGATCTCGGTGATCACACCGAGCGTGCCTTCGGATCCGATGAACAGCCGTGTCAGGTCGTAGCCGGCCGACGACTTACGCGCACGGCCACCGGTTCGAATCACGCGGCCATCAGCCAGAACGACCGTCAGCCCACGCACAGTCTCGCGCATCGTCCCGTAGCGCACCGTGGTCGTCCCGGACGCGCCTGTTGCGGCCATGCCACCGATGGTCGCATCGGCTCCAGGGTCGACCCAGAAGTAGACACCGGTGTTGGCGAGCGCCTTGTTCAGGGATCGATGGGTCACGCCGGCTTCGACGGTGACGTCGAGATCCTCCACGTTCACGCTGAGCACGCGATTCATGCGTGAGAGGTCGATGGAGACGCCCCCTTCGAGTGCGTTGACGTGACCCTCGAGCGATGACCCGGCACCGAACGGCACGATCGGCGCACCCACGCGAGCAGCGGCTCGAACAACCTCGCTGACTTCGTCAGTCGAGAGCGGGTAGACGACGACGTCGGGAATGCCGGAGGGATGCCAGGACTCGCTGTGGCTGTGGTTCTCGAGCTCCGTCGCGTTGGTCGTGCATCGGTCGCCAAGGAGAGCCTGGAGTTCGGTTACGAGGGACGCGCTACTTGCGGGATTGAGTCGGGAAGGCATGGGGGATGTGCTGACTCTGGGACTCTGGGCTTCAGTCTCTGGGCTTCGAGCTCTCCGGCGGTGCCACCAGAGCCCAAAGACCAGAGCCTGGAGTCGTCTTACTTTCTCCGCATCACACTATCGATGCTCCAGATACCAGCGCCTCGGGCTGACATATAGAGAAATGCAAAGCAGAACATCGCCGCACGCTCGCCCATGTTCACGATCGGGAGTGGGCTCTGAGGGACGTGCGCGATGAAATAGGCGGCAGCCATCTCGCCGCTGGCGAGGAACGCGGCGGGTCTGACGAAGAAGCCAGTCATGATGAGCAGGCCACACACCGCTTCGATCACACCCGCGGCGCCGAACATGCTCATGATCGGCGCGGCCTGCCCGCCGAACCAGCCCGCGAGCTTCTGCATACCGAACATGAAGAAGATGAGGCCGAACACGATGCGGAACAGCGCGTAGGTCATTGGAGCGTAACGTTCTGGAATCATGATCCTCCTCAGTCGTGGTCCCGGATTCTACTCGGCTTTCCTCAGCTGCTGGAAGCCATCGGGCGAGAGACGCCGCACGAGCAGCGCAATCATTCCGTAGCTGCCAATGAGCAATGCGAGCCCAAGTCGCACGCTCGTGTACTGCGCCACCACACCGATCGCGGCCGGCAGCACCATTCCGCCGATCTGCGCGAGGGTGAGCAGACCTCCAAACAGAGCACCGGGGTTTCCCTGAATGCGCTCGCCGGCGAGCGCCAGGCACGTAGGCATCACCAGCGCAATGCACATACCTACGACGAACGGACCGAACATGACTACAACGGACGACGGCGAAACGACGAGAACGAGGAGCACGAGTGCGCTCAGCACGGCACTTCGTTCGACGGCGATCTCTTTGGCGCGATCCACACGGTTCGAGAACAACGCGCGCGACAGAATCAGACCCAGCCAGTGTGACGACAGCACCCACGTCGCCACCGATGAACTCATGCCGGAGGCGACCACGAAGCTCGACGTCCATCCCGCCATCGACGCTTCATTGCCGCCGCCGAGCATGATGAGCAGGAGGAACACCGCGAACGCCGGTTGCTTTGCAAACCGACGCATCGCCGCAATGGGGTTGGACTCCTTCGCGCGGCCACGCGGCGGGAGCACGATGGGCAAGACGCCCGACAGCGCAACAAGAGCCGAGAGCACGGCGCCACCCACGACGACCGCTCGCCAGGACACGAGATGCGACGCCAGCACGGTTGCCGTCGGCATCGCGATTCCGCCAAGGCCCACCATGATCGCAATGCCGTTCATGCGACGGCCGCGCTCCTCGGGAAAAAGCTCAGACGACAGCGCGTTCGACGCGGTGTTGATGCTCGCGGACGCGAGTCCGAGCGCGAACAGAGCGGATGCTGCGAGCACCGCGCTCGACGCCGTCGCGAACAGCGGCAGGCACAGCGCCACGAGCGCCGACGATACGATCAGCGAAGCACGCTGTCCCAGTGCATCGACGAAGGGACCGGATAGCAGGCTGCCGAACAGCAGCCCGGTGAAGAGCGTGGAGATCAGCAGACCGCGATCGGCAAGCGTCAATCCGAACTGCTGAACGGTTTCCGGCAGACCGAGCACGGTGCCGGGCAGCCCGAGAATCATCCCGAACACGAACATGCCGGCGCACGCGATGGCGTAGAGACGCTCGCGGGGTGATGTCACTGCGGAGGCGGCGTGGCGGTCTTGTGAGCGGGGTTGAAGAACGGCGTACGGACGACTGTCGCACCAACGAAATGGCGCGTGCCCTCGACGGTGAGCTCGAATCGCAGGCGCGTGCCCTCCGCGTTGCGCGGCGTATCGAGGCACGCAATCGCGATCATGCGCTTCAGCGTCGGTGACCACGTCGTCGTCGTCGCTCTCCCGACCTGACGCTCACCATACAGCACGGGCACCGGTATCCGGGACGCCGCCGCCGGCGCGACGGGAGGCAGACCGATACGTTCGTAAATGGCTTCGACATCAGACCAGTCGATCTCCAAGCCGACGATCTGCCGGCGTGGCGCTCGTGCGGCGTCACGCAGCGCCGAACGACCCACGAACGCGCCTTTGTCGAGATCGACCAACCGACCCAGACCGAGCTCGTACGGCGTGTACTTCTGATCGGCGATCATCGCCTTCTTGCTTCCGACGAAATCCACGTCGATGAGCAGCAGTCCGGCCTCGACGCGGGCGACGTCGAGCGCAAGCATCCCCGCAGGCAGCACGTCGAACGCCCGGCCGGTATCGACGACCGCATCCCACACCGTCAGTGCGCTCTCCGCTGGAATCCAGATCTCGTAGCCGAGATCGCCCGTGTATCCAGTTCGCGAGACATCAACGGCGACTCCACCGATACGTCCGCTCGCCACACGGAAATACTTCAGTCGATCGATGTCGATGTCCGAACAGCGACGCAGCACCTGCGCCGAGAGCGGTCCCTGGAGCGCGAGTGCCGCAAGACTCTCGGAGACATCGTCAATCGTGACGTCGAGGCCCTGCGCGTTCTGCGTGAACCACCTGAGATTGGGCTCGGCCGCCGTCCAACGGAAGCGCTGCTCCTCTAGCCTCGACACCGTTCCATCGTCGAGGACGTGACCGTGCTCATCACACCACGGCGTGTAGAAGACCTGGCCCACCGCCATACGTGCGACGTCGCGAGTGATGACGCGATTCACCAGCGTGCTCGCGTCCGGTCCGGCGATGATGTATTTGAACAGCGGGGAAACGTCGATCAGCGCCGCTGCGTTTCGGATCGCGTTGTACTCGTGCTCGTGGTGAGCCTCGTACGCGCTGACGGTGTAGTACCCCGACCAGTCGCGGTAGTTGAGCGACTCGCAGAGCGGAAACGTGCGCGGATGAAACGGCGTACCGACGGGCACTCGCGGATTATTTCACGAGGAAGTAGCGGCGCGTCTGAAGACGCGCCTCTACGATTGTGAAGTCGATCAGGCGTTCGGCAGACCGAGGAGCTGCGGACCATCCGCGGCGCGAAACGCATCGAGCGCTTCGCGCTGCCGCTCTTCCGCTCGCCGGACGATGTGCCGGAAGTCAGAGGCGGTACGAAGCGGGTCGAGGTTGGGAAAGCTGACGAATGCCGATGCCGGGTAGAACCCCGCCTCGACGGTCCGTTCGAGCATCTCGAGCGCACCGTCCCGGTCGCCGGCCATCGCCAGAGCTCCAGCCCAGTGAAAGAACCCCTCGGGATCGGTGAAGTTCGAACCAACCAGCGTTCTGATATTGGTGATGACGTCTTCCCACCTCGACTCGAAGGCCGAGATCATGATGTCGAGCGCCATTCGCAACTGTGGATGCAGAGCGCGTTGCGCGAAGGGGCGAATCATCGCAAGCGCCTCATCGCTCCGTCCCATCTGATACAGCGCAGAGGGTCTGGCGATCGATGGCTCACTCCGATCCACGGCGATAGCGCGTTCCCACTGACCGAGCAGCAGGAACGTCTGCGCGACACTCGTCACCACGGCGGGATCGAGGCGCTGTGCACGTTCGTACGCAGCCACTGACGCATCGAGCAAACCGCAGTAGCGGCAGGCATGCACCAGTCCGGCAAAGAGCTCGGGCTCTGACGGGGCGTGGCGGACGCGATTGAGCAGCCGCACCATCGCCTCGCGTGCGTGACCGGCCTCGACCTCGACGTAGGCGTAGAACTGATGCGCGACTGACAGATCGCCGTTGATGGCGAGCGCTCGCTCGATCGCCTGCTTTCCAAGGGTGGTATTGGCCTCCGCACGGGCCGGGTCGCCGAACTTCCCGATCAATCTGTAGCAGCGGCCGAGCCTGGCCCACGCCGGCGCGAACTGCGGATCGCGATCGACCGACCGGCGATACAGATCGAGAGCCTCCGACCACTTCGAGAGATCGAGCTGTATCTGATTCGCGCGCAAGTACAGCTCGTAGGCCTCGGCGTCAGCGGGCGTGTCCTTGTTGATTCGATCCTGTTCCCGGCTGCTCAACGACAGCGCGAGCGAATCGACGATCTGTTTCGCGAGTCCGTCCTGCAGCTTGAAGATCTCGTCCGCCGGCGATTGCGATGTGATCGCGCGCATCAAGGTGCCCGATGGCACCTGAACGAGCTGCGCGGTCACGCGAACCTGTCCGCCGCTGCTCAACATCGATCCGAGCAGGACGACATCGACGTCGAGCGCTGCCGCAAGAGCGGTGAGATCAGGCGTCTCGTTCGCAAACCTCGACGCCGCCGCGGTCGAGCGAATCACGACAGACGGAAGTCCCGACAGCGCGGAACTGACCGCATCGGCCAGACTGAAGGCGAGAAAGTCGATCGTCGGATCGGGGCGCAGGACCCGGAAGGGCATCACGACGAGACGCGTGATGGCTCGAACCGGTGCGATGCTGGCCGAGTCGATCGCCAGCAGGGCGGCACGCAGGTCCTGTGCGAATGCCGCCGCCGTCTGATAGCGATCGTCGGGTCGCTTGCGGAGCGCTCGATGAATCACGCGATCGAGCGCGACGATCCCTGAGGATCCGCCGAGCGCCGCTGGCTCCTCGCTGCCGATGGCGCGAGCGACCGCGAACACCGAGCCCCCGTTGAATGCAGGCTTGCCGGCCAGCATCTCGTAGAGCACGGATCCCAGAACGAACAGATCGCTCCGTGCGTCGGCAATGCCACCCTCGATCTGCTCGGGCGACATGTAACGCGGCGTCCCCATGACCACGCCTGGCATCGTCAGATCGCGCCCCGTGACATCGAGAGCGCCGACGAACGGACGTGCAAGGCCGAAGTCGAGCAGCTTGACGGCGTGCTGTGCGAGGAAGATGTTCGACGGCTTCAGATCTCGATGGACGATGCTCTTCTGATGAAGCGCACCGAGTGCCGAGAGCACCGAGAGCGCGATCTGACCGGCTTCGCTCGGCCTCAGCGGGCCACGGGACAAACGAGCGCTGAGCGGCTCGCCGTCGAGCAATTCCATCGCGAGGAACAGATCCTCGCCTTCCGAATCGATCTCGTAGAGCTGGCAGATGTTGGGATGGTTGACGCTTGCCGCCGTCCGGGCCTCACGCCACAGGCGCTCGCGCTCCTGGCCGTCTTGACTCTCCGGCCGGAGACGCTTGATCGCGACCGGACGGTCAAGTCGCTCGTCGTGAGCTGCATAGACGATGCCCATGCCTCCCTCGCCGAGCTTGCGAACGATGCGATACCGACTGGACTTCACGCCGCCTTCCGTCCTCGAACCATATCGTGGGACGAGGGCTGTGGCAAAGACGTTCCCGCGCCTCAGGCGCGGCCGGCGAACTCGCGCGTTTCGGTGTGGACCTTCACCTTCTCGCCTTCTTTGATGAAGAGCGGCA
>Ga0190271_10000933_pt1 | contig 15794 bp, 13 predicted proteins | sample Popmic356T_FD_133747 | JGI IMG/M metagenome (GOLD analysis project Ga0190271, IMG submission 133747) | Populus adjacent soil microbial communities from riparian zone of Weber River, Utah, USA - 356 T | ecosystem: Environmental > Terrestrial > Soil > Riparian zone | place: USA: Utah | collected...
CCGGATCTCGCGGACCGTGGTCCCGACGTTTCCGGCTTCGTTCCAGGCCGGGACGATGATCAGCACCCGATCGGACGTTGCGGTCATAGTGCGCCCAGTCTATCGGGGGCGTTTTCGAGAGCCTGCTCCCGGCGCCGGCTCAGCGATCGCACGCAGTGATCTCGTACAGCCGGGCGGCTCCCTGCTCGTCCACAAGACGAACCGCTCCAGCCTGGGCGAGACCGTCCAGCCCCGCGAAGGTGTGCTCACCCGGGTGCACCTCCCGGCCGGCGAAGTCGAGAACGAATCCGACGCCCAGGTCCCTGACCGCATCGCACACGGCACTCTCGCCGCCGGCCTCATCGAGACCGTTGTTGATCGTCCGCACCTCGTCGCCGATGTCCATCAGCGTGTGGGGCATGAGCACCGGCCGGTCCGCGAGCGCATACGCCAGCGACGCGCCGCTCCAGGGGCTGCCTGCCACCGCGACGCCCTCCGGGACGTGCTCGTCGAGCCGTGACAGCAAAGCCGCCTCGTCGGCGGTCAGCAGGGCCGAATCCGGCCCCATGATGAACGGACTGCTCGCCCACTGCTCTGCCGTCCACACCGGTGACAGCGACTGCACCTGCAAGCCGAGTGCCGCCAGAACGGCCACGACGACGGCGAGCCCGGCCGCCGCCCAGCGCGGCAGGGTCGCGGTGACTCGGCGCACCCGCCGGCGCCGCGCGATCCACGCCCACGTGCACGCCACGCCGTAGGCGCCGAGGGGAACCAGCACGATCGGAAGGACGGCCGCCAGTCGCGGAAGGTTGTTGTACCAGCCGCCCGTGAGGGCGTCACGCAGATCCGGAAACGGCAGCGCCGCAACCGAGACGTAGAGCACGGCGATGACGGCGTACATCCCCAGCACGACCCAGGCGCGTGTGGTTCGCGCGACGATCGCCCACACGATGCCGGCGATCACGGCGATCGCTGCGAGGACTGCGGGCACCTCGTACCAGGCGGAGATCGTGAGGAGGTCCCAGATCGCATCGCGCATCCTCATCTGGAGCGGCCAGAGGCGCGCCTCCAGCGGTGGGCGCAGCGTGTCCAGGAGGACGGCGCCCACCGCCAGGTACACCACGAACGATCCGACTATCAGCCAGCGACCGCGAGCGGTCCGCGCGTCGCGCAGCCGCAGGATGGCGAAGACCACCACCATCGGCGCCGTCAGGGCGAGCCACCCGACCAGGGCGCCGGGGTGGGCAAGGGCGAGCCCGGGGAGACAGCCGAGGACCGCAACCGCCCACCACGCACGCCCGGCGCCGCGGCGTCCTCCCGCGAGTCCGAGCGCACGGAGAGTCGCAGCCAGTGAGACGGGGAGCAGGGCCAGGCCGAGCTGGTAGGGGTAGAGCACGCCGTAGTCCATCAGCAGGATCGGGAACACCGGCAGCGAAGCGGCCAGCAGGCCGGCACTCACCGCCAGTACCGGCGAGCGGCCGAACAGGGTACGGGTGAGCAGGAGGATGCCGAGCGGCCACACGACCGCGGAGACGACGACGGTGACGGCGTTGATGGCGGCGGGGATGGACGCGCCCGACAGCTGAACGACGAGTGCCACCAGCGCGTGCCAGCCCGCGGGATAGAACGGGAGTCCTCCCCGCGGGTTCGTCATGTAGCCGAGCCACAGCGAGGACGCGTTGCCCGTATCGAGCACGAAGCGGACGCCGTTGAGATGGAAGATGTTGTCGAAGGTCTGCGAGATGTTCTCCGGCTGACCGAAGATCGTGACCACTCGAAGGGTGAGCAGGACAGCCGCCGCCAGGAAGCCGAAGAGCAGCCATCCGTCGAACGGGCGACGCGGCGCGCGCGGAGGACGGGACTTCCGCGTCGCACGCCGGACGACGACGAGAACGGCTCCGACGGCGACCGCGACGAGCAGAACCGGCAGGATCGACCAGGACAGGCCCACCCAGGGTGCTGCGACAGCGGTGATCCCGATGATCGTGACGGCGAACGCGGGCGCGGCCGCCATCGACGCGAATCCGCGCAGACCGATGATCCTCGCGAGCGGCAGGCCGACGACCGCGAACAGAAGCACGGTCGCGACCGCAGCCCAGGTGAATGCGAGCCACTGCACGGATGGAGACCTTTCGGAGACCCGCACAGGACGGGACGGACGATCCAGAATACCGAGCGGACCCCTGAGAAATGCGTGTGCCGGGCTGTGACACCATGGGAGCGTGAAAGGGATCATCCTGGCCGGCGGTTCGGGCACGCGTCTGCATCCGATCACGTTGGGGATTTCGAAGCAGCTGATCCCGGTGTACGACAAGCCGATGGTGTACTACCCGTTGTCGACGCTGATGCTCGCCGGGATCCGCGACATCCTGATCATCACCACGCCGCATGACGCGGAGCAGTTCGAGCGGCTGCTGGGGGACGGGTCGCAGTTCGGGGTGAACCTGACGTTCGCGCGACAGCCGTCGCCGGACGGGCTGGCGCAGGCGTTCACGATCGGTGCGGACTTCATCGGCGATGACAGGGTCGCGCTCGTGCTCGGCGACAACCTGTTGTACGGTCCGGGGCTGGGCACCCAGTTGAAGCGGTACGCCGACGTGCAGGGTGGGGCGATCTTCGCGTACTGGGTGGCCGATCCCACGGCGTACGGTGTGGTGGAGTTCGACGGAGACGGCCGGGCGGTCTCCCTGGAGGAGAAGCCCTCGCACCCGAAGTCCAGCTACGCGGTGCCGGGCCTGTACTTCTACGACAACGATGTGGTGCAGATCGCGCGCGAGCTGAAGCCCTCCCCGCGGGGCGAGTACGAGATCACCGACGTGAACCGGGCGTATCTGGACCGCGGTGCGCTGCAGGTGGAGGTCCTCCCCCGCGGCACGGCGTGGCTGGACACCGGCACGTTCGATCAGATGACCGATGCCGCCGATTACGTCCGCACGATGGAGCGGCGAACCGGCCTGCGGATCGGGGTACCGGAGGAGGTCGCCTGGCGGCAGGGGTTCCTCAGCGACGATGACCTGCGCTCCCGCGCGGGCAAACTGGTGAAGTCCGGGTACGGCACCTATCTTCTGGAGACCCTGGAGAGGGGCCACTGATGGCGAACCTGCTCGTGACCGGCGGGGCCGGTTTCATCGGGTCGAACTTCGTGCACCACGTCGTCTCACACACCGACCACCACGTCACCGTGCTGGACGCGCTCACCTACGCCGGGAACCGGGACTCCCTGGCCGGGCTCGCCGAGAACCGGGTCACGTTCGTGAAGGGCGACATCACCGACGCCGCCCTCGTGGACGAGCTGTTCCAGCAAGCGGACGCGGTGGTCCACTACGCCGCCGAGTCGCACAACGACAACTCGCTGCACGATCCGCGCCCCTTCCTGGACACGAACATCGTGGGGACGTACACGCTGCTGGAAGCGGCCCGCCGCCACGACACCCGGCTGCACCACATCTCCACCGACGAGGTGTACGGGGATCTCGAGCTGGATGATCCGGAGCGGTTCACCGAGGACACCCCGTACAACCCGTCATCGCCGTATTCGTCCACGAAGGCCGGATCCGACCTGCTGGTGCGGGCGTGGGTGCGCTCCTTCGGGGTGCGGGCGACGATCAGCAACTGCTCGAACAACTACGGGCCGTACCAGCACGTGGAGAAGTTCATCCCGCGGCAGATCACCAACGTGATCCGCGGCATCCGCCCGAAGCTGTACGGCAAGGGCGAGAACGTGCGGGACTGGATCCACGCCGACGACCACTCCTCCGCCGTGCTGACCATCCTCGCCGGTGGCGAGATCGGCGACACCTACCTCATCGGTGCCGACGGGGAACGCAACAACAAGGACGTCGTCGAGCTGATCCTGACCCTGATGGGGCAGGATGCCGACGGATACGACCACGTCACCGACCGGGCCGGTCATGACCTGCGCTACGCGATCGACTCCCGCAAGCTGCGCAGCGAGCTCGGCTGGCGCCCGCAGTACGGCGACTTCGAGGCGGGCCTCGCGGCGACCATCGCCTGGTACCGGGAGCACGAGTCCTGGTGGGCCGGGGCCAAGGACGGCGTCGAAGCCTTCTACGCATCCAAGGGCCAGTGACCATGGCCGAGTTCGGCAAGGCTCTCGCGCGCGTCGAAACCCCCATCCCCGGCTTGGTGGTGTTCGAGCTGCCCGTGCACGGCGACGCGCGCGGCTGGTTCAAGGAGAACTGGCAGCGCGAGAAGATGCTCGCCCTCGGCCTGCCCGACTTCGGGCCCGTGCAGAACAACATCTCGTTCAACGACGCCGTCGGCACGACCCGCGGCATCCACGCCGAGCCTTGGGACAAGTGGGTCTCGGTCGCCACCGGCCGGATCTTCGGCGCGTGGGTCGACCTGCGCGAAGGCCCCAGCTTCGGTGCCGTGTTCACCACAGAGCTCGACCCGTCGCGGGCGATCTTCGTGCCCCGCGGCGTCGGCAACTCCTACCAGACCCTCGAACCCGACACCGCATACACGTATCTGGTCAACGACCACTGGTCGCCCGACGCGTCGTACTGGTTCCTGAACCTCGCCGATGAGACAGCCGCGATCGACTGGCCCATTCCGCTCGACCAGGTCGAGATCTCACCGAAGGACCTGGCCCACCCCCGCCTGCGGGAGGTGACACCGATTCCGCCGCGCAAGACCCTCGTGCTCGGCGCCGCCGGGCAGCTCGGCCTCGCGCTGCGCGCCGAGTACGGCGACGCCGCGCACATCGAGTACGCGACCCGCGCCGAGCTGGATGTGGCCGCTGCGGACCTGGCGACGGTGCGGCGCTGGCGCGACTACGACACGATCATCAACGCGGCCGCCTACACCGCAGTCGACCACGCCGAGACGGCCGACGGACGACGGAATGCCTGGTCGGCCAACGTCGCCGCCGTCGCCGCCCTCGCGGCTGTGGCCGCCGAGAACCGCATCACCCTGGTGCACGTCTCCAGCGACTACGTCTTCGACGGGGCGTTGGACCGGCCCTATCGGGAAGACGATGCGGTGTGCCCGTTGGGCGTCTACGGTCAGACCAAGGCCGCCGGCGACGCCGCCGTCGCCACCGCCGCGCGGCACTACATCATTCGCACGTCGTGGGTCATCGGGGACGGCGGCAACTTCGTCCGCACCATGGCCTCACTCGCGGCACGCGGTGTTGATCCGCGCGTCGTGGACGATCAGGTCGGCCGCCTCACCTTCACCGGCGACATCGCCCGCGGCATCCGCCACCTGCTGGACACGCGCGCGCCCTACGGGCTCTACAACCTCACCGGCGAGGGCGAACCGACCTCGTGGGCCCAGATCGCCCGGCAGGTGTTCACCCTCACCGGTCACGACCCCGCACGTGTCACGGGCGTGAGCACCGACGAGTACTTCGCCTCCGCGCCCGGTCCGGTCGCCCCACGGCCCCGCTACAGCGTCCTGGACCTGTCCAAGCTCGAGGCCACCGGATTCCGCCCGACGGATGCCCCCGGCTCACTCACGGAGTACATCTCGGCCTGACCCGCCCCCACCACGATCCGGGGCGTCCCCGCCCACCGGCCGGGGTCGGTCGCGTTGCGTCCGTCGATGAGCAGGCGGATGCCCGGAAGGTCGGCGGGGGCCAGCGTGCGATACGCGCCGTGGTCGGTGTGCAGGATGGCCAGGTCGGCAGGGGCACCGAGGGTGTGGGGGTGGAAGCCGAGCTCGCGCAGTTCCTCGTCGGCGTACAGCGGGTCGTGCACCCGGACGTGCGCCCCGCGGGATCTCAGCGCAGCGACCGTCGGGAACACGCCCGAGAACGCCGTCTCTTTCACGCCGCCGCGGTACGACGCGCCGAGCACCACCGCGGTCAACCCCGACAGGTCGCCGAGGATGATCGCCGCCTGATCGACCAGCCGCTGCGGCATCGATGCGTTCAGAAGGCGCGCGGACCGGATGATGTCGGCGTCGGGATCGGTCGTCAGGTACAGGCGCGGATACACCGGGATGCAGTGTCCGCCCACCGAGATGCCCGGCCGGTGGATGTGGCTGTAGGGCTGGGAATTGCAGGCCTCGATCACCTGGTAGATATCGATGCCGTTCTCACCGGCGAACAGCGCGAACTGGTTCGCGAGTCCGATGTTGACGTCGCGGTAGGTCGTCTCCGCCAGCTTGGCCATCTCGGCCGCCTCGGCGGAGCCGAGGTCCCACACCCCGTTCGGGCGCGCGAGGTCATCCCGCTCGTCGAACTGCAGCACCGCCTCGTAGAACGCGCACGCGATGGCGCTCCCGGCCGCAGACAGTCCGCCGACGAGCTTGGGGTACCGGCGCAGGTCGGCGAAGACGCGCCCCGTCAGCACGCGCTCCGGCGAGAACGCGACGTGGAAGTCCTGCCCCTCGATCAGACCGGATGCGTCCTCCAGCATGGGCTTCCAGCGTCCGCGCGTGGTGCCCACCGGCAGGGTGGTCTCGTACGAAATGAGCGTGTCGGCGGTCAGGTGCGCACCGATCGAAGCTGTGGCGGAATCCATCCACGCGAAGTCCGGCTCCCACGTGGCGTCGTCCACGATCAGCGGCACCACGACCACGACCGCGTCGGCGCCGGGGACGGCGTCGGCGAAGTCGGTGGTGGCGCGCAGCGCACCCGTCCGCACAACTTCGCCCAGTGCGTCGTCCAGCCCCGCCTCGTAGGGGTGCGACCGCGACAGTCCGTTGATCGCCCGAACGGTCGCGGGGTCGAGGTCGACGCCGACGACCTCGTGGCCGGCCGACGCGAACTGCACGGCGAGGGGGAGCCCGATCTTGCCGAGCGCAACGACAGCGATACGCATCCGGCAAGTCTAGGCGGCCGTGCGCTCACCCCCCTCCCGGGGGAGGACCGGCGCGGCCGGACGGCCCACCGAGGCGCCCGGAGCATGCCCCTCCTAGACTGGCGCACGTGGACCCGGCAACCACCCCGCCAGACACAGCCCACGCCCCTCGTCTCGACGCGATCACGGGACTGCGGTGGTGGGCGGCGTTCGGAGTGTTCGCATTCCACATGGCGGTGTTCGCGCCGCTGCCCGCGCACATCGGCGCCTTCTTCCAGCTGGGCGACTACGGTGTGGCGTTCTTCTTCGTCCTGTCGGGCTTCGTGCTCACCTACTCGATGCGTCCGACGACGGCCAAGTCGACGTTCTACTGGCGACGATTCGCTCGCATCTACCCGCTTCACTTCGTCACGCTGCTGCTGGCGATCCCGGTCTTCTACAGCTTCACCCCCGACCCGCAGGACTGGTGGGTGAAGCCGTTCAACGCCGGCATCCTGATGCTGTCGGTGGTCCTGCTGCAGGGCTGGTCGCGCGATCCCGCGATCCTCTTCTCTGGCAATCCCGCGGCGTGGACGCTCACGGTGGAGGCATTCTTCTATGCGCTGCATCCGTTCCTCGCGGCGGGCCTGACACGGATGGGCCGCCGCGGTGCGCTGATCGCAGCAGGCGTCGTGGCGGCCGTCACCATCGGCATCCGCGTCGTGGTGCAGCTCGACCCGGGCGGCTGGGTGGCGATGCTGCCGCTGCCGATCCTGCGGCTCAACGAGTTCGCCCTGGGCATGTGCCTGGCCTGGGCGTTCCGGCTCGGGTGGCGCGTCGGCGTGCACCCGTGGTGGTCGGCTGCAGGCATCGTCGCGGTGGGAGCCACGTTCGTGATCGCCGAGCAACTCGCCCCGGAGACGCCGCTGTTCACCATCGTCGCGATGATCCTGCCCGCGGCGATGGTGCTCCTCTTCGGCGCGCTGATCGCGACGACCTCGGCTGCGGAGATCGCCGGGCGCGTGCGATGGATGACCTGGCGGCCCCTGGTGGCGCTCGGCCAGTGGTCGTTCGCCTTCTATCTGATCCACGCGACCGTGATCTATTCGGCCCGCACTCTTTTCGGCTTCCAGAACCCGGGGTGGATGAACCTTCTCTGGTTCGGCGGCCTCCTCGCGGTCGCCATCGCCGGCGCGGCGGCGCTTCACCTGCTGCTGGAACGGCCGGTGGAGTCGAGGCTGCGCGCTTGGGAGGCGCGTCGGCGTCAGCGGCGCGCCTTACGCAGGCCGCGCCGCGCCGGCGAGTCGGGGCCGGTCATCCTTCCCGGCGAAGGATCGAGATGACCCGCTCCGCTGCGTGACCGTCGCCGTAGGGCGCGGCATCCGTTCGATCGGGGCGGGGTCGGCTTACGGCGGCAGCGATGTCGGTCGGCGATTCGGCCAGTACGTTCCATCCGAGCTCGACGGTCTCCACCCACTCGGTCTCGGACCGCACAGTGGTGCACGGCACGCCGAGCAGGAAGGCCTCCTTCTGCAGACCCCCCGAGTCCGTCACGACGCCCGCGCTGCCCAGGGCCGCCGCGATGAGGTCCGCATAGGGCAGAGGTGCGTGTGCGCGCAGGGAGCCCTGCGTCAACTCGACTCCCGCAGCAACGGCCCGCGCCACGACGCGCGGATGCGCCAGGAGGATCACGGGCCGGTCGAGACGAGCGAGCGCTGACACGATCCCCCGCAGCCGATCCGGGTCATCGGTGTTCTCTGCGCGGTGGATCGTCGCCAGGTAGTAGCCGCCGACCGCAAGCCCGACCCGTTCCCCGAGATCGCCCACGCGATCGTCCACGCCCGCGCGGACCGTGAGCAGCACGTCTGTCATGACATCACCCACGAGGCGCGACCTGGCACGGAGGCCCTCGGACGCGAGATGGCGCATGGCGGTCTCAGTGGGAGCGAGCAGCAGGTCGGCCGCGTGGTCGGTGAGCACGCGATTGTGCTCCTCGGGCATCCGGCGGTTGAAGGAGCGCAAGCCCGCCTCCAGGTGGGCGACCGGCACATGCAGCTTGACCGCGCTGACGGCTGCCGCCAGGGTCGAATTCGTGTCGCCGTACACGAGGACCCAGTCCGGGCGGTGCGCGTCGATCACGCCGTCGAGGGCGGCGAGCATCGCACCGGTCTGCACACCGTGCGAGCCGGACCCCACGCCGAGGTGCACGTCGGGCGGACCGATGCCGAGCTCGTCGAAGAAGACGTCCGAAAGCAGCGGGTCGTAGTGCTGACCGGTGTGCACGATGACGTGGTCTACCCCGTCCGCGCGCGCCGCGCGCGCGAGCGGAGCGAGCTTCACGAACTGAGGACGGGCGCCGACGACGCTGAGCACCTTCACGGGGACCGAGTCTAGGCCGACCCGCGCGGCGTCCGTTCCCGCCCGCTCATCGCCGCAGGCGCGTCAGCGTTCGGGTGCGAACTTGCGCGCCGCGTCTTCGACGACACGCGCAGGCACGCCCTTCAGCACGCTGTACGGGGGCGCCACCGTGTGCTCGCGCACGACAGCCCCCGCAGCGACGACACTGTGATCGCCGATCGCCGCACCCATGAGGATGACCGCATTCGCTCCGACGTGCACATGATCCCCGAGTGTCGTAGGCGCCCGCCCGGTTTCGACGGCACGCTCGCTCACGCACCTCGCGACAGTCGAGTGGGAGTAGATCTGGGCGCCCGAGGAGATCTCGCAGCCATCGCCGATGACGAGGCCGCCGCTGCCGTCGATGACCGTGAACGCTCCGATCCACACGCCTTCGCCGATCGTGGGCTCGCCGACGATCCACGCGTGCGGATTGAACCGATTGGCCGGGATGCCGTGCCACGTCGCCACGTGGCTCGTCAGGTCGCTCTCCACGGGCGGTGCCCTCCACTCCGAGTTCATCGATTCGCATAGGATGGTCGGCGTCTGTCGCACCTCCCGTGACATTCGAGACTCTACGCGTTTGGAACTCTCCCATGTCGGTCCGGTCGAAGTCGATCCTGGTCACGGGCGGCGCCGGCTTCATCGGAAGCCACCTCGTCGATCGGCTGCTCGCCGACGATCCTCGCCGGATCACCGTCGTCGACAACTTCTTCCTCGGCAGCATGGACAATCTGTCCGACGCCATGCTCGCCCGGCCCGACATCGACGTGATCCGACTGGATGCCGCTGATCTCGCCGCGATGCAGGACGTCGTCACCGCGCACGAGGTCGAGACCGTGTTCGACCTCGCGGTCATCCCGCTGCCCACCTCCCTCACCTACCCCGCGTGGACCGTCCAGACCAACGTCGGGATCGCTACGACATTCTGCGAGCTCGCACGACGCGGACTGGTGGAGCGTCTGGTGCACGTCTCCAGCTCGGAAGCGTATGGATCGGCCCGCTACATCCCGATGGACGAAGGTCACCCCCACGACGCGATCACGCCGTACGCGGCGAGCAAGTCGGCGGCCGACCACATCATCGAGTCGTACGTGCAGACCTTCAACATCGACGCGACGGTGATCCGTCCGTTCAACAACATCGGTCCTCGCCAGAACCCCGGATCCTACGCGGGCATCGTGCCCATCGTGGTGCGGCGGGTGATGGATGGCGTGCCGATCGAGATCTACGGCGACGGCGAGCAGACCCGGGACTTCATCTTCGTCAAGGAGACGGCCGGCCTCATCGCGCAGATCCACGACTCCGCGGAATGCCGCGGCCAGGTGCTGAACGTCGCGACCGGCGTCGAGACATCCGTCAACGAACTGGTCCGCCGCATCCTGTCGATCATGGATCGCCCCGAGCATCCGGTCTTCCACTCCGAAGAGCGCCCGGGCGACGTCAGGCGTCACCTCGCCGACGTGTCGAAGCTTCAGGGCATCCTGGGCCACGAGGCGCCGACGCTCTCGGACGATGCACTCACCCAGACGATCGACTGGTACGTCTCGGTCCTTTCATGAGGCTCAACGTCCCCCTCACCGGCGAAGCCGAGGTCGACGCGGTGCGCGCGGTTCTGGAGTCGGGCTACCTGACTCAGGGCGCCCGCACCGCCGATTTCGAGGTCGTGGTGAAGGAGTACGTGGGTACGCGGCACGCGGCGGCTGTGAGCTCGGCGACGACCGGCCTGCACCTTGCCCTCGTGGCGGTCGGCGTCCGGCCCGGCGACGAAGTGATCATCCCGGGATTCAGCTTTCCCGCGACCGCCAACGCGGTGATCCAGCAGGGGGCCGTCCCCGTCTTCGTCGACATCATCGAGGAGACCTTCAACCTGGATCCGGCGCTGCTGGACGCTGCCGTCACCGATCGCACGCGAGCGATCATGCCGGTGCACGCGTTCGGCCTCTGCGCCGACATGGCACCCGTGAACGCCGTCGCCGCCGCGCATGGACTGCCCGTGATCGAGGACGCCGCCTGCGCGCTGGGCGGCACCTACCAGGGGCGCCAGGCCGGATCGCTCGCCACCGCCGGGGTGTTCTCCTTCCACCCCCGCAAGATCATCACGACCGCCGAGGGCGGGATGATCATGACCGATGACGACGAGCTCGCACGGCGCATCGCCGTGCTCCGTGCCCACGGCGCGGTGAGAGGCGAGCTGTACATGGAGTTCGTCGACGCGGGCTTCAACTACCGGCTGAGCGACGTGCACTCGGCGATCGGGCTCGCCCAGATGAAGAGGCTCGACGACATCGTCGCGGGGCGACGCCGCGCTGCCGCGGCGCTGACCGAGCGGCTCGGAGCGGTCGACGGCATCCGCGTGCCGGCTGCGCCTCCCGGCATCGAGCACACCTACCAGTCGTACGTGGTGATGCTCGACGACTCGATCGATCGCGACGGCGTCATCCGCTCGATGCGAGCCCGCGACGTCGAGACGACCCTCGGCACCTACGGGATGCACCTGCAGCCGTACTTCCGGCAACGCTTCGCGATCGCCGACGAGGCCCTTCCGCACACGACCCGGGCGCACCACCAGGCGCTGACCCTCCCCCTCTACCCGCAGCTCCAAGATCCGGATCTGGATCTCATCTCCGAAACCCTGGGCGCGAGCATCGGCGAGAACGTCCGCGTGCCATGAGTGCGGCGGCGGACATCACCATCGTCGACTACGGCGTCGGCAATCTGGGATCGCTGCGCAACGCGATCGCCAAGGTCGGCCATGCCGCGGAGATCTCGGGCGATCCCGCGACGATCGCCGCCGCGCGCCGCCTGATCCTGCCCGGGGTGGGAGCGTTCGACCGTGCGGTCGAGCAGCTCGCGGCCCGCCGGCTGGGCGGGGCGGTGGTGGAGGCGGCGCGTGAGCGCGGCGTGCCGCTGGCGGGAGTGTGCCTGGGGATGCAGCTGCTGATGGACGGCAGCGACGAGGGCGTCCTGCCCGGTCTCGGGCTGATCCCGGGGCGCGTTCGGCGCTTCCCCGACGCGATCGATGGACGGCGATTGCTGGTGCCGCACATGGGTTGGAGCACGGTCTCGGCGGCTAAGCCCTCCCGTCTGGCTCCCTCGCTGACGGACGGCGGCCGCTTCTACTTCGTCCACTCCTACGCCGTCGAACCGGATCGCGCCGAGGACGTGCTGACGTGGACCGAATACGGCATCCGTTTCGCTTCCACGATCGAGCGCGACAACGTCCTGGGCATCCAGTTCCACCCCGAGAAGAGCCACCGCTTCGGACTGGCGATTCTGCGGGAATTCGCGGAGGCTGGAAGCTGATGCACGTCTACCCCCGAATCATCCCCGTGCTCCTGCTGGAGGGCGAGCGGCTCGTGAAGACCCGCGAGTTCGCCGACGCGCGATACGTCGGCGACCCGGTCAACGTGATCAGCATCTTCAACGACCTCGAAGTGGATGAGCTCATGATCCTGGACGTCTCGGGAGCGCGCAGCCGCACGCCCTCGTCGATGGAGCTGCTGCGCCGCATCGCCTCCGAGGCGTTCATCCCCCTGGCATACGGAGGCGGCGTCGACAGCGTCGAGCACGCCGAGCGGATCATCGCCGCCGGCTTCGAGAAGATCGTCGTCAACACCGCCCTCCTCCAGGATCCCGCCGCGGTGCGCGAGATGGTGGACGCGCTGGGCTCGCAGGCGATCGTCGGCTCGGTGGATGTCCGCGCCACGGCATCCGGGTACGCCCCCTACAGCGAGGGCGGCACCGCGCGAGGCGACCTCGACCTCGCGGAATGGGTGCAGCGCGCCCACGACGTCGGTGTCGGCGAGATCATGGTGACGGCCATCGATCGGGAGGGAACGCGGACCGGGATCGATCTGGATCTGGTCCGTGACGTCGTCGAAGCGTCGTCGGTGCCCGTCATCGCGCACGGCGGAGCGGGCACGCGGGAAGACCTCGTCGCGCCGATCGAGCATTCGGGCGCGTCGGCCGTCGCTGCCGGCTCGGCGTTCGTGATGCAGGCCGGTCGCGACAGCGTGCTCATCAACTACCCGACGCGACCGCAGATCGACACGCTGTTCGCGCACCTGTTCGACGGCCGCGGCGACATGGCCGCTTCGGCCGCACTCGCCCACGATCTCGACCTCGTCGCCGCCGACGCCTTCCTGTCGTCTCCGGATGTCTGCGCGAGGTGCATCATCACCTCGGACGTTCCCGGAGCCGCGTTCGACGAGGCCGGCGTCTGCTACTACTGCCATCTCCACGACTCGCTGGACCGGCAGTACCCCGTGGGCCCGGGGAGCGAGCAGGCGCTGGATCGCTTCGTCGCCGAGCTGAAGGCGGCGGGCAAGGGCAAGCAGTACGACTGCATCATGGGGGTGAGCGGCGGGACGGACTCGTCCTACCTCGCCCACCTGCTCGCCTCCAAGGGCGTTCGCCCGCTCGCCGTCCACTTCGACAACACCTGGAACTCTCCCACGGCGACATCCAACATCTTCGCCGTCCTGGACAAGCTGGGCGTCGAGCTCGAGACGTACGTGGTGGACAACGCCGAGTACGACGACATCTACCGCTCGTTCATGCTGGCCGGAGTCAAAGACATCGAGGCGCCCACCGACATCGGCTTCATGGGGGTTCTGTATCGCGCCGCTGAGAAGCACGGCATCCGGCACATCGTCGAAGGGCACTCGTTCCGCACCGAAGGCATCTCGCCCATGGGGTGGCTGTACATGGACGGCGGTTACATCAACGGGGTTCACCGCGAGTTCGGCCGCCTGCCGATGAAGACCTTCCCGAACCTGGACTTCGGCAGATTCGTCAAGTGGTCGGCGTTCAGCCGCATCCAGCGGACTCGGCCGCTGTACTGGATCGACTACAACAAAGAGGATGCGAAGCGCTTTCTTGCCGACGAGTTCGGCTGGCGCTGGTACGGCGGCCACCACCTCGAGAACCGGTTCACGGCGTTCTACCACACTTACTTCCTGCCCACTCGATTCGGCATCAATTTCCGGCAGATCGAGCTGTCTGCGCTGGTGCGGTCCGGCCAGATGGACCGACGGATCGCGGCGGGTCAGTTCATCGAGCCCCGGGTCGGTGATCCCGAGCTCATCGCGATGGTCAAGAAGCGGCTCGGCTTCAGCGACGCGGAGTTCGAGCACGTCATGACGATGCCGAAGAAGGACTACACCGACTACCCGACGTACAAGCGCCGCTTCGAGCTGCTGCGGCCGTTTTTCTGGCTGATGTGGAAGCTGAACCGCGTGCCCAAGAGCTTCTACGTGAAGTTCTGCATCCCGCGGCGGGCGGCGTGAGCGCAGGCTCGACGGTCGTCTTCACCCGTCAGAAGCTGATTCTGCGAGTCGCGTACTGGGTGCTGAAGCCCTTCGCCCTCCTGCGACGCCGCCTCGACTGGGTCGTCGGCCCGGAGGACATCGCGTTGATGGCCACCCACATCGCCGCCGCCCTGCCCCGCTCGTACACCGCGATCCACGCGCGCAACCCGTTCTACGAGGTCGACTATGACGCGGTGATCCAGAAGCCGAGCGCGGCGCTCGGCGGCAGGCTCGCCGTGTGGCGCCGGCTGTACGGCGGGCCTCTGCTGCTCGCGTGGCTCGTCAGCCGCTCCCGCGGCTTCATCTACGTGGGAGGCGGGGCGTTTCTGGAGGGACACCACGACGAGCGTGAGTTCGAGTTCTCCTTCATCCGCGGCCACGGTCGCCGTCTCGTCTGCTACTTCACGGGCAACGACATCCGATCGCCCAAGCTGATGGCGGAGCGGGCGGCACGGACCGGCCGTCCCAACATCGGCACAGCACTCGCCGCGACCGATCCGCTTTTCGCCGGCGATGCCTACGACGAGGCCCGTCGCGTGCGCGCCGAGGTCGCAGACCGGCATGCGGAGGTGATCTTCACCGCGCGAGAGGATCAGCTGTCGTATCTGACCTCCCCCACACGGCCGTTCCTCTACTTCTACCCCGACGAGCAGTTCGCGGCGAACTCCGCCAAGTTCGAGTCGACCGACAAGATCGTGGTCGTGCACGCGCCGTCGAACCCCCTGCTGAAGGGGACGGATGCCGTGCGCCGTGCCATGGCACGCATCACGTCCGAGAACCCCACGGTGGAGTACCGCGAGCTCATCGGCGTGCCGCACGACCAGGTGCTGGGGGCGCTGGATGGCGCCCACATCGCTCTCAACGAGTTCTACTCGTCCATGCCGGGGGTGTTCGGAGTCGAGGCGATGGCGCGCCGTTGCGTCCTTGTGACGAGCGCGCGCGTCCAGGACGAGCCGGATCTGGGACCGGACGCCGAAGGCGGTTGGGTGGTCGCCGACGTCGACACGCTCTACGACGTCGTGACCGAGGTCATCGCGCATCCCGAGGAGATGTCCGGCCAGGCGGACCTCGGCTGGGAGTGGGCGCGCGCGCACGCGTCAGCGTCGGCCAGCCGCGCCGCTCTTGCGGCCGCACTGGCGCCGCGGCCGGCGGGCTAGCCGCATCCCGTGGCACCGCTTCGCGTTCCCGGCCCGCGTTCGAGCACGTGCCGCGAGGCGCAACGCGCGCCGCGAGCATCACGCGGGTCGCGCGATGCCAGTCAGCTCCCCGCAGCGAGCCGCGCGATCGCCGCGCGCCAGATCTCGACCTGCGACTCGGCGGACAGCTCGCGCGCGGAGCGATCCGCGGCCGCCTTCCA
>Ga0190271_10000934_pt1 | contig 15794 bp, 17 predicted proteins | sample Popmic356T_FD_133747 | JGI IMG/M metagenome (GOLD analysis project Ga0190271, IMG submission 133747) | Populus adjacent soil microbial communities from riparian zone of Weber River, Utah, USA - 356 T | ecosystem: Environmental > Terrestrial > Soil > Riparian zone | place: USA: Utah | collected...
GATGGCGGTGCTGCCCTTGGCGGAGCTCGAAGGCTTGCGTGAAACGATGTACCTCCTGAGTTCGCCCGCCAATGCCAGGCATTTGCTGGAGTCCATTGCGGAGGCGGACGCGGGCAAGTTGGTGGAACGCGAACTGATCGAGCCATGAGTCTGCTCTGGACCGAGCGCGGTTGGAGCGACTATCTTTTCTGGCAAGTCAACGATCCAAAAATGCTTTCGCGGATCAACGAGATCATCACGGATACGCGACGAAGTCCGTTCAAGGGGATCGGTTCGCCGGAGCCTCTGCGCCAAAACCTGAAAGGCTGGTGGTCGCGGCGTATCACGCAGGAGCACCGGTTGATTTACCGGGTCCAGGGGACTGGCGACGCGCAGGTACTGGAAATCTCCAGCTGCCGGTTCCACTACGCCGATTGACGCTTGCCTTCGGCAGGTCGGCGAAATAGCTCGTTGCGAGCAAGCTTCGTTAGGGAAATCGCGCATGAACGTCCTTTTGATCGGCTCCGGCGGCCGCGAGCATGCCTTGGCGTGGAAGCTGGCGGCGTCACCTCTGCTGACGAAGCTCTACGCCGCGCCGGGCAATCCGGGCATTGCGCGTGAGGCCGAGATTGTCGTGCTCGATATTGCCGACCATGCGGCGGTGGTTTCCTTCTGCGAGGAGAAAAAGATCGGCCTGGTCGTCGTCGGCCCCGAAGGGCCGCTTGTCGACGGCATCGCCGACCCGCTGCGCGACAAGGGTATTCGCGTGTTCGGTCCCTCGAAGGCCGCCGCCCGGCTCGAGGGCTCAAAGGGCTTCACCAAGGAATTGTGCGCCGACTACGGCATCCCGACCGGCGCCTTTGGCCGTTTCGACAACGCCAATGATGCGCGCGCCTATGTGCGCGGCGTGGGCGCGCCGATCGTCGTCAAGGCTGATGGGCTGGCCGCCGGCAAGGGCGTCACGGTCGCCATGACGCTGGAGGAAGCGGAAGCGGCCATCGACGCTTGCTTCGACGGCGCATTCGGCGAGGCCGGGGCCGAACTCATTGTCGAGGAATTCCTCGAAGGCGAGGAAGCGAGCTTCTTCTGCCTGTGCGACGGCAAGACGGCGCTGCCCTTCGGCACCGCGCAGGACCACAAGCGCGTCGGCGATGGCGATACGGGACCGAACACCGGTGGAATGGGCGCCTACTCACCCGCCCCGGTCATGACGCCGGAGATGATCGAGCGCACCATGCGCGAGATCATCGAGCCGACCATGCGCGGCATGGCCGAGCTGGATGCGCCGTTCTCCGGCGTGCTGTTTGCCGGGCTGATGATTACAGCCGAGGGGCCGAAGCTCATCGAATACAATGTCCGCTTCGGCGATCCGGAATGCCAGGTCCTGATGATGCGGCTGAAGGACGATCTTCTGGTGCTGCTCGGCGGCGCGGCAGACGGGCAGCTGGGCCACCTGTCCGCCCGCTGGCGCGACGACGCCGCGTTGACGGTGGTGATGGCGGCGCAGGGTTACCCGGCTCAGCCGGAGAAGGGTTCGCAGATACGCGGCGTCGATGCGGCCGGATCCGTCGAGGGAGTGGAGGTCTTCCACGCAGGAACGGTCGAAAAGGATGGGAAACTCCTCGCCAATGGCGGCAGGGTGCTCAACGTGACAGCGATGGCGGGCTCGGTCAGCGAGGCACAGGGCCGCGCCTATGCGGCTGTCGACCTTCTGGATTGGCCGCAAGGTTTCTGCCGCCGGGACATCGGCTGGCGGGCGGTGGAGCGGGAGAAGGCGGGCAAATGACCGTCACCATCTATCACAATCCGGCCTGCGGCACTTCGCGCAATACGCTTGCGATGATCAAGGCGTCCGGCGAGACGCCTGAGGTGATCGAATATCTCGTTGAGCCGCCCTCTCGTGCGCGGCTGGTGGAATTGCTCGGGCTTCTCCAGCTGTCAGCGCATGACCTGTTGCGGCGCAAGGACACGCCCTATGCCGCGCTCGGCCTCGACGATCCGAAATGGAGTGACGAGCAACTGATCGACTTCATGGTCGCTCACCCAATTCTGATCAACCGGCCGATCGTTGTCAGCCAGCGCGGCGCTATGCTGGCTCGGCCGTCCGAAAAGGTCCTCGAAATCCTCGCCACCCCCGTGCAGCGCTTCGAGAAGGAAGACGGGGAAGTCGTGACGTTTGAACCTTAGTGACGGCCCCGCCCTCGACGGCGCGCCCTGTTGCACCGCTGCAGTCGTCATCGGATCGACGCTCCCCGCCAACGCGGCCACCGGGGTGGTCAATCCGCGAAACGCCTCCGGATCGCTATCGGCATCCATGGCTGGCTCATATCCTGCCGGAGCAGTGGCCGACGCCATCATGGCGACGGGCTTCGGCGCCGAAGCGTCATCCCGCAGCGGCCGTGGCGCGCTGCGCGCCGGATAGCGCTCGCCCGCTTGCAGGAAGGCATAGGCCAGCGCCAGCAGCGAGCCCGGTTCCAGCTCGACCTGCGCGTAGGAGAGCTCCACATCGCCGGCCAGCGCCAGGGTGCGCGAAACCGGCACGGGAACAGTGGCAATCACATCGACCGGCGGCGGGCCCAGCAGGCCGCCGAACGGCCAGGCCCGGCGCAATTCGTCGGGGGTCAGCGTCGTCACATTGACGTCGATGTCGTACTTGGTTCCCGCGACCCTGTAGGGACAGCGCCGCGCGTTGCAGTTTGCCTGGGCGGAAAACTGCCACAGCGCATAGCTCTCCCAATTGCCCTTCGGGAAATGCATGCCGATTTCCGGCTTGTAGCGCGCATACCAGAGCGGCAGACGCGACAGCAGCGGATAGACGCTGCGATTGTCCGCGATGTGTCTGGCGGTGTTTCCATTGGTGTAGAGGATGGGGTAGCGGCCCGTCCGGCGCCGGATCTCCTGCACGAAGGTCTCCGCGTCCGCCAGCGACATCCATTTGTCAGGGTCGTTCTCCTCGATGTCGAGCGCCATCAGGTCGTCCGGGCCGGGCTTGGCGAAATCGAGGAAATTTTCCGCTTGCTCGAGCGGATTGCCGGGACGCGCCAGATGATAGGCGCCCCATTTCAGGCCAAGCGCCTTGGCCAGTGTGCGGCGGGTCTGGAACAGTTCCTGCGCCACCGCGTGGCGGCGCCAGAGCGTCTTGCACAAGCGCAGTTCCACGACGTCGCCCGAGCAGTAATAGGCCGGCGCCAGCCCGTCCGAAGCCTTGTTGATGAAGCCGACGATGCGCTTGTCCGACACCATTTCGGGCCAGTCGATCGGGTTGTATTCATAGGCGTCGATGACCAGCGCGCGATCCTCGCGCTTCCAGGGTTCGGAGAAGTCCGATGCGCCCGCAACGCCGATCATCGCGGCAAGCGCGCCGAGCGCCGTCAGAAGGGAGCGAATTGGTTGCGCCATGTTCGCGTCGTCCATGTGCAAAAGCCCATGGTGGAGACGTATGGTTAATATTGCCTTGCGCCGCATGATGGTCCGGCCGCGTCCCTCGCCGGCGTTCGGTCATACCACGACGGAACATTCGAGCCAGACAGCACCCCGCGCCTCGCACCAAAGCGGACTGTGCCCAGTCGTGTGTTGGATGCGATCCACTAGTTTCCAGTGGCGGTTGTCAGCGTTGGTCAATACTCTTGCGGCTGGCTCAGCGCTCGCTCTACGCGATCGAGGTCCGCGCGGGTGGATTGACGCTTACGTAAGAAGAATGTAGCCCGTCCTGTGAGGGCGCCCCTGGCGCGCGGGACGGGAATGCCAGGAGGAGGACGCATATGTATCGGGCGCCGGTGGCGGAAATCGCCTTTACGTTGAAACATGTTGCGGGTCTCGGCGCCGCGATTGAGGCGGGTGCGCTCGGCGATCTCGGCGACGACCTCGTGGACGCGATCCTCGAAGAGGCGGGGCGCTTCGCGACCGAGGAAATTGCACCGCTGCGCAAGGTCGGCGACGAGGTCGGTGCGGTGTGGCACGACGCCGCGGTGACCACGCCGCCCGGCTGGAAGGAACTTTACCGGCGGTGGATCGATGGCGGCTGGAACGCGCTGCAGGGTCCGGAAGAATATGGCGGGCAGGGGCTGCCGACAATGCTCGGCGTTGCCACGCTGGAAATGTGGAATGCGGCGTCGATGGCTTTCGGCATCGGTCCCACGCTGACCATGGGAGCCGTTGAGGCGGTCGAAAAGCACGGTTCCGAGGAGCTGCGCGACACCTATCTTGCCAAGCTCGTCTCCGGCGAGTGGATGGGCACCATGAACCTGACGGAGCCGCAGGCAGGATCGGACCTCGCCGCGCTGCGGACCCGCGCCACCCCCGCCGGTGACGGCACCTATCGCATCTTCGGCCAGAAGATATTCATCACCTATGGCGAACACGATTTCACCGACAACATCGTCCATCTGGTTCTGGCGCGCCTGCCCGACGCGCCGGCGGGCACGCGCGGCATCTCGCTGTTCCTGGTGCCGAAATTCCTGGTCGACACAGATGGATCGCTGGGCGCGCGCAACGATGTCTTCTGCGCTTCCATCGAGCACAAGCTGGGCATTCACGGCTCGCCGACCGCGACGATGATCTTCGGCGACGGGTTCGCCAAAGACCGCGAGCCGGGCGCGATCGGCTGGCTGGTCGGCGAGGAGAATCGCGGCCTGGCCTGCATGTTCACCATGATGAACAATGCCCGCCTGGCGGTGGGCATGCAGGGCGTTGCCGTGGCGGAAGCCGCTTTCCAGATGGCGCTCGCCTATGCCCGCGAGCGCCGGCAAGGCAAGGCCGAGCACTATCAGGGCCAGGGGATGGCGCCGATCGTCTATCATCCGGACGTACAGCGGAACCTGCTGACCATGCAGGCGCTGACGGGCATTGCCCGGGCCATCAGCTATGCCTGCGCGCATGCCATCGACATGGCGGCCGCGGCGACCCCGGAAGGCGCCGGACATTGGCGCGACCGCGCCAATCTGCTGACCCCGGTCGCCAAGGCGTTCTCCACCGATATCGGCGTCGAAGTCGCGTCGATCGGCGTGCAGGTGCACGGCGGCATGGGTTTCATCGAGGAGACGGGCGCCGCCCAGCTGCTGCGCGACGCCCGCATTGCGCCGATCTACGAAGGCACCAACGGCATTCAGGCGATCGACCTTGTGACGCGCAAGCTGCCGCTCGCGGGCGGCGAACATGTCGGCGGCTACATCGAAGAATTGCGGCAGGTCGTTGTGGCGGTGGCGGAATCCAATCGCGGCGATTTCGGCAGCTGCGCCGAATGCCTGACCCAGGCGCTGGATCACCTTTCCGAAGCCACCCGGTTCCTGCAGGGCGCTGTGTCCGAAGGACGGATGGGACAGGCGCTGGCCGGCGCCACGCCCTATCTCAGGCTTTTCGCCCTGGCCTCGGGCGGAGCCTACCTTGCGAAGGGCGCGCTCGCCGATGATTCCACGGATCGGGCGGCGCTCTGCCGGTTCTTCGCCGAAAATCTGATCGGCGAGTGTGGCGCCTTGAAGGACCGCGTGACAGCCGGCGCAGACAGCCTGTCGGCGGCTTCCGCCGCCTTGCTCAAATCCTGATATCGGAGAGATCGTATCTTATGAGCGACCACATTCTCGTCGAGCGCGACGGCGCCGTCCAGATCGTCCGCATGAACCGTCCGGACAAGAAGAACGCCCTGACGCGCGCCATGTACGGCACGATGGCCAAGGCGCTGCGCGACGGCGATGCGGACCCCGGCCGTCCGCTGTCACGTCGTCCTTGGCGTGCCGGGCGCATTCTCCGCCGGCAACGATCTCGCCGATTTCATGGTCATCGCCATGGGCGGCGAGGGCGGCAATGAGGTATGGGACTTCCTGATCGCGCTGGCGGAGTTGCAGAAGCCCCTGATAGCCGGCGTGGATGGCATCGCCGTCGGCATCGGCACGACGATCAACCTGCATTGCGACCTCACCTTCGCCACGCCGCGTACCGTCTTCCGCACGCCGTTTGTCGATCTCGGCCTGGTTCCGGAAGCGGGTTCCAGCCTGCTGGCGCCCGGCGTGCTTGGCCGGCAGGGGGCTTTCGCCCTTCTGGCGCTCGGCGAGGGATTTTCAGCGGAACGGGCGCTGCACGCCGGGCTGATCCATCAAATCGTCGGCGAAGTGAAGCTGGAGCCGGCGGTCTTCGCAGCCGCCCAGGCAATCGCCTCGAAGCCGCCGCAGGCTCTCAAGATCGCGCGCGATCTGATGCTGGGCGACCGGTCGGCCTTGAAGGAGCGCATCCGCGCCGAAGGCGAGCATTTCCGCGAAAGGCTGACCTCCGACGAGGCACGCGCGGCCCTGATGGCTTTCATGAGCCGCAAGGCGTCGTAATCTCTCAATTCCGTCCTCAAGACGCGGAAAAGCCGGCCCGTGTGAACGGACCGGCTTTTTGATATCGCGCCAAGCCTAGTTGTAAGGCGAGTAGCAAGTGCGGCGCGGGCCGCCATACGGCTGATACGTATCGCTATAGGCATCGTATGAGCGATAGCGGTCATAGCACCATTGCACATGGGCGCTGTTGCCGTTGGAGCGATAGACGCGGCGCGGCGCATAGTAACGCGGCGCGGGCTGAGCCAAAGCGCCACCGATGATTGCACCGGCAATGAAGGCGCCTGCGGGGAACCAATAGTCGCCATGGCGCTGATAGCCGGGACGGTAAGCACGGTAGCCGCGATGGCCGTTGTAGTAGTGGTTCCCACCGTTGCGATAATAGCCGTGGCGGCGATACTGGACCTGCTCGACATCGCTGGTCGGCACGTCGCCCCGCACCATCGGCACGACGGGCGCGGCCTGCGAGGCGACGGATGTGGTTGCCACCGCCGTCATGGCCATCGTTGCCGCACAAAGGGTCGATAAGAGCTTCTTCATTGTTGGTTCCTTTCCTCGGTACCTATACCGGGATTCTCGCAATTCCCTCATGAATGGAAGCTGAACGCGCAGCCGCGAGAAAAGTTCGCCCATACGGCGTTATGGAAAGAGCTGCGTTTTCGTCCACGCGCCGCCATCGCGGCTGAAAACGGTGCGATCGTGCAGCCGGAACGGCCGATCATGCCAGAATTCGATCGTCTCCGGCAGGATACGAAAGCCTGACCAATGGTCGGGACGGGGGATATCGCCGACCATGTGCCTAGCTGTGTATTCCGCGACGGCCTTCTCCAGGGCGAAGCGGCTTTCCAGCGGCCGCGATTGTTTCGAAGCCCAGGCGCCGATTCGGCTGCCGCGCGGCCGCGAGGCAAAATATTCGTCGGCCTCGGCTTTGCTGACGACTTCGACCGGTCCGCGAATGCGCACCTGGCGGCGCAGCGATTTCCAATGAAAGCACATCGCCGCTTTCATTGCGCTCAGAACCTCACGGCCCTTGGCGCTCTCGAAATTCGTGTAGAAGATGAAGCCCCTGGGGTCATACCCCTTCAGCAGAACCATGCGCACATTCGGCATCCCGTCTGGATCGACCGTAGCCAGCGCCACGGCATTGGGATCGTTGAGTTCGGTCCCCGACGCCTCCGCGAGCCATGCGCCGAACAGCGCGAAGGGCTCCTCGACTTGAAAAAAGTCATCGTTCGTTAACTCGGACTTGCTCATGTCTTGATCACTCTATCGCCGTCTCAGGAGATTGCCGATTGCTGCCTGTCGCGCAAGCGCAAGCTCGTAGGCCAGTAGCGTCCGGGATGCGGGCTGCTTTCGCGGCCGGCGTGCTTGTTCTGGCTGGCTGCGGCGCCGGCACCGCGCCCATGCAGCAGGCCGCGACGGACCCCGCCATCGTCGGCTCGATCTCGCCGCAGACCGAAGCGTCCGGCGATGTCCAGAAAGTCTCCGACGAGGTAACCATCCGCAACGCGGTGTCATCGGTGGACATCGCCCAGATGCCGGGCGATCAGATCGGTTGGGCCAACGCCGACACCGGCTCGCGCGGCGCCATCAGCGCGCTGGTCGAGAGCAAGGAGGACGGGCTGCTGTGCCGCAAATTCACGACGACCCGCGAGAGTTTCGATGGTGTGGCCCTCTATCAGGGTAAAACGTGCATGGCGGGTCCGGGCCAGTGGCAGATGCTGGCCTTTCGAGCTATGTAACCACTGGAATTTCTTCCTAGGCGACCGCATATAGGCGGTTGGGTCTACCGGACCCCGGCAGGTGGGAATTGATGCGTGATCCTTACGATGTGCTGGGAGTGGCGAAGTCCGCCTCGGCCAAGGAGATAAAGTCGGCATACCGCAAGCTCGCCAAGAAGCATCATCCGGACCAGAATCCGAATGATCCCAAGGCGAAGGACCGGTTTTCGCAGGCCAACCAAGCTTACGAGATCCTGGGCGACGAGAAGGCCCGGGGCGCTTTCGATCGCGGCGAGATAGACGCCGAAGGCAAGCCGAAGTTCCATGGCTTCGAGGGCGGGGGATTTGGCCCCGGCGGCGGCGATCCGTTTGGAGGCTTTCGGCAGGGGCGCTCAGGCCCGGGCGGTTCGCATTTCGAGTTTCGTTCCTCGGGTGGGGGGGACCCGTTGGGCGGTACCGCTGAAGACATTTTCAGCCAGTTGTTCGGCGATGGGCTGGGCCGTGGCGCCGGACCGGGCCGCGGGCCGCGCGTGCAGCCTGGCAACGACCTCAATGTGGGTCTCGACGTCAGCGTCGAGGACGTGGCCACCGCCGCCAGGGTGAGCGCGCTGTTCCCCGATGGCCGCAAGATCGCGGTCAAGCTGCCCGATTTCGTCGAAGACGGTCAGGTGATCCGCCTGAAAGGGCAGGGCGAACAGGGGCCGGCAGGTCCTGGCGACGCGCTGGTCAAGATCAGGATACGCCGCCATCCGCGATATCGCATCGAGGGCCGCGACCTGCACGCGGATTTGCCGGTGGCCTTGAAGGACGCAGTGCTGGGCGAAAAAGTCGCCGTGGAAACGCCGGCGGGCAAGATCGCCGTCACCGTCCCGGCCTGGTCGAGCTCCGACAAGACGCTGCGGCTGAAGGGCCGCGGCCTTCCGCTAAAGGGCGGCGGCCATGGCGATCTCTACGTCCATGTGCGTGTCATGCTGGAGCATGACGCCGAGCTTGAGGCACTGATGCGCAGGAAGTGATCGCTCTTCGCTGCTCGGGGTAGTGAGTGCAAGGCCGGTGTGCCTCGCGTCATAGTTGTGCTGAAAATAGCTCAATCTATGAATACGTTGCGACTGCACCCACGGAAGTGATCGCCATGCCTGTTGCTGATAGTTATGTGCTGCGTATCGCGGATGATGGGCGTTTGCCTTTCGACATTGGGACTCCGAGCGCCCCGACGCGCGAGGCGATGGCAGAACTGGAGTCAGGCAAGGCAAAGAGCTTTTCCAGCATTGACGCGCTGATGGCCGACCTGCATGCGGGCGATTGAGCGCTCGTCTCAGTGGCGATTGGGCAGGATATCGTGACTGCCATCTGATCTATCGCAAGCCCTACGCGGACACGTTGCGGCTGGCCCGACTGGGCTCGCACAGCGAAGTATTCGGATGGGGCCTACTCGGAAGGCGTCATAGGCGGTTACCGGAACTGACCCGCTGGCGGCGTTCCTGGATGAGACTCCGGATCGATTCCCCCGGAAGCCCGCCGCCCGCCCCGGGCGTTTGCTCCTTGATGGCGGTTTTTGCCTGTGCGATAGGGCGTCTCCAATTCCAAGCGCATTCGGGAGAATCTCATGGCGGCTGGACAGGGCCTGATGGCCGGCAAGAAGGGCCTCATCATGGGGGTCGCCAACAACCGGTCGATCGCCTGGGGAATCGCCAAGGCCTGTGCCGACCAGGGCGCGGAGATTGCGCTCACCTATCAGGGCGAAGCTTTCAAGAAGCGCGTTGAACCGCTGGCGCAGGAACTCGGCGCGCATGTGGTCGGCCATTGCGACGTGACCGAGGAAGAAACGCTCGACGCCGTCTTCGCCAATGTGGAGAAGCAGTTCGGCAAGCTCGACTTTCTCGTCCACGCGATCGCCTTCTCGGACAAGGAAGAGCTCGACGGCCGCTACATCGCCACCACCCGCCAGAACTTCCTGCGTACCATGGATATCTCCGTCTATTCCTTCACCAATGTCGCAAGGCGCGCCGAAGCGTTGATGAATGACGGCGGATCGCTGCTGACGCTGACCTATTACGGCGCGGAAAAGGTGATGCCGCATTACAATGTCATGGGCGTCGCCAAGGCGGCGCTGGAAGCCAGCGTGCGCTATCTCGCAGTCGATCTCGGAGCCAGGGGCATTCGCGTCAACGCCATTTCGGCGGGGCCGATCAAGACGCTGGCCGCGTCCGGCATCGGCGACTTCCGCTACATTCTCAGATGGAACGAGTACAACGCGCCCCTCAAGCGCACCGTCTCGGTGGAGGAGGTCGGCGATTCCGGCCTCTACCTGCTCTCCGACCTGTCGCGCGGCGTCACCGGCGAGGTGCACCATGTCGATTCCGGGTATCATGTCGTGGGCATGAAGGCCGTTGATGCGCCCGACATCTCCGTCGTCAAGGAGTGAGGCTGGCCGCCTCTTCGAGCATCTGGGCGTAGCATCATGTTTCCGCTGGTCTATTTCGTGCGCCATGGCGAGACCGACTGGAACGCCGGCAACCGCTTCCAGGGCCAGAACGAGGTCGACCTCAACGCCAATGGACAGGCCCAGGCCGAGCGCAACGGCAGAAAACTGGCCGAACTGATCCGCGATCCCTCGGTGTTCGATTTCGTGGCGAGCCCGATGCGCCGCACGCGCGAAACAATGGAACTGCTGCGCGCGGCGATGGGGCTCCCGCGCGACGGCTACCGCCAGGACTCCCGTCTGGTTGAAGTGCATTTCGGCGACTGGACCGGCTTCACGCCGGACCAGCTCAAGCAGCAGGATCCCGAATTCAAGCGCCGACGCCGCAGCGACAAATGGAACATCGTCCCGCCGGGCGATGGCGCCGAAAGCTACCAGATGCTTCTGCTGCGGATGCGGCCCTGGTTCGAGGAATTGTCGCAGCCTACCGTTTGCGTGACCCATGGCGGCGGCATCCGCGTGGCTTTCCGGCTGCTCGGGGGGCTGGGTGACGACGAGGCGGCCAATATGGAAGTGCCGCAGGACAAGGTGCTGAGGCTTCAGGACGGCGCGCTGGACTGGCTGTAGGCTTTGCCCGCCTACTGTTCGTCGGGCAATTGCATGTCGGTGATCAGGTTCTCGCCATTCACCTTGTCGTATGCCAGCACGATCTCCATGCCCTCATGCAGCGTGGCCACGTCGAATTCGCCGGGAATCTTGTAGGACTTGCCGTCGTCCAGGGTGATCGTCTGCTTTTCCGGGTCGATTTTGGTGACCTTGCCGTCCGCCTGGTCCGCGAAGGCCGCGGTGGAAATCAACAGGGCCGAGATTGAAGCAAGCACGAAGCGCATCGGTTTCCTCTTCCTGACAGGCCTTCTCTTGGCGGAAGGCTTGGGGGCATTGAAAGGCTTAGCGGAACTGAAAGAGCGCCTGAATGTGTCAAAAGTAGCGCCCAGCCGCGAAGCGGTTTGACCACCCCCAAAAACGACAATAGAAGGCGGCTTCGATTTAGCCTGCCGGCAGAGCCAATTTTCCATGTCTCACAACACGTTCGGCCACCTGTTTCGCGTTACGACCTGGGGTGAGAGCCACGGGCCGGCGCTCGGCTGTGTCGTCGACGGCTGCCCTCCCGGCATCCGGTTCACGCAGGCCGATATTCAGGGCGACCTCGATCGCCGCCGCCCCGGTCAATCGCGCTTCGTCACACAGCGCCGCGAACCCGATACGGTGAAAATCCTGTCCGGTTTCATCCTGGACGAGGACGGCGAGACGATGATCAGCACCGGCACGCCGGTGTCGATGCTGATCGAAAACGTCGACCAGCGCTCCAAGGACTATGGCGAGATCGCCCGGCAGTTCCGCCCGGGTCACGCCGACTATGCCTATGAAACGAAATATGGCCTGCGCGATCATCGCGGCGGCGGCCGCTCCTCGGCCCGCGAGACGGCGGCGCGCGTCGCCGCCGGCGCTCTGGCGCGCAAGGTTGTGCCCGGCCTGACCGTGCGCGGCGCACTAGTGGCGATGGGCGAGAAATCGATCGACCGCGGCGCCTGGGATTGGGATTTCATCCAGGCCGCCGAAAATCCGTTCTTCACGCCCGACAGGGCTTCAGTCGAAGTCTTCGCCGCCTATCTCGACGGCATCCGTAAGGCGGGTTCCTCGGTCGGCGCTGTCATCGAGATCGTTGCCGACGGCGTGCCGGCGGGCCTTGGCGCGCCGATCTACGGCAAGCTCGACCAGGATATCGCCGCCGGCCTCATGTCGATCAATGCCGTGAAGGGCGTCGAGATCGGCAATGGCTTCGAGGCCGCGCGCATCACCGGCGAGCAGAACGCCGACGAAATGCGCATGGGCAATGACGGCCAGCCGAAATTCCTGTCCAACCATGCAGGCGGCATTCTGGGCGGCATCTCGACCGGCCAGCCGGTAGTCGCCCGCTTCGCCGTCAAGCCCACCTCCTCGATCCTGACGCCGCGCCGCTCCATCGACAAGGACGGCAAGGAAGTCGAGGTCGTCACCAAGGGCCGCCACGACCCCTGCGTCGGCATCCGGGCCGTTCCGATCGGCGAGGCCATGGTCGCCTGCGCGATTGCGGATCATTACCTGCGCCACCGGGGACAGACGGGAAGAGTTTAGGGGAGTAGGGCAGTAGGGCACTATGTGACCCTTGCCTTTGACTTGCCGGTCCATTCTGCTTTTCCTACTGCCCTACTGCCCTACTGCCCTACTGCCCTACTGCCCTACTGCCCTACTGCCCTACTGCCCTACTGCCCTACTGCCCTACTGCCCTACTGCCCTACTGCCAGCGAGCGAAGCGAACATCATGCCCTACGATCAGACCAAAGTCGTCGAAGCCCTGCGCGCTTTCGAGCGTGGCGAGATCGTCGTCGTCATGGACGATGACGGCCGCGAGAACGAAGGCGACATGATCGTTGCGGCCGTGCATTGCACGCCGGAAAAGATGGCCTTCATCGTTCGCCATACCTCAGGCATCGTCTGCGCGCCGATGACCCGCGATGAGGCCCGGCGGCTCAACCTGGCGCCGATGGTCGCCGACAACGACTCGCCGCACACCACGGCTTTCACCGTCAGCGTCGATTTCAAGCATGGCACCACGACCGGCATTTCCGCCGACGACCGTACGTTGACCGTGCGCAACCTCGCCAATGGCAATGTCGGCGCGTCTGATTTCGTGCGGCCCGGCCACATCTTCCCGTTGGTGGCGCGCGAGGGGGGTGTCCTCATGCGGTCCGGGCACACCGAAGCGGCGGTCGATCTTTGCAAACTGGCGAACCTGCCGCCTGTCGGCGTCATCTGCGAGATGGTCAACGACGATGGCTCGGTGATGCGCGGGCCGCAGGTCACTGGCTTTGCCCAACAGCATGGTCTGAAGCAGGTGTCGGTGGCCGACCTGATTGCCTATCGCCAGCGCCAGGAGACATTGGTCCAGCGCATCGAAAGCTTCGACATCGACACGCCCGCGGGCAAGGCCAAGGCCCACACCTACACGCTGCCCTGGGACATGATGCACCATCTCGCCATCGTGTTCGGCGACATCCGGGATGGCGAGAACATTCCGGTTCGTCTGCATTCCGAGGATGTGGTGGCGGATGTGTTTGGCGCCGGGCAGCGGCTCGACGCCGTGATGACGTCGATGGCCGAGCGCAAGCGCGGCGTCATCGTCTATCTGCGCGAAGGCTCGGTCGGCGTCGGACATCAGGCCCGTGCGCGCCGTGCACAGGAAGGCGAAGGCCACGAGGAAGCGCTGCGGCGGGAAAGCGAGTGGCGCGAGATCGGCCTTGGCGCCCAGATTCTCAAGGATTTGGGCATTTCGTCGATAAACCTGATCTCCTCGCGCGAGCGCCATTATGTCGGCCTGGAAGGCTTCGGCATCCGGATCAGCAAGACGGAAATTCTTTAGGGCCAGCTTTGCCGACTTGCGTCGGATTGGAACGCGGGGAGGGGGAAGAATCCTGAAACTTTCCCCAGGCTTCGGGGCAGAGCGCGTGGCCACAGCCGGCTTTGCTGCTATGCTGGGGCAATGTCCACCCGCCTCTACACGCATCCGATCTATCTTGAACATCTGACCCCGCCCGGACATCCGGAACGGCCGGATCGGCTGCGGGCGATCGCCAAGGTGCTGGACGACGAGGCTTTCGCCGATCTCGACCGGCAGCAATCGCCGTTGGGCGACGAGGCGACGATCCTGCTCGCCCACCCGGAGCCATTCGTGGAAAAGGTGCGCAACGCGATCCCCGAGGAAGGGCTCGCCACCATTGACGCCGACACCACCGCGAGCCCCAAGAGCTGGCAGGCGGCGCTCACCGCCATCGGCGCAGCCAACGCCGCCGTAGACGATGTCTTCTCCGGCGCCGCCGACAATGTCTTCGTCGCCGCGCGCCCGCCGGGCCATCACGCTGAAAAGACCACGGCCATGGGTTTCTGCCTGTTCAACACGGCGGCCATCGCGGCCCGCTATGCGCAGAAGAAGCATGGTGCGGAGCGGGTCGCGATCGTCGACTGGGACGTCCACCACGGCAACGGCACCCAGGACATCTTTTGGGCCGACCCCAGCGTTCTGTTCTGCTCGACGCATCAGATGCCGCTTTATCCCGGCACCGGTGCGATCAACGAGACCGGTGCCGGCAATATCGTCAACGCGCCGCTGTCTCCGCAGACCGGCAGCGACCTCTTCCGCGAGGCGTTTCGCTCGCGCGTCTTGCCGGCCCTGGCCAATTTCGCGCCGGACCTGATTATCGTTTCGGCCGGCTTCGACGCGCATCATCGCGATCCGCTGGCCGAGATAAACCTCACCGAAGAAGATTTCGACTGGGCAACCGGGCAATTGCTGAACGCCGCCTCGCGGCATAGCGGCAACCGCCTCGTCAGCCTGCTGGAAGGCGGGTACGATTTGCAGGGGCTGTCCTATTCGGTCGCCGCCCATGTCGGCCGCCTGATGAAGGGATAAGGGATGAACGGCGAGACCACTACGAATGAGGACGTCAAGGCGCTGCGCTTCGAACAGGCGCTGGAGGCGCTGGAGAAGATCGTCGAAGATCTGGAGCGCGGCGAGGTGCCGCTCGACCAGTCGATCCGCATCTACGAGCGCGGCGAGGCGCTGAAGGCCCATTGCGCACGGCTCCTCAAGGCGGCCGAGGACAAGGTGGAAAAGATACGCCTTTCCCGCGACGGCAAACCGGTCGGGGTGGAGCCGCTTGACGGGGAGTAAGCTCTAGCTGTCCTCGTAGTCCCGCTCTTGAGCACCGTGCTGGATACTCAAAACGACGACTTCCTTCGCTGCCGGGTCCAGGCGATACTAGATGACGTGCGGATACTTTCGCACGACCATGCGGCGGACATCGCCAACGTCTGCGCGCGTCCCAATTCCGGGTACTTTGTCAGTAAGGCTAGTCCATCAAGCATGGCGGCGCGCACGCGCTTGGCTGCCCTGGGGGCTGTGTTTGGTGAGATAGCTGGCAATCGAATCAAGATTGTCCAGCGCCTTCCGGGTAAAGCGTATGTGCATCAGCCAAAACGGCGGAATGCGGCTTCGATCTCTGCTGGGCTCGCCAGTTCTCCGCGCTCGGCCTGCGCATCATCGTCAACTACGCGGCCTACGCGATGACGCACTAACCCGCGTTTTGTGGGGCAGGCTTTAGCCTGCGGCGGGCTTCAGCCCGTTCGCGAAGAATCGGAGAAATTGGGCTGTCGGAACGTACTATTCAATCATGCAACTCGCCCGCCGCCGCCTTCCGCATCTCTACGTGATCGGAGAGCCTCTGTTCGTCACCTTCCGTTTGCACAACAGTCTCCCTCGAAACC
>Ga0190271_10000935_pt1 | contig 15788 bp, 13 predicted proteins | sample Popmic356T_FD_133747 | JGI IMG/M metagenome (GOLD analysis project Ga0190271, IMG submission 133747) | Populus adjacent soil microbial communities from riparian zone of Weber River, Utah, USA - 356 T | ecosystem: Environmental > Terrestrial > Soil > Riparian zone | place: USA: Utah | collected...
ACAGATGCGCGGGCTGAATATGCGCGACTAAGCGAGGCCCGTCCACTTTCGTCATCTACTATGTGCGCTGGGAAGTGGAGCCTCGATTTTCCCGATCTGCGACGACCAGCCGCGTTGAGGACCCGCGCACGCCGTCCGAAGCCGCTGCTCCACGATCGTCACCGTGCGGCCTTTGGCTTGTCAACGCGTGTGAGGCTTCCTGGGGTTTCAGTCGCGCATTTCCAGACGTATGGCGGAGCCGCATGTTAACTCGCTAACCTTCCTGACGTTGCAACAATTCGTCGTCGTCCGGGGTCTGGGGCCCTACGCCGGGGTGATGCCGCTTCACGCCGTTTTGGCGTGCGAGAATTTCCCGTCGATGGGCACCGCCATCGGCATCACGCCCGCCGCCAACAACAGGATCAATCCCTTGAAGAGCGTCCGGAGGAACCGCCTCGATCCACAACTTGCCAAAGACCTTTCCAACACGATGCAACCTGCCTGAGAACCGTGACAATCAATTGCGTTCAGCATGGCTAAAGACGACTTCGCCATTCTCTTTACGGACTTCGACGCACACAACACTGTCGATTTGTTTTCTGGAGGCGAAGGTTGCTAGCGCGTGATCCCGAGCAGCTCGCTCGGCATCAAAGGACGTCTTCTCAACCATGCCCATTTTACCATACCAGATTACTGTAAAAGCCATTGCTATTCCTGTGCCTAGCGAAGGCATTCAAGAGGAGAATGTGGTCGATATTCCTGACGAAAACGACAAGCGGCACCGCGAAAAAAAGCCCTGGCAGCGGCGAGGAGGAGATCGATTGCCTCGTAGACAAGCATGGCATAGCGCCAAAGCCAAGGCAGAAGTACTGACAGAGGAGTTTAGGTTCAGTCGGAAAAGATGAGAGGGCGCTCCAGCGGAATGACAGTGACAAATGAGGTAGTTTTCCGCCTTCGTGGTGGATTCATTGTTCCGTCCGCACCTGTATCGGTATCGTTGGACAGAACGCGTGCCCCCCGACATCCATCTAAATATAACCAGGCGATTCGCGCTACGCCTAGCCGGATGTGCCCGAAGCGCGTCCTGAATCTTCCTCACACCGGGCGCGCTGGCGGAATCAAATCACCGGCGCCGTGAACCCCGGCAAATGAGCATCGACCTGCGCCGCTATCCGCAGCAGCTCGTAGTCTCGCCAGTGACGTCCGACGATCTGCAGCCCGAAGGGGACGCCGGTTGCCGCGCGGACGCCGAGCGGCATTGAGATGGCCGGGTGTCCCGTCAGCGAGAAGATCGACGTGAAAGCCATGAATGGGATTGGATTAAGATTCTCTGGCCCAACAGTGGGCGGGGGAAGCGCGGTTGTCGCCAGAACCAGCCCATCGGCGTCACCCATCAGTGCCTCGATCTGCTGTTGCAACCAAACGACATGCACACGCGCCTGCGCGGTGGCCGCCATGATCTTGGTATAGTTCAGCTCGCTTGCTATCCACGGCGTTTCGTTGATGGGATATCCTGCGGCCAGCACTGAAGGGTCAGACAGGCACCCGTAGATTTTCAGCGAGACTGCTTCATCGAACCACGGGATCGGCCGGTGCTCGATTGTGATGCCCGCTGTCGTAAGGTCAGCGCACGCCGTATCAAGCGCTGCCTGCTCGTCAGGTGAAAGGTTCCAGGCGGGGCCGATGTGATCGACCTTCACCAGCTTGTGCACTTGCCGTGCCGGCTCACCGGTCTCTGTGAGATCTGGGATAGCAGGACGGAACGGTGTGCGACCGGCGATGATCACCATGATTGGACCGACATCCTCGATCCTCCGCGTCAAGGGACCGTAGCTGTACGAGTCAAGGTGAAGAAAAGGCGGCCGCGACGGCGGAGAGATGCCCCAATCGCCGTTGTTAGAGACGGCACCGTTGGTCGGTTTGAATCCGTAGACGCCGCAGAATGAGGCGGGAATGCGGATCGAGCCGGCGCTATCACTCCCTATGTCAAAGCCGGTAAGGCCCGCTGCCACGGCCGCGGCTGACCCGCCTGATGAGCCCCCTGCGGCATAAGCCGTATTGAACGGATTCGCTGTCTCGCCAAAGGCTGGCGTCCTCGTGCGGTACGCCTCGCCTGGCCCGTTCGTCTTGCCCATCAGGACCAGGCCAGCATCCTTCAGGCGCTTAGCAATATCGCCATCGGTGAGCGGTGATGCGAAGTCTACGCCATAACCACCGTTTGTCGTGCGCACGCCAAGCGTGGCGAGCTGCGACTTCAGCGTAAACGGCACGCCGTCAAGTGGACTCAGAGGCGCGTCAGCGGCCCACCTCTGATCCGAAGCATCCGCTTCGGCAAGAATGGCCTGAGCTGAGCGCACCGTCACGATTGCACCTATCAGCCAATTCTTTGCCATCATTCGATCGAGATATGCCTCGCACACTGTCCGCGAAGTGGTTGCGCCTGTAGAGATCGCGGCCGCGATCTCGGTGGCGGATGAGAACGGCGTTACGGTCACGGCGCGAGCTTTATCTCGACGCGCCACCAATAGGGATGAGCCGGCAAGAAATTCACGACGCGTTACCATTGCGACCTTCATAGGTCGCAGTGCTGCAAAAGTCTATTTCATCACCGTTGGTGAGGCTCTGCCGTAGGCTGCAGTCGAACAGATCGGATAGTCCTGCGTCAAACGCGTCGGAGAAAGTCAGGGCGCTGCAGAGGCAGTTTGCCTGGTGAGGTTCGCATTCTCTCCAGCGATGTGATGATCAAGGACCTTGCGGCACCACAATGCGCCCCGCTGATCCTCCCTCCGGGCACGATGAGCGGCACCCCAAGCGTCGAACGTTGCTTCCCGAATGCCTTCTATACTGATTGAAGGCTGTTCATCCATGTCTCGCATCCACTGGGCTACCGGGATCCCGAACCCCTTTTTGGGGCGATCGACGATCGAAGGCGGCAAAAGCGAGCGCACGGCCTTCTTCAGGATCCATTTCGTGGTGCCGTTCCGGTATTTGACGTTTGCCGGCAGGCGCCTGACGAACTCGACGAGGTCCAGGTTGAGAAACGGTGCCCGAATTTCGAGGGAATTCATCATTCCCGCGCGGTCTGACTTAACCAGTATGTTGTCCGGAAGGTAGATGCACGTGAAGAACTCGAGCGTGCGGTCCACGTCATTTCCGCCGGACGAATCCCAGAGGGTGGTCGCCTCGCTGTAGATTTCCTCGGTGTCGAATTTGACCTCAAATCCGGCAGCGATCTCATCCGGCCCAAGTGGTGCGAGCCAGATCGGGTTCCAGTAGCGTGGCTCGAACGACAGGCCGCGCAAGGTGCGTCGTACCTTGAAATCCAGACTCATGTTGCTGTCCACCATTGGCATGAACGCCGCTAGGTTGCGGATCGCCGAATGGATCAGTCGCGGCACGGCCTTTTGATAGAGACGCGCGCGCGCGAGGGCCTTAAACGGGTCATAGCCTGCGAAAAGCTCATCTCCGCCGTCGCCGCTCAGCGCGACTTTGACATGCCGCGCAGCACCGGCCGACAGCAGTGTTGTCGGGATCAGCGAAGGATCCCCGAGCAGATCGCCCGTCCGCGAGAGAATCGACCCCGCCGAGTCGCGCATGAAATCGAGATCGCATATTTGAACGTCGTGTTTCGAACCAATGCTTGTCGCGACTGTCTCAGCATGTGCGCGTTCGTCGAAGCTGGGCTCGCTGAAGCCTATGGTGAAAGTAGAAAGCTTGGAGGGCTTGACGCTCTCCGACGCCAACGCGGCGATGGCGCTGGAATCGATGCCTCCGGAAAGGAAGACGCCGATCGGCACGTCGCTTTCCAGCCGCGACACAACCGCCAGACGCAACAATTCCCGGAGCTCTTCGACCCAGTCATTGATTCCGCCGGCCGGTGGGTCGTCGACGATCCTGAACCTCCAGTACTGCTCCGTTCGGGCGCGGCCGGTCGCGGTATCAAAGAGAAGGTAGGACCCCGGAAGAACTTTCCTCATGCCCGAGTAAGGCGTGCTTTCGCCGGGCAGGAAGGAATAAGCAAAGAGCTTCTGAAGCGACAAGGGATCGAGCGGCAGATCGCGCGCGATTGGGTGGAGCCTAAGGCACGGGACTTCGGACGCGAAGGCAAGATCAAGACCTCGATGCACGTAGAAAAGCGGCTTCTCGCCAAAGCGGTCGCGCGCCAAGAGAAGCTTTCCACGAGCAGCGTCGTAGATGACAAAGGCGAACATGCCTTCGAGCCTTTCGACCACCGCCTTGCCCCACTGGTCGTAGCCGCGAATGATCACCTCTGTATCCGAGTGATCGCTTCGGAACTTCTGGCCTAGTGCAACGAGCTCGCGCCTAAGCGAGTGATGATTGTAGATCTCGCCGTTGAAAACGACGGTCGTCGAACCTGTATCGTTCGCCATAGGTTGGACACCGCCGGCGACGTCGATGATCGCCAGGCGGCGATGGCCGAGGAAGACCCGCCGAGCACCGTCGACATTCACGCCGTCGCCGTCAGGACCGCGATGGGCGAGCGCGCCCGTCATCCGGACGATGTCGTCGCGTGTTCCAACTCCTGCAAATCCTGCGATACCACACACGAGAGCCGTCACTCCGCGTCGAAGTTAACGCGCGAACCGATAACGTAAGGGAGACTCCCCTGGGACTCAAAGTAGGTCCGTACCAGAAGTTCGGCGATAAGGCCGAGCAGGATACACATGAAGCCGGTCATAAACCCGAAGGCCGCAATAAGCGGCAGCGGCGTCAACGTGAGCGAAATCGCATTGAAGATTTTCAGGTAGACAGCATAGAGCGCCGCTGCGAACGCAATTGCAAAAAAGACGAGACCGACGGCGCCGAATACATACATAGCGTTCGTCTGGTATTTGGTGAGAAAGCGCACAAGCATCAGATCGAGCACGACCTTGAAGACTCGGTTAATTCCATATTTTGAGACCCCATTCTCGCGCGCGCGATGTTTGACCGTCATCTCGGTGATGCGGGCGCCCTGCCAACTCGCAAAGATCGGCACGAAACGATGCAGCTCTCCATATAGCCGAACACCAGAAAGCACGTCGCGCCGATACGCCTTCAGCGTGCAGCCATAGTCGTGAAGCTTTACGCCCGAAACACGCGAAATGATTGCGTTCGCTATCCAGCTCGGAATCTTTCGAAGGATCAGCTGATCGGAACGATGGTTGCGCCAACCGGAGACGACGTCAAAACCCTGATCCAGCATTTCCACGAGCCGAGGGATGTCGGCCGGATCGTTCTGAAGATCGCCGTCGATCGGCACGATCACATCGCCGCGCGCGTTGTCGAACCCTGCCATCATCGCCGCGGTCTGGCCGACGTTGTGGCGCAGATGGATGACGCGGATGCGCTTGTCCCGCTTCGACAGCTCGGTTGCCAGCGGTCCGGTCTGGTCCCTGCTGCCGTCATTCACAAGCAGCAACTCGCACTGGTGCCCGAAATTGTCGAGCACGGGAAGCAGCTCGTCGAGGAGGGAAGCCACGTTCTTCTCCTCGTTGTAAAGCGGAACGACGACCGACACATAGTGACGCGCTGGGTTTGAAACCGGCTCGCCCATCTCGAAGGGCTCGCTAACCAATGGCGTCGGTTGGGACGAAGTCACTCATGCACGCAGCACTGGCTTAATCCTCTTCCGGGCTAGCGGCCGGGGGCGGCGGACCACCTCCCATCTAGCTTCTTCCCGGCCGAAGTGCAACCAGCGTCACTTGTCGAAGATATAACCAGACTGGGAGAGGCGGTCGGCGCGATACACCCAGCCGAGTGAATAACCCCGATAACTAGCCGCGAAGTCCGGTTCGACTGCAGGTATAGGGTCGATCTTCTGAATTAGATAAAGCCGGCCGAATTCGTAGAAGAGCAGATTGTCGTTGCTCGCCTTTTCGTCCTCTGAGCGCGGCCGCACGGTTATCTCCCGTGGTCCCGGCAGCCATTCGCCCTGATGGCGGACAGCAAGCGTAACACTCTTGCAATCCGCCTCGGCGAACGGGGGCGCTCGGCCAATGCATGCCGCTTCGAGGTTTTTGCCGGCGCGCATGAAGTCCTCTCCCCATCCCATCCACGACGCGTTCAGTCGCCCCGGCTCGACGCGATCTGCGTCGCCGTATTCGAGCCAGAATGGGCGGTACGCCGCAAACAGCGGCCGAAATGGCCACATCTCGATCACCAGAAACACCAGCAGTGCAACTGCTGCAGAATGAGTTAGCAAACGTCCAAGGTACTGATGCGAGCGGTTCAAAATGTCGAAAGCCACGATCGCCGGCAAGAGTAATGCCGCGCAGAGCAGGAAGATGTTGATGTTGAAGTAGCGGTGGGCAAACGGGAGACCGGCGAGTGCCGCCAAGATTGGTAAGGAAAGTGCGCCGATAAGACAGATTGCCATGACCGCCTGCAAGCGTCCCCTATCCGCTTCGGTTCGATCGCTGGCGGACAGCAGCGCGCTTCCGGCCAACCCCGCGATCCAGATGGGTGTCGGCACGGCGATACACAGCACGGTGACCGCATAGACAAGTATGGCGATGAGATGCCCCCAAACCGTTGTCGCGCCGACATGCAGCGCTGCGCCGTTGAGCGACTGCAAATAGATTCCTTGAATTGCAGTTGGATGGAAAGGCGCCCAGTAAGGCTGGACGGTCACCGCGCCCGCGATTGCGACTAGCGCCATTGCCACAAACGCAGCCAACAGCAGTGGCATGGCGCGTTCCCGTCTAGGTGCCATGTGAGTCGCCGTAGCAATCGCCTTTGGCAAAATACAGGCGCCGACGATGATCCCGGCGAGCAGGCAAAGGCACGCGGCTATGCCAATTGCGATACGGTACTCCAGCACGGTTTCAATTGTCACAAACCGAAGCACAGGGAACCATATCCAGGTCGAGATGGGGTCGAGCAGCAGTCTCCAAATACCTTTTTGTCCGGAGGTAGGGAGTAGGAAGGAAAGCAGCAGCAGTATGGACGCCGAGACAAGCGCAAACAGAGCGAGAATGGCGATCCCGCGTGCCGCGGCTCTTCGCACACGCACCCACGCCGAAGGCTCCTCAAGCAACGGCCTGAGCGCCAGCGCCGCGATTGCCGCGATCAGGATCGCGCCAGCGGTCAGCTTTTCCGAGGCTGCAAGGATCGCAAGTGCGAACGCTGCCCATCCGGTTCGCGGCGCGCCGGTCCAGAGATACGACAAGAGCAGGAAGAGCGAAGTGGCGCCTGCGATCGATGAAACGAGATCGTAGTTTACCGTTTTGACCGCAAGCTGAGCGGTCGGCAGCATCGCTAGGGCGGCGTATGTCGCCGCTGTCGCCAGTGGTGCGGGTTTCGATTCCGCCTTCGCAAGCCGCACGACTGTCCAGGCCATACCCACGAGTGCCAGATTGCCCGCAAGCCACCATAGCGCTTTCAATGCCATCTTGATGGTAATGCGATCCAATCCGAGCGACTGCAACGAAATCGTCGCAGGCAGCGCAGCAAGCATTCCCGCCTTGAACGCGCCGGAGTGAAGCTGACCTGCTGCACGGGACGTCGGATCAAGCATGGCCGTCGTGATGACGCCCTCGTCGAGCGTCATGAACTGAGTAGTTTCTATGACCGTGACGAAGGCCACCCCGGCCACGATTGCCAGCGCGCCGAAATAGGTGAACCAGGAAGTGGCGGCCTTGCACCAAAAAAAGGCGACGCTGCAGATAAAGGCCACCCAGATCAGTAGCTCGAGTATGTTGAATTCAACGCCGCCGATCGGAAACAGGATCGAGAAGTGCGCCGGATCGAAACTCATCAAGGCGTTCATACTTTCCCCAGCACCGCGTTGACGTTCTGAGCAAAACGCCCGCCTCGATCTAGCCGGTCGATCACGCGGGCCGCCCGCCAAATTGTCCAGGAAAACCCCGACGAAATGCCAATGCCTGTATTGCCCCCGCCGATAAGCGCGCTGAGGACGAGTGAGAGGACGTTCGCCGCCTCATGAGCCAGTCCCCCACTGTCTTCCAACTTCTTTACCACAAGCCCCGCTTTTTGCGCCATCAACGCTACGCCGAAAGGGGTGAACCTGAAGTAGTCCGCGGGAGCACCGTGCAGATAGTATCGAAATGGTACTGATATGATCAGATTCCCACCCGGCCGCAAGAGGCGTGAAAGCTCGGCCATCGCCGCAAACGGGTCTTCGACATGCTCCAGGACCGAGCAGCAGAAGATCGTGTCGAAAGATCCATCGTCGAGCGGCAGTCCCTTCGTCAGATCAGCCACGAGAGCGATGTCCGGATGCGTCTGCGCACAGTCCGTCGCCACATATTCGGAAGCGCGCATCTGTAACAGCGACCGCCATGCCATGCGGCCGGCACCAGCGTCCAGGACGCGCCCTTTCGCGTAGTATTCTATCAACGGTGCAAGTGCTGCATGGGCAGCACGATGGTCGACGCTCAGCCTCCAGAACGCATCGCTGCCAATCGTTCGCGCGCATAGGTCATTCCAGCGCTGCTGCAGCGACATAAGCTAGACCTCGAGGGAGTTCATGTTCGATGATTAAGGTTTGCCATTCCGTCCCCTCGTCGGAGCGCACGCCGTCATACGTCTGGGGCCCGCGCCTTGATCACCAAAGGCTCTGCGAGGAAGACCAGGCCCCCAAGCAGGCTCGTGACTAGGATCATCAGTCGGACGGCGAAGGCGAAAGCAACCGCGTGCGGCTGTGCTATTTCCAAGGCAGTCAGTGTCGTGACGTAGCCCGCTTCTTGCAAACCAATGCCGTTGAAACTGATTGGGATGAGGCCGACGAGCGTAATCGCGCAAGCGATGCCTGCGAATTTAACAAATTCGATCGGGATGTCCATTGCCAGTCCCAGAAGCCATTGGCCCCCGATGCCGGACGCTAGGCTCGCAGCCGTCATCATGATGACTATTCCCAGTCGAGCCGGACGCCTAGCCAGCACCAAAGACGGTGCGACGACCTCATACAGGCTGGATCGCACCGTCGAAACGCGGCCGGCTGGCAAAATAACGCATGCGGCCGCGGCGCATGCCAATGCCGCCACGATCAAAAGCAGGCGCCAGTCCAGGTTCGGGAGAAGCGACCGGACGAGCGGCGTGACGGCAAGGGCCACCGCTGCGATGAAAAGCGTGTTGATCACGCGGTCGAGCACGAGCACGCCGGCAAGTTCGCCGAGCCCCACACCTGCCGATTTGAGCCTGATGCCGCGAACAACGTCGCCTCCGACGGTGCTGGGGAGAAAATTGGCGAAAAAATAACCGACGAAGGTGGTGCGGATCGCCTCGCCGGAGGTTACCTTACCGTCCGGAACAAGCGCATGGAGCCGCAATCCGCCCCAAATTTGGGCTGAGGCAAAAACCAACACAGCTGCACAAGCAATCCAGGGATCGAGGGCAAGAGCTGCGTCCAGGGCCTGCTTGTCGATTTTCGAGATAAGCCAGCCGATCAGCGCCAGCGTGACGACGAGCTGCAAGACCACCAGCGCCTTCGCGCGGCCGGTCCGCCTCCACCGGGTCGCCTGTTCAGCCATGGCTAGAGCTTCCGGAAACACAGGATCAGCGGGGTTTCCCAGTGCAGCACCTTGCCAGTCGCGATCAGCAAGGGGATGACTTTCAGCCGGTGAAGGACGCGCAGTATCCCTTTCAGCCGGCCGAGCGCGGAATATTCGGAAAAGCCGAGACCGCGCACGCGCTGCTCCCACACGTCGACGCCCCAGCCGAGGACTTCGACCCTATCGCGATGCGGGGCGATCCACCGTTCCAGCTTGCTGCGAGTGACGAGTTGCAGCGTATTGATAAAGGTCTCGTCACGGCCAAGCGCCCGCACATAGAGCTTGCCCAGCCATGCCGGGAGGTGCGGTGGCCAGATGACGCCGTAGTGCCCCTCCCACCAGGAGCCGTAGTTAGGAACGATGATGTGGCCGAAGCCGCCAGGCTTCACGACCCGGATCATCTCGCTGATTACCTTTGGCGGATCGTCGACATGCTCCAGCACATTCGACGAGAAAACCACGTCGAAATTCGCGTCCGGGAAAGGGATTGCCTCACCGACGCCGCGCTTGATGAAGCTCTCGTCCAGCCCAACGGTCCTGAGCAGGCGCCAAGAAAAGTCAAGCGTGCCACTGTATTCGTCGTCGCCCGGTTCAATACCGAACGCATCAACGTCCATCAGTTTGCGCGCCACGGCAAGCGTAAGTCCGATCCCGGCTCCGACTTCGAGCGTGCGTTTTCCCGTCAGCGGTCCGACATCTCTTTCAAGCGCACGCAGATGCTCCATGGAGCGCTCCTCGCTGATGCTATCGCTCGCCATCCGCTGGAAATGCAGCTCGTTTGCCGCAACCCGCCGGAAATGCGGACGATACATCGTCAGCAAGGCTTCACGGAGTTCGGCGTGTTCGCCGGATGAAAACAGCGCTGTCATTTCTTCCGGTAGATGGCGAAATGCGCGAAACCGTTCGCTGGCCAACCCCCAGTGTCGCGCTCAACCACCTCTAGGCCGAACGCCTCGCCCAGCGTCTCGAGCTCGTTGCCGTGATAGAAGTGAGCAATCGGCGTCAGAAAGAAATCGGCGAACTGTTCGTAGCTCTCGTTGAAGGCGGGCATTTTCCAGCGGCCCTGGACCGCTCCAAGCACCAGCCAAAGCGAAAGGTGATAGGGGATGAAGGCCGTCGACTTCAGCACCCAATCCCCGACTTTCGGCCCGAACACATGACGTACGCCCTTGAGCGGCGGCGAGAGGAAGAAATAGAGCGATCGGTAGAGGTTATCCCAATTGTAGACGTTGTAGAGCATATGTCCCCCGGGCTTCAGGACGCGGGCCAACTCCATAAAGCAGCGCAAAGGGTCCGGAGTGTGGTGGGTCACTCCGTACGACACGACGAAATCGGCGACATTGTCGGCCAACGGCAGCCGCAGGTTCGAGCCCAGCACCCCGTCGGCATGGAGAGGCTGCTGCCGTGTGTGCCTGAGAGAGCCATAGGCCAGGTCGATGCAAAAAGGAACCAGTTTGCGGTGCTCCTGAAACGCGCGGGCGATCGCCCCTTTGCCGCTCCCCACTTCGACCATGAATTTCACATCGGAAAAGAGATAATCGTAGCGGGCCTCGCGGAGGTAGCGTCCGAGCGGTACGTTGTCCAAAGCCAGGTAGTTGTTACAGGGCTTGTCGTCGTAGTGGTCGAGCACTTCGCGGTGCGTCAAAACTGGCACGTTCGGAACCGGGACCGGGTGGTTTCGCGCGTCGACGCCGTGGCCTGGCCTCAAGTCCGGAAAGTCCCCGACGAAATCGTAGATGGCGCCCGACGTTTCGCCCTCCAGTCGCCCATCGTCACTGTGCCTCAGAATTCCTCCGTCAACCGGGTCTCGCAGCTTGTCTAGGTAGTGGGAGATGTCCACGCGGTGCGCTCTGCTATCCACCGATACTTTCCCGATCCAGATAAATTCGCGCCCACTGCTCAAGTGCGGCGAGGGCGTATAAAAATTTGGCGCGCCGCCTGCTTTCGATCGGGTGCCATCGCACGGTCGGGCTCGTTGCACCCGCAAAATAGTCGCGAACCCTATCGTAGTGAAACCAACCCCTCGAAGTAAAGGAACGCTCCGATACCAGTTTGGAAAGGGGCCCGTCCATGACAAGTGACTGCAGGAACGGCAGCAGCGCCTGTGTGCCGCCCTTACCGGTCTTGGGGCGCCGCAGAATGTCCTTCGGCAGGCGGCCGGACATCGCCTTCCTCATAATTGCCTTCGTTTCTGCCCCTACCAGCTTTTCAGAAACGGGCAGCGAAAGCGCCATAGCGCCGAAGCGGTTGTCGAGGAAAGGGACGCGGGCCTCCAACCCAAAGGACATGGTCAGCTTGTCTATTCGCATCAACTGGTTGGCGACCATCGGCTTTTCCAGCTCGAACATCTGCGGGCCGATGGGGAAGCGACTTGGCTCGAAGTAACCGTCGAACTGGTGCGCAACCTCGCGCAACAACTCACGGTCCAGGAATTCCGGCGCGATCATGCTTTCCAGGTCGCGCAGAGTCGGCATAAGGCAACAGACCGCGAGATACAGCCTCGCTCTTTGCGAGGCCGGCAGCAAGCTCAACGGCGGCTTCAGAGTGCGGTATTGCGGATAACCTAGGAAAAGCTCGTCCGATCCTTCCCCGATGAGCACCACCTTGACTTTTTCCCGGGCAAACCGTGCGGCCTCGAACGTCGTCTGCAGAACGGGGTGGGCGATCGGCTCTTCGAGCGCTAGGACAAGGCGAGCGAAATCGGCGGATATGCGGTCCTTGCAAATCTGCCGAACGTGGTGGCGGACCCCCGCATGCTTGGCCATCGTCGCGGCGAACGGCGTCTCGTCGTCGGCGAGGCCAAACCCGATGGTGAACGCATCGACATCCGAGGGATCGCGCAGCTGCGCCATGCTGGCAAGCACACAGGACGAATCCAGCCCGCCCGAAAGCGTAAGCCCCACGGGAACGTCGGCGATCATATGATCGGCTACCGAACGATCGAACTCCGACCGGACGGCATCCGTAAGGTCGGTCGAGCAAATCGATCCGAGCTCGCCGCCAATGCCGCAATAGCGTCTTGGACGGATGTCGCTGTCGTTGGGTGCCCAGCGGACCAGATGGCCGGGTTCCAGATGACGGATTCCGTCGAATATGGTCTGAGGCCCAGGACACCAACTATAGAGCAGATATTCGTAAAGGACCCGCAAGTTGACTGCAAGGTTTGTGGTTAGCGCAAGAAGAGGTTTGATTTCGGACGCGAATGCGATTGTCCCCTTCATCGGTTGTGACAAGTACAGCGGCTTGATCCCCCAACGGTCGCGTGCCAAGATCCATTCAGCGGTGCGCGAATCCCAGATCGCGAAGGCAAACATTCCTTCTAGTTTGGGCAGGCTCGCCTCGCCTTCGATACGCCAGCCTTCGAGAATGACCTCGGTGTCCGAGGCCGTGAGAAACTGGGCCCCCCGGCTCTCGAGATCCTTGCGCAAGTAACGGTAGTTGTAGATTTCGCCGTTGAACACGATCGCGCACGAGCGATCGGCGTTCCACATGGGCTGATGACCGGTCGACAGGTCAATGATCGAAAGGCGGCGATGTCCCAGGCCGACCGAACCGCCGAACTGTGGGGTCTCGACCAATTCGAGGCCTTCGTCGTCGGGTCCGCGATGTGCGACCGCAGCGGTCATCGTCGCCAGCGCCTCGTGCCCGAACGATCCCCAGAAACCTGCTATTCCGCACATCGAGCTAGCTCATCTCCATACGCGCGATCGCCGCACGGAGTGCCTTTTCGTTCTCGTCGACAGCCTTCGCAACAAGTCTTGTCACGCGGGCCGGCGCATCCGGATTCGACAGGACCTCATCCGCCATCTTGATCAGCAGGTCAGGCGAATCAAGAAGCTCCTCAATCCCGACCAACCAGTCGGCAAGTCCCAGATCACAGTAGATCGCTCGTCCTTTGCCGGTATAGGCTATATGCAACGCCGGGACGCCCATCCGCAAGGCAATGAGCGTGGAGTGCAATCGGGTCCCTATCATCAGATCGAGCCGTCCAATCGTACTAGCGAAACTCTCGATCGTGACATCATCGCGAAACAAGACGACGCCGTCGTCTTCTGCGAACAGCACCTTCAGCCTGTCGAGCAGCGGCTGATCGTCTTCCCATGGCTCGATATCTGGCTCGTACATTGAAAGCAACACGATTTCTGCATTGTGCTCCCGACGCAGATGGCGGATCAACGACGCCAGTGAGTCCACGATCCTCGACATGGATTCCTCGGCGCGCGCACGATACCTGTCTCTGGCGAATTGATACGGAATCCAGCTGCTCGCGAAGTGGAACCAAAGCCTGAGGTTGAGCCCTATGCGGAGCCTGGCCTCGAGGGGAGCCCTCTGTTCGAAGCCTTCCTCGCTATCTGCGGAAAGTCCGGACAGGAAGATGCCGTCATGCGCCAGAACGAGCTTTTCTTGCGTGGCGAGGCCGGCGATGAGCTCGAAACTGCCTCGGTCGCGCAGCAGGGCAGCGTCGACAAGCGCAAGGACGCGACGGGCAAGCCAGCGTCCGGTCGGCGTGGTCAAAGGTCCCGCTCCTTGCATGGCCAATAGGATGCGCAGCCCCAATGCACGGTACGAAGCAAAAACGATCCATATGTGGACAAGCTTGACGAGGCTTGAATCGTCCTGAAGGTCGAGGCCGCCGGTCCAGACAACATATCTGCTACGGAAAAATGCGCGCAAACCTTCGACGCGGGGCCACAGATTATAGATGGGGCCATAGCTGACGACCCTTCCCCTCAGTGCCGACGGGACATGCTCGGGGCGCGTCGCAAAAACGACATGCACGTCTACCCCTGCCGCGATCAGCTCCGAAAGAATGCAGTAGCGGCTCGCTATATCGCCCCTATTGCCGCGAATGACTCGAGGACTTATCCAACTCAAACGACCTGCTCCACGTAGCTGGTCTTGCGGGAGCTCGTCGCGATCCGGCGCAGTTCGCGCTCGTAGCCGTCGACCATCCGTTTGGAGTCGAATGTGTGCGCTCTTTGACGGCTCTCAACCTGCATCCGCATAAGAATGGCCGGATCGTCGATCAGCCGCTTCAAGCCAGCTCCGAACTCAAAAGGTCGGACTGGATCGCAGAGAGTTCCGTTGACCTTGTCTTCGATCACGCCCTCGACGCCAGGTATCCGGCTGGCCAGGAAAGCGAGGCCAGCCCTCAGCCCCTCCAGACTAGCGAGCGATAGGCCCGCACTGAGTGAGGGCAGGAACATGATGTCTGCGTTCTCCATGATCTGGAAGACCTGCGGCGTGTCGAGCCATCCGTGAAAGCGCACGTGGCTTTCGAGGCCCACTTCCTTGCACTTAGCTTCGATCTCTCCGCGCTGCGGACCGTCGCCCACAAGGTCCAGGCACCAGCGTTGTCCTGAAATTCCTGCCAGGCCAGCAAGGCCGTTTAGAAGGTTCTTTTGCGGCTGCATGCGTCCGGCCCACACCAGACGTATGGTTCGATCGGTCGCAGAGGGTTGCGGCCGGATTATTGCCGGCATGGGTATGCCGTTCGGAATGACAATGGGCGTCATCCCGTACGCATTCTCGGCGCATTGGGCAACGAATTCGGAAACTGCCGTCAACCCCGCCGCCGATCGCCAGATCGGCACGGTCAAAGGTTTGACAAATCTAAAAAGCCGTTCGGTCTGCTCGGGGGTGCCGCCAGGTACGTCGCCCAGATGCGCCGTCAAAAGATACGGCACCGAGCGAAGGCGGGTGGCTGCCCATGCGACGGCGCCGGTCGGCACCGCGAAATGTACGTGCACGATGTCGGGCCTGAAAGTGCCGATTTCATGAAGCGCTGGGCCAACATGCATGGCGACGTAACCGGCCATTTCCGGAACCGAGCATCGATCGGCGTGGCGGCGGGCGGCAAATGCGCGCCGAACGCTGACGCCCTCGATCGTTTCCTGGCGCGCCAAGCCCGCCACATGCGATGTAAGTAACCTCACGCTGTGTCCGCGCCCGACAAGCCCGCGCGCGATGTCGAGCGCGATCCGCCCCCCGCCTCCGCCCACCGGCGGCAGCTCGTAGCAGAAGACGAGAATGCGCAGCGAGGTTGCTTCCGTTTTCGGGGTTTGCAGCATGCCGCAAAGGTACTCCGCGTTTCTTCTTCGACCGTCTGGTCTTGCATCCATTTATGGGCGAATGTGGCGGCGCTGGCCGCCACTGCGTCTGGTGCCAGAATGTCCTGATCACGCGAGAATGCAACAAGTGCTTGGCGCGCACGATTTCCGCGCCAATTGCTGAGAATGTCGTAGTTCTTAGCGAAGACCCCAGGCCAAGTGCCGATTCGAACTAGAAGTTGGC
>Ga0190271_10000936_pt1 | contig 15785 bp, 35 predicted proteins | sample Popmic356T_FD_133747 | JGI IMG/M metagenome (GOLD analysis project Ga0190271, IMG submission 133747) | Populus adjacent soil microbial communities from riparian zone of Weber River, Utah, USA - 356 T | ecosystem: Environmental > Terrestrial > Soil > Riparian zone | place: USA: Utah | collected...
CTACGGCTCAACGGCTCGGGTTTCGTGACCGTCGAGCAAGACACGCTCGACGAGCTCGTCGTGACGGTCTCGTGTATCTGCTCTTTCCCGATCGGCTTCCGTATCGAGGCGCCCGAGTTCGGCATTCCCGAGCTCGAGCTCATGCAGCGCCCGCTACCCGTCGACGAGCTCGAGCGCATCGTCGAGGACTGGGAGCCGCGCGCCGACGTTGAAGTGAGCGAAGCCGACTACGACCCAAGCGACCCAACCGCGGCGCGCCTACAGATTGCCGTGACGATGCCCGACGCCGAAGAGGGAGACTGACGCCGTGGCGCCCATACGACTAGAACTCATAGCCGACCCCGACGCGCTCGCCGACGCCGCGATTCGCTATCTCGAGGCGGCGATTCCCGGCTTCGAGGCACGCCCCGGCCACGTCGAGACCGTGTTGCTCTACGCAAACGCGCAGATTGGCGCCGAGATAGTCGAGCAGGCGAGCGAAATCGACCCGCTGATTTTCTCCTATCTCGGCGAGGATTTGCTCGGCATTCCTGCGCGCGAGGCGAGCGAAGCGACCGCCGTCGCGACCGTCACCTGGGCGACCGACGTTGAGGTCGCGACCGTCTACCCGGCCGGCTCGCTGATCGCCGTGCCGACGCCGTCGGGCGACTCGGTCGCCTTCCAAACGAACGTCGACCTACCGGCCAACCCGCGCCGCCCCGTCACCGGCATTGGCGCCGGCAACCTCTTTACGCTCGCCGGGCACGGCTTCACGCCCGGCACGGCGGTCGTTTTCACGAACGTCGCCGGCGGCGGCAACATCGTCAACGGCACGGTCTACTACGTGATCGCAGGCGGACTCACCGCGAGTGCCTTCAAAGTGTCCGTCGCGGCCGGCGGCGCCGAGGTCGACCTGACAAGCGACCTGACCGCGCTCGTCGAGCGCACCGGCGGGCAGAGCGTCACGATCACGGCGCTCGAGCCGGGCGAAGAGGGGAACGGCGCCTACGGCCCGGCCGAGCCGATCGACATAGTTGACGGCGTCGACGCGGTCGTCGTCACCGAGCCGAGCTCGGGCGGCACCGAGGACGAGTCGAGCGACGAGTACAACGAGCGGCTTGCCGAGGCGTTCACGATCCTCGCGCCGCGGCCGATCCTGCCGAATGACTTTTCGGTGATGGCGCGCCAGGTGCCGGGCGTCGGGCGCGCGACCGCGATCGACCTCTATCAACCGTCGACCGGGCAGGGCGGCTACGGCACGCCCAGGGGCGCGTCGCCGGCGACGAACGTGCCGCGCTGCACGACCGTCGTCGTGACCGCCGAGGGCGGCGCGGCGCCCTCCAACGTGCTCTTGCAGGAGGTCTACGACCTGCTCGACGCGGCGCGCGAGGTCAATTTCCTTGTCTACACGATGGCGCCGGGCTACGACGTGATCGACGTGCAGGCGACCGTGCGCCGTTATCCGAATGCCGACCCGGTCGGCGTCGAGGCGGCCGCCGAGCAGGCGCTCACCGCCTGGCTCGACCCGGCGACCTGGGGGCAGCCGCCCGGCGCGCTCGCCGGCGACTGGGTCTTTGACAACACGGTGCGGCTCTATGAGGCGGTCGAGCATCTCAACCGCGCCGCCGGCGTGCACTACGTCGAGAGCGTGCAGATTCGCAAGGCAGGCGGCTCGTTCGGCACGGCCGATATCGCGCTCAAAACGCCGATCGGGTTGCCGACGCCGGGCGCGTTCACGGTCACGGTTACGAACCCGGCATGAGCAACGGCGACGAGTATCTCGGCCCGATCCTGACGCCCTGGGGCGAGCGTCTGCGCGAGCGCACCGAACCGCTCGCGCCCGACGACGCCGAGCACGGCGACGCGCACGCGCACCTATCCGGAGCGCTGGCGGCGGCGCTCGAGCGCACCGCCGAGATATACGACCCCGAAGAGGGCTTGCCGGGCTCACCGCTCGTCGACGTTGACCGTTGCCCCGACTGGGCCCTGCCGTGGTTGGCCGCGCTCGTCGGCGTGACGCTGCCGACCGGCATCGACGCGGCGACGATGCGCGAGGGGATTCGCTCGGTCGCCGGCTGGAAGCGCGGCACGCCGGCCGCGCTGCGGGCTGCCGCCGGGCTTCACCTGACCGGCGACAAGACCGTCTACTTTCGCGAGCGCGACCCGACCGGCGGCGACCCGCCCTACTGCGTCGAGGTCGTCACGCTCACGAGCGAAACGCCCGACCCGGCCGCAGTCGAGGCGGCGCTACGCCGGCAGAAACCGGCAGGGCTCGTGCTCACGTATCGCGTGGTTGCCGGCTATGACTGGCAGCAGGTCGACGCCGATTACGCGTCGTGGTCGGCACTCGACGCCGCCTATTCGTCGTGGCGCCGACTTGTCAACAAAGAGCCCGGATAGGAGAACCTGCCATGCCGACGACGACCCGCCTTGCCCTGCCGTACCCGACCGTAGATGACGAGCCGGCCGGCGCGACGCAAATGCAGGCGCTCGCCGAGAAACTCGACACCGAGGCGCGCCCGGTCCTCGTGACCTCGTTGCCGGGGTCGCCGACCGACGGGCAGGAGGTCTACTACGTGGCCGACTCGGCGGCCGGCGTCACTTGGCACTTGCGCTATCGCGCCGCGGCGCCCGGCGCTTCCAAGTGGGAGTTTGTCGGCGGCTCGCCGCTCATGGCCGAGGTCGAGGCCGAGCTCGCTAATGCGACGAGCCCAGGAAGCTACGTTCTGCTCGACGCCGGCGCGCCGAGCGTGACCGTGCCGCTCGCCGGCGATTACCTCGTGACGGTCGGCTCGAGGATCGGCAACTCGGCGGCCGGCAACACGATGTTTCACGCCGTGCAGTTCGGGGCGGCCGCGCCGGTCGACGCCGACTCGATCCAGTCGACGAGCGCCGTCGTGCAGGCGCGCGCGAGTCATTCGCGCGAGTTCCGCAAGGCGATCGCCGCGGGCGCCGTGCTGCGCAGTCAGTACAAGGTTGGCGGCGGGACGGGCGTTTGGGCGCAACGGTTCCTCGGTGCCCGCCCGGTGCGGCTCGGCTAGGTCACGCTCTGGTCGAGCTCGAGGGCTAGTCGGAATAATCCGCAAAGAGCGGGCACGCAACCCTACGTCGGGAATCTCCGACCTTCTATTGATCCGGGCGTTGAGTAACGATGCGCCGCCGTGAAAGCACTCGAGACGCACCCAACTCCCGCTCAAATCGTCGGTCGCAACATCGTCATTGCGCGCAAGCTTGCCGGCATGAGCCAGACGCAACTAGCGACGCTCGTCGGCGTGCCGCGCAACTATGTGTCGGATTGGGAGCGCGGTCGCCATGAGCCGCGGCCGGGTAGCTTCGCGAAGCTGACCGAGGCGCTCGAGCGGCCACGTTGGTGGTTCTATAAGGACCACACCGAGGACGACGGCGAAGTGCCGGCGGCATGAGCGACGCGGCGCCGGTCACACTGCGCCCCGTGCTCGACCCGGTCTCGGGCGAGGTCGTCGAGCTCGGCGTCGCCGAGACCGAACGGCTCGCCGAGTTCCGCGACTTCCTGGGCGACTGCAAGCGCCGCATCGACGAGGTACTTGTCGAGGTCGACGCCGAGGTAACGCGCCGGCTCGACGCCGATAACGTGCGCTCGAGCAAGGCCGGCGGCTTCGAGGTCAAGACCGAAGCGCCCTACGTGACCACGTGGGACACTGCCCGGCTCGGCGTCGCGCTCGAGGCGCTCGTCGTGGCCGGCAAGCTGACCCGCAAGGCGGCCACCGCGGCGCTCGTGCCGCAACCGCCGCCGCCGCCCAAGCCAAACGCGGCAGAGCTCAAAAAGCTGCTTGCGCACGTCGACGCCGAGGTCGTCGAGGCGATCGACGCGTGTCGTAGTGCCGAAACGCGCCAGCGCCGGCGCGTCACCGTCAAGCGAACGGCCCCGGCGCAAGGGCGCCTATCTGCCGCCCAGGGGCCTCAGGAGGGAATGTGATGACTACAAACGACCTCGAGCCCGTCCGGGGCGAGCTCGTCCAGGCGACGCCGCTCATGCCCGTGAACGTCGAGGCGGCTCGGGCGGCGATGGCCGCCTATCAACACCTGACCGCGGAGCTTTTGACCGCCGAGGACTGGATCGGCCGACCGGGCGCGCCCGAGTCTTTCGTCAAGCGCTCCGGTTGGAGCAAGATCGCCAACTTCTACTCGGTCACGACCGAGATACTCGAGCGCATCGTCGAGCGCGACGACGAGGGCCGCCCGGTGCGCGCCTACGTGCTCGTGCGCGCGACCGCGCAGAACGGGCGCTACGCCGATGGCGACGGCGGCTGCGCCACCAACGAGCCACGCTTTCGCTCGAGCTCGGGCCGCCAGAAAATCGAGCATGATTTGCCGGCGACCGCGGCCACGCGCGCGACCAACCGAGCAATATCCAATCTCGTCGGTTTCGGCGCCGTCTCGGCCGAAGAGGTCGACACCGACGTGCGCGCCGGTGCGAATGCCGAGGATCCCGTGCCGCACTGGGCGACCGGCATAACCGACGACGCCGGCGAGCGCTTCGCCGACAATCTCGAGGCGATCCTCTTCGCCGGGCAGGTCGACGAGCCCGGCGCTCGAGCCTTCGAGGTCGGTCGCTCACTCGCCGCGTTCTGCGACGGCACGATTCCCGTCGCCGCCGCGCGTCTGGCGAAGCTGCTCGCCGACGCTGCCAAGCCAACCGCGCCGCCCGTGCCCGAGCCCGACGACGAGCTCGCCGCCGCGGCGCCCGACGTACCGCCCCAGGAGGGCTAACCCCAATGACTCACTTTCAGGACATGATGCGGCACGCGCGACGCGCCGCCGAAGAAGGCGACTGGGCCCCCGAGCCCGGCCCGCACTTCGCCGTCGTCGTCGGGACCGACGTGCGCGAGACACGCACCGGCGACGTGGTCGTCGGTATCGAGCTCGAGCTCCGCGACGACGGCCCGGACCGTGGCAAGCGTTGGGAACACCCGGTCTTTTTCACGTCCGAAAAGGCGCGCGAAATGGCGGCGCAGACGCTCTCCGTCTACGGCATACCGGGCGAAGTCTGGGACGCCTGCGAGGACGAGGACGATCTAGCGCGCGCGCTCGACGAGCACGTGCACGGGCGTGAGGTCGAGGTCACGACCAAGCCGAAGGACGACGGCAACGGCAGTTGGACGAACGTTTCGCTCTCGCGCGGCAAGGTGAACGGCGACGTGCCGGCCGACACAAGCGGTTGGCTCACGCCGCCCAAGCCTGCGCAGGGGCAGGCCGAGCTCGGCGACACGGGCGCGCCGCCGCCGCCACGCTCGGCCGCGAAGCACGACGCCGACGACGTGCCCTACTAACCGCGGCCGGGTCCGTGGCGACGCTCGAGGCAGCACGCGCGCTCGCGCGGCTGGGTTGGCCGGTGCTGCCGGTCACGCCCGGCGGCAAAGAGCCGCTATCGCGCAACGGCGTTAACGACGCGACGACCGACGCTGCCCGCATCGCGCAATGGTGGGGCAAGTGGCCCGACGCGAACGTCGGCGTCGCCACGGGCGCGCCCGGCCCGACCGTGCTCGACATTGACAACCCGAAGGCGGCGGCCGACGTGCTGCCGAAGCTGCTCGAGCTCGACGCGCCGCAGGCGGCGACCGTCCGGGGCCGGCATCTCTACTTCCGCGGCAACGAGTCGGGCACGATCAAACTCGGCTATGGCGAGCTCCGCGGGCGCGGCTCCTACGTCGTGGCACCGCCGTCGATCCACCCGTCGGGCAAGGAATACGTCTGGCTCGTCGAGCCGAACGGGCCGCTACAACGCGTGCCCGAGTGGATCGCCGGTGATCACCGGAGCAAGGGTGCCGGCGTGCGCGTGCCGCGCGAGCGCGTGGCGCACGGCGAGCGGCACGACTACCTGACCGACCACGCGGTGCGGCTTGTGCGTTCGGGCGTCACCGAGCCCGAGGCGATCGAGCGCGCGCTCGTGGCCGAGTACGACGCCGTCTGCGACAAGAAACCGGCCGCGCTGCCGCACTACTTCACGAAGATCGCGAAGTGGGCGGCGAGCTCGGATATCGCGACGCGCGAGCGCGAGCGGGCGAAGAAACCGGCCAAGCGCTCGAGGTCGGCGTCGCGCACACTGCCGCTGGCGCCGGCGCGCGACGCGGCGCTCGGCGAGCTTCGCGCGTTCGTGGCGACCGCGGGCGGCGTGCCCGACGTGTTGCGTATCGACGAGGTAGTGCGGTTTGGTGTCGATCCCGGCGATGCCCTGCACGTGAAGCTTTCCAACGGAATGCGCGTCAAGTTCGAGCGGCAAGAGGACGTGATGACACCGAAGGCGTGGCAGGGCGCCTGGATCGGCGGCACGTCGGGCGTCTGCCGGCCGCCGAGCCTGAAGATCGCCGAGCTCGCCGACGTGTATTGGGCGTGCTGCGTGATCGCCACGTCGACCGCCGAAGAACGCTTCGAGGTCGACTTGCAAGAGCTCGTCGACGAGCTCGTCGATATGGCCGAGCGCGTGGCCGGCACGCTCACCGAGGTCGAGCCGCGCTATCTCCTGCTCGGCGCGCTCAGGGACCGTCCCCGCTACGACGCCGCCGACCGCGGCGCGGCCAAGCCGCCGGCGCTCGTCGTCGATATGCGCAACGGTCGCCGTTACCTGCGCGCGAGCGAGCTTCAGTCGCTTGCCGATTACCGCAAGCTCGGCATATCGAAGGCCCAGTTTGCCGGTCGAATGCGCATGATCAGGCTCGAGCGGCGGCTCGTGCAGGGCGACGGCGACTCGGGGCACCGCAAGCAGGTGCTCTACGAACTACCACCCGACGAGGCGACCGAGTGACGCTTACACGCCTACACGCGTGGGTACATCTACACGCCTACACGCCACTACACGCTTCAAGCGCGTACGCGCGCGCGCGCGAGGGAGGCAGGAGAACTACTAGAAACCGCCGCGCGCGCGCGATGGCTAGGCGTGTAGTGACGTGTAGGCGTGTAGGTCGTCCCGCATACGTAGTACAAACCCAACGGAAGGGGCAAAAATGACGTTGCTCGCGATCGCGGCCGCGATCGTTCTGCCAAGCCAGGCGGCCGAGCCGCCGCCCTACTGGCGCCACGTCGACGCGTGCCGCCACGGGCACCGAACCCAGGTCGCCGGCCGCGCGCTCGAGCGCGCGCTCCGCAATCACCGGCCGCTGACCACCGGACGCACCGAGCTCGTCCGGCACTTGCGCGTCTGCGCCATGAGCCGCGACGGGCGCCGGCAGGCGACCCGCCACGTCCGGCGCCTACGTGCCTGGCGCACGAGCTACGCGCACCGCTGGCCGATCGTGTTTCACCGCTTCCCCGAGTGGGCGCAGAACTGGGCACGCTCGACGGGCGCGTGCGAGTCGGGCAACGATCCGGCCAAAGAGACCGGCAACGGATTCGTCGGCGCCTTCCAGTTCCTACCTTCGACGTGGTACGCCGCCGGCGGGCAGGGCTGGCCGAGCGCGCACTCGTGGGCCTATCAAGCCGTGATCGCGGTGCGGCTCATGCTGCGTGAGGGAGCCGGGCACTGGCCCGTGTGCGGACGATGAGAGGCGTGATCGTCGAGGGCGAGGTTATGAACGCGACCGGCGAGCCCGAGCGCGTGCTCGTGTTCCTCGAGCTCGAGGACACGGCCAGCGAGTACGGGCTCGTGTTGCACGCGCGCCGCTCCTACGGCGAGCGGGCGTCGATCCTGACGCTCGAGCTCGACGCCGTCGAGACCGCGCTCGCCGCCTTGAAGCGCGAGGCGGCACGCGTGCCCGAGGTCACGCTCGAGGTCGACGACGACGCCGAGGGCGAGCCGTGAGCGACGAGCCACCGCTCTGGAATCCCGGCGAGGATCACGAGGGGCTCGCCCGCCGCGATCACCAGGCGACGGCAAAGCTGGCCGCCACGCTCGTGATGCCGTACTCGGGCACGCAACGCAAGCGCGTGCTCAATGCCGTTTGGCGCGCCGGCATCGCCGGCGCGACCCGTGACGAGATTGCCGAGCGACTCGGTATGTCTCCCAACACCGTGAGGCCGCGCGTCGTCGAGCTCGTCGAGCACGGTTGGATCGAGCCCGACGGGCGCACGCGCCCGACTGCGCTCGGCCGGCTCGCCGAAGTGCTCGTGTTGACCGAGCGTGGCCGCGCCGATATCAGGCGCCGGATCAGGATGGGAGACGAACCGACGTGAACGCCTGCACGCGCTGCAAGGCCGAAATCATCTGGGCCGAGACCGAGAACGGCAAGCCGATGCCGCTCGATCCCGAGCCCGTCGAGGACGGCAACGTGACGCTGCACAAGCGCCGCGTCGGTATCCCGGTCGCGGTCGTGCTCGGGCGCAAGCAACTCGACAACCTGCACGCGCACGCCGTCAGGTTCGGGCCGCCCGTCGTGCTGTACCGCTCGCACTTCGCCTCGTGCCCGTTCGCCGACCAGTTCCGGCGGCCCCGGTGAGCGGGCGCGATTTTGTCTGGGAGCTTCGGCGCAAGAGCGACGACCGGCGCGTCGACCGCGCACACCGGCTCGAGTGGCTCACGCGAGCGGCAGGGCCCGTGATCGCGTCGACGCTCGGGCGCGACCAGAAAACGCGTACCTACCTTGCCGTGCACGTGGCGAGCGGTCGGGTCGCTGCCAAGTACGCGGAGGGTCTCTGGAATGTCGACCGCGAGCTCCTGCACGAGCTCGAGCCGGACGAGGCATGAGCGCCTCGGAGCGACGCAAGGGCAAAGAGGGCGAGCTCGAGGTCGTGCACGTGCTGCACGAGCACGGCTGGAAAGAGGCGAAGCGCTCGAGCGACGGGCGCTCGCAGGTCGAGCGCGGCGACATTGCCGACGGCCCGCTCGACGTGCACTTTGAGATACGCCGGCGCGAGACGATCAACATTTGGGCGTGTCTCGAGCAGGCCGAGCGCGAGGCGGCCGCGGGCAACGCGCCGGTCGTCGCCTTCCGGCGCAACCGCTCGGCGTGGTACGCGGCGCTGCCGCTCGACGTGCTGCTCGAGCTACTTGCGGGCTATGAGGACTAGCCGTAGTGTTGACGTGCCGCCCCGAACGGGCGGCAAAAAGGCGGTCGACGGCCGCCGGAATTCCGAGGTAACGGCGGCGTCGACCGCCGTAGGGAGGTAATCACAGTGAGCGCAACCGAAGCGGTTTTCTACGTGCACCGCCATGCCGGGCTCACGCTGAGCGGCGGGCTCGTGCACGCCGTCTGGGCGAAGCGCATCGCGGTATGCGGGTACGCCTTGGGCAGCGCCACGGTCGCGGCCGACCCGATGCGCCCGTGCCTGATCGACTGCTCGCTCTGCCGGGCGAAGCTGCTCGAGGGCGTGCCCGTCTACGCCGTCGGGAAGGCCGAGGCATGAGCTACACGCCCTATTCGCCCGAGGCTTGGCTGACCGCCTGCGAGCTCTCGCAGAAACGCGCCGACCGCCGCCGGCGCAGGTTCCGGCGCTATCAAGTCGGGCTCGTGCTCGTGAGCGCGTGGCTCGCGATCGCGGCCGCGGTGCTCGTCTGGTGGCTCGCATGAGCGCCTCGGTCGTGATGGCGACCGTAACCGCCGCCGGCACCGTGCTCGCAACGGTCAAGGGGCCGCGCGACGACGTTGCGGCCGACATAGCGACCGAGGTCGACGACGCGATCGTCGAGGGTCACGACGAGCTCGTCGTGACCGTGGCCACGCAATGAGCGACGAGACCCTGCACTTGATCGAACGACTCGGCGAGCGCGTCGAGCACTTGGTCGGCGAGCTCACCGAGCTCTATGGGAATCTCGATATGCGGCTCGACCGGCGCGTCGAGGTCGACGGCAAGCTCGCCGACCGTATCGCCGAAGTGCATGGTCGGGTGATCGAGCTCGAAAACCGCGTTGATCGGCTCGAATCGTGAGCGCGCGCACCGAGCGCGAGCTCGCCCAGGAGTCGGCGGCGTGGCGCACGACTTCGGCCATGCAACTGCGCACCTGGGCCGAGCTAATGGTGGCGAAGGCCGAGCGCGCTCGCGAGGCGGCCGACGTGCTCGACCCGCCGCGCAGGCGCCGGCGGCGCAAGACTAGGCCGCCCGAGCCGCCGCCGCCCGAGCTCGAGCAGGTCGCGCGGATCGGCAAGTCGCTCGACGCGCTGCGCGAGGGCGCCCGCCGCGCCGGCGTCACAATTGGGCCGCCGAAAGAGTAGACACGCGTCAATAGCTCTGCTACTATAGACGTATGTCAACGAACGAAAACCTTACGCCCCGCTCGCTCGACCTATTCCTCGAGCTCGCTCACGACGCCGGCAATTGGAGCGGCACCCCGCTCGTCGAGGTCACGCCGGCCGAGCGCGGCAACCTGACGCACCTAAAGGTTGCCGGGCTCCTGACGACGCATACCGACGAGGGCGACACGTTCGCCGCGTTCACCAGCGCCGGCCGCGCGCTCGCTGCCGAGCACGGCGTCGACCTCGGGTGGACGGCATGAGCGCCGACACGCCGCGCCCGCCGTGGTGGCCGAGCGCCGAGCAAAAGGCGCGAGCCGACGCGGCGCACGAGCACATCGTTGCCGAGCGCAAGGCAGCCGAGCTTGACCCCGACGTTGCGCCCGTCGTGCGCATGAGGCTCGCCGAGTACCACGTGCTGGCCGAGTACGACGCTCGCCGCTCCTGCCGTTACGGCGATATGGCCGGCTCGCGCCGCGGCCGCGAGCTCGACCGCCGCGGCGACAAGCTCGTCGAGCTCGGCGTGCCCGTCACTCCCCGCGGCGGCTTCCCGTCGTCGAGTCCGGCCGAGCTCGCTGACGCCTTCGAGCGCGTTGGGCGCCCGCGCCTGCGTCGGCTCGAGCGCGAGACCGCGACCGTCGAGCTCGCCGGCGGCACTTACAACCGCCGCACGCGCTACAACGGCACGTCGCTCGACACGTGGCGCGAGGTCGAGCGTTGGGTCGCAAAGAGGCAAGCATGAGGCGCCGGCTCGTCGTCGTCGCCGCCCTAACCGTCGCCGTGCTCGGCGCCGGCGTGAGCGAGGCCCGCGCCGACGTGCAAGACCACTGCAAGACCTCGAATGGCTGGGCGACCTGGGTCGACGAATCCGACGCCGTTTGCGGTTTCGCGCTCGACGCGTACCGCAAGGCGCGGCCCTACCTGCGCCACGTCTACCCCGGCGAGCGCTTCCGCTTGAACATGGGCGCCGGCATCGTTCTACGTTGCCGGGCAACGCGCTACCACGACGACCGTGTCTTGCGCGTGCGCTCCGACGGCGTGCTCGTCGCCGTGCAGACGTACGCATGGGAGGTCGAGTGTCGCGAGCGCTACCACGGCGGCGAAGTCTGGTTTTCAAGGGGGATGGGTTGATGCCCAACCGGCGGCTCGACGAGAACTATCGGCCCGACTACCGCTTGCCCGCCTATGACAACGCGCCGCGCGCGCACCGGCGGCTACGGCTCGCCCGGCTCGTGTTCTGGCGCCGCCCCGACGCGTTCGCCGAGCACGAGCTCGAGCGCGCAGAGACCGCCTACGTCCATGCCATCACGAGAGGAAACGACCAATGAGCGAGACCAAGACCAAGACCTACCGCGTGACCGTCGGCTCGGCATTCGCGGGCGGTCGCGACCACGTCGACACGACCATGCGCGTGCCGATCGCCGATGGGCAACTCGCTCATGCGCTCGGCACCGAGCGCCCGACCGCGCAACAAATTGCCGAGCACTACGCCGCCGAGTTCTGCGACTCGGGCTCTGTCTCGGTCGTCAACACGCGCGACCACTACGACCGCGGGCTCGTCGGGCGCAGGACGGTTCCGGCGTGACACCGGCCCCGCTACTCGGCGTGAGCGCGATCGGCCGGCGGCTCGCCCTGAGCCGCCAGCGCGTGCACGTGCTGGCGGCCCGCGACGACTTCCCGCGCCCCGTGCACGACCTCGAGACCGGCCGGCTCTGGCGCGCCAGCGATATCGAGCGCTGGATCGCGAAGCACCCGCGCTACGACCATTCGCAGGCGCCGGCATGAGCGACGTGCGCTACACACTCGACGAGGCGCGCCGCGAGCTCGCCCGGCGCGAATGCGTCGCGCTCGGGCACGACTGGGTCGTCGTCACCGGCGGCGGCGGCGAGCCGAGGCTCGTGCTCTGCGAACGTTGCGGCGCGTCGCGCAGGGTTGAGCCATGAGCGACGTGCCGCACGCCTACCGACTCGAGCCGAGCGCGTCGGTCGGACGACTCTCCGACGACGTGCTCAGGCACGAGCTCGTCGACTGGGCGCTCGTGCTCGAGGCCGAGAACGGCGACCTGCCGCGCTCGTCGTGGGCGCAAATCGACGAGCTCCTAGACGAGTACGGGCGCCGGCTCGGCATCGAATGGCGGCCCGATGCCTAGCCGCAATTCGGGTTGCGCGGCGGGCAGGGCGCGCCCGGCGGCTTGTTGCCCGGCCGCGGCGGCGTCGTCACGATCGGCGGCGCCGGCGTCGGCGCGATCGGCGGCGCCACGACCGGCGGCGGCGGCAACACGATCGGCGGCGCCGGCCGCGGCAAACTCGGGCGGCCCGGCCGATCCGGGCGCGTACGCCGCCGCCCGCCCGGCCGCTCGCCGCGCGGCGCCCTAACGCCGCTCACCGGCGCCGAGCCCGACTCCGGGCTAGGGGCCGCACCAACCGCCGCCGTGCCCGTCGGCGCCGCGGGAGCGCCGCTGGCGGGCTCACGCCCCAACACGCGCACCCGCCGGCGTAGAACCTTGACCGTGCCCGCCGTCGTCGCCGCGCGCGCTGCCGTCGCCTGCCCGTCGTCGCGTACCTCAACGAGCTCGCTGCCGAGTCGCTCATTCTCGGCCGCGAGCTCGACACGCGCCGCCCGCTCATGCTCGAGCTCGTCGCGCGTCTGCTCGGTCTCGTCGTGCAACCGGATCGCCGCCACGACCGCCGCGAAGATCACGAGCACGATGCAAACCGCCAGCACCGCGCCGCCACCGATCAGGTCGCGTTTCGTTGCCGGCTCGCGCCAAAAGGTCACCGCAGGCCGGCGCCCTTAAGCGCGAAGTAGCCGCCCAACACGGCGACCAGAATCGGCACGACCACCGCTGCCACAAACGTAACCGCGGTCTTGACGCCGCTATGAGGATCGGCCGGCGCAACCGCCGGCGCCGCGTCGGCGCGGTCGAGCAACCGCCCGACCTGGGTCTCTATCGCCGCGAGCCGGCCGCCGAGCTCGCCGAGTCGCTCGTCGACGTGCGACACGGCACGCTAGACCCCGTCGTGGATATAGCGCCGGCATTGCACGACGCGGCGGTAATTCCAGGGCACGTACAGCGGGCCCGACTCCGAACCGTGCGAGACCACCATTTTGCGCCCGCCGCGCTCGCCTACGCAGATAGCGACGTGCGTCGGCGTGCGCCCCGAGCTCGCGTAAAAAACGAGGTCGCCGGCCAACATCTGCGTCGCCTTGATGCCGCGCCCGTGGCTGACCTGCGTGCCCGTGAAGCCCGCCCGCCAGGCCGCCCCGTTGACCACGTCGGGTTTGTGGTGCGGCAGGTAGAGCGCATTCCAGAGGCACCACGTCACATAGGCCGAGCAATCCGCCTGAAACGGGTATTCGCCCTGGCGCGAGTTGCGCTTGCCCTTGATGCCCGACCAGCGCGCCGAGCCCTGCGTGTAGTGCACGCGCCCCCGGTTGCGGTAGCCGAGCAAGGCAGCCGACGCGGCGCGCTCACGCGCGCGCCGGCGCTGGCGCTCAGTCAGCTTCGCCACGGTCGACCTCTACGTCGCGGTCGTCGTGATCGGGTTCGGCCGCGGCCGGATCGTCGGGCTCGGCCGGGAGCTCGACGTGCTCGGGCGTTTCCATGCGAAAAGCCTAACCCCGGCCGCGGCCGGCGGTATCGTGCGCGCCATGGCATCCAACGGCAACCTGCCGCCGTCGCAGTTGACCGTTGTACCGCCCGGCCGGCTCGAGAAAAGCGCGGCCGCGGCCTGGAATGCCGGCCCCGGCAAAGCGGGCTGCAAGCTGCTCGGGCCCAACTCCGGCTATCGCACCTATTCGAGCCAGGTCTACTACTGGAATCTCTACACGTCCGGGCGCGGCAACCTGGCCGCCCGCCCAGGGACCTCGAATCATGGATGGGGCCGCGCGGTTGACCTGGCCGCGCCCTGGATGCGCGACTGGATCAACAAGCACGGCGCGCGCTACGGCTGGAAGAAAACCGAGGCGCCGAGCGAGTGGTGGCACGTCAACTACGTGGGCGGCTACCGCCCCGCGCCGTCGCCGATGCGCCACGTCAAAGGCAAGAAGAGGGCGCGTGCCAACAAGCTGCAATATCACCGGCGCATGGCCGCGCAGGAGGCGAAGACCGGCAAGGGCAAGCGCTACCGCAAGCACGTCAAGTACCGCAACCACTACCGCGAGCTCGTCGAGCGCGACGCGCGCAAATCGAAGGGCAAGGAAAAACGCGTACTCAACCGCGTGCTGCGCGATAAGGATGGGAGACTCTGACCGATGGAAAAGCCGCTTCCCAATCGCCTGGCCGTCTACCTGACCGGCTTTATCGCGCTCGTGCTCGGGCTCATGCCGCTCGTCGGCAATCTCGACTGGACCTCAACCGCCGGCGTGCTGGCCGCGCTCGCCGCGATCGGCGTCGTCGTACGCGAGTGGCTCGTCAACTGGGGCAAGTGGGAACGCGGCGAAGGCGCCGGCGTGCTGCCCGGCGAGCTCGAGGACGACTTCGAGCTCGAGGGCGCCGGCCCGATACCCGACGAGGTCGTCGCCGCGGCGAACGCGCCCGACGACGCGGGCACGACCTACACGCCCGGCCCGAGCACGACCAAGCCGGCCCCGTGAACGGTGCCTGAGCGTGAGCACCTGCCGCGTCTCGAGCGCGAGCGCGAGCGCGACAACGGTCGGCACTCGGTGCCGCGCTTCGACGAGCTTGTCGAGCCACCGAGCCGGCTCGAGCTCGCCGGGCTCGGCGTCGCCATGCTCGTTTCCGCGACGCTCGTCGGGCTCGGCGTCTGGAAAGCGGCCGAGTTGATCGCCGATGCGGCTTGAACGGCGCCGCCGTCGGCATCATCGCGGCCATGATCGCGGTCGGCGCGATCATGCTCCTGATCGCGTTCGGCAAGTGGCTCTGACGTGAAGCGCGCGGCCGGCACCTGCAATCAACCCGGCTGCGCCGGCATCCCTATCTACCGCGGCCGCTGCCCCGTGCACGTCCAATGGGCCGGGCTCTCGCCGCGCCAGCGCGGGCGCGCGCTCGTCGAGCGCCGCGAGCGCATCCTGCGCAGTCGCGGCCGCACCTGCCAACAATGCGCCGGCCCGCCGCCGCTCGAGCTTCACCACGCCGACGGCGACCCGAGCAACGATGCGCCGAGCAACCTGCGCGTGCTCTGCCGCGACTGCCACGCGGCAGCGACCGAGCGCCAGCGCACCGAGCCACCGAGCCAGTTGACACTTGACCTGGGCTAGCCTGCCCCGCGCGGCGCATCGGCCCCGCGTTGGTGGCATGAGCACGAGCGCATCGGACCCCCGGTGCGTCGCACCATTACGCTGCACGCATGGCACTCGAGCTCGTGCGTCCAGTCAACGATGCGCTCGAGTTCGGCTACTGCTTCCACGACCACACGATCGAAGAGTCAGGCTGGCTGCTCTGCCTCGAGTGCGGCGATTGGTGGCCACCGTTCGTACTGCCCTGGCCCAAGCTCGTGGTGCGAGGGAGAGTCGAGGCATGAGCGACGAACGGGGCGGCGCGTACCGATGCCCTAGTTGCGGGCGCAAGATCGGCAACGGTTACCCCGGCTCGCGTTGTTACCACGGCATCGGCAACCCGAAGGTATGGGCACGCATGAGACCGGATTACCTGCGGCCCGTGCTGCCGACCCTGGGGGGGGACCCCCCATCGCCCCCAATGGAAAC
>Ga0190271_10000937_pt1 | contig 15778 bp, 11 predicted proteins | sample Popmic356T_FD_133747 | JGI IMG/M metagenome (GOLD analysis project Ga0190271, IMG submission 133747) | Populus adjacent soil microbial communities from riparian zone of Weber River, Utah, USA - 356 T | ecosystem: Environmental > Terrestrial > Soil > Riparian zone | place: USA: Utah | collected...
TTCAAAAGAAAGTCCGTGAGGGCGGACGGCATAATCCAGAACACCCCAAAAGAATAACCAGCCCGACCGTTTAAGAGTTTTGCTAAAGGATTTGCTCCACGGCATACCCTCACTCTGTTGTCGCTGGAGCGAGTAGGCCATCGCGGTGCCGGCCATAAACATGAAGCCTGGCTGAATCAGATCCCAAAAACGCAACCCATTCCAGGGATGATGAAAAAACTGAAGAAAAAATAAATCCACTCCCGTGCCCTCAGTGGCTTTAAATAAATGTTCGTAAAGGTGTGTGCTCTCAAGTACCAGCAGGACCATAATAAGTCCGCGCATGAAATCCAGGGAAAGCAGCCGCTGTGCGGGGTTGTGGAGCATCATAAGTCTAGGAAGGAGGTTAGATTCTGGATGCTATTGTAAGCAGAAATAAAAGTAAGAACAAATGAGCGTCGTTCTTTCGACTCCACGCGATCGTTAACGTTTTGGTGAATCCTCCTTAACATCTAAATTGCGCATCTTCAATTGTCGTCAACTCCTCAACCTGGCCAACATGAAACAATACTTTTGCCGTCTTGTACTTGCGATATTGCTGGTATCAGTGGCGGCCTGTAGAAATGAGTTCTACTCGCTGGATGACTTCAGCAGGGTTAAGAAGATAGATACACATATGCATCTTAATTCAGAGCAGACTGTTCTTGCGGAACAAGCCAGGGCCGACAACTTTATGCTGCTAACGGTGAACGTGGATGTGCCGGCCTATCCGACGTTGGAAGAACAAAAGAGATATGCGTTGCGACAGATTAGTCAATTTCCCCAGGAAGTAAATTTTCTAACAGCATTTACACTTGAAAACTGGGAATCACCTGATTGGGCGCCGAAGACCATTGAAAGTTTAAAGACGGCGTTTAATGAAGGTGCTTTGGGGATAAAGCTCTGGAAAAATATAGGCATGGTATATAAGGATTCAGCTGATCAATTTATTATGATCGATGATCCGAAATTCGACCCGGTTATCAAGTACATCATCGGGCAGGACAAAACAATAATGGGACACCTCGGCGAACCTAAAAATTGTTGGCTTCCGCTGGAACAAATGACGGTAAACAACGACCGCGAATATTTTAAGAATCATCCGGAGTACCACATGTTTTTACATCCTGAGTTTCCCTCCTATGAAGACCAGATCAATGCAAGAGATCGGTTTTTGGAAAGACATCCGGACATGCGTTTCGTAGGAGCGCACCTTGGAAGCCTTGAGTGGGACGTAGATGAATTGGCCAAACGACTAGAACAGTTTCCGAATATGGCGGTGGATGTTGCGGCCCGTGTTTCGCATATGCAGCATCAAACTCAGGCAGATCGCGAAAGGGTGCGGGCATTTCTCATCAAGTATCAGGATCGAATTATCTACGCAACTGACTCAGGTATTTCCACAACCTCAGATACCCTTCAAGCGAAAAAGGATCTTCACGATACGTGGATGAGGCACTGGAAATTTTTTGTGACTGATGAAATCATGAGCGCCGAAGAAGTTGCGGGTGAATTTCAAGGTCTGAAGCTGCCGCGGGAAGTAATCGATAAGATATATCACGATAATGCGGTTCGGTGGTTCAAAATTCCTGGATAGTTACTTTTTACCCAGTTTTAGAATAAACCTTTTCTACCGGAATCACCTGTTGTTGATAATTCGTTTTTATGAGATCGTTAACACTGCTCCTTATTCTTTTTTTCCTGTCGTCTTATGCCAGCGCGCAAGATGACGGTTTCCCATTTGGAAAAGTTACTTATAGTGATTTGGAATTGCGTAATTATCCAAAGGACACTTCCGCGGTTGCTCTCGTTTTAAACGAGTTCGGAGAAGCTTACATTGAAAATGGCGACGACTACAATTTGATTTTCAAAAATCACGTCAAAATTAAAATACTAAAGAAAGCAGGATTGGAGTATGCGGATTTCGAAATCCCGCTTCGCAAAATTGAAGCAAAAGCTGAAAGAATCCGATCGGTAACGGCGTCAACATTCAACGTTGAGAATGGTAGCATGCGTGAAGTTAAGTTTGACACAAGAAAACAGTTTACGGAAAACAAGAATAAGTACTGGGACATTGTAAAATTTGCATTACCAAACGTCCGGGTAGGAAGCGTAATTGAAGTAGAATATGTGTTGGAATCTCCCTTTATTATGAAATTTCGTTCCTGGGAATTTCAATCGGATATTCCCAAAATACAGAGCGAGTACCGGGCCTCTATCCCTGGTATCTATAAGTATAATATTTCGCTGCGTGGCTTTCTTCCACTTACCAAAAACGAAAATTCTATTGTAACAAAATGTTTTACAATTGGATCTGCATCCGCGGATTGCCTGGAGATAAAGTGTGCGATGAAGGACGTTCCTGCTTTTATTGAGGAGGACTATATGACTGCCAGGTCGAATTATTTGTCGGCGATTAATTTCGAGCTGGCTGAAATAGATAATATTGATGGAAGTAAAGATAAGATAGCGCAAGAGTGGAAAGACGCTGAAGATGAACTTCGTCGGGACCCCAAGTTTGGTCTTCAGTTGAGACGCGGGGGTGATATCGTGGATACCAAAGTAGGTGAACTGATTGCCGGAGACGTCGACCCAATCTTAAAAGCGCGAAAGATTTATGACTTTATCAAAGGTTGGTATCGCTGGAATGAAGTATACGGAGAGTATAGCGAGTTTGGAATTAAGAAGTCGTTCGAAAGCAAAGTTGGAAATGTCGGAGATATAAACCTGTCGCTAATCGCGGCGTTAAAATATGCGGGACTGAATGTAGAGCCGCTGTTGTTATCCACCAGGGAGAACGGTCTTGTTTCTGAACTCTATCCTGTGTTGAGCGATTTCAACTACGTTATCGCCAAGTTAAATATCAATGAAAAGGTGTACTTGTTGGATGCAACGGAAGTGTATCTATGTTTTGGGTTGGTCCCGGAGCGATGTCTAAACGGAAAAGGACGCGTATTGGGAGATAAGGAATCATACTGGTATGAATTGAAGGCTCCTGAAAAACAAAAGGTCATGTCTGTTCAAAAACTTAAGATTGAGAGCAGCGGGGCTGTCCGCGGATCTATTCAAAATACCTATTACGGATATGAAGCAATGAACCAGCGGAAGAGGCTAAATAACTATTCCAGTGAAAAGGAGTATGTCGCAAATCTTTCGAACAGACTGGCAGGTAGCCTTATAACCAATTATAAGTTGGAAAATGCTGCTGACTATCTGAAACCACTCATTGTGACCCTTGAGGTGGAAATGGGAGGTGAGTCCGGGATGGAATCCGCGCAATTGTTCAACCCCTTTGTTTTTGAACGCTGGGAAAGAAATCCCTTCAAATCCACTGAACGACTGTATCCAGTCGATTTTGGGGTTCCTTTGGAGGAAATAGTAACGCTCCAATTGGAATATCCAGCAGGCTATGAAGTGGAGGATTTACCCGAAAAAGTGGGTTTGGCGTTGCCCGAGGGGGGAGGTCGTTATATTTTCAGCATCCAGAACGCATCTAATCTAGTTACGATGTACAGTTCATTGCTTATCAACAAGGCCGTCTATACTTCACAGGAATATCACTATCTTAAGGAATTATTCGGCAGAGTAGTGGCGACCCAGCAAACCGACCTGGTGATCAAGAAGAAGCAATAAAACCAACCCTAACCTTTAATCGGCTTGCAGGGAATTTAATCGAGTTATTATGGCGTTGATACAATAATCGTGTCTGGTTTTTTGATTTCAGCGTTATTTTTGTTAGTAACATTTTTCACCTTAAAATCCCTATCCATGAAAGGGTTATTCTTTTTTTTGATGAGCCTGGTTATATCCAGCGCCGCGTATTCGCAGAAGTCCGCTGAAGCCCTCCAGGGAGACCACACTTTGCGCGAAAGGTACTTTTTGATGAAGTCTAAGTCCCAGTCCTACGGTGAATACAAAGTCATCAAAGAATCTGTTTTGGACGGTGTGTGGAAAATCATGCAGGATACCCTTGCGGCAAAGCAAGGCTCAATAAAGACAGCAAACACGAACATTAAGGATCTGAAGCTGCAATTAGATAAAACAAATGCCACGCTTAGTGAAAAGGAACGTTCAATGGTGCAGGTTCTTCATGCCAGCACGCACATCAACGTCCTGGGCATTGAATTTGCAAAGGGAGCGTTTATTTCTATAGCTGCAATTACTGTTGTGGGATTATTGGTTTTATTGGGCCTGATCATAGGACGTATGAAGCTCCAAAGTAAGACCTTAAGCGAAAGGAATCTGGCTGTTAGCTCGCTCACGAATGAGTTCGACGAATACAAACACCGGGCAATGGACCGGCAGACCAAATTATCGCGAGAACTTCAGGATGAACGCAACAAGCTGCAGGCAATGATTCGCAATTCCTGACGTCAGGGTTGTTTATTGGTATACTCTTACAAAATCGACCTCCATACGCTGAGGCCAGATGGACTCATCTACGCCCTGTGCGCCGCCCCAGTTTCCACCCACAGCTACATTCATGATCAGGTGAAACCGTTGATCGAAGGGCCAACCTTTGAAATCCTCAGTCGGTGTCCTTGTTACAGTATGATATTTCTTATCATCAACAAAAAAATCTATTTTATCAGCGCTCCATTCAATGGCATAAAGGTGAAATTTATCCTGAGCGTCTGAGACATTAATCTTGCCTTCCTTTTGAGTGCCCTTTGAATGGTTGTATGTCTCAGTGTGTATCGTTCCGTGAATAACTCCCGGATCATGACCAACGTGTTCCATAATATCGATCTCTCCGCTCGCGGGCCAGCCTCCGTATTTCCAATCTGTGGAAAGCATCCAGATAGCTGGCCACGTGCCTTTCCCTCGAGGTAACTTGGCCGAAATCTCCAGGCGGCCGTACAACCAATCGCCTTTTTGTTTCGATACAATCCGCGTCGACGTGTAATGCTTACCGCCCTTTTCTTCACGATGAGCCTCAATGATGAGCTTGCCACTCTCGACCCGAACGTTCTTTGAGTCGCTGGTATAAAATTCCAACTCGTTGTTTCCCCATCCGCAAACATCAGGACAACCATCTCCCAAATCATAATTCCAAAGTTTTGAGTTAGGTGTACCTGCACCCTCGAATTCATCCGACCAAACCAATTTTTTAAATGACGATGTGACGGGTTCGTTATCGGGTACATCTTTACAGGCGAGTAATGGAAGAACGGCGAGCAAGTATTGGCAAAAAGTTTTCACTGTTTAAAAGTTATATGAGAGTAAATGTTAAGAGATGAGATGATTTGAATAAAGTTACATGTTCGCGGGGAGTTCAACAATAAATATGCTGCCCTTGTTGACTTCACTGTCCACAGATATCAGTCCATTGAGTGCCTTGACCAAGTCTTTCGTGATCGAAAGTCCCAACCCAGTTGAATTTTCTCCTCCTGTAGGCTGGGTGCTGAGGCGTTGAAACTTCTTAAACAGCATGGGTATTTCTCCAGGAAGTATGCCTGACCCCTGATCATGAATCTCTATGCGGTAATGAGTTTCGTTGTGAACCACTTTGACAAGTACCTCCTTGTTATATGGCGAATACTTTATGGCATTGGAAATGAGATTTTCAAGGATACGTTGCAGAATGGCCGGATCGGTTTTGATTATTTTTTCAGGATCATTGTTATCAAATTGGATCTGTATGTTTTTTCGTGAAGCCTGTTCTTTGAAGATTTGTAACTGACGTTCTACTACGGAGGCTAGGTTTACCTCTTCCGGATTAACAGCGCTCAATCCCTGTTCAAGCTTGTTAATATCCAGCAGATCGATGACCAGGGTCTGCATGTTTATACAAGAATCCTGTATCAGCCGAAGAAAATCGCGTTGCGAATCATTAAGCCTGTCAATCCCTTGCTGGTTCACGAGTTTTATTAAGCCGATCACTCTGTCGAGCGGACTCTTCAGGTCATGAATTGTAACACCCAGGAAGTGGTTTTTTTCTTCATTTAAACTGACAAGATTACGATTGGTCTCCAGAAGTTTTTGCTCCATTTTTTTCCGCTCTGTGATATCAGTAACTACTGCTCGGCTCATCACATAATTGCCATCATTGTCATAAATGGCGGTGGCATTTAGTATAATTTGAAACGTACTTCCATTTTTTCGCACAAACGTAAACTCAAGGTTGCGAGCGTATCCCTGTTTTAGAAAAAATGCAAACTTCTCCAAATAAGCTGCCTTGTCCTCGGGCCTGAACAACTGGGCAATGTTCATCTTTCCTATAACTTCATCCCGCGTATACCCAAGCCAGTTTAACTCAGTTTGATTCATGCGTACTATTAAACCCTCCCAATTCACCGAGTGATACCCACATGGTGCATTGTCATATAAGTCTCTGATCTCCCGTAATGTGTCTTCCGATTTTGTATTGCTGAGGTGTAAGGCTTCGTAGAACGATTGGAGTTCCTCAAAATTTTCTTGTAAATCACGATTGAGTTTTTCGGCAAGCAGACTCTTTTTTTCCGTCTCCATCGTACGTTCGTGGACTTTGATTTCCAGGTTTGTATTTGCTTCTTTTAACGCCGCAAGCAATTCTTTATTCCTCTTCTCTTTATCCAACAAAGCCTTTAGGGCCATTCCGGAAATGAAACAGATCATTACAAAACTTGCATAGTGAATAGTATCATTAACGGCATAGATTTTTTTTAGACGGCTGGTCCTCTTTACAATCAGGTCCTCCTCATGTTGCGTCAGGTCAGCGATGCTGAGCCGAAGCTTGTCCATGGTAACTTTGCCGGAATCGCTTTTAATGGAAGCGATCGCGCCTGCCTGATTTTTCACCTGGTATAGTTCGAGGACCTTTCTTAATTCATTGACTTTTGCCATCACCAGAGGTTTTACCTGCTGATTCAGAATTGTTGTTTGATGGGGATTGTCAGCCGTTAGCTCCAGCAGGGCATTGATTTTCGTGTCGATCAGCGGCAGCGAAGTTAGGTACGGTTGCAGATAGGATGAGTCTTGCGAAATAATATAACCGCGCTGGCCGGTTTCGATATCTAGCAACAGAGTTAACAGTTGTGAGGATTCCTGCACGATCTCATATGCCTGGGTGACCAGGGCCGTAGTGCGGGCTTTTTCCGTAACGTTGTAATACTTAATACCACCGCTAATGATTGTGAGCAGGATTGATGCAATAAGAAGGTTCGCGACACGATCTGTTTTCATAGAGAGGCCTCTGTAAAAGTTAAGTCAAATCTTATTGTGATACTATAATTTCCCCCATTTTAGAGAACACCGTACAGCGGGTCCTTGTATGCATCAAATAGGAAGAAGGCGTAAATCAGGAGTTTTCAGGAAACATTAACTTTATCTGTAACCTTCTTTAAATCCCGGAGTTTCCCATGTCGAACACTTTACATCCAGAATTGGAATCACTGACGGACAACGCCTTGATGCTCAAGGTAAAAGATGGCGACCTTGACCGGTTAGGGCTACTTTTTGAGCGCTATAAAAAGCCTTTGTACGGTTTTTTTTATGGTATGAATAGGGACGCAGACCTAAGTGAGGACCTGGTACAGAATGTTTTCTTCCGGATTCTGAAATACCGGTACCTCTTCCGCGGAGAGGGTGACTTCAGAACATGGATTTTTCACATTGCGCGCAACGTGAACCATGACAATTTCCGGAAGAACAAAATCCAGAAAAAAGATTCACTGGAAAATTGGGAGGAACGACTTGGGATCGACGAGAACAGGGCAACTGAATTTCAAAAGAGCGAAGAATTGCAACTCCTCTCCATGGCCATGGACAGGCTGCCCGAAGACAAGAGAGAAATTCTTCTGTTGAGTAAATACCAGGATAAAAAATACAAGGAGATCGGTGAGATCATTGGATGTTCGGAAGGTGCTGTAAAAGTAAAAGTGTTCAGGGCTTTGCAGGAATTGAAAGCTGTGTATAAGCAATTGGAAAAACATATGTGAATATGAAGACTGAAAAAATTAAAGAGTTAATCAATAAGTACAATGCAATGCTGGCTGATCCGGCAGAGCTCAGGGAAATTGAACAACTCATTGAGAACGGACAGATAGACCTGGATGATTTGCAAGAGTTGCATGCCATTGGAGATCGTGTATTCGCAATGGAAACTCCATCTCCGTCGCTGAGCCTTGATGATAAGTTCCATGAGATGCTTCAAAAGGAAAAGAAGCCTTCAAATGCGTTCTCATGGCGTGGCTTTTTTCAATGGCCGGAATTAGCGCCACGTCTTGCTTTTGCATCCGTTGCACTGGTACTTGGGTTGGCTGCAGGTTTCTATATGAGCACGCCGGTCGCGAAGGATAACCAAATTGAACTGTTAGGCCAGGAGGTGAGCGACTTGAAGGAATTGATGATGTTATCACTGCTTGAAAAAGAATCCGTAACGGAGAGACTAAAGGCAGTTAGTCTTACCCAGGAAATGGATCAGGCGAGTCAGAAAGTCACTGGCGCACTTCTTCAAACCTTGAACAGTGACGACAACGTAAACGTACGCCTTGCCGCTCTGGATGCGCTGAAAGTATACAGCGGCGACAGTAAAGTTCGCGCCGAGCTGATTCGTTCCATCGCAAAACAGGATTCTCCTTTAGTTCAGATTTCCCTGGCGGAGCTAATGGCACAATTGCAGGCTAAATCGTCAGTAAAAGAGCTGGAGAAAATTCTTCACAATAAGAATACGCCTGCTGATGTAAAGAAAAAAATTGAAGAGAGCATAAAGGTTCTGATCTGATTCATGGACGTAACCATATGTTAAGGGACCAAACAAAGTATCGGGACAGAATGAAGTTCCTGCAGGATGACAAAAATTTTAAAACGTATGAAAAAATTAATATTAATACTGGGAGTCGGAATGCTAATGATCCCTTCCTTTCAACTTCTCGCTCAAACTCATAGTGAGAAAATCGCGAAAGAATTTTCATTCGAAAAACGAGGAGTTGACAATGCCATCATTGTGGCAAACATTAATGGTGATATTACGGTGGAAGGATATGCCGGCGATAAGATCATTTTGGAAGTAAGCAAATTCATTTATGCAAAAACCAATGAGCGATTGGAAAAAGGAAAAACTCAGGTTCAGCTGGGTGTGATTGACCGGGCGGATACGCTGATCTTTTTTGTGGAAGGAATAGGTTCGCAATTTGGCCGGAAAGTAGACGGTCGTAACCGCGACAACCGATCAAAGGGTGAATGGGGTTACGATTGGTGCTGTAATGGAAATTGTAATACAAACTGCGACTGCCGCACGGAGTTTGACTATAAAATGGATTTCGTACTCAAGGTCCCGACGTCGGTTCATGTCGTAACCAGTACGATCAATGATGGAGATATTGCCATCACCAACGTTTCGGGCGCAGTAAAGGCCAACAACATTAATGGAAGTATAAAGCTTAACAAGCTTGTTAGAGAGGTCAGCGCTAGCACCATCAACGGTGATGTTGATGTGGAATATTCCGCTAATCCGAAGAAAGATTGCCGCTTCTACACCCTTAATGGTGATATAAACGCCTGGTTTCAGCGCGGACTGGCTGCGAGCATGAGTTTCGAAAGTTTTAACGGAAGCTTTTATACCAACATAGAGAAGCTTGAATCAATGCCCGTTCAGGTAGAAAAGAAAGACGCCCCACAAGGTGTTAAGTATAAAGTGAATGGCAACCGGTTTAAAATAGGATCCGGAGGAGCATTTCTCGATTTCGAAACGTTTAATGGCGACGTATACCTAAAAGAAAAAACAAATTAGCAGTGCTAAAATCTCAAACGAAAAAAGCCCCGCAAAAATCTCAAACTAAAAAATTGAATTCTAAAAAATTGATAGACATGAAAAAGCAAGTTTTAATTCTGATCATCACGTTAGCTGCAGTTAGTCTTCCAACCCTTCTTCCAATTTCGGCGTGGGCACAAGGCGCAAATGAATTTGTGGTGCCATTAAGCGACCCTGCAAAGCGGGGAAAGCTAAAGGCGCAGATCAACTATGGTTCGATTACGGTCAAAGGTGGCGGCCGCAAAGATGTACTGGTTAAGTACACGGCAGCTCAGGATGAGGACGACAAGAAAGGTGGTACTAAGGACGGCTTACGCAGGATCGGCGGTGGAGGTATGGACCTTGAAGTAGTTGAAAATGGAAATACGGTTAAGGTTTCATCCAATTCATGGAATAATAAGCTGAATCTCGAAATTGAAGTACCTACGGGCATGGATCTTGAAGTAAAGACATATAACGATGGCGATCTCATAATCACGAATATTCAGGGCGAAGTCGAATTAACTAATTACAATGGCGAAATTACGGCGATGAACATTTCCGGGACGGTTGTGGCAACAACATACAATGGAGACATCCGGATTACATTTGATAAAGTTACAGACGGAACTCCTATGTCATATTCCACCTACAATGGCGATATCGACATCACTTTTCCCAGCACGATGAAGGGAACCATGAAGATGAAAACCGAACAAGGGGATATCTATTCCGGATTTGACGTGGATTTCAAAAGCAGTGGCCCGGTACAAAAAAAGGACACCAAGTCAGGGGTATACAAAGTGGTGATAGACGAGTGGAAACGCGGCGATATTAACGGCGGTGGCCCGGAAATCACCATGAAGAACTATAATGGCGATATCTACCTAAGAAAGAAGTAGCCTTTTTTCTTAAAAAAAACCGAGGAGGCCAGATTCGTTCGAGCCTCCTTTTTTTGTTTTTGATGGGAAAAACTTACATGAGTCTGTTAGTTCCCGTCAATTAAGGGACGCGCGCAATCATTTTCTTGAAATTTGTACCATTCAAACTAAGCGCTGAGGCAGTCATGCCCCATTTTTTCAGCGCTTCAGTTTTGATAAAAATTGACCCTCAACATGCGCATACTAAAAACTACCCTCTCTCCTGTTGTTCTTTTTGTGGCCATTTTTTGCCTTAGTGGTTGTAACAACCGCTCCAAAGAGCCAGCAAACATCATCACAGACGGAAGCGGCCTTAGTATCGACCTGAAGTGGAACACCACGACCGACCAGGTTGCTTCGGCAGTTACCGATCTTGATCTTGATGTGCTCAATACAGAAGGTGAAGTGCTTTCAAGCTATAATTCCAACGAATTTGAACACGTAGACCTCACCAATCTTTTTGCTGATGGTACGTACACTATCAAAATCAGCTTGTTTGAGATTTATAAGAAGAGCCACTATACCCTTAGTGTGAAGGGCGTGATGACCGGAAAAACATTCAGCATATCTGGATTTTTTCAAGATGAGATTCAGCCGGCGATTGCAATCCTGAAAATTACCAAGGCGGGTGACCAGTTTACAATGGCTTCTCTTTAATTGTTAATTGTTAATTGTTAATTGTTCCTTCCTGCTAATGCACAAATACTGATTCAGCCTAACAATGCGAACCGCAAAATCAAAACTCTTATTCTTAATAATATTTTCTTTCATTCATTTACCATTTACCATTAACCATTAGTTTAGTCTCTCGAGATCTCAAACTCCACTCTTCGGTTCAACTTTCTGTCGTCATCTGTTCTTTCGCCAACAATTGGTTTTGAGCTACCATACCCGTGGGCTTCGATACGAGCTGCATTAACTTTGAATTGATAAATCAGATATGCCTTAATGGCGTCAGCGCGTGCTTGTGAAAGACGCAGGTTTGAGTCTTCTTTCCCCTGGCTATCGGTATGACCGGAAATGTTGAGTTTGAATTTCGGATGGTCGATCAAGAAATTTGCAAGTTTATCCAGGTCCTGGTGCATAGCTGGCAAAATATCCGCCTTTCCATTTTCAAACTCCAGCGACTTAAAGGCAATTTTACTTTCAATCGGTTCCGCCTCCCGATTCATCTCGGTATCACCGTCCATAAAAAATAATTCTTCAATCCGGAAAAAATCATCGCCTTGGATGATGAGCAGATAATTTCGTTTGTTAATAAGGTTGAAGTCAAACGACCCATCCTCGCGCAGAAACTTTGGTGCTACCTCAACACCTTTATCCAAATCAATGATTGAAACAATTCCTTTGAATGGTTTCTTTGTCTCCGAGTTTACAAGAGATCCTTTCAATTTTGCAACCGCCTCCGGCTGTGCTTCCATTGGAACGGGAAACGAATGAAGGTCAAGGTTGTTGATATCATTTTCTACCGACCTTGCGTAGTAGAGATAATTTGACTCCGAGTCTATAGTGAAATAATATTCACTACCCATTCCGTTAACCAGCGGTCCGATATTTTTCGGCTCGTCCCAGGCCGGTACACTCTTATAAGCTTTGTAGATATCAAAATCACCAAAGGACAGCGGCTGGCCATTTGAACTAAAATATAAGACGTTGAATTTGTGATGAAAGAAAGGGCTAACTTCAAACGCACGTGTGTTGATTATGGGGCCAAGGTTTAATGCTTTCTGCCAAACACCATCCCGGCCTTTAACTGAATAATAAATGTCTGAATAACCAAACCCGCCTAACCTGTCAGAAGCAAAAAAAAGTGTATCTCCCGAGTGTGAAAGCGATGGCTGTGAATCCCATCCTATGGAGTTGATATTTGCGCCCAGGTTTCTCACGTCGTCCCATGTGCTGTCAGCTTTAAGTTCGGCTACAAAAATATCACAGCTTCCAAATCCACCGGGGGAATTGCATCGTGCAAAAAATAACTGCTTTCCATCTTTGCTCAAACAGGCCGAACCTTCATTAAAAGGTGTGTTTATTTTTTTGAACTCTTCCGCCCAGCCCCAGACTGTATCGGTTCTCAACGTATAGAAAAGGTCTTCATTGTAGTTCTTATTTAGCGGATCAATGTGGCCATTGCGCTTTGAAGTAAACAATAGCACATTATCCACATTGCCAATAGTTGGACCATAGTCTGCCTTGTCTGAATTGATTCCTTCGCCCATATTTAAAAGCACACCTTGAGGCGGCCTTAGCGTATCAATTTCCCGACGGTATTCTACAAGCTCGTAGTATTGTTGAAGAGGAACGTATAGATCCACTTCATTTTTTGCTAAGGAGTCAAATTCACTTTTTGCTTTTCGTGCGTCAATTACTCGCGGGTGGTGTTTTAGTACGAGTTTATAAAGAAGAACAGCTTCACCCGTTGGTCCATAGTCCTCCGAAAGTTTGGCCAGATCCCAAAGAAGCTGAATATCCCTGGAAAAGTTATCAGGACCGAAATTTCTTACATACGCTTTTAATTCAGTGTATGCCTGCTCGGAATCACCCGCTGGTCCCAATTTTCTGATTCTTTCCAGCTTTGTTACGTCTTTGTAATACTTTATTTTGTTTACGTTCGGAAAAACAAAAATGTCAGATTGGCTGTAGCTTGTCAGGCTATCATCCAGTTGCACAACCCCGCCTTTCTTGAATTTTTTAGCTGGTTTCTGAGCTATGAGCGGGGCGTGAACCATCAGCCAAAAGGCCGTGATACAGATCAAAAAATAGGTTTTCACTGAACCTCTGTTTGTTAAAAAATCGCGCCAGATGGTTAAAGTTGACATAATTTTGCTTCTTTTACAACTCTCTTGGCACTACTATTGTCCTATTGGCGCCACCTGCGCAAACCATAAAGACCTTGCGGGAAATACGTCAGTTTGACATTAATTAACCATGTTTAAGGCTTTACCCATACAACTCGTTCAAGAAGAATCAGATGACCTCATCCAATTAATAAATCCGGAACAGGATTCAGACCTGAAACCGGAGGATTTGCCGGCCGAGTTGTCTATCCTTCCAATCAAAAACACGGTACTTTTCCCAGGGGTGGTAATTCCAATTACTGTAGGAAGACAGAAATCTATAAAACTGGTAAAGAAAGCTTATCAGGGTAACCGCATTATTGGCGTCATCGCACAGAAGAATGCGATGGCAGAGGAACCAGGTGTTGAAGATCTGTACAAAACCGGAACAGTAGCTCGTATTATTAAGATGCTTGTTCTCCCTGATGGTAATACAACAATTATTATTCAAGGCAAGAACCGTTTCGTGGTTAAGGAGTACACCCAGGAAGAACCTTACCTGACTGCTCATATTGAACTTCAGCCGGAACCTGTGGCGAATCCCAGTAGCAAGGAAACGCAGGCACTTATTCAGTCCCTTAAAGACGCGGCAACAAAAATTCTTAAGCTCAACCCCGAGATTCCAATTGAAGCTCAGGTAGCGCTGGACAACATATCGAGTATGTCCTTTCTCGTTCATTTTCTATCATCGAACTTGAATGTCGACGTTGCAGACAAACAAAAAATACTTGAAACCCAAAATTTAATTGACCGGGCTACCTTGCTCCTCCAGTACATGCTTAAAGACATCCAGATGTTGGAGATCAAGCATGAAATTCAAAAGAAGGTACACACCGATATCGATCAGCAGCAGCGTGACTATTTCCTTCGTCAACAAATCAAAGTATTACAGGACGAGCTCGGCTTTGATGGTCCGGACAAAGAGGTTGAGAAATTAAGGAAGCGCGCCGAATCCAAAAAATGGTCTAAGGAGGTAGCGGAACATTTTAATAAGGAACTGGATAAGCTATTGCGCATTAACCCAATGGCTGCGGAATATCCTGTTGCCATGAACTATGTCGAATTCATGCTGGATTTGCCTTGGGGAGATTACACGATAGACGACTTTGATTTAAAACGCGCAAAGAAAATTCTTGATCAGGATCACTTTGGTCTTGAAAAAGTAAAGACCAGAATACTGGAGTACCTGGCCGTGCTCAAGTTGAAAAAAGACATGAAAGGACCTATCCTTTGTCTGTACGGTCCTCCAGGCGTTGGTAAAACTTCACTTGGGCGTTCGATCGCTAAAGCTCTTCAACGAAAATACGTGAGAATGTCTTTAGGTGGTGTACACGATGAAGCGGAGATCAGAGGCCACCGTAAAACATATGTGGGAGCGATGCCAGGTAAAATCCTGCAGAACTTAAAAAAAGCTCAATCGTCAAATCCTGTTTTTATTCTAGATGAGATCGACAAGGTGAAATCCGATTTTCGCGGCGATCCGTCGTCAGCTATGTTGGAAGTATTGGACCCCGAGCAGAACAATACATTTGGCGATAACTACCTGGAAGTTGAATACGATCTTTCAAAAGTCTTATTCATCGCTACAGCAAATTCGTTGGACTCAATCCATCCCGCCCTTCGCGACCGGATGGAAATTATTGAAGTAACCGGATATACACTTGAGGAGAAAGTGCAGATTGCGATGAAGCACCTTGTGCCTAAACAATTAAAGGAACACGGGCTCAAATCGTCACACGTAAAGATCACTAAAGGAGCCATCACAAAAGTTGTTAATAGTTATACACGTGAATCGGGTGTAAGAAACCTTGAGCGGAAGATCGGAACGCTCGTAAGAAGTATCGCCAAATCCATAGCAATGGAGGAAGTGTTCGACAAGAATGTCACCGAGGAAACTGTGCGCAAAGTATTGGGCGCAGAAATATTTGATGAAGAACTTTATCAGGGAAATGAGATTGCAGGTGTGGTCACGGGCCTTGCATGGACACAAGTTGGCGGAGAAATTCTCTTTGTAGAATCAAGCCTGAGCAAAGGCAAAGGCGCGCTTACTATATCCGGCCAATTGGGGGACGTTATGAAAGAATCAGCTATGGCTGCCCTTTCTTATCTGAAATCAAATGCTGAATCATTGGGAGTTGATCATCGCGTATTTCAGCAATATGATCTGCATATACACGTACCCGCCGGCGCTGTTCCGAAAGATGGCCCTTCCGCGGGAATAACAATGTTTACTTCGCTTGCGTCGATTTATACACAGCGTAAGATCAAAGCTAAGCTGGCGATGACCGGAGAAA
>Ga0190271_10000938_pt1 | contig 15774 bp, 10 predicted proteins | sample Popmic356T_FD_133747 | JGI IMG/M metagenome (GOLD analysis project Ga0190271, IMG submission 133747) | Populus adjacent soil microbial communities from riparian zone of Weber River, Utah, USA - 356 T | ecosystem: Environmental > Terrestrial > Soil > Riparian zone | place: USA: Utah | collected...
CCGCCCACCGCGCCAAGACGACCGGCCGCCCCGCTGGAGGCGACCCCAGCCCCCGCGCCGGCGCTCCCAGTGACCGGCGCCGCGACCACTTGCCCCGCTGCTGCCGCGGACGTCGCCGCTCCACTCTGGTGATTACCACAAGCTAGGAGCAAGCCGACCGAACCACAGACCACGAAGGTGCAGCGCTGCATCCCCGCGAGAATACACAGGCACTCCGCGCGGACAACTGCACATTCAGAAGTGACTCTCCCACGCTCGGCGTCGCGTGCGCTCGAGTGGCCGGAGTGGTTGCACGGCTCCCATCGTTCGCCTGCGCGCTACGGGGTCTTCATTCTCAAGGCTTGTTTGGCGTCGACGAGCACGGTGTCGTAGCGCCCCAGCATCTCCTTGCAGCGTTCTTCCGCGAACCTCTTGGTGTCCTGCCGAATCCTGTCGCAGGCCTTCAGCGCAGAGCGCGTGTCCGCGCACAGCTTGGCCCGCAGCGCGTCGCAGCTCATGGCGCGACGGCCGAGCGCCTTCAACGAGTAGTCGGCGCCCGCGAGCGCGACCTGGCAGGTTTCGGGCGTGAGCAACTCGACCGTCGCTTTGATGTCCAAGCACGTCGCCGAGAATTCGTTGGCCGTCTGGCTGCAGATCCGCGTCGCGAAGTCGTCGCACGACTGGCGAGTGGGCTCGGGCTCGGCACGGCGCGCAGCGGAGCCAGCCTTGTCGTCGACCGCTTCGCCTCGCCCCAGCCGATCGCAGCCCGCCGTCGCGAGGGCGAAGAGCATGGCACCGGCAACTCGAACTGTAACTGGACGTCGCACTGACATGGGCTGACTCAAGAAGCTCCTGCTGGCACAGATCATCGCGCACAACGAGCTTACTCGCAGCATTATTCCCCTCCCATAGCGTCAGACGTGAGCGACGCGCCGCTCAGCTTCGCATGCTGCAGCCATGCACCGAGACCCAGTGGTGGCCGCAACGGGACGATAAATGGCCCACGGAGCGCTTAAAGGGCCAGGCGCGTGCGCGTAGTGTCGACGCCGATCCGCTCACCTCGACCGTCGAGCCGCAGCGACACGCCGCAACGCCGCGCGCGGAGCACGGAACGCTTAACCAAGGACTGGACAGTCATGCGCCGTCACTCGCCAATGAGACTAACTATCGTCGTGGGTGCGTTCATCGTGTGCTGCAACTCAGGCGGCGACGAGGAGCCGAGCAATTCGGGAAATTCGGGCGGCAGCGGCAGCCAAAGCAACCCAAACAACAGCACCCCGGCGGACTCGGCAAGCGCCGGCAAAGCCGGCAGCTCACCCTCGGGGACCACGAGCAGCAGCACCACCAACGCGGGGTATGCAGAACCCACAGACGAATCTGCGAGCGCCGCGAGTGGAAAGCCATTCGACGAGTGCGTTGCCGGGCTCAAGGCCAGCTGTAACTACGACGAGAAAGCCACCGCATGCGCCGGTTTAGTCACCCCCAGTATTCCACTGTCCAACGGTGAGACTTGGGGAAACATGCTGCTAAAAGCCGGCCCGTACGGTGGTTTCGTCGCCTGGAACCAAGGCAAAGACTTTGCGAATCCAGTGAGCGCCGCCGAAGGCACCTGTAACTTCGTAGCATCCGCATTTGGAGAGCCGGCCAGCGTCACCGACGACGTGCTCAACCTGCGCGGACAAGACTTGGCGCTTTACACCATCTTCCGACCGGCGTGCATGAAAGAGGGCGAAAAGTATCCCGTCATCACGTGGGGCAACGGCACCTGCGGTCAAGCTGGCAGCTACGCGATGCTGCTCGGGACGCTCGCTTCGCACGGCTTCGTGATCTTCGCGGCCAACTCGCGCTTCACCAATGGCGGCAACAACGAAATGCTGAAGGCCTTGGACTTTGCCAAGGCTGTCAACGAGGATCCTGACAGCGTCTACTACAACAAACTGGATCTCGATAAGGTGGGCGCCATGGGTCACTCTCAGGGCTCTGCAGCGACTGCCGCGGCTGCGCCGGATCCACGGATCAAAGCCGTAATCCTCTTCAATGGCGGGCTCTCGTCGCCAGACAAGCCGTTCCTAGCCGTGTCGGGAGATCGCGACATTACCGCCTATACGCCCGCCCAGATGAAGATGGGCGTAGACCAAGCCAAGCAGCCGGGCGCTTGGCTCTACTACCATCAGGTCTTGATGACAGGTGGGAATGTCACCGGACATCTCACACTCATGGAGCAGTCCGAACGCGTGATCGAGCCCACCGTGGCCTGGTGGAAATACATCCTGCAAGGTGACGCAGAAGCGAAGAAGCTGTTCAAAGGGGCTGACTGCGGCCTGTGCACCAAGCCGGATCAGTTCGAGTTCGGAGAGCACAATCTGCCGCAGTAACGCCAATGAGCATGCACCGCACTCAGTCTAGCGCCGCGCTCGCGTGTGCAACGGCCCTTCTGCTGACAGCAACGCCGGCGGCGGCAGAGGGCATCGAAACCACGACAGCCGGTGCGGTCGCCCTCGGACGCTCCGCGAGCGCGTTGCACGTAAGCGATTTCATGGCCACGTGGTTGAATCCGGCGAATCTCGCCGTGATCCCTGACAACGATCTGGGCGGCGAGCTCCGGCTTCCGCTCCTACATGCCTGCTTCGACCGCGCACGAAATTCCGCGCTCGAATACCGTACGAACGATCCCGCGCAGGGCCTCGCCGGGGAGGAATCGTTCGACGAGGTCTGTAACCAGGGCGCTGTCATGCCCACGGGCAACCTCGGCTGGGCACAGGCGTTCGCCAGCGGTTGGGGCTACGGCATCGGGTTCTTCACACCTACGGCGATCGCTGGACTCAAGTACGGTCGCGACACGATCGTGACGCAGGTGCCCGCCGCAGGCGAGACCCAGCCTCTCACCACGAGCGGAGTGGAGTCCCCCAATCGCTTCTTACTGTTGCAGCGCGCACAATTGGGAGGCTTCCTGCAGGCCGGTGCGGGCGTGCAGCTCGCCAAGCAGCTGCGTGTCGGCCTCGCGGCCGGCCTCGGCTTTGCGACGGTTCGCAACGTGAATGTGGGCTCTGTTCAGGGCGGGACCTTTCGGGATCAAGAGCTCCTTACGGACATCCACGTGTCCGACTGGCCCATTCCCCGCGCGACTGCGAGCGTGGTGGTAGAGCCGCTGAACGGGCTCGATGTGCTCGCCTCATTCACATACCAAGCGAATGTCGAAGGGAGTGGTTATGTCGACTTTACCGCCAATGGCATTCAAGGCGCTCCCCTGACGGATTGTCGTGCGTCGCCCGAGCGTCCGGGGCCGCACTGTCGCAGCGACAACGCTTCGCTCACGGTCCCGTTTCCTCGCTTTGCCGCGACGCTCGGCGTCCGCTACGCGTCGCGGCGCACCGAGCGCAGGCGCGCGCTCGATCCCATGCAGGACGAGCGCTGGGACATCGAGCTCAACGGCACCTGGTCCGAGACCAGTCACATCGATCAGTACACGCTGAAGCTCTACGATCAGGCACCGGGTGCTCCGGGCTCATCACGTGTTGCGTTCTCATCTGCGCCGGGCTCGGCTGCGCTCGCACTGCCGGCGCAGATCGTGATTCCTTATCACTGGCGTGACACATTCAGTGTTCGCGCCGGCGGCGACTACAACGCCATCGCGGGGAAGCTGGCCTTACGCGCGGGCGTGTCTTATGAGAGCAGCGCCACGCCGACCGCGTATATGAACATCGACGCATGGGCCGTCAGCCGCTATGGGCTCCATCTCGGCGCGACATGGGCCTTCGGCGCGCTCAAGCTCTCCCTCGCCTATGCGCACATCTTCTACGAAAGCGTGAACGTCGCGCTTGGGCAGGGGCGCTTGAACGAGGTGGTATCGACTGCACCGGAGCAAGCGCAGGCCGTCAATGAGGGCAACTACAGCGCGGCCCTCAACGTGATCTCCGTGCAAGCCAATGGCTCGTTCTAAGAGCGGCCTGCCGGCGCGAGTCCGAAGACGGCGCGCCGACGTCGTACACTTCAGTGGAGCGGCGAAGGCAGCCCGCCGCACATAAACACCGTGGGGTCACAATTGTTTTGGAGGCGGCATGCGTCGCAGGTGGTGCTGTCGCCGGCGAGACACGAGGTCAGACAGTGATCGCTCGCGCACGCGGCCGCGTCGATCGTGCAGTTCAGACAGTCCTCCGGAACGGCGGCCTTGATCGCGGCGTCCTGATACACGCAGTCTTGAATCATCGGACGCAGCTGTTCATTCGTGGCCGCGAACATCGCGGACTTGACCATACGCGCGCACGTACCGACCTTCTCGATCACGAGGTTGCTGCAAAGCAGAGCGACGTCGCCACCACATTTCGCGGACGCATCGACCATCGCTTTCAACGACGCTTCGGTCTCTTCGCAATACCAGCCGCCGCACTGGCCATTTGCGGGTTTCGTGTACGACTGACAGGTGGTGGCTCCACTTCCACCATTACTGCTCGTTCCGGCACTACCACTCTTGGTACCGGCTATAGCAACTCCGGACGAGTTACTGCCCTGATCGTTCCCACTGCTCGCGTTACTGCCACACGCGGAGGCGAAACAGAGCGCGAGCCAAACTGCAGTGCCCACGGCACTCGAACGATCTGACGTGCGATCAAACATCACGAATCTCCTGTTGCTAGGCATGCTGGGAGCGGGAGGGGCAAGCGCCCAACGCCAGTCTTGTATACTGCAACGACATACAGATGCGCGTCATTATTGTAGCGCTGCAGGCGCGTCGCAGCACGAACGCTCCGGCTTGGCATTCGCTGCTTGGCTGCCAGATGCCGTGACACTCAACTTGTTAGCACGCCTAGACGTCGCGTGCGCTCGTCGTGTGCTGCGCGACGCGGCGGCAGGAGTCGTCCAGCACAGCGACGAACGCTTCGCTATCGATCCGCGCCGCGCGGAGCCAGCATCGGCCTCTGCCTGCGCAAAGAGCTCGTGGAGCTGCACCGAGGTCACATTCGCGGCTCAAGGCCGCCATCGTACCTGCTCGTGCCAGCGATCGTCTGCACCATGACATGGCTGCCGCCTGCGGTCGCGACGGGTTTACACAATCTTGATGGCAAACGGCGCTTCCCTAACAGTCCCTTGATCACGATGCGACTAAGTTGGCCGTTGACCGTGAGCTGCTGGAGGACCGCAGCCGGAGTGTCGTGATACATGGGACGAGAAAGCGATACCGTACTGGTTGTGGAGGACGAGTCTCGGATGCGCAAATTCATCCGTGCCACGCTCATCTCCCATGGTTACAGGGTCATCGAAGCAGACAACCTCCGCGATGCGCTAAGGCACGTGACGAGTCTCAGCCCCACGCTGATCCTACTCGACCAAGGCTTGCCGGACGGCAATGGCATCGACCTCACCAAGCAGCTGAGAGAGTGGAGTTGTGTGCCGATCATCATCATCTCCGCGCGCGGTTGCGAGGACGATAAAGTCGTCGCACTCGATGCTGGAGCCGACGACTACCTGACCAAGCCATTTGGTGTGAACGAATTGCTCGCGCGCATGCGCGTAGCGCTGCGACACGTGCGCGAGGCTGCCGCAGTCCCGGCGCTCACACACTTCGAGCTCGGCGACCTGGACATCGACCTTACACGGCGTGAGGTGAAGTTGCTCGGACAGGCAGTCCACCTCACGCCCACCGAGTACAAGCTACTCGTATTGCTCGCACAACATGCCGGCAAGGTACTGACACACCGGCAGATCTTGAAGGATGTATGGGGGCCGACTCATACACAGCAAACGCACTACGTGCGCGTTCAGATGGCGGAGCTGCGCAAGAAGATCGAACCGGACCCTTCCCGCCCCAAGCTGCTCGTGACGGAACCCGGGGTCGGCTACCGCTTGCGGGACGTGCCATACAACGCTGTCCTGCCGTCTGACACACAGTAGGCTTCAACCACTTCCCGGCGTCGGGTACGTGCGGGGATTGTCCCGAGGTTGCGCCGCGTTGGGCGCGACCTCGGGCGTACACGCTATCGCTCCATCCAAACGCTCCTCCGGCCGAGCAGCGCAGCGTCAGATTCGTACCTTGATGGTCGCGGACACGCGGTTCTCGTTCTGTTGCAGGTCAGGCTCGAAGCCGGCCACCATGCTGCCAGGCGGGCCTGAGTTGCTGTACACGCCGGGAGATGCCTCGGGGGTCACGCCCTTCGGTCCCGCAAAGTACGGCACGCTCGCCCAGCGATGGGTGAGCTCGAAACGCACGGTCACGAGCTCGCTGACGAGGACATCGAAAGTCTCAGTGGTGTCCCAAGCCCAGTATTCGTCCCCCGGATTCTGGGTGAAGTACGGGCTTAGACTGTACGACGTCGCTCCGTTGATAGGTGGCGTCACTACCAGGTAGCGTCCGGGGTTGGTCATGACGCCACCGCCCACCGTCAGCGCGAAGCGATTGTTCGCAAACCAGAGCCGATTGTAGAGCATCGCACCCAGGAAGTATTGCGAAGGCGTCGTCTTCGCGCCGCCAGCGCATGTCACGCCACCGCCGGTTTCACAGCCTGCGTCGACGGTGAGGGAGAATGCGGCTTGGCTGACGAAGGAACGCTTGCTCGCATGATATTTGACGAGGAGGCTGTTGTCAGTGTGCAGGCGCACGCGGTCCGAGTTACCGAGAACATCCTTGCCGCCGTAGGCGCTGAAGACCGCGGCCACATTGCCGCTCGGGCGCCAGGCGACCTGCATGCCCAACCCCGGCTGCTGGTTGAACACGCCGTAGGATTGCCAGCCGTTGATGATCCACGGTTCGATCTTGAGCTTGTCGCTCGTGAAGATCTGGATACGGATACCATTGAAGAACCACGGTGTGTTCGACGAGACGTAAGAGGCCTGGTCGGTCCAGTTCTCGTAGTTGTAGTAGCTGCACAGCCCGACATAGGAGAGGAAGATACCCGCGTCGACGTTGATGCCATTCAGCACGTCGAAGTGGTAGCCGCCATACCCTTCCGTGATGTACTTGTACGCATCTGCTAGCGACCACTGACCTCGCATCGGACTGGCGTCGCTTCTCGGTGTCATCGTCGCGTAGAGGCCGAGCTGAGTCATGATACGACCGCGCGCGCCTTTGTAGTGGAAGTCTCCGCCGACACCCAGGTGAGTGATCTGGAGCTCGTTGTGACGCCCCGCTGCCGTCGTGCCAACGATGGTGTGGTCGCGCGGGTTCGAGAGCTCGTAGTTGTAGCCGGCGTCGATCGTGAACTGCCCGCTGAAGACCGGACCGTCCAGCGGGAAGACAGTCTGGCGACTGTTGCCGTTGAGCCAGGTGAAGTCAGCGAATGCGAACGGCGCGGCGGCTGGCGCAGCTTCCGCGACTATCTCCGGCGCGGTTGCCACTTGCGCCGCACCGATCTGCGGCGGAGCAGAAACGTTTGCCGTCTCCGTGGCTTGTGCTCCCACTCTGAGCGCGACGAATAACAGGACCCCAGCGAAACTAAGTACGCGTGAATTAACCGAGAATGCGTTTGTCATGTGTAGCTCCAGGCCGCAACGACTGTAGGCAGTTGCAAATCAAGAGAACGGAAAGATTGCAGCGCTCGCTCTAAAGGTTTCGTAAAGGTGCTGCCGGCGCCGCTGGCAGCAGCAGCCCCAACCTTCGCCATCTCAGCCGCTAATGCCGCGGCACGTCTCGACATACGCGGCCCTCATCGCGACGCATGGGCGTGGCAGCCCTGCCTGTCGCTCGCCGCGTCGTCTTGATGCTTTGTTGATGTGACCTGGAACGACCTTTACGTCCGCTTGATCTAGCGTTCGCTAACATACCCGTAACGGCAGAATCATGAATAACGGCGCAATACAGTTCGTAATCCCCACCTTTCGCTTGCGTGAAGTTGGAGAAACCGTACAGCACTACGACGAGCACTTCTTTCGCAATGGCCATACGCCGCGCATGTTCGTTTTCGACGACTCGAGCGTTGCGATGCAGCAGAAGTACTACAGCGCGCTCGAGGCGACGCAGACACACAACGAGCTGATGTACGTCGGCCCGCGTGAGAAAGAAGCCTTTGTAAGCTACCTCAACCAGCGTTTGCGTGATCGAAAGCTGGAGCCTCTGGTCAAGAACTTGTTCAGACCGAGCTACGGTGGCAACCGCAACGTTGCGCTGATGTACACACTCGGCGGCCTGGTCGTCAGCGCCGACGATGACATGCGGCCATATGCCCTCGTCGAAGACAGCCCGGAGTCGCTCGGAGAATCCGAGGCCTGTCGGGGCAAGCTGCTCAAGACGGCAGAAGCGGGCTTCACGAAGAAGGCCTTCGACATCCTGGCCGCTTTTCTGGATGTGCTCGGCAAACCGGTCTCTTCGGTGCCCGAAAACTACCTACGAGGCAAGCTCGTGCGGGATACCGCGATGGATTTGGACACCAATGCGTCGCACGGCTTCACGCGCAGCAATGCGCTCGTGCTCGAGCACGGCGAGCTGCCCGACAGCTCGATTGTGAAGGTCGCGCAAACCTTCCGTTCGGGCACGAACGACATCGACGCGATCGATTACATCGAGATGGCCATCGACGACGAGGCGCAGCAGCACGTCGACGACTTGAACGACCTCTACGTGCTGGTCAATTTCAGGCCCACGGTCACGAAAGAAAACTGGCGCGTGGATTGCGGAGTTGCCGGCTACGACAACACCTTCGGACTACCGCCCTTCTTCCCGACGCGCCTACGCTTCGAAGACTACAGCTACCGCTTGTGGCTTCAGCAACCGGGTGTCGCCGCCGCGCACGTGGACGCCGCGCAAACGCACATTCGCAGCAACTACATGCGCAATCCACTCGCGGCTGAAGTGTTCAACGAGGAGGTCTGCAACTTGCTCAAGCGTCGCATCAAGGCCAGCGTGACACGGATCGACGAGCTCGGCATCGACTTCGACTACGATGGCGAGGTCTCACTCGAGGAAAGTGACGCGATCTTGCAGCGTATGTCCGAGCTGCGAAGCCGCGTGCTCGCTGCCGCCGAGTCGGCGCAGAAGGCCGAGAGAGCCGACGGGCTGCGCTCCTTTGCCATCAATCTGGAGCGTGCCTTCTACGGTTTCGAACCGGACTTCTTTCAGCAGAACCTGATCCGCATCGTCGACGATGTGATCAGTCAGTTCAAGGGCACGCTCGAGCTGTGGCCGACACTGATCGAGATTGCATACCTGAAGAAGCGACGCGACGGATTGCCGATGACACGAGTTCAAAATACCCACAAGAGCGCATGGCTGTCGCACTGAGCCGCTCGAACCGAAGCGCACGCCGCGGCCGACGACGCTCTGCGAGGCGAGGCTCGGATGCGGCCTCGTGCTCGCACGTCGCGTGAGAGGCCTCGCGTGGACGACGCCCACGCGTCAACGCGTGAGGCCGACGCGGCGAAACCACGCGACCACCGCAACCACGGTGACCAGAATCAGCACCCACACGCCCACGTAGCCATAGGGCGAGTCGAGCTCGGGCATGTTCTTGAAGTTCATGCCGTACACGCCAACGATGAATGTGATCGGCAAGAACACCGTGGAAAACAACGTAAGGAGACGCATGACGTCGTTAGTACGGTTCGCAGCCAAGGAGAGTTGCACGCCGAGCAGTGTGTCGAGCTCACTGTCGAGGCTATCCGCCAGGAAGGATAGGCTCGCGATGCGCTCACGCAGGTCGTCCGCCAACGGTTGGTTCATCGCGGATCGAGGCACGAATTTCTGCGCCGCGTTCTGAATATGCCAGAGCAAGCGCTTGAATGCTTGAATGCGCACCTTGGTACGAAAAACGTCTTGCCACTCATCGATAGGCGAGCCCGACGCCTTGCGTTCGAGAAAGCTGACCTCGAAGGCGTGGATACGCAGCTCTAACTGTTCGAGGGGCTTGTGAAACGTCTCGACGCCCACCAAGAGGATATCGAGCATGACGACTTGGAGATAGACTGGGTTCTCCGCCCGTCGCACCGCGTCCTTGATGTCGTCCAGAAAGGGCAAGCGCCGGCGATGAATCGTGATGAGGACGCGGTCGCTCAGAAAGATCGCCAATTTGCGCGTCAGCTCGAAGAACGTATGCGCGCCTGGCCGGGACGCATCATCGTAGACGCGGGTGATGACGAAGGTCACGGAGCCGAGCCGCTCGTGCTTCGGCAGGTGGAGCGGCGCGGTGCACTCGTCAAGCTCGGCGCGCGGAATGCCGTAGTCGGCCGCGATACGTGCGAGCTCGTCGGGAGTCGGCGCGCATACGTCGATCCAAATTGGTGTCGCGATCCCGTCTCCCTCGAGCACGCTTTCGATCATGTCGGGCTCGTTTAGTATACGTCCCGCAGCGGCGGGTTGAGGCAGCTCATGCGCGCCTTACCGGTTCGCGAGTTGAAGGCAAGGATACCTGAACGCGTGACGCTGTTCGCGGTCGACGGCGGAGGCAATCGGGGCACCTTCCTCGCGGCAGCACGACCGAAATCTTGATACTTAACTTATACGCGCGCCACTACAGTCGCGCGCATGGACGTCGTTCGGTTGTTGATGCGAGACGCAGTGGTGCGCCTCTTCACTCCTGCTGACGCGAGGCTAAAGAGTCGTGACGATGTGCAGCGCGGACGCTTGGTGTGGGCGAATCATGCCAACCTCTCGCCTGTATTGATTTGATTGCGGGAAGAGCAGCACATGCAGAATGCGATCCCATCGGACTTGCCCGCGCTCCCCGGAGCATCGGTCGACAGTCACACAAAAACATCCAGCTCCGCCCTGACGCTCGGCGCGCTAGGCGTGGTCTTCGGCGACATCGGCACGAGCCCGCTCTACACCTTGCGCGAATGCCTGCACCAACTGGGCAGCGACCACGCGTCGACGGAGGATGTGTACGGACTGCTATCGCTCATCTTTTGGTCGCTGACGATGGTCGTGACGGTCAAGTATCTCACGTTCATCATGCGCGCCGACAACCACGGCGAAGGCGGCATTTTCGCCATGCTTGCCGTCATCCCCGAACGCTTCCGAATGACGCATTCGCAGCGCATCTCCTGGATCGCCCTCGTCGTCGTCATCGGTGCGGCTCTACTTTACGGCGACGGAGCCATCACGCCGGCTATCTCCGTGCTCAGCGCCATCGAGGGGCTAACCGTCGCGCAGCCCTCCATGGCGTCCGCCGTCGTACCGCTGACGTGTGTCATTCTCCTCGCCCTCTTCTTCATCCAGAAGCACGGCACCGGCGCGGTTGGAGTGCTCTTTGGCCCGATCATGCTGGTTTGGTTCGTCACCATCGGTGCGCTAGGCGCGTACCAAGTACTCAAGGCGCCGCAGATCCTCGTGGCACTGTCGCCACACCACGCGGTGCACTACTTCACAGCCCACGGGATGCCTGGGTTCCTCGTGCTCGGGTCAGTCGTGCTGGCCGTCACGGGCGGTGAAGCTCTGTACGCCGACATGGGCCACTTCGGTGCGCGGCCGATCCGCCTGGCGTGGCTGACTATTGCGATGCCGGCCCTCGTGCTCTGTTATTTCGGACAAGGAGCACTGGTGCTCCGAGATCCAGCTGCCATCGAGAACCCGTTCTTCTCCATGGTGCCAGCGGGGCCGGCCACGCTGGCTCTCGTCGGCCTCTCGAGCGCGTCGACTGTCATCGCGTCGCAAGCGCTCATCTCAGGTGCCTTCTCCCTCACCCGACAGGCGATGCAGCTCGGCTACTTCCCGCGCGTGACGATCCGCCACACCGCGGCGCACACCGAAGGGCAGATCTATATCCCACAGATCAACTGGATCCTTGCAGTCGGCTGCTTGCTGCTCGTCGTCGGCTTCGGGAAGTCCGAGCGTCTCGCGTCGGCGTACGGCATCGCGGTCACCGGAACCATGGCGCTCACGTCGATCGTCTACTATGTCGTGATGCGCCGCGCGTGGAGTTGGACCCGTCCTATCGCTCTGGGAGTGCTGCTCCTCTTCCTGTCGTTCGACATTCCGTTCTTCGCAGCGAATACCGTGAAGATCCTCGACGGCGGGTGGGTGCCGGTGCTTATCGGCCTGGGCTTCATTGCGGCGATGCTCATCTGGAGCAAAGGTAGGACGCTGATCGTCGAGGAGTACTTGAGTCGCAGCGCGTCAGTCGAAGACGCGTTGCCGCGCCTTTTGGCGCGCGTCGTGGCGCGCGTCCCGGGCATAGGCGTCTTTATGTCGTCGAGTACGACGCATGTCCCGCCGATCCTCGTACACGTTGTCGAACGCCAAAGGGCCCTGCACGAACACGTCCTGGTCTTCACCGTCCTGACCGAGACCATCCCGGAGGTGCCCGCGGAACGGCGGCTCCAGGTGCAGTCGCTCGGAGATGGCGTGCACCAAGTGATCGCAAGCTACGGGTTCATGCAGCAGCCCGATGTGCCCTCGATCCTCGGCGACGCGACGTCCCGCCTTGGATTAATGTTCGATCCGAGCGAGGTCACCTACTACCTCGGGCGCGAGACAGTGCAGGCCGGCGACGCAGGTGCGATGGGCCAGTTCGCCGAGAGTCTCTTCGGCTATCTGCAGCGAAACGCCGTAACGGCCGACCGGCACTTCAAGATCCCCCCGCGGCAGGTCATCGAGATCGGGATTCAACTCGACCTGTGATCCATGAGGACTACTTACTCACCGCGATCGACTTCCGGAACAGCATCAGGCTATACGTGAAAAACGCGAGACCGATCGCAGTCACCATCGCGAACTGACTCCAGACGGCGCTCAGACCGCCGCCGCGGTAGATGATGACCTGTGAGAACGAGACGAAGTGCCGTGCCGGCAGCAGATAGGTCATGTACTGCAGCCACTTCGGCTGGCTTTCGACAGGCGTGCTACCGCCCGACAGAAGCATCAGCACGACGATGACCAGAATGATCAAAAGCGCGAACTGCGCCATCGAGCGTGAGACCGTGCCCAGAAAGAGGCCGAGCGCTGTCGCAAAAAACAGATACAGCACGACACCGACAAACCAGAGCACTACAGAACCGGCGAACGGCACCTGCAACGCCATCTGCACGATGAAGAACAGCGAGGCGCCCGTCGCAACTAAAATGACGAGACTGTTGGCCCACACCTTCGCCAGCGCGATCTCGAGCGCGCTGAGTGGCATCACGAGCAGATGTTCGAGCGTCCCATGTTCACGCTCCCGGATCACGGCCGCGCCCGTCAGCACGACGGTCAGCAGCGTGATCTGGTTGATGATGGCCACCACGCTCTTGAACCATGCGGAGATGGCGTTCGGATTGAACATCTTGCGAACGACCAGCTGGATCTCGGCGACGGGCCGCACATCGCTGCGCCTGAGAAACGTCCGAACGCGATCGTTGATGATATTGCGAATATAGCCGGCTCCGATGCCCGCTTGCTGCATGGCGGTCGCGTCGATGTTGACCTGGATCTCCGGCGTACGACCTGCGCGAAGGTCGTTCTCCAAGCGGGAGGGAATGACCACCACGAACATGAACCGGCCTCGGTCCATGCCCTCTTGTACATCGCCGGTGCCGATCATTTTCGGCACCTTGAAGCGAGGTGGATAGAAGGCGTTGACCAACTCCTTGGACAGGGCCGAGCCGTCTTCATCCACGAAAGCGATCGATGCGTTGTTGACCTCGCTCGAAGTGCCCGTCGCCTGGACGTAGATCGTCGCGGAGAACGCATAGATGACGAAACCGACCATGACCACGTCGCTCAGCAGGCTGCGCAGCTCCTTGATGCCAAGCCAGAAGATGTTGAGCAGCGAGTTCTTCACGGCTATTTCTCCTGCTTTCTCAAGCCTGCCACGCTCACGCCGAGCAGCACCGGGATGCAAACCGCGAGAAATGCGACGTCCTGCAGCATGAAGCGCGCACCTAGCCCCTTGGTAAAAGCGCCGAGGCTGGCGTGCATGTAATAAGACGCTGGCCAGATGGAGCCCACGATCGCCGCGCTGCCCTTGAGCGTCGAGACCGGCTGTAGCAAGCCCGAGAACTGAATCGTGGGGACGATGGTGAGGATCGCCGTGACGAATACGGCCGCCACCTGACTGCTAGTGAAGGTCGACGTCACCATGCCGATGCCCGTCGTCGCGATCACGTACAGCAAGGTACAGAAGGTCAGTGCCAAGAAGCTCCCTTTGACCGGGACGCTGAAGACGATCAGCGCCATGGCCGCCAGGATGAAGTAGTTGATCATCCCGATCACGACGTACGGGATCTGCTTTCCGAGGAGGTACTCGAGCCGGCCCGTCGGGGTGACATAGAAGTTGATCATCGAGCCGAGCTCTTTTTCGCGCACGATGCTCACGGTCATGAGAATCGCGGGGATCAGCAAGAGCAGCAGGGCCGGTACGCTCGGCACGATCGAGTAGATGCTCTCGAACGTCGGGTTGTAGATGTAGCGCTCCTCGATATCCGCCGCGTACATAGGCGCTCGGCTCGGCCCCGGACTCGTCGTCGCGAGCTCTCGCAGCGTCGTCTCGTGCACCCCTTGCACGTATTGCGCGATCGTATCGCCGCGGAACGTCATCGCGCCGTCTACTTGCGCGATGACTTCGGGCCCGGAGCCGCGGCGAAGATCTCTGCCGAAGCGCGGTGGGATCTCAATCACCACCGAGACGTCGTCTGCTTGAAGCCGTTTGTAAGCTTCATCGGCCGAGATCAAGGGCGAGGTCGCGGTGAAGTAGCGCTGAGACCCCGCGAACTGCTCGATGTATTGGCGACTCTCCGGCGAGTGGTCGAGGTCGAGCCATGCATAGCGAATGTGCTCGACGTCGGTCGTAATGCCGAACCCGAAGACGAGCATCAACAGCGCCGAGCCCACGAAGGCAAACGCCAAGCGAATCGGATCGCGCAGGATCTGCATCGTCTCGTTGTGCGTGTAAGCCAGCATGCGGCCGAGACTCAAGCGGAGCGCAGACGGCTTCTTCGCCGCAGCGCTCTCGCCGGTGGCGGCCGGCGCGGCCGGCGCGGGCTGCGCTTCGCCCTGTGCGACGGCGCCGGCTCCCGATTCCTCCATGTAGCGGATGAAGGTGTCCTCCAGATTGTCCGCGTTGCGCCCGGCGATGAGCCCCCCAGGCGTATCGCACGCCAGCACCTTGCCGGCATTCATCAGCGAGATGCGGTCGCAGCGCATGCCTTCATTCATGAAGTGTGTGGTCACGAAGATCGTCACGCCCTGCTTGCGCGACAGATCGATCAGCAGCTCCCAGAAGCTGTCGCGGGCGACCGGATCGACTCCAGAGGTCGGTTCATCCAGGATCAGAATCTGTGGCTCGTGCAAGACGGCGACGGCCAAAGAAAGCCGCTGGCGCAAGCCCATCGGCAGAGCCTCCGCCAATGCGTCGAGATGGGTGCCGAGCCCGAAGCGCTCGACGAGCTCCTCGATGCGCGTCTTCGCTTTCTCAGGTGCGAGATGATACAGGCGCGCGTGCAAAACCAAGTTTTGGCGCACGCTCAGCTCACCGTAGAGCGAGAAGGCTTGCGTCATGTAGCCGAGGTTCTTGCGGACCTCCATGCTTCCCGCCTCGACCGTACGGCCGAACAGCTTCGCCGTGCCATCACTGGGCGGAAGCAGCCCCGTCAGCATCTTCATCGTCGTGGACTTGCCGCAGCCATTCGAGCCTAGAAAGCCGAAGATCTCGCCCCGCTCGATCGACAGTGTCACATGATCGACGGCTACGAAGCTGCCGAAGCGGCGCGTGAGGCCCTGGGCTTCGATCGCGATCTCTGTACCGGACGCGCGCGGCGGAATCGTGAGCTCTTTGTGGCCCATGCGCTTTTCTTCTGGCAGCAAGGCGATGAAGCAGCGCTCCAGATCACGCGTGTCCGTGCGCTCCATCAGCTCGGCTGGTGTTCCCGTCGCGAGCACGCGGCCCGCGTCCATGGCCA
>Ga0190271_10000939_pt1 | contig 15774 bp, 10 predicted proteins | sample Popmic356T_FD_133747 | JGI IMG/M metagenome (GOLD analysis project Ga0190271, IMG submission 133747) | Populus adjacent soil microbial communities from riparian zone of Weber River, Utah, USA - 356 T | ecosystem: Environmental > Terrestrial > Soil > Riparian zone | place: USA: Utah | collected...
CCGCCGTCGCGGGGGATGATGTTCAGGACCGCGCCCGCAGTTTCAGCTTCGCCCAGTCCTCCCGATACGGTCAGCACTGTTTCCTGCGAGCCCGCCACGTTCGACACGGCGGCGTTCGAGTTGGCGCCGGCCCACCCAGTGTTGATGCCGTCGTGCATCGTCCGTGAATCGGACGCGCGCGCGCCGTGAATGAAGCCGGCCATTCCACCGCTTCCGCCGGTGATGCCGCCGGCGTCGCCGTTGCTGCTCATGCCTGGCACGAGCGACTGAATCCCTGTGGCGCCTCGTGACGATGGAATCGCTGCCAGGATCTCTTTGTCGATGATGTTCTGCACTCGTGTGCTCTGAACGTCGACAGTGGGCGACTCACCGGTCACCGTGACGGTTTCCTCGAGCGCGCCGACTCGCAGCTCGACACTGACTGTCGCGACGAAGTCGCCGCTCAGCTCGATGCCCTCTCGCTTCACGGTGTTGAAACCGGGGAGGGTAAACGTCAATGCGTAATTGCCAGGACGAAGGTCAACGATGCGGTATTGACCAGTGTCGTCGCTGACGACCGAGCGCGTGCGCTCGATCAGGACCGGACTTGCGGCCTCAACCGTGACACCTGGCAGCACTGCGCCAGACGTATCGCGGACTACACCTGTAATAGCGGCCTGCGCGTACGCAGCCGCGGGCAGAAACAGGACCACCAAGAGCGCCGCCGCCGATCGCCTCGCGAGATTACGCATCGTGTTCCTCCTCCGTTGGGGTTTCCAGGGGCAGGGAATGGGATGGTTCGCATGAGAGCGGGTTCGTATGAGCCGCGGGTTAGACGACGACCGTATGAATTGGGAGAGACACGTCGGGAACAGGAGCGAGTATGGTGACGAGTCAACGTCGACCTTCGGCCGGAAGTATACACACTCTGATTAGTGCAATCGGAGGTGTTGAGCCGACCGGCGTGAAAAAAGGCGCAGTTTGGATTGCGTGCCGAGGAAACGCAGGCTTTTCGGCGATCGGCACTCCCAACCTCCAACCCCCAATCTCTTGGGAATTGGAGCCTGGAAGTTGAGAGCTGACCGCTTTAGAAATCGAGTTGCATGTTCAGCCGCACGTAGCGCGCGGGCAGAATCGAGTTCGGCGTGAGCCAGATGCTCCCGCTCGTTGCCGTTGGCGCCGTGTAGCCTTCGTTGTACGTCGTCACCACGTCTGTGTTCAACAGGTTGTAGACGTCCACACCGAACTGCGCACGCGTCCCGCGGAAGCGGAGGATCTTGGCGATTCGCATATCGAGATTATTCTGCCGAGCCCCGTATAGCGTCCCTGGCTCGACCAGGTTGACCGTCACGTTCCCGGACGAGAGCGGGCGGCCGAGTGATGGTTGCGCGATCGCGCTCGTCACGACGTAATTGGCAGCGAGTTCGCCTCCTGGGTCACTCCGCCACGTGAGGCTGACGTTGAGATCGATCTTGGGCACGACGTAGGTGCCCAGGCCGCGGAACGAGGTCTGGAAGGGATCGACCGCGCGGCAGTACGGGTTGGCCAATGCGCCGGTGGACGTGTTGACCCTCGTCGTCTGCACGGCAGCGGTGCTTGTCCAGCTGTAGGTCTCAGGTAGCGCCGCCCGCACGTCACAGTTGTCACGGAACCGACGGCCTGTGCTCGTGCCCCCTTGAACGGTGAGTCCGTTCCGCAGCCGCGCGTTGACGCTCACGTCGATGCCGTGCCAGTTCTCAGTCATCTCTCCGAAGTTCGATGAGAGCTGCGAGTACAGGTCCTCCTGGCCGACCATGTTCGGCACCAGGTTGTACAACCCAGTCACCGCGCCGCCGCCACCGCCTGGCAGTCGTGGATCCGCTGGAATCGGGATCTCGAACGGCGTGTAGTCGGCCGTCGTCGTATTGCGGTTGTTCGCGGTGTAGAAGTTGCCGAACCATCGGCGGAAGTAGCCAACGCTCAGCCCGACGCGGGGTAGCAACTCCTGCTGTAGCGAGACACCCATCTCCCAGTTGTAGGTGCGCTTGCCCCACCCGTGTATGAGATCGGTGTCGAAGGACTTCGTGAAGATCTCCTTACCGAAATTCTGGTTGTCCATGGCGCCGCATTCGAGATTTGCGCCGGACGCCCTCAGGTCGCAGTCTGGAACATAGTTTCCGCGCCGCGGATCGCCAACTGGATAGAACGAGTCGTTCCATGTCCGCGTCGTCTGCGGCGTCGTGCGGATCAGCGGGTTGAGGTCGAGGTCGCTGTTGCTCGCGGTGAGCGCGGTCAGATACTTGCCAACGTTCACCTTGAGTGCCGTCTTGCCGTTGCCGAAAAGATCGTACGCCGCGCCGACGCGCGGCGTGATGTCCTTCCAGTGGATCTCGTCGGTCGTTCCGGCCGCGTAGAAGATGCGCGTGGGCATGAGCTGGTAGTCCGGACCACCGACGCCGGCGTCCGGGTAGCCGGTGCCGATACTGTCGTAGCGTATGCCGCCCTGGAGGGTCAGTCGCGCGCGCGTATAAGTGTCCTGCGCGTAGAACGACGTCATCAGGATGTTGCGCTGGTACTTCACCGTGCCGGGATAGATGGCGGTCTGGGTGAGCTGATTGGGGACGCCGTTGTTGAACCGGTACTGAATGAACGGGGTGAAGTTGAAATAGCTCTGACTCGGGTGGCTCACGTTGCCCTGATACCCGAACTTCAGGCTATGCGCGCCAGGAATATACGATGCGGACGCCCGCATCTGCGCCAACGTGCCTATCTGATGGTTCTCGAACCCCTGTTGGAGCGGCTGGTGGAGGCGATAGACGAGGTTCGGGATCCCACCGAATTGCGGGCAGAGAGTTGCGTTCGAACACTGCTCCACGACCGAGATCATTGTTTCGGGGTTCGAGCCGTCGATGCGTGGCCCCGAGTTGGCGTACTTGGCGAAGTAGTCGGCCCAACCGGCCTCGAAGAGAAGGCGGTTCGTAAAGGGCGACGCCCAGGTGACCGTCTGAATGAGGCCGGGCGTGTAGAGCGTCATGCCCACGGCCTCCGGCGTTCGGGTGGCCTGGCCACCACCCTCAGCGTTCCGCCGGCTGTACTGCTGGGAGTGGCTCACACTGAGCTTGTTACGCGGCGAGACCTGCCACGTGATACGCCCGATGGCGTTCCAATCGATGTTGTCGTTGTACGCGGGCTTGCTGGTATCAAAGTCGACGACCCACTTGGTCGGATCGCCGGCGTTTCGGTTAGAGAACATCCCGGGCACCGTATTCTCGGCGCTGAGCGATCGATACGTCATGTAGAACCACAGCTTGTCGCGGACGATGCGTCCGCCGCCCATCGGGTTGAACTCGAAAACCTTTCTCAGCTCCTGCGGCGATCGCAGCCCGGCGTCCTTCAGCGCCTGGGTGTAGTTACTGCCCTGCATCGATCCGTTCGCGCCCGACATGAAGAAGGTGCCGCTGAACGTATTACCGCCGTCGCGTGGGATCACGTTCAGGGTCACGCCTGCGGTCTCGGCTTCGCCCAACCCCCCCGACGTCGTCAGGACCACTTCCTGTGAGCCCGCGACGTTGGAGATGGCCGCGTTCGAGTTGGCGCCGGCCCACCCGGTGTTGATCCCGTCGTGGAGCGTCCGAGAATCGGAGGCGCGGGCGCCATGAATGTTGCCGGCTGTACCGCCCGTCCCGCCGGTGATGCCGCCGGAATCGCCGTTGCTGCTCAGCCCCGGAACCAGGGACTGGATACCGGTCGCGTTTCTCGACGAGGGGATCGCCGCGATCACATCCCGGTCGATGACGGTTTGCACGCGCGCGCTCTGGACGTCAACGATCGGCGATTCGCCTGTGACGGTGACCGTCTCTTCGAGCGCGCCGACTCGCAACTCGACGCTGATCGTGGCGACGAAATCACCACTCAGCGCGATGCCCTCACGTTTGACGGTGTTGAAGCCAGGCAGCGCGAACGTCAGTGCGTAGGTACCGGGACGAAGATCGACGATGCGATATTGACCGGTGTCGTCGCTGACGACCGAGCGCGTGCGTTCAATCAGGACGGGACTTGCCGCTTCAACCGTGACACCCGGCAGAACCGCGCCAGAGGTATCCCGGACCACACCTGTGATGGCGGCCTGCGAGTACGCAGCCGCTGGGAGAAACAGGACCACCAAGAGCGCCGCCGCCGATCGCCTCACGAGAGCACGCATCGTGTTCCTCCTCCGTTGGGGTTTCCATGGGTCGGGAAGGGATGGTTCGCATGAGAGCGGGTACGTGTAATCCGTAAGGAGACGACGACTGTATGAGTTGGGAGGGGAACCTTGTTCGAGGGGAAACCGGATAATGAAGAGTCAACGTGGACCTTCGGCCGGAAGTATACACGCCAGAGACGGAGGGGCTCGCACGAACTCTCAACTCGTGGGCGCGAATGAGGTCGTCCGTGCACTCTCGCGAAAATAGGCTGATTTTTGGCAGAATCTATGCTGGACTCCGGTGAGAGACCGGTTGACACTATTAGTCCGTGCGCGTAATTAAGGCGTGGGGGAATGCTTGATGACGAGAATCCTGATGGCAGGCGGTGTAGCCGCGCTGTCGGTAGCGGTGGTTGTTGGACAAACGAGCCAGCCCGCGTCCACTTCCAGGCCCGCCGCGACCGCGGTTGCGCGGCCGCAAACCGCCCCGCAGGCGCCCACCCCCGCCAAGGCCGTGGCCCCGACGACCGCTGAAGAAGCCACGAAGTCCCGCGCGCTCGTGGATCAGTACTGTGTCACTTGCCACAACGCCCGGCTCAAGACCGGCGGGCTGGTCCTGGACAAGGACCAATTGGACTTTTCGCGTCTTGCCGACCACACCGAGCTGGCGGAAAAGGTCGTGCGCAAGGTCCGCGCTGGCCTGATGCCGCCGACGAACTCGCGCCGGCCCGATGCAGCCACGCTGGATTCGTTCCTCCGCTTCATCGAGACCAGCCTCGACGCCAACGCGTCGCAGCATCTCCCTGCACCTGGACTGCATCGTCTCAATCGCACCGAGTACGCCAACGCGATTCGCGATCTGCTCTCGCTCGAAGTGGATGCCACCAAATTCCTGCCGCCGGACGACTCGACGCGCGGGTTCGACAACATCGCCGGTGCGCTGACCATGTCACCCGCGTTGATGGAAGCGTATCTGTCGGCCTCCGGAAAGATCAGCCGCCTGGCGATCGGCGACGTGAGCGCGCCGACGCAGGCCGTGTTTGACGTCCCCGCGGATACGGCGCAGAACCATCACATCGAAGGCCTTCCGTTCGGTACGCGCGGCGGGATGCTGATCAAACATCAGTTCCCGGCGGACGGCCTCTATTCATTCAACGTCAAGGGCGTCACGGGCTACTTCCAGGCGGTCCTTGGTCAGATTCAGGGCGAGCAGCTTGAAGTCACCATCGACGGCGAGCGGGTGAAGCTGTTCGACTGGGACAAGGAAATCAAAAGCACGACGGGCAACGGCAAGTCGACGCCGCGCATTCCGATCGCCGCCGGCCTGCACACCGTCGGCGTGACATTCATCGCGACGAACGACCTGCCCGGCACCGAGTTGAACCGGCCATTCCAGCGGACGATGAACACGCCCGGAGAGATTCCCGGCTTCCAGTTCTATCCGCACGTCGGCCAGGTGATCATCGAAGGACCGTTCGAGGCGAAGGGCGCGACAGAGACGGCCAGCCGCCGCAAGATCTTCGTCTGCACGCCGAAGACGCCGCGCGAGGAAGCATCCTGTTCGCGCACGATCGTGTCGACGCTCGCCAGGCACGCATTCCGTCGTCCGGTGAATGCGGCCGATGTGAACAGTCTGTTGGAATTCTACAAAGCGGGTCGTGAGGAAGGCGGTAGCTTCGACAACGGGATCGAATCGGCGCTGCAGCGCGTCCTTGCCGATCCCGAGTTCGTCTATCGCGGCGAGCCGGAGCCGGCCAATCTCGCTGCCGGCAAGAGCTATCGGATCAGCGACCTCGCGCTCGCGTCGCGTCTCTCGTTCTTCCTCTGGAGCAGCATTCCGGACGACGAACTGATCGACATTGCCGCGAAGGGACAGCTCAAGGATCCGGCGGTACTCGAGCAGCAGGTGCGTCGCATGCTGCGCGATCCGAAGTCGCAGGCGCTGGTCTCCAACTTCACCGGACAGTGGCTGGGTGTGCGCGCGCTCAGGACCGCCGAGCCGGTCGTGAATCTGTTCCCCGACTTCGACGACAACCTGCGCACCGCGTTCCAGCGCGAGGTCGAACTGTTCTTCGCCAGCGTCATCCAGGAAGACCGGAGCGTCGTCGATCTGCTGAACGCGAACGACACGTTCGTCAACGAGCGCCTCGCGAAGCACTACGGGATCCCGAACATCTACGGCCCGCAGTTCCGGCGCGTCACGCTGCCGGCGGAGCTCGACATGCGTCGCGGCCTGCTCGGCAAAGGTGCGCTGATGACGGTCACGTCGGCGGCCGCGCGCACATCGCCGGTGACACGTGGCAAGTGGTTCCTGCAGACGTTCCTCGGTGTGGAGCCGCCGCAGCCGCCGCCTGACGTCCCTGCGTTCAAGGAGCGCGTCGTGGATACGACCGGCAACGCCAAGCCGCCGACGATGAAGCAGTCCTTGGAGATGCATCGCATCAGCCCGACATGCGCGTCGTGCCATCAGATCTTCGAGCCGATGGGCATCGCGCTCGAGAACTTCGACGCCGTCGGTGCGTGGCGGACGCTCGACGAGGGCGTGCCGATCGATGCGACCGGTATCCTGCCCGATGGGACCAAGGTCGACGGCGTCATCACGCTGCGCAGCGCGCTCATGAAGTACTCCGATCAGTTCGTGCGCGTGGTCACCGAGAAGCTGATGACGTATGCGCTCGGCCGCGGTGTGGAGTATCAGGACATGCCGATGGTTCGCGCGATCGCGCGCGATGCGGCCGCCAACAAGTACCACTTCTCGACGCTCGTGATGGGAGTCGTGAAGAGCGATGTATTCCAGATGAATCAGAAGGCAGTCGATCGCGCCGAGCAGCGCGCCGCCCGTCAGTAGCGAGGCCGACATCATATGTTCATTACCAAGAAGCACATCTCCCGGAGAACGGTCCTGCGCGGGGCAGGGGCCGCACTGTCATTGCCATTCCTTGACGCGATGGTGCCCGCGGCGACTGCGCTCGCCCAGACAGCAGCCGCGCCGAAGCCGCGATTCGTCGGCTGCTTCGTGCCGCACGGAATGGCGCCGGGGTATTGGGTGCCGCAGACCGAAGGCGCGCTCGCCGGTGAGTTGCCCTTCAACTGGACGCCGCTCGAGCCGTTTCGCGATCAGACGGTGATCCTGAGCGGCTTGCATTCCCGATCGGCCGAGCCGCCTCCGGGTGTCACGGGGGCCGACCACTGGGTTGCGTCTGCGTTCCTGTGCGCCAACAAGCCGAAGAAGACGGCCGGTGCTGACGTCTATAACGGGACGACGATCGATCAGATCATCGCGCAGAAGATCGGCCAGGAAAACCTGATGCCGTCGATGCAGCTCGCGGTCGAGGATCCGGGCGCCAACTCGAGCAACTGCGGCGAGGGCTACAGCTGCACCTATACGAACACGATCTCGTGGTCGTCGCCGACGTCGCCGCTGCCGATGGAGTTGAATCCGCAGGTGGTCTTCGAGCGTATGTTTGGAGACGGGAGCACTGCGGAACTGCGGGCGGCCCGGAGGAAGCGCGACCAGAGCATTCTCGATTCACTGACCGGAAGCCTGGCGCGTCTGCGCAGAGACGTGAGCGCTTCGGATCGTCAACGCATCGACGAGTACGCGCAGAATGTCGACGAGATCGAGCGACGGCTGCAGATCGCGATGAAAGCCTCCAATGTCGTGCCCGAGAACGTGGCCGTGCCGGTTGGAGTGCCTCAATCATTCGACGAGCACATCAAGCTGCAATTCGATCTGCTCGCGCTGGCGTTCGAAGCCGACATCACTCGTGTCGGAACACTGCTCTTCGCTCGCGATCTGACGGGCCGCACGTATCCCGAGTGCGAGGCACCGACGGCCGGCTTCCACGGCGTGTCGCATCATGGTGAGGACCCGCGCCGCATCGCCGAGCTCGCGAAGATCAACGTCTATCACGTGAAGATGATCGCGCACCTCGCCGACAGGCTCTCGAAGAAGCGGGACGGCGACGGCACGCTGCTCGATCACTCGATGATTCTCTACGGCAGCAACATGGGGAACTCGAATCAGCACGTGCACTACGACGTGCCGCACGTGCTCGTTGGTGGGTTGAATGGCAAGTTGAAGGGCGGCCGGCACCTCGCGTATCCGTCCAAGACGGTGCCGACCGGCAACCTGCTCTTGAGCGTCCTCGAGAAGTACGACATCCATCAGGACAGCATCGGCGACAGCACTGGCCGGTTGGAGGCGCTGTGAGAACTCCTCTCTTCCTGGTCTGCGCGCTCTTCGTGGCCTTCGTGTCACTGCCGAAGGCAGCGGGAAAGAGCGATGTTGCGGATGCGGCTGCGAAGGGGGACATTGCAGCAGTTCGTACCCTCGTCGCACAGAAGGCCGACGTGAACGCGCCGCAGGCTGATGGTGCGACGGCCCTGCACTGGGCGGTCTTCAAGAGCAACAAGGAGCTGGTTGACATTCTGATCAAAGCGGGCGCGAACGCGAAAGCGGCCAATCGCGAAGGGTCGACTCCGCTGTGGATCGCCAGCGTCAACGGTGACGCCGCCATCATCGACGCGTTGCTCACCGCCGGTGCCGATGCCAACGAGAAGCTTCCGCTCGGACGCACGCCGCTCATGACCGCGTCGCGAACCGGCAATGTCGCGGCCATGAAAGTGCTCATTGATCGCGGCGCCGACGTCAACGCGAAAGAGACACAGCGCGGGACGACGCCGTTGATGTGGGCGGCCGACGAAGGGCACGCGGCGGCAGTGAAGTTCCTGATCGATCGAGGCGCGGATGTCGCCGCGCGATCGAACCCGGCACAGCGTGGTCGAGGCCCGGCGCTTGGCAAGGCGAACGATCCTCGCAAGGCTGTCGCCGCGCAGGGCGCCGCGGTTGCTGCAGGCGCCGCGCTCGACCTGCGTCAGATTCGAGAGGCGGCGGGAGAAGTGCCGGCCGGGGGCCGTGCTGCCGCCGGCGGTGCGGCTGCAAACGCGGCCGGGGGACGAGGCAGAGGGGCGGGGCGCGGTGGTGGCACGCCGACTGGAGCGGCCGGAGACGACCAACTCGACGACGCGGCTGCGGCGGCGGTGGGATTCGCGCGCCGCGCGCCGGCACCCAACGACGGCGGTGCACTGACACCACTGATCTACGCCACGCGCGCCAACGATCTGGAATCGGTCAAGGTGTTGCTCGCCGCTGGCGCGGACGTCAATCAGACCTCGGGGTACGGCTGGAGCCCGCTGCTCGTTGCGACGCAGAACCGCTACTACAAGCTTGGTGCATACCTGCTCGAGCACGGCGCGAACCCGAATCTGGCGAACAAGGGCGCATGGGTGCCGCTGTATCTGGCGACCGACAATCGCAATATCGAGAACGGTGATTACCCGGTTCGCAAGGGCGACATGGATCACCTGGAGTTCATCACGTTGCTGCTCGACAAGGGCGCTGACGTGAACGCCCGCGTCAAGGACAGCACTGAGACGCGGACGGTCTTTACCAACCAGTGGCTCGATGAGAATGGCGCAACGGCGTTTTTCCGCGCGTCGCAGTCCGGCGATGTCGCGCTGATGAAGCTGTTGCTGGCGAAGGGTGCCGATCCAAAGATCGCAACAACGCTCGGTGTGACCGCGCTCCATGTCGCGGCGGGAATCGGCTGGGTCGAAGGCATCACCTACGAGTGGTCGCATCAGGCCACGCTCGACGCCGTGAAGATCCTGCTGGAGCTCGGCCTCGACCCGAACGCCCAGGCGGACACCGGACGCACGGCGCTTCACGGCGCCGCGCACAAGGGACGAGCCGACGTCATTCAGCTCCTCGCCGACAACGGCGCGAAGCTCGATGTGCGCGACTACGGCAACACCGACAATCGCGGCGGCAAGCTTGCGGTCCACACATGGCAGGCCGTTGACTACGCCGACGGGCTCGTGCGCGTCGGCGTGCAGTCTGCGATTCCGCATCTGGAAGCGGGACTCCTGCTGCGTAAGCTCATGGCGGCGCAGGGAATGGCAGTTCCGCCCGAAGGTCGTACGCTGGAATCGATCTGCATTACCGAGGCGTGCGATACCGGACAGTGATAACCAGGCGGGTCTAAAGACCCGCCTCGACCTGCCGCCGTTGTAGACCTCGTAGCGGCGGGCCTTCAGGCCCGCCGACCACGTCCGTTGACTCACACTCCAGACATCATCGTCGTTGGCGCCGGATCTTCCGGATGCGTCGTCGTCAATCGTCTGTCTGCAGATCCCTCCGTCCGCGTGCTGTTGATCGAGGCGGGCGATTCTGGCGAGAGCGACGAGGCGATCGCGACACCAGGTCGATGGTCGTCGCTCATGGGCTCCCAGTACGACTGGAACTACACCACCGAGCCTGAGGCGGGGCTCGCGCAGCGCTGTATGGCGACGCCGCGAGGCAGGGCTCACGGTGGTTCGAGCGCGATCAACGCGATGGTTCACACGCGGGGCGATCGGCGCTGCTTCGATGGGTGGCGGGCCTTGGGGAACCCTGGATGGGGCTACGACGACCTGCTCCCGCTGTTCAAACGTTCGGAACGCAACGACAGCGGCGCCTCCGAGTACCGCGGTGGCGACGGACCCCTCGCCGTCAGCCGCTGTCGCGATCCTCACGCGAGTCATCACGCGTTTCTCGCGGCGGCAGCGACGCAGGGATTTCGCGTTGACCCGGAGTACGACTTCAACGTCCCCGAGCCAACGGGCGTCGCCGGCTTCTATCAGCGCAACATCCTGAACGGACGAAGGCACAGCGTGGCGGCGGCTTTCCTCGAGCCTGCGATGTCGCGAGCGAACGTCGAAGTCCTTTCCCGCGCTCGCGTGACGAGGCTGCTCATCGAGCGTCGACGGGCGGTGGGCGTGGAGTACGTGCGCGAAGGGAGCCTCGAGCCTGTACGCCTACGCGCGGCGCGTGAAGTCGTGCTTTGCGCCGGCGCGATCGAATCGCCACGACTGCTGATGTTGTCTGGAATCGGAGGTGCGTCGCATCTGCGCGCGCACGACATCGACGTCGTTGTCGATCTCCCCGGCGTCGGGAAACACCTGCAGGACCATCTCAAATTGTCCGTGCGGTGGGCAGGCCGAACGACATTGCCAGGATCGACGGTGACGGCCGGCCTCTTCACGTCGTCGAATGCGTCAGCGTTCCCCGACCTGCAGTTCTACGTGGGGCGTGGGGTCAACCTGCCTGATGAACTCGTGAGCCTCACTGTGTCACTCGTGCGACCTGAGTCGCGCGGGTGCGTGACGCTGCGCTCTGCGGATCCGTTCGCGCAGCCGGTGATTCGCGCCAACTACCTTGAGGCTGATGCGGACGTCGCCGCGCTGGCCGAAGGCGTGCGCCTCACGCGTCTGTTCGGCAATGCACGCGCGTATGACAGCGTCCGGGCGGAAGAAGTCGAGCCCGGAGCAACGGTTACGTCGCCGCGCGATCTGGAGACGTTCATTCGCCAGAAGGCGGACACGATCTATCACCTCGCCGGAACGTGCCGCATGGGCGCGGACGCTGACGTCGACGCCGTCGTCGACGCACGATTGCAAGTGCGCGGAGTAGAAGCGCTTCGGGTGGCGGACGCCTCGATCATGCCGGAGGTCGTCAATGCACCGACGCACGCCGCGTGCGTGGCGATAGGAGAGAAGTGCTCGGATCTCGTCAGCGGCCGATGATACGGCCCCTATCGAGACCGAATGATGGCTGATCGACCGTCCCGGCGACGACAATCGGTATCACCGCGCCGGCTCCGTCCTTACGGAACAAGGGGTCCACGACTTTCAGGAGCAGCGACTTGATGCCGGTCGTCGTCTTCGAGATCGGCGCGTCGAGGATGAGTGAGCCCTCGAAATCGAGTTGCTGCGTCGGGAGCCCATAGTTTCCCCCGAGTGCGACGCGCGCCCCCTCAACGGTGAATTGAAACTTGGGGAGGTCCAGCCGGCCGTTGCGCAGGGTGAAGTCTCCGCCGAAGTCGCTCGACACGTTGCTGACCTGCTCGTTACCCGGCTGGCCGCGTCCGCGGCGACTCAGTTCGTCGATCTTGTCCTGCACGGTGTCGGATGTGAACTGACCGCGACGAATCTGGAACGACCCCTTCAGCTGAAGCTTCTCCACGACGTCGACATCGCCCGGAGGGATGACGAGCGCGGTCTTGAGAGCGATCGCGCCGCGCATGGCGGGCTTCTGAGCCTTGACCGCCAGTCTCAGGAAATCCTCGAAGCGGCCATCGGCGCTCACGTTGAGCGCGATCGTTCGCCCCTTCGCGCCGGGCGCGCCTGCAATCGATCCCTTCGCGAGGATGTGTGAACGCCCGAGTGTGGCGTCCACTTCCTCGAGATACACGTCGCCATTCGTTCCATCGACGACGGCGGTGAATCTGGAGTCGAGGGGAACGGGCTGCATTGCGAGATTGAGCTGGAAGTCGGGTGACGTCGTCGTGCCCTTGACGTTGATGTGCTCGAGCACGCCATCGAACGAACCTTTCGAGTTCAGGATGCCGCCAATGCCCTTGATCGTGTCCAGGCGCGCATCGATGAACTCGTAGTCGCCCGATAACGGCGACGAACGAGGTGCGTAGGTGTTCCACGGACCGAACGATCCCGCGCTCTTGATGAGGCCCTTCGGCTTCGGGTTCGTCAGCTGCGCCTGATACTGCCCGGCGTGCTCGAAGCTGAAGTCGTGGAAGGTGACCGTATCGAGCTCGAAATTGAGCGGCAGCTTCTCAGGGTTGTCGGGCAGGATTCGCAGCAGTCCCCGCGTGACCCTGATCTCGTTGATTTCCAGGTCGCGTGCGGTGCGCATGCCAGACCCCTTGGGCTTCGGCCCGCGAGCCACGTCCACCTGGAGCCCCTCGACCTCGACGACGTCGATCGTGCGCCTCAGCGCGTCTAAGAGCGAGCCCGAGGCGTGGAAACGATCGACACGAATGAAGGGAAGTCGCTCGTCTCCGTTGCGAACGAGCGTCAGCCCGTGCCCTTCGATCGCGAGGCGCGGGAAGATCGCGATGGAGACTTCCTCGATGTGGGCCTTCGCGTCGAGCCGAGCCTCGATAATTCGAGTGAGCTCCTGGCCGGTTCGGTGCGCCGCCCACTTACTGCGGAGGACGACAACCCCGGATGTGACCGCGATGGCCAGGGCAACCACGACGCCGAGCAGGATCTTCGATGCACGCGTCATGGCTGTCCTCTCATGCGCTGCGAACCGGTGCCAACTCGTTGTGAATGACCTGGTTCAGGAGCGATAGGTCGATGGGTTTCTGCAGCCACGCGTTGGCCGGCTGATCGTCGTCCAGGACCTCGTCGCTCGATGTCACGACCACGATAGGAATCATAGGCCAGCGCCGGCGCAGTGCCAGACACAAAGCGAGGCCAGAAAGGCCAGGCATACGCCAGCCCATGACGACGAGGTCCGGCGTGACCTGGCTCAGAAGACGCGTGGCCTCTCGCCCGTCGCTCGCGACTGTGACGTCGTAGCCGTAGTACTTCAACATGATCGCGAGCGCTTCGCGGGTGACGAGATCATGCTCGACGACCAGGATCTTTCCATGGCCGTCGGGCGAGCCAGTGAGATCGTCATGACGGTGAGACGCGCGCATGGCGGCCCGGACGCGGCGATGGACGACAGAGGACGCACTACGCACTGCGTCGTCCCATCGCGATGAGCGCGACGCCCGATGCGGCCGCGGCGATGCCCACGAGCGGCGGAACGAATACGTGCTTCTCCGTTTCCGTCTGCACTTCGATGGGGCCGATGTCGATAGCCTTCTTCCGTTCCGTGTAGGGAATTGCCGGCCATACGAGCACTGCGAGTCCCACGAGCAACAGAACGATGCCCAGAGCGAAGAGTCCTCTCATGAACGTGCCTCCCTGCATTCAGTCATCACCATGGCTGACGTGAAGAGCACGTTCCGTGCCCTGCTTTCCGCGGGGACACCACGAAATCACTGCTGATCTCGAGGTGACGTGACGTGGATGAGGTTTGCAGGATGTGCTGCAGAAGCTGCAACTCTTACAAGCAAATCACGAGAAATAGGTATGTCGTCGATGTCGAGCGCCCCGGCCGTGGCATGGCACGACACGTGCTCAGTCACGCTGTGCGGACCGGATGGTCGGCGGTTCCGTACGCGCCCAACCTCTTACCCCGCGCGTCAGAGTTCGACCGATGTGAGAATGACCATGCTGTGGACACTCTTCGTCGTGTTGTTGCTGCTGTGGCTGCTGGGAGTCGTCAGCTCGTACACGCTCGGTGGATTCATCCACCTGTTGCTTGTACTCGCCGTCGTCGCCGTCCTCGTGCAGCTGATTACTGGCAGACGAGCCGTGTGACAAAGCCTTCGCACGACGCACGCAACCTACGTCTGGAATCCGCGTCAGCGGCTTCCAGGCGCGAGGTGGCGTCGGCGAAGGAGGAGGAATGCCATGAACGAATACAGTGAAGGAATGGAATCAGAACGCACGGGTAACGGATCGGTTGCCGCCTTCGTGTGTGGTGCGGCGCTCGGCGCCACCATCGGCGCAGCGATCGCGCTCATCATGGCGCCGGCCACCGGCCCTGACACGCGCGCATATCTGAAGCGGCGAGGTAACGAGCTTGGCCGCGATGCGATGGACCGCGGACGAGAGGCCTGGCGCAATCAGTCGGAGCGAGTGAAGTCCGCAGTCGCCAGCGGTCTGGATCGCGCGGGCAGCGCGGTGAACTACGCACGTGAGCGAGGGGAGTCCGCGTATCGTGAGGCGCGGGAATCTTTCAACGCGAACGATCCCGGGATCGCGCATACGAGCTATCAGAGCCGCGCTCAGCGCTCGTCCGAGTAAGCCACAGCCCGTGGCCTGAACACCGTCGTCGGGGCACTCCTTTCACTCCCCCGAAAGGCGCCCCGAGAGTTCTGTACGCTTCAGCCTACAATACGAAACGCACGGCGACCCCTCGCCGTATCGCATCAACGAGTCCTGGGGAGGGATGAGATGAGCCGATGGCCTGCGTTTCTACTGGTGTCCGTGCTGTGCGCCGTGCCTGCATTTGCGCACCATGGCCCTGGCACGTTCGAACTGGGCAAGTCGGTCACCTTCACAGGCAAGCTCACGCGCATCGATTTCGTCAACCCGCACTCGTGGCTCTACTTCGAAGTCACAGACGCCAGCGGTCGCGTGTCGAAGTATCGCTGTGAGATGCGCTCGGCCCACACGCTTCGTCGCTCGGGATGGACCAAGGAACTGTTTCCAGTCAACTCGAAAGTCACGATTGAAGCCGCTCCCGATCGCGCAGATCCGAACTCGTGCTACCTGAACACGATCCGATTCGAAAACGGCAGTCACATGGACCGCTACGGTCAGTATGTGAAGGCAACGGGCGGAGCAGTGCAGGAAGTGCGCGGCGCCCTGCCGGTTGCGGTCAAGCCACGCGATGCGCGTCGTCCCAGTGGCGAGCCGAATATCTCTGGCGACTGGGCCCCGGAACAGGTCGTCATGGCTGATCCGCGTGGCACCGGCGGTGGGCTCGTCCCTCTCAGCCAATTGGAAACGGTCAAGCCGGGCGAGCGTCGTGGCGGTGGTGGCGGTGCGCGCAGGGGCGGCGGTCCACCCGCTGGACCTCGGCTCTATGGCGGCACCGAACTGACGACGATGGGCGAGCAGGCTGCGGCCAAGTTCGTGCGCGACGACAATCCGCGCTTCCGGTGCGAGAC
>Ga0190271_10000940_pt1 | contig 15772 bp, 13 predicted proteins | sample Popmic356T_FD_133747 | JGI IMG/M metagenome (GOLD analysis project Ga0190271, IMG submission 133747) | Populus adjacent soil microbial communities from riparian zone of Weber River, Utah, USA - 356 T | ecosystem: Environmental > Terrestrial > Soil > Riparian zone | place: USA: Utah | collected...
CAAAGGCGAAGCGCGGCCCACGCATTTCGGCACTGCTGGACAAGGTCGGGTTGCCCGACCACGGCAAATACCCCGCGGAAATGTCCGGCGGAATGCAGCAACGGCTGCAGATTACACGTTGCCTCGCGCAGGACCCGGTGGCGCTGCTGATGGACGAGCCGTTCGGCGCGCTCGACGCGATGACGCGGCAGGGCCTGCAGGATGAGGTGCTGTCGCTGGTTGCAGCGTCCGGCGCGACGGTGCTGTTCGTGACGCACGATCTGGAGGAGGCGATCTATCTCGGCGACCGCGTGATCGGGCTGCTGTCGCATCCGGGCCGCATCGGCATCGAGGTGAAGGTCGATCTGCCGCGACCGCGCGACCAGCTGACGACGCGCGAGCATCCCGAGTTCCTGCGGCTGCGGCGCGAACTGTTCGACTTCATCAAGTTCGCCGAGAGCTGATCCATGCTGTCGGCGGACACATGGAAGGGCCTTGCGCTGCCGGTGACGCTGATCGTCCTCGGTGAAATCTTTGGCCGCATGGCCAACCTCACCGATATCGACTCGCTGGCGCCGCCGAGCTCCATCGTCCTCGCCTTTATCGAAGCGGTCCGTGACGGGTCGGTGCTGACGACCACGCGCGATACGCTGATCACCGCGTTTACCGGCCTTGCCATCGGCGGCACCGTCGGCCTCATGATCGGCATTCTGCTCGGCGTGCTGCCGGTGGCCGACCGGCTGATGGAGGTGACCATCGAATCGATCCGGCCGATCCCGTCCATTGCCATCCTGCCGATCGTGCTGATCGCGCTCGGCTTCGGCTACCGGCTGGAGATCGCCATCATCTCGTTCGCCTGCATGTGGCCGCTGCTGATCCTGACGCGCGCTGCGGTGCGCGGCGTCGAGCCGCGGCTGATGGAGGTTTCGCGCGCGCTGAAACTGTCGCCCGCGGCACGCGTCATGAAGATCGTGATCCCGGCGGCGCTGCCGCGTATCTTCGTTGCCTTCCGTCTTGCCGCAGGCATCGCGCTGATCGTCTCGGTAACGGTCGAGATCGCGATCAATCCGCTCGGGCTTGGCCATGCGCTGATGGTCGCGCAGCAGGCGTTGCGGCCCGATCTGATGCTGGCCTACCTCGTCTGGCTCGGCGTCGTCGGCTGGAGCCTCAACGCACTGCTGCTGCTGGCGCAGAACCGCCTGTTCGGCCGCGCCGCGATCGTGGAGGACGTGCGATGAACGCGTCCATCAGCGTGCATTCGGCGATCCTGTGGCGGATCGCAAGCTTTGCCTTTGCCGCCGGTCTCGTCATGTTGTGGCAAATGATTGCCGATGCGCGGCTGGTTTCGCCGGTGTTTCTGCCAGGACCGGACCGCGCCTGGGCGGCGCTCGTGCGCGGCCTGACAGAAGGCGATTTGATCAGGAAGACCCTTGGCACGCTCGAGCATATGGCGTTCGGCTGGTTGTTCGCGTCGTTCGTTGGCATCGCGCTCGGCGCGCTGATCGGCTCGGCGCCGCGCGTACGGCCCTATATCGTGCCGACGCTGGAGTTCTTCCGGCCGCTGCCGGTCTCCGCGCTGATCCCGGTGTTCATCGCCTTCTTCGGCCTGTCGCAAACCATGGCGCTGTCGGTGATCGGCTTCGGCGCCATGTGGCCGATGCTGCTGGCGACCGTGCACGGCTTCGCCGCGGTCGAACCGCGGCTCTACGAGGTGGCGCGCTCGCTGCACCTGTCTCGCGCGGCGGTGATCTTCAAGATCGGCCTGCCGTCGGCGTCGCCGGATATCCTCGCCGGCATGCGCCTCAGCGTCACCGTGGCGCTGATCCTGTCGGTGGTTTGCGAACTGCTCGCCGGTCTCGACGGACTTGGCCACTGGATCCTGATTTCCGCCCGAGCGTTCCGTTCCGCGGACCTGTTCGCCGGCGTCATCCTGCTCGGCATGATCGGCTATCTGACCGCGGTGGTCGTCGCCTATGCCGAACGCAGACTGCTGGTCTGGCGCGCCTCGGGGCATTGACTGCGGGACTTCCCGATCAGCGATAATTGGCTTTAGATGGGCTGCGCCTCAGGGCGGGGAGCCGACAAACAACAACAGGGAAACGTTCATGCCGCGTATTGTTTACGTCCCGTTCGGGGAAGATGACCGCAAGTTCGCCGAGGGCCTTGCGCCGAGCGGCTTCGAACTGGTCGAGGTGAAGGCCGGCAGCGCCGAACTGCATGCAGCGGTTCCGGAGGCGGATTACCTGATTGGCCTCGGCGACCGCTCGATGGACGATGCGTTCTACGCGCGGGCGAAGAAGCTCAAGCTCGTGCAGCTGCTCAGCGCCGGTTACGACCGTTGCGACATCGAGGCGGCGCGGCGCGCGAAAGTGCCGATCTGCAACAATGGCGGCGCCAACTCGGTTGCCGTCGCCGAGCACACGCTGATGCTGATGCTGGCCGTCTGCCGCCGACTGATCTGGCAGCATCAGAACGTCGCCGGCGGCCGCTGGCGCGGCAACAACTGGCAGGAGAAGCACGTCTATGAGCTGGAAGGAAAGACGCTCGGTATCATCGGCCTCGGCACCATCGGCAAGAAGGTCGCGCGTCTCGCCCAGGCGTTCGACATGAACGTGATCTATTTCGACATCCTGCGCCTGAACGAGGCGGAGGAGGACGCGGTCGGAGCCCGCTTCCGCCTCGCCGACGAGGTGCTGGCGCTGTCCGACATCGTCAGCCTGCATGTACCGCTGTTGCCGGCAACGCGCCACATGATCTCCACGCGCGAACTCGGCCTGATGCAGAAGCACGCCTACCTGATCAACACCTGCCGCGGCCCGGTGGTTGACGAGCCTGCCCTGACCAAAGCGCTGTCCGACGGCAAGATCGCCGGCGCCGGCCTCGACGTTTTCGACCAGGAGCCGCCGCCCGCCGACAATCCGCTGTTCACGCTCGAGAACGTGGTCTTGACCGCCCACATGGCGGGCCCCACCTGGGAAAACCGCGCAAAACGCTTCCGCAACGCGTTCGACAACGTGCAGCGCGTGCATCGCGGCCAGGCACCGAACTGGGTGATCCCGGAACTGCGGTCGTGAGCTGGCTTTCGTGAAAGGAAACACTCCAATGTCCGCCCCCGATCGCCTTCGCGCGCTGCTCGCCGAACCCGGCTTCGTCGTCATGCCGGCCGTATGGGACGGGCTGAGCGCGAAGCTCGCTGCCGGCGCCGGCTACGCCACCGCGTTTCTCTCCGGCTCCTGCGTGGCCGCGAGCCGGCTCGGCGGACCGGACCTCGACCTCGTCTCGTTCGCCGAGATGTTCGATTCTTTCAACATGGTGCGGGGTGCCGCGCCGGACACGCTGGTTCTCGCCGACGGCGACCACGGCTATGGCAACGCCATGAACGTGCAGCGGACGGTTCGCGCTTACGGCCGCGCCGGCGCCGCAGCCATTCTGATCGAGGACAAGATCACGCCGCGGGCGCTGACCGCGGCCGGGAAACCGTGCCTGCCGCGCGAGGAGGCGCGCATGAAACTGCGCGCCGCGGTCGAGGCGGCGAAGGAATCCGGCATTCTCGTTCTCGCGCGTACCGACTGTCGGCCGACGCAAGGGATCGACGAGGCAGTGGCTCGCATCGAGATGTTTGTGCAGGAGGGCGCGGACATTCTCTTCCTCGACTCTCCGGCCGACGAGGGTGAAATCCGCCGCGCCGTCGCTGCGGCGTCGGGAAAGCCGTCCTTCGCGGTGCTCACTCGCGGAGCACCGCGAGCGACGCCGTCGCGCAGCGAAGCCGCAGCGCTCGGCTTCAAGATCGGCACCTATCCGACGGCGCTGCTGTCGCCGGCGATCGGCGGCATGAAAGCGGGGCTTGCCGCCCTTCGCGACGGAGAAGCCGAAGCCGCCAGTGCGCTGCCGCCGCCTGAGCTTCGCGCAACGCTCGGCTATGGCGACTATGACAAGGAGGCCAAGCGCTTCATCGTTCCCGGTTGAAGCGATCCGCGCGCTCAGCCCGCCGCCGAGGTGAGCTTCAGTCCGTCACCTGCCGCGACGAACTTTGCGCGCAGCGTCGGCTTGTGCACTTTTCCTGTGGCGTTGCGCGGCAGCGCCTCGATGATGCGAATCTCGCGCGGACACTTGAAGCGGGCGAGGTTGGTGCGGCAGTGCTGGTGGATCGCCGCCTCGTCGAGATTTTGTCCCGGCTTCAGCGCAATGATCGCCATGCCGGTTTCGCCCCAGCGCTCGTCGGGGATGCCGATCACCGCTGCTTCGGCGATCGCCGGCATGCGGTAAAGCACGTCTTCCACCTCGGCCGGATAGACGTTTTCACCGCCCGAGATGTACATGTCCTTCCAGCGATCGACGATATAGTAGAAGCCCTCCGCGTCGACGCGCGCGGCGTCGCCGGTATGCAGCCAGCCGTCGGTGAACGACGAGGCGTTGGCGTCCGGCCTGTTCCAGTAACCCGGCGTGACATTCGGACCCTTGACCCAGAGTTCGCCCATTTCGCCGGCAGGCGCATCGGTGCCGTCGGGAAGGACGATGCGGACCTCGGTGTGCACCACCGGCTTGCCGGCCGATCCTGCCTTGCGCATGGCGTCTTCGCGATCCAGTACCAGAACGCAGGGGCTGGTCTCCGTCATCCCGAAGGCCTGCTGCAGGGCAAGGCCCCGGCTGTCCCACTGCTCCAGCATCGCAACCGGGGTCGGCGAGCCGCCGATACCCGCCGAGATGATGTTGCTGAAGTCGGCCTCGGCAAACAGCGGATGCTGCGCCATGAACTGGTAGTTCGCCGGCACGCCGAGGAACAGATTGATGCCGGATTTGGGATTGCCGATCAGCTGCAGCGCCAGTCCCGGGTCGAAGGTGCGCATCAGGAAAACGGTGCCGCCAGCGTGCAGCACCGGGTTGCTGTAACAGTTCAGTCCGCCGGTGTGAAACAGCGGCAAGACCGTGAGCGTCACCGCGTCGTGGGTGATGCCCATCGATGGTCCGAGATTGACGCAGTTCCAGAACGTCATGCCATGGGTGATCATGGCGCCCTTCGGCCGTCCCGTCGTGCCCGACGTGTACATGATGGTGGAGAGGTCGTCATGTGTCACCGCTTCCGGCTGCGGCAGCGGCGACGTGGTTTTGATGGCCGCTTCGTAGCTTGCACCCGGGCCGTACACCAGCGTCGCCGGAACTCTGCAGAGTTCGACCAGCTTGAGCGCGGTCTCGGCGAGTTCATCGTCGTAGACGAGCACGGTCGGTCCGGCGTCACCTATGATGTACTCCAGCTCCGGGACCGTCAGGCGGATATTGAGCGGGACCAGCACCGCGCCGAGACGCCCGCAGGCGAACTGGACTTCGAGCGTATCGGTGGTGTTCGGCGCGAGCACCGCGACACGGTCGCCACGCCCGACCTTCAGCGCGCTGCGAAGATACTGGGCAAGCCGCGCAATCCGGTCGTCGAACTGCGCATAGGACCAGGAGCGTTCGGTTGCGAGGTCGACGACGGCGATCCTCTCGGGTGTCCGCATGGCGTGGCGGGAAATCCAGTCGTAGTGGGGAACCGCCATTGTCTCCTCCCTCCGGCGCCTTACATCGCGCGCTTCGGCGCGCTCTGCAGGAAGTCCTGCAGCTGCGATTTGTAGTGATTGGGATTGCCGGTCGCGGCATGGCCGCGTGTCGTGGTGCTGGCAGGGATCAGATGGAGACGGCCGTTCTTCACGCGCTTGAGTGCGGCATCCATTAGTCCGGTTTCCGGCGGGTTTCGCTCGTCGTCCGCGGCGTTGATCGCAAGCAGGCTGGCCTCGATCCGCTCCAGTCCCGCGGACGGGTTGTAGTCGCGGGATGACTCCCATTGGTAGAGGAAGTCGTTGGTGTCGGCGGCGATCGTTGCGGCCAGCCGATCCGCCACGATCTTGTCGGCCTTTTCCGCCGTCGGCGCCGTGGCCTGATAGGCGAGCGTGCCGCCGATCGACGCGACCCCATAGGCGACGATCGCGTATTTCATCATGCGCGGCTGCGCGGTGTAGTTGCCGCCATTGTAGTCGGGATCGGCGCGGATCGTCTCGATCATCATTTTCCGCATCATCCAGTTGCGCGCGGCCATCTCGGTCGGCTGCGCGGCCATCGGCACCAGCGCATCCATCATGCCGGGATACTTTACGCCCCAGATCCAGGTGTGCATGCCGCCCATCGAGTTGCCGATGACCAGCCGAAATCGCTTGATCCCGAGCCCCTCCGTGACCAGGCGATATTGTGCATCGACCATGTCGTCATAGTTGTATTTCGGGAACGCGGTCTTCATGCCGTCGGACGGCTTTGACGATTTGCCGTGGCCGACCGCGTCGGGAAGGATGATGTAGTACTTCGTCGCGTCGAGCGGCTGGCCGGCGCCGAACAACTCGCCGGCGAATGCGGGCGAGAGCAGGCCCGTCCCCGATCCGCCGGTGCCGTGCAGCAGCAACACCGGCTCGCCGGTCGGTTCGCCGACGGTGGTATAATGCAGCCGCAGTTCCGGCATCGTTTCGCCGGTATGGAATTTGAAATCCTTTGCGATCCACTGGCCTTGTTTCGGCGGCGGATAGTCGGCCGCAACGGCGGCAAGCGACGTCAGTGCGAACGCAGCGGACAGCACCGCACACAAGCGTTTCATGATGTTTCTCCCCGAGGCCGCCATTGCCAGGCAGCTTGGGCGCGAGCCTATCATGACGTGCGGACGAATTCGAGGGATCGCTTGGTCAGGCCCTTGGAAGCATGAAACCGTCGAAGAAGGCTGCCAGCGCGGCGTGCGCGTCGAGCGGCAGCACATGCGCGACATACTGGTCCGGCCGGACGACGACCACGCAGCCGGAATTCCGATCGATGCCGCGCATGTCGAAGATGTCGTTGCCGCCCTTCAGGTCCGGACAGAACATCTTCTCGTAATCGCGCAGTCCGAAGCGGCCTTTGGTCGGGAGCAGCAGCAGCGGCATCGTCGCGATGTCCAGCTCGTGACAACTTTGCTGGAACACGGCGCGTACGTCGATCACTGTGTCGATGTCCTCGTTCGCGGGCGTGTACCTGCGAACCGGAGACGAGGGCGAGCCGGCGAGATAGCCGCAAAGGGCGCGCAGGCAGGACATTTCCGAACAGCCCTGCCGGTCGGCAAAGGCGAACAGACGCCACCGGCCGTCGGCTTTGATCGCATCGCCAAGGCGAACGGGTTTGACGTCTGCCAGACGAATGACCGGCGTCGAATGAAAGCGCATGCCGATCGTGAGACCTCTGGCCAGGTGCTGATGATCGGCGCGCCCGGTGATGAGCGACGGTTCATAGCGCGTCGCCGTGCCTGCAGTGTAGCGCCCGTGTCGGACGAAATAGCTCTGCACCTCGGCAAGGTCGACGCCTTCGCCATCAGCAGATGATTTCAACGGTGCGCTGAGCATCTCGGCCCATTCCCGGTCGAAGTCGATCAGCTCTTTCGCGACGGCCTGACGCTCTGCCGAATAGGTTTGCAGAAGCTCCGGCGCAGAGCGCGCGCGCAGCACCGACGCCAGCTTCCAGCCCAGGTTGAACGCGTCCTGCATCGACACGTTCATTCCCTGACCGGCCTTCGGGCTGTGGGTATGGCAGGCGTCACCGGCGATGAAAACGCGGGGCAGGCGGGCGCCGTCCACCGCGTCGCCCATGTCGTCGAAGCTGTCGCAGAGCCGCTGGCCGATCTCGTAGACCGACCACCATGCGACCTCCTTGACGTCAAGGCTGTAGGGGCGAAAGATCCGCTGTGCCGCGGCAATCAGCCGGTCGATGGTGATGTTGCGGCTCGCGACCCGCTCGTTGCCGTTGAGCTTGTCGAGCTCGACATAGATGCGGACCAGATAGCCGCCTTCGCGCGGGATCAGCACGATGCTGCCCTCGTTCGCCGACTGGATCAGCGACTTGATGCGGATGTCGGGAAAGTCGGTGACGGCGAGGACATCCATCACTCCCCAGGCCTGGCTGGCCGAATCCCCGCGCAACTCGTGGCCGAGCGACTGGCGCACCGCGCTTCGCGCCCCGTCGCAACCGACGACATAGCCGGCCTTGACTGTTTCGATCTGTCCCTGATGCGCGCCATCGCTGCGTTCGAGCGTAACGGTCACGGGACGCGCCGCGGCCGTGCGGTCGACCGTCAGGCCGGTGAGACGGCGGCCGTAGTGCGGCTCCAGCCTTCCCGGCGCATTGCGCATGACGTCGAGATAGAAGTCATGCACGCGCGCCTGATTCAGGATGACGTGTGGAAATTCCGACAGCCCGTCTTCGACGTCCTGCACCCGGCCGCTGCGAACGATCCTGTCCGGTGCGGTCTCGTCCGTCCTCCAGAATGTCGTCTCGCTCACCCAGTAGGCTTCCTTCAGCACGCGCTCGCTAAAGCCGAACGCCTCGAACATCTCCATGGTGCGGCAGGCAATGCCGTCGGCCTGGCCGAGCTGCAACGGCCCGGGCTTCTGCTCGACAATGCAGGTCTTGATGCCGGCCAAGGCCGCAAGCTGCGCGGCCAGCGTCAGTCCCGCGGGTCCACAGCCGACGATCAGCACGTCGACTTCATCGGGGAGGCAGCCGGGAGCCGGCCACGCCTCTGGGGATGGTTCGGAGATTCCGGGATCGCCGGTTCTGAATCCGTTGAGATGGAATTGCATGCCGGCAGTTCCTTCAGGGCAGTGCTAGGATTGCGGTCTGCTGTGCTCGCTGAGGTTCATCAGCGCATCGTACACCAGCCGGTCGATCTGCAAGCCTTCGCGCAGCAGGCGTTCGCGTGTGCGAAAGGCTCGCTCGGACGGGATACGGATTTCGTCCACACCGGCCTGGCGCGGCGTCGCCTTGACGCGTTCGATCAGCTCCGTCACCCGCGCGCCGAAGACATCTGCAGGCCCCACCAGATCCGGCTTGAAGGCGATGAACAGGTATCCGTCGTCGTCCTCATAATCCGAACTCGTGCCGGCCAGCGCGCCGAAGATCTGCATCATCAATGCAAGACCGAAGCCCTTGTAGTCGCCGAACGGCAGCAAGGCGCCGCGCTGTGCGAGCACCGGGTCGCGGGTCGGCTCGCCGTCGGGTCCGATCGCCACGCCTTCAGGCAGCAGTTCGCCCAGCCGTGCGCGCAGCATCACCTCGGTCATCATGAAGGCGGAAGTGCCCATGTCCAGCACGATCGGCCCGCGCGACGACGGAACAGCGATCGCGATCGGGTTGGTGCCGAGCACCGCGCGTGCCCCTCCGGGCGGGGCGACAAGCCGCGCGCTGGCGGCGGTGTGGATCGCCACGAGGCCTGCCTTCGCGATCATCTCGACAAAATAGGCGCTGCGGCCGCTCATCCACGAGTCGATCACCGTCACCAGCGCGATGCCGTGGGTCGCGGCCTTGTTGATCGCCGCCTCTGCTGCGTAATACATCGCCAGCATGCCGACTTGATTGCCGCCGTCGAAGGCAATGGACACACCGGTCTCGCGCAGCGCTTTCATCGGCCGGCGCGGCAACTTGAAGCGCTCGTGATCGGGGAGGTTGAGGATTTTGGCGAGGCCGGAATACTCATAGCCGCACAGGGCAGCATCGATGCAGTGATCGGCGATGATGCGCGCCTCATCGGCGTCATAGCCGATGCCGCGCAGGGCGCTTTCCCCCAGGTTACGCGCGTCTGCGGCGCTCAGATTGACCCGCTCCGGCGTCATTGCATCCCTTCCCTTGGGCAGTTCGTCTGCATCGCGCGTGCCGCATCGGCAAGTTCACCGGATCGTTGTTCCGGGCTGTCGACCTTTGCCGCATCTGATTTCAGCACGTCGACCGGCATTGGCGCCAGCCTGGCCTCTGGTTTCAACACCGTTCTCAAGGTACTCTCATTGTGCCCAGGAGAGGGAACACAAGACAATGCGCCGGCGTGACGTCTTATGGCTTGCGGCTGCAACAGCGTTCCCTTTTCCAGACGCGGCATTTTCGCAGGCAGCCGGCCGACCTTCCGGATCGGTGTTATCAGCGCGGCTGCGGACAACCCGATCATGGGTCCCGCGTACCGTGCCTTTCTCGCAGAACTGGGCAGGCTCGGCTTCCGGGAGGGAGAGAATCTCACCGTCTTGTTTCAGCCGTCGGGGGACAATGCCGCCGTGCTTGCCGGCAAGGCGAAGGAATTTGCCGACGCGAAAGTCGACGCGCTGGTTTCGTTAGGGACGGAATTGGCGCTGAAGGCGGTCGCCTCTTCATCGCAGACAATCCCGATTGCGTTCGTGGCCAACAATTTCGATCCCATTGCGCTCGGCTATGTAAAAAGCCTTGCCAAGCCCGGTGGCAACGTGACCGGTATTTTTCTGCGCCAGACCGAACTTGCGGAAAAGCAGGTCGAACTTCTGGTCGAAGCATTTCCGGACAGAAACCGATTGGCGATATTCTGGGATGAAGTTTCCGTGGACCAGTTCGCGTCCGCTGACGCGCGCGCGAAGGCTTTGGGCCTGCAGGTGGAGTCCCTGAGAATGGAAAGGCCGCCATACAACCTGGACGTTGCGTTTCGCAAGTCTGCCGACGCGGGGTCGCAAATGCTGCTTGCCCTGACCAGCCCTTTTTTCGCAGTGCAAAGCGCGCGTTTTGTCGAATTGACGACGCAAATTCGGCTGCCAAGCATGTTTATCTTCAAACCATGGACGCTGGCCGGCGGGTTGATGTCTTATGGCGCCGACAACGTTGCGATGTATACGCAAGGCGCCGGTGTCGTGGCCAAAATCCTTCGCGGTGCGAAGCCTGCCGATCTGCCGATCGAGTTGCCGACGAAGTTCGATTTCGCGGTCAATCTCAAGACGGCAAGAGCAATCGGCGTGGAGCTACCGACATCGATCCTGTTGCGCGCAAACGACGTGATCGAATAGGGCCTGACCGTTTCCGCCAACTCTCATTCGATCTTCAGATTGGCGTCGCGCACCACCTTGCCCCACTTCTCCATCTCCAGCCTGATGCGTGCTGCGAACTCGTCGGGCTTGTTGGCGACCGGCTTGAAGCCCATGGCCGTAAGCTTCTCCCGGACGTCGGGCAGTGCGGCGGCTTTTGCGATCTCGCGCGACAAGAGTTCGACGATCTCTTTCGGCGTGCCCGCAGGTGCAACGACGCCGGTCACCGTGTCGGCCTCCTGATCCTTCACGCCCTGCTCGGCGAAGGTCGGCACGTCGGGAAGGCTCGGCGCGCGCTCGGTCGCTGCAAGGCCGATTGCGCGCACTTGCCCGCTCTGGATCGCCGCGAACGAGGATGGCAGCGCAGTGAAAGCGATGGGCGTGTGGCCGCCAACGGTCGATTGCACGGCAGGTGCTGCGCCGGTGAAGGGGACGTGCACCAGATCGAGCTTGTAGGTCAGGCGGAACAGTTCGCCGCCAAGGTGCGGCGTCGATCCGACGCCGGGGCCGGCATAGCTGTACTTGCCGGGATTGTCTTTGATGAGCTGCACGAGCTCCGGCAGCGTCTTCGCCGGCACCTGCGGGTTGACCACCACCACGTTCGGCGAAACCGCGACCAGACTCACGGCGGAAAAGTCCTTGATTGGATCGTATGGCACCTTTGCATAAAGACTTGGGTTCACCATGAAGCCCGTGCTGATCGTCATGATGGTGTAGCCGTCGGCCGTCGCACGCGCGACCTGACCGGATGCAGTGTTGCCGCCGGCCCCGCCGATGTTTTCCACGACGAACTGCTGGCCGAGACTCTCGGACAGTTTTTGCGCCACGACGCGCGCAATGACGTCGGTCGGCCCGCCGGCCGGAAAGCCGACCACCATGCGCACCTGTCGGTTCGGATATCGCTGCGCCCATGCCGGCGCCGCGCCGGTCAGCAGCAATGCGGCAACGAGAATCCCATGCAAAACGGGCATCGTGGCGCTCTCCCTGGACATGACCTTGGCGCCATCTTCGGCGAGGACGCCCGTCGGAACAAGGACAAAGCGATCCTCTTCACGGGCTCGCGCGCATCGGCCACCCGGATTTCCGGCGAATTGCGCCCGTGGCCGTTGAGGAACCGTCACAGTCGCGCCAGATTAACTGCACTTCCCCCAAGGCCAATATCGCCGGCTCTGGCGGGGTTGCAGGATCGTCTGGGGCACGCTACGCACTCGTGCGCGCTTCGCCGCGGGCTCGCATGGACTTGCCGTTGCAGTGTCGTTCTGCGGGTTTCCTTGCAGGTCTCGCATACAGGAGGCCAGAATGAAGCTTTTCCTTGCCGGTGCTGCCGCACATGCGTGACATCGCAGCAGAGATCACGCGGATGATCGCCGACAAGGCGAGCAGGGAAGACGCGCCGGTCATGTCGGATCCGCTGAACGAGCTCGGTCTGGATTCGCTTCAGGTGGTCGAACTGACTTACGACATTGAGGAAAGATTCAACGTCGAGATTCCGTTCAACGCCAACTTCGACATCGAGGCCAAGACGGTGGCCGACCTCGTGCAGACCGTTGAGAGACTGGTCGCCGCCAAGGCAGAATTGCATTGAACAGGGTTGTCGTCACCGGACTGGGCGTTGTTTCACCGATCGGGCAAACCGTCGGAAACTACTGGTCGGGTCTGGTTGCTGGCCAGTCGGGTCTCGCACCCCTGGAGCTTTCGGGAGACCTGCAGCCGGGCACGAAGCTCGTCGGCCAGGTCAAGGCCTTCGACCCGGCGGCGCATTTCGAACCGCAACAGATCAGTATCCTCGATCGTGTGTCCCAGTTCGCTGTCGTCGCAGCGCGGCAGGCGCTCGCGCAATCGGGGCTGACGCTGACCGAAGCACTCGCCGAGAGGACGGCGGCGATCGTCGGCACCGGGTCGGGAGGTCATTCCACCGTCGATGACAGTTTCCACCGGCTCTATGCGGGAGGCGCCACGCGGTTGAACCCGTTCACGATTCCGCGAGCAATGATCAGCGCCGCAGCGAGTCAGGTCTCGCTGTTCTGTGGCACGAAAGGTCCCGCTTACGTCGTCGCCAGTGCCTGTGCCTCGGCAACCCACGCCATCGGCCAGGCCTTCCATCTGGTGCGAAGCGGTGGCGCGACCTGCGCGATCAGCGGCGGCGCCGAGGCCAGCATCACCTTCGGCGCACTGAAAGGCTGGGAGGCGATGCGGATCATGGCGCCCGACGCCTGCCGGCCGTTCTCGCGCGATCGCAAGGGCATGGTGATCGGCGAGGGGGCGGCCATGCTGGTTCTCGAGACGCTGGAGCACGCACAGGCAAGAGGCGCCGAAATTCTGGCCGAGATCGTCGGCTTCGGCATGAGCGCAGACTCCAAACATCAGACGGCGCCCGATCCCGGCGGGATGGCACGCGCCATGAACGCAGCATTGGCTGACGCCTCCCTGCCGCCTGACGCGTTCGACTACGTCAACGCCCACGGAACCGGCACGGTTGCCAATGACGAGGCCGAGACGACCGCATTGCATAAGAGTTTTGGCGAACATGCGCGGCGTCTCGCCGTGTCTTCGACAAAGTCGATGGTCGGCCATTCCCTCGGCGCCGCCGGCGCGCTTGAACTTCTCGCCGTCGTCAACTCGTTGCGCGACGGCGTCGTCCATCCGACCATCGGTTACCTCGGTGGGGATCCGGCCTGCGATCTCGACTACGTACCGAACGAGGCGCGCCAGATGCCGATCCGCGCGGCAATTTCAAACTCGTTCGCATTCGGTGGCCTGAACGCGGTGTTGGCGGCTCGTAAATTCGCGCGGTGAGCAGGCGTGAATGGCGGGTTGCTGGGCAGTCGTGATGGGTCGTCCCTGCGAACGCAGGGACCCTTGCGCCGTGTCGCAGATGATACGCAAAGCGGACGTGGGCTTAAGGCCGCAGACGTCAGCGCAAAACAACTGCTTCGGTGGCTATGGGTCCCTGCGTTCATAGGCGAGCGAAGCGACGCCGTTCTTCGAACGGCTATGGGGACGACCCGGAGTTGACGATGCGTACTTGATCGCACCTCACCTCCTCACGCCTTACCCATTCTCCAGCGTAAAACTGAGCCCGGCCCTGGCTTGCAGTCGGCCGATCAGCAACTCTCCCATTGCCGAGGCCGGAGTCCAGAATCCTCCGCCGACCGCATCGCGCGCGACCTCGCGCGCCAGACAGATGCCGCTCTCGGCAATCATCTTCGACGTCGAGCCGTAGCCGGGGTCCTTGTCGCCCCTGACCGAGACGCTCAGGCTGCGGCCATCGCCGGTCTCGCCGATCAACAGGATGTCGAAGAAGCCGGCGTCGCGATCCGCCCGGGACGGTCCCTGGCCCGGCTTCGGCAGCACAAACCGGCGGATCAGGGCGCGGGTCGGTGCAAAGCCGATCAGCGCATTCTGAATCGCCTCGCGGCGGGCCAGAGCTCGAGCGCGCTTTTCGCCCGCCGGGCCCGGGCCGGTCATCATCATCTCGTCATAGACAAAATCGCGGCCGTAGGCATGGTTCAGCAGCAGGTTCGAGCGATGCACCGCCTTGGTGTTGATCGTCGCCATGATGAATGGTGCGACCCACGAATTTGCGGCTGTGTCGTCGAACACCTCGTTTCCGCCAGGCTGGACCGCTCCGGCAAATCCCGGTGTCAGGGCGAAGGGATCGGCCAGGGTCTTAAGGATCGCGGGCTCGCGCGCGGCCGCATCGACAGTCGCGAGCAGGCTGGCCGCGGTGCCGCCGGAAAACGAGCCTTTCATTTTCCGCACCCGCCCGCGTACCCGCGTCGCCGGCCGGTCGAACCTTGCCCGCGCCAGCTGCTGCAGAAAGAGGACTCCGAGATCGAAGGGAATCGAGTCGAAGCCGCACGAAAACACGATGCGCGCGCCGGAGGCCTTTGCGGCGTCGCCATATTTGCGGATCATCGCCGCCATCCACGCCGGTTCTCCGCAGAGGTCCACATAGTCGGTGCCGGCTGCCACGCAGGCCGCCACGAGGCCCTCACCGTAGAGCTGATACGGACCGACCGTCGAAACGATCACCGTCGCGCTTTCCGCCAAGGCCTTGAGCGACGCCGGGTTGGCTGCGTCGGCGGCGATCATTGGGAGGGTCGACGGTACGCCGATAAGGTCGCGGACTTCGGCGAGCTTCCCGGTGCTTCGCCCGGCCATCGCCCACCGGATGTCGCCGAATGCGCCGTAAGTGCCCAGCAGATACTCGGCCACGAGCCGGCCGGTAAAGCCGGACGCGCCGTAGACAATCAGGTCGTAGGCGCGCTCGTTCGCTTCGGCATTGGCCATGACGGCGTCCCCCATCGTCGCGGGCGCTGCGATCGGCGCTAGTGCCCCGCTTTCGAAGTTTGTACTACGGTGTGGCACCTCTGACCCGAAGATTATCGACCGATGAATGCAACAGTCACTTCCTCGCAGGTTCGCTGCGCGTTGCTGTTGCGCGAGGAAATCGCGCTGCTCGACCTGCGGCATGAGGCGGCCTTCGCCACCGGCCATCCGCTGTTTGCGGCCAACATGGCGGCGGACCGGATCGCGCTTGAGGCGGCGGCGCGATTGCCGCGGAAGGACGCGCCGATCGTTGTCTACGACGCCGGCGATGGCCTGGTCGCTGCGGCTGCGGCTCAATTTGCAGCGCTGGGCTATACGAATGTCCGCGAACTCGACGGCGGGCTCGAGGCCTGGCGGTCCGCAGGCTACGAGCTGTTCCAGGACGTGAATTCCTACGCCAAGGCCTTCGGCGAACTGGTCGAGTCGCGGCGGCATACCCCGTCGCTGTCGGCCAATGAAGTCGCGGCGCTGATCGAAAGCGGCGCCAACATCAGCATTCTCGACGTCCGCCGATTTGATGAATACGCGACGATGAACATTCCCGGCTCTGTCAGCGTGCCCGGCGCGGAGCTGGTGCTTGCGTCGCACCGGATCCCGGAACGACGATCGTC